>WBZQ01003069.1_pt1 | contig 10466 bp, 9 predicted proteins | sample 5204251 | NCBI WGS metagenome assembly WBZQ01 (sample SAMN12412402, study PRJNA552823) | activated sludge metagenome | isolation source: activated sludge from nitrification reactor of wastewater treatment plant... | place: USA: Virginia | collected 2017-09 | reverse complement strand
ATGACATTCGTGATCGACAGGTTGTTCCATTCATTCCAGACGAAATAACCAATGCCCGTGCCGCCCACCAGCATCTCGGCCGCGACGATCACGAGCCAAGCGATGCCGATGGAAATGCGCATCCCGGTCAGGATCGTGGCCGCCGCCGCGGGCAGGATGATGGTGAAGGCGCGCCTTATCGTGCCGACCTCCAGCGTCAGCGCGACATTCAGCCATTCCTTGCGCACACCGGCGACCCCGAAGGCGGTGTTGATCATCATCGGCCAGAGCGAGCAGATGAAAATCACGAAGATCGAGGAAATCCCGCTATCCTTGATCGTGTAGAGCGCCAGCGGCATCCACGCCAACGGCGACACCGGCTTCATCACCTGGATGAACGGGTCCAGCGCTCGGCTCATCACCGGCGACATGCCGATGACAAAACCAACCGGAATCGCAACCAATACCGCCAGCAGATACCCGACCATCACGCGACCGATCGAGTAGAGAAGCTGGATGCCGATACCCTTGTCGTTCGCGCCCTTCACGTAGAACGGATCAGCCAGATGCCCCAGGATCGTGCGCCCGACATCCAAGGGCCCCGGCATCGCCGACTTGCCCTGCGTCGCGGTGATGCCCATCAGCTTGGCATATTCGGGATCCATCGCCTGGGTGGAACCGCCACCGCTGACCGCCAGGTGCCAGGAACCCAGTAACGCGATCAGCAGCAGCAGCGAAACGATCCCGCCGCGGACGCGCAGCGACAGGGTCACAACCCCAGCTCCGTCAGGCCGGGATGATCGGCGGGGCGCGGCCCCAGCGCCCAGCGGAACCGCCGATCGGACTCCGCGATGACCACGTCGTTGATGCTCGCCTGCCGACGCCGCATCAGCCCGGTCTCCGAGAATTCCCACTGCTCATTGCCGAAGGATCGGAACCACTGTCCGGAATCGTCGTGCCACTCATAGACGAAGCGCACCGCGATCCGGTTGTCGTGGAAGGCCCAGACCTCCTTGATCAGCCGGTATTCCAGCTCCCGCGCCCATTTCCGTTCCAGGAAGGCGCGGATCGCTTCGCGGCCCGAGAAGAACTCGGCCCGGTTGCGCCACTGGCTGTCCGGCGTATAGGCCAGCGCCACGCGCGCGGGATCGCGATGGTTCCAGGCATCCTCGGCCGCCCGCGCCTTGATCGCCGCCGTCTCGGCGGTGAAGGGCGGCAGCGGCGGGCGCGTCTCGGCCGTCATGATCAGCTCGCCTTGCGGATCTTGAACGACGCCAGGTATTCGTCTGCCTTGGCCGGATCGAAGGTCTTGCCCATCACGACAAACGTCTTGTTGGTCGAGGTGGGTGGCGTCAGCCCCTGCTCCCGCATGATCCGCTGCGCATCGGTCGCCAGGTAGACCTGAGCGGCGACGCCGGCGTAGTCGATGTCACCCTTGATCTGCCCCCAGCGCTTCATCTGGGTCAGGATCCAGGTCGCGAAGCTGTGCCACGGGAACGGATCGAAGTCGGCGCGGTTCGGCACGCGCTCGACCTTGCCCAACCCGTCGGCGAACGTGCCCGTCAGCACCTGTTCCACGACCGTGGTCGGCTGATTCAGGTAGTTGGTGGGGGAGATCGCCGCGGCGATGTCCTTGCGGTTCTCGGCCTTGTGCGCAAACGCCGTCGCATCGACGATCGCGCGCAACAACGCCGCATAGGTGTTCGGCATCGTCGTGATGAACTCCCGCGACGCCGCGAAGGCGCAGCACGGATGCCCGTCCCAGATGTTCTTCGACAGGATGTGGATGAATCCGACGCCGTCATAGACCGCGCGCTGGTTCATCGGATCGGGACCGAGATACCCGTCGATGTTGTCGGCGCGCAGGTTGGCCACCATCTCGGGCGGCGGCACGGCGCGGATCTGCACATCGGTATCGGGATCGATGCCGTGTTCCGCCAGGTAGTAGCGCAGCAGATAATTGTGCATGGAATAATCGAACGGCACCGCGAACTTGAAGCCCTTCCAGTTCTTCGGATCGCGATTGTCCTTGTGCTTCAGCGCCAGGGTGATGGCCTGGCCGTTGATGTTCTCGATCGCCGGGACGCCATAGGGCACCGGGTTCGAGCCCACACCCAGGGAAATCGCCAGCGGCATCGGCGCCAGCATATGCGCCGCGTCATATTCCTTGTTCAGCGTCTTGTCGCGGATGACCGCCCAGCCCGCGGTCTTCACCACCTCCACGTCCAGGCCGTGCTTCTGATAGAAGCCCATCGGCGCGGCCATGATGATCGGTGTCGCACAGGTGATCGGAATGAACCCGATCTTCAGCGCCTTCTTCTCGATCGCGCCGGTCCCCTGGGCGAAGGCCTCGGTCGCGGCGCCGACCGGGAAGAACTGCGCGACGGCCGCCATGGCCGCGGACGCGCCAACAGCGCGCAGGAAGGACCGCCGCTCGACATCCCGAGGGAACAGGGCGCGCATGACCGCCCCCTGCACCACCCGGTCGAAGCGCTGGTCGGAGGTGGCGAGGTCATGCTCCTCCTGCGAGCCATGGGCACCGCAGGCGCAACCCGCCCGGTGCAGGCGGCGATCGGATCGGAAAGGGTTGTCGAAGGTGGACATCGCTGGCTCCCGCTGACCTGTTCGACCAGTACAGCAAGGCCCGTGCCAAGCGCCGGATATGGCCAGGAATCCCGGGAATCAGCCCCAAACCCGCCACATCCGGGATGGGCGGCTTTTGCCATGGAGCACGGAGTTTCATAGAATTATGCGATGATGAGCAAAATTACGAACATCCGTGATTGACCCGGCCAACCCGTTCCATCGCGCCAGCACGCCGATGATCGTGCTCGACCCCACCACCGACACTATCGCGGACGCCAACCAGGCCGCCTGCACCCTGCTGGGCTACGCCCGAGACCAGCTCCTCGCCCTCCCCGCCACAATCCTCCATCCCAACCAGCGACCCGCCCTCATCGTCTTCACCCAGGCCGTCATCGAACAGGGCGCCTGGTGGACCCGAGACCTCATCCCGGCCCACGCTCTCGGCAACACGCTCGAACTCGAATACAATGGCAGCCTGCTGGCGCACCCGGATGACCCCAATCCGCGCATCCTGGTCGTCATCACCGACCTGATCGAGGCACGACGCCGCGAATTGCAGCGGGAGGCGACGCTCCACATGCAGGGCGGCCTCGACGCCTGGCTGCGCACCGATCGCGTGTTCCACAATATCGAGCGCGACAACCAGCTCATCCTCCGCGCCGCCGGCGAAGGCATCTACGGCGTCAACGCCGAAGGCCTGACCACATTCGTCAATCCCGCCGCCGAACGCATGCTCGGCTGGGCAGCCGAGGAACTGGTCGGGCGCGACATGCACTCGATGGTGCACCACACCGACATAAACGGACACCACTACCCGCACGAGAAATGCCCGATCTACGCCGCCTTCCGTGACGGCGTGGTCCACCATGTCGACGACGAGGTGTTCTGGCGCCGCGACGGATCGCGATTCTACGTCGAATACACCTCCACCCCGATCCGCGACCGCGGCCACCTCGCCGGCGCCGTCATCGTCTTCCGCGACATCACCCAGCGACGCGAGGCCGACGAGAAACTCCGTCAGGCGCTGCGGGAGGTGGAGGAACTGCGCGAACGGCTGGAACTCGAAAACGCCTATCTGCAGGAGGAAATCCGCCAGGAACACAGCCGCTTCGGCATCCTCGGCCGCTCCCCCGCCACCAGCGCGCTGCGGAGCCAGATCAGCCTGGTCGCCCCCACCGGCGCCACCGTGCTGATCACCGGCGAGTCCGGCACCGGCAAGGAACTGATCGCCCGCGCCATCCACGACGCCAGCACCCGCAACGACCGCCCGCTGATCCGCGTCAACTGCGCCGCCATTCCCCGCGAACTGTTCGAAAGCGAAATCTTCGGCCATGTCCGCGGCGCCTTCACCGGCGCCGTCCGCGACCGGGTCGGCCGCTTCGAACTGGCCCATGGCGGCACGCTGTTCCTCGATGAGGTCGGCGAAATCCCCCTGGAACTGCAAGGCAAGCTGCTGCGCGTCCTGCAGGAAGGCGAGTTCGAGCGCGTGGGCGAGGAACGCACACGCCGCGTCGACGCCCGGATCATCGCCGCCACCAACCGCGACCTGCGAGCCGAAGTGCGCGCCCGCCGCTTCCGTGAGGACCTGTACTACCGCCTCCACGTCTTCCCGATCGAATCCCTGCCGCTCCGCGAACGGCGGGAGGACGTTCCCCTGCTGGCCGCCCATTTCCTGCGGCAGGCCCAGGCGCGCCTCCGCGTCGGCGACCTGCTGCTGACCGAGGGCGATGTCCGCCGGCTCTCGGCCTATGACTGGCCCGGCAATGTCCGCGAACTCGAAAACCTGATGGAGCGCGCCGCGATCCTGGCCAGCGACGGCCGCCCGCGGATCGAATTTCCGACAGGCCCCCAGCGCCCCGCCGAACCGGAGCCGATGGTGCCGGCCCCGGTCTTCACCGAAGCCCAGCGCCGTGACCAGGACCGCGACAACATCCACGCCGCCCTGTCAGCCACCGGCGGCAAGGTGTTCGGACCCGGCGGCGCCGCGGAGCTGCTCGGCTTGAAGCCAACAACGCTCGCGTCCCGTATGCGTCGCCTTGGAATCAGAACGGAACGTATCGTGCGGCTATAGTGACGTGGATGTCTTGCTGCCCAGGTCCTCGGATCGACCCCTGGCCTCAAGCCTTCGTTAGGCGAAACGCGCTCAACGGCTCCTCGGCATAGGAGCGGGGGCCGCGCACCAGCAGGGCGGCGCGGTCCATGTCCTTCACCAGTGCTTCCAGCTTGGGCATGTCCTCGGGCTTGGGGTTCAGGCCGGCGGCCTTGACGCGGGCTTCGAACGTCATCTCGGTCATGATCGGATTTCCTTCAGTTCGCGGCGGAGCGGTGCGCCACCAGGGTGGGACGGATCGCGCGGTAGGATGTCGCCTTCTCGAACGCATCGCCGGCCTTCAGCACCAGCGCGTCCTCGAAGGGTCGTCCGGCGATCTGCAAGGAGATCGGCAAGCCAGCGGCGGTAAAGCCGTTGCAGATCGACAACGCTGGGTAGCCCGTCAGGTTGAACGGCCTCGTCAGCGACGGACCGGCGGATGAGTCATAGCCGCCCAAAACGGGGGCGACCATTTGCCGGGTCGGCATCATCAGCAGGTCGCAGCCGGTCATCGCCTGCGCGACGACGCCGGTCAGGCGCGTGCGTTCGCGCATCGCGTTGACGTAGGTTTCAGCCGAAACGAAGGCGCCGGCCATGATCCGCAGCCGGCCGCGTTCTCCATACAGCTCGGGCGTCTTGCGCAGCCATTCCTGGTGGATGGCGAAGGCCTCGGCCGCGGTGATCAGGGAGTTCATGTCGGTGAACAGGCCCAGTGGCGGCAGGGTGATGTCCTGGACGGTGGCGCCCAGGCCGCGGAACACGTCGAGCGATGCGTTGAAGGCGGCCAGGATTTCAGGCTCGCAGGTCAGGTCGGTCTCGAAGAAATTGCGCGGCACGCCGATGCGCAGACCAGCCAAGCCGCCGCCGAGTGATGCGGCAAAAGGCGGCACCGCGACATCGGCGCTGCCGGGGTCCAGCGGGTCATGGCCGGCCAGCACATCCATCATCAGCGCGCAGTCCTCGCTGGTCCAGCACATCGGGCCAGTGTGATCGAGCGAGAAGGCCAGCGGCAGCACGCCACGCCGCGACAGCAGCCCGTAGGTCGGTTTGTGGCCGGCGATGCCGCACCAGGATGCGGGGCCGCGGATCGAGCCGCCCGTATCCGTACCCATCGCCGCCATCGCGAGGCCCGCGGCGACCGACACGCCAGAGCCCGAGGACGAACCGCCCGGATCGCGCGCGGTGTTCCAGGGATTGCGCGCCGGCGGCCAGGGCAAATCAAACGACGCGCCGCCGATGGCGAATTCCCAGGTCGAGAGCTTGCCCAGGAACACCGCGCCGGCGGCACGCAGTTTCGCCACCGTGACGGCGTCTTCGGACGGGACATGGTCGCGGAACAGGGCGGAATGCCCGGTCGTTCGGACCCCAGCGGTGTTGTAGATGTCCTTCAGGCCGAGCGGGATGCCGTGCAGGGGACCTTTCCAGTTGCCAGCGGCGACCTCGGCCTCGGCCTGCCTGGCCGCCGCCAGCGCCTGATCCGGCAAGGGCAGCAGATAGGCATTCAACTGGCCATCCAGTTCGGCCACGCGGTCGAGAAAGGCCCGGGTCAGCTCTACCGGTGATAGCTTACGCGTTCGGATCAGCGCCGAGGCCTCGGCGATGGTCATGTCATGCAGTTCGGTCGGCATGTCGTTGCGTCCTCCCGTTGGTCAGCAGGCGAAGGCCGGGCGGCGGGATCGCGTGCCCATGACCTGTTCCAGCGCGTGCCCGACTTGCAGAACCAGCGCATCCTCGAACGGCCGGCCGCCGATCTGCAACGACAATGGCAGGCCGCTGGCGCTGAAACCGTTGCAGATGGACAGGGCCGGGTTGCCGGTCACGTTGAAGGGGCGGTTGAAGAAGGGCTGGAAGCCCGAGGCCATGGAATCCTCCCCGATTTCCCGCGCCGGGCAACGCGCGGTGGGGAACAGAAGGATATCCGCGGTTTGCATGACGGTGGCCACTTCCGCCACCAGCTTCGCGCGCTGGCGCTGCGCGTTCACGTAGTCGGCGGCGGTGATGAAGGCGCCGGCCATCAGGCGCTGACGTCCATACGCGCCGTAAAGATGCGGTGTCTCGCGCAGCCATTCCTGGTGGATCGCGAAGGATTCCGAGCGGGAGATCAGCGTGCCGGTGTCGCCGTAGACCCCGAACGGGGACAGGGTGACGTCGAACACCGTCACGCCCATGTCGCGCAGGGCCATCAGCGACTGTTCCAGCGCTGCGATCGTTTCGGCATCGGTCGACAGGTCGGTTTCGAAGAAATGCCGCACCACCCCGGCGCGCAGGCCGCGCAGGGACCCACCCAGGCCGGCGGTGAAATCGGGCACATCCACACACGCGTTCGCCGAGTCGAGTGGATCGTGACGCGCCAAGGCGTTCATCATCAGGGCGCAGTCCTCGCTGGTCCAGCACATCGGCCCCGCGTGATCCAGGGAGAAGGACAAGGGCAGGATGCCGCGCCGCGACAGCAGACCATAGGTCGGCTTGTGCCCGGCGATGCCGCACCAGGCGGCCGGACCGCGGATCGACCCGCCGGTGTCGCTGCCCATCGCCCCCATGCATAACCCCGCCGCGACGGCGGCGCCGGACCCGGAGGAGGAGCCGGACGGATCGCGCGACAGGTCCCAGGGATTGCGTGCCGGCGGCCAGGGCAGATCGAAGGACGTGCCACCGATGGCGAATTCCCACGTCGAGAGCTTGCCTGTGAAGACGGCGCCCGCTTCCCGCAGGCAGCGCACGGTGAAGGCGTCTTCCGCGGGCACATGGTCCTTGAACAGGGCGGAATGCCCGGTCGTGGCGATCCCGGCCGTGTTGTAGATGTCCTTAAGCCCGATCGGGATGCCGAGCAGAGGGCCTTTCCCGTGGCCCGCCATGATGTCGGCCTCGGCCTGTTTCGCCGCCGCCATCGCCTGGTCCTCCAGCACCAGGATGTGGCTGTTGAGTTGGCCGTCCAGTGCGCGGATGCGCGTCATGAAGGCTTGCGTCAGTTCCACCGGCGACAGCTTGCGTTGCGCGATCAGCGCCCCGGCTTCGGCGATCGTCATGAAATGTGGTGCGGTTGTCATTGCTTGGCCATCCTTGTCTGGAACGCGCGGTCAGGCCGCCAGGGCCATGGCGGGGCGGGATTTCCGCCATTCCGTGGCTTGTTCATAGGCGTAGCCGGCCTGGAACAGCGTCGCTTCCTGGAATGGCTTGGCGATCAATTGCATGCAGACCGGCAGGCCGCCGGCGCCGAAGCCGGTGCAGACGCTCATGGCCGGAAAGCCGGTCACGTTGAACGGCATGGTCAGCGACGGCTTTTCTAGGTTGGCCCATTTCGGCACCTCGGTGATCTTCGGCGCTTCCCCAGGCTGCGACGCGGAGACGATTATGTCGAGATCGGCCATCGCGTCGGTCAGTTCGCGGATCAGCAGGCGGCGGCGGCGAATGGCCTGCACATAGGCCGAAGCCGGGATGAACGCGCCAAGTGCGATGCGGTCACGGAACAATTCGCCGTAGTCATTGAACCGCTCCTTCAGCCATGGCTCGTGCACGGCATAGGCTTCCGTGGTCAGGATGACCGAGCCGACGGCGTGGTAGTCCATCATGGGTGAGAGCGTGACGTCGCGGATCTCGGCGCCGAGATGCTCGAACACCGCCAGGGCGTGGTTGATGCCGCCCAGCGTGCCGGGGCTGACCGGGTGGTCGGTCTCGAAGAAATGACGCACGACCCCGACGCGCAGGCCCTTGGCGCCCTTGGCGATGTTGGCCGTGTAGTCGGGCACGGGGCGGTTCGCGCTGGCCGGATCGGCTGGATCATGGCCGGCGATGGCCTGCAGCAGGATCGCGCAATCTTCCGCCGTCCAGGCCATCGGACCGGTGTGATCCATGGTGAACGACAGCGGCAGCACGCCGGACCGCCCGCACAGCCCGTACGTGGGCTTGATGCCAGCGATGCCGCACAGGGCGGACGGGCCGCGGATCGAACCGCCGGTATCGGACCCGGTGCCGCCGAGGATCATGCCCGCGGCGACGGCGGCGCCGGTGCCGGATGACGATCCGGCAGTGAAATGATCGGGGTTCCAGGGGTTGCGCGCAGGCGGCCAGGGCAAGTCGAAGGACGGGCCGCCCATGGCGAATTCATGCGTGGCGAGCTTGCCCAGCAGGACTGTTCCCGCCGCATCCCATTTGGCGACCACCGCGCCGTCGGCCGCGGGCACGTTGGTTTCCAGCAGCTTGGAATGTCCGGTCGTGCGGATGCCGGCCGTGTTGTAGATGTCCTTGTGCGCGATCGGGATGCCGTCCAGCCGCCCTTTCAGCGCGCCGGCCATCGCCCGCGCCTCGGCTGCCTTGGCATCCGCGAGTGCGCGGTCCGCCGTGACCATCAGGAAGGCGTTCAACGTCTTGTCCATCGCGTCGATGCGCGCGAGACAGGCCTTGGTCAGCTCCACGGGTGAGAGTTTGCGTGCGGCGATCAGATCGGCCGCCTCGGCGATCGTCGGGAACGCGCTCATGATCCGATCTCCGGCGTGAAGATCAGCGACGGTTCGGCCTCGCGCGGCATCGGCGCGGAGGCACGGGCGATGATCTCGAGCAGGGTCGGGTAGACCGCGAACAGCGTATCCTTCTGTTCGGCTGATAACGGCAAACCGGTCTGTTCAGCGAGGATTTCGAATTGCTGGCGGGTGATCGGTGACATCAGACACTCTCCATTTCCAGGGCCCGGACGCAGCGGGTCATCGCCCCGCTCGGCTGTGTGACGACAGGTGGCTCCTCGCGCGTGCAGCGATCCTCGGCGTGGCGGCAGCGTGGCGCGAAGGCGCAGCCGGGCGGCAGGTTGGCGAGGTTGGGCGGCGTGCCGGGGATGGTTTCCAGCACGCGCCCGCGCATGCCGCCATGCACGGTCGAGGACATCAACCCCTGCGTATAGGGGTGACGCGCCGCGCGCATGACTTCGCGCGCCGATCCGGTCTCGACGAAGCGGCCGGCATACATGACGGCGATGCGATCGGAGATTTCCGCCGCGACGCCGACGTCATGGGTGACGAACACGATCGCCATGCCCATTTCGCGCTGCAACTGGCGCAACAGCAGCAGGATCTGGATCTGCACGGTGACGTCCAGCGCGGTGGTCGGCTCATCGGCCAGCAACACGCTGGGCTTGCAGGCCAGCGCGAGCGCGATCATCGCGCGCTGGCGCATCCCGCCCGACATTTCATGCGGAAAGTTCTTCAGGCGCCGTTCCGCCGAGGGGATGCGCACCTGTTCCAGCAGTCCCAGCGCGCGCTTCCAGGCGGCGTCGCGGGAAATGCCTTCGTGCTGGACGATCGTCTCGCTGATCTGCTCGCCGATCGTATAGACGGGATCGAGTGCCGACATCGGTTCCTGGAAGATCATCGCGATGTCACGCCCGCGCAGGCGCGATTGCGCGGACCGGGGCAGGGACAGGATATCCTGCCCGTTCAGCCAGACCGTGCCGCTGATCCGGGCATAGTCGGGCAACAGACCCATCATGGTTTTCAGCGTGACGCTCTTGCCGGAGCCGGATTCACCCAGGATCGTGAGCGTTTCCCCGGCATTCAGCGAAAACGAGCAGCCATTCACCGCGGCGACATCGGGGCCGCGCCGCTTGAACCGCACCGTCAGGTCATCGATCTTCAGGGCGGGCCGGGGTTCGGTTGCGTCAAGCATGGTGTGTTCCCCCAAGCGCCGCCTGGGCTTCCGGCAGGTGGCAGGCGACCAGATGCGGCGAGTCGCCGATCGTTTCGCCGTAGAGCGGTTCGACCAGGGGCGGGACCTGTTCGGCGCAGATCGCCTGCGCGAACGCGCAGCGGGTGCGGAACCGGCAGCC
>WBZQ01003068.1_pt1 | contig 10468 bp, 12 predicted proteins | sample 5204251 | NCBI WGS metagenome assembly WBZQ01 (sample SAMN12412402, study PRJNA552823) | activated sludge metagenome | isolation source: activated sludge from nitrification reactor of wastewater treatment plant... | place: USA: Virginia | collected 2017-09 | reverse complement strand
ACCATGATATTGCTATGGCTATGAGCCATACTTAAATGGAGAGCCGTATGCGCTGAAAGGTGCACGTACGGTTCGGTGAGGAGAAGCAGGGAGATAGTTCGACTACGCCCTGCTTCTTACTCTACTTCCTACGGATGAGGGCTGGTTGTACTTGGCTGGAATAAAAGATCTGTTCAATGGGGAGCTGGTAGGTTATGCCATGAGTGAAAGGATGGCGACGAGTCTGATTATCCAGGCTTTGTATCGCGCAACAGATAGAAAACTCCCGGAGAAAGGCTTAATTCTTCACTCGGCATCCGTGGCAGCCAATATTGCGCACGTGATTACCAGGAAATACTGAAACAATCTGGCTTGATCGCTTCCATGAGTCGCAAAGGTGATTGCTGGGATAATGCTCCTATGGAAAGTTTCTGGGGAACCCTCAAAAGCGAATTGGTGCATCATCAAAAATTCAAAACACGTCTACAAGCAAAAGAAGAGATTACCGAATATATAGAGATTATTTATAACCGGCAGAGAAAACAACAAAGACTGGGCTACCTATCGCCAGCAGAATTTAAGCAACGATGCTATGCAAATCTATTCGCTGCTTAATTACTTGGACTCCATATTTGACAACACACCTCATTATATGCATTATCATTTAACAGTATTCCAAAACTCGATGAATCTTTTAAAGCAAGAACTCACATTATTGATCTAGCTGTGCTTCAAGTTAATAATTAGAAAGAATTTCAAGATGAAAAAAATAATTATGATTGGTTCTCTCGCGTTATCTTCGGCTCTTTTTGGATTTTTTGTATTAACTGGCGAAGGAGCACTATTAGTCTATATTTTGTTAGGTCTTCTTATTTCTTTCATCTGTGCCATGTTGTTTTTGGCTGGAAAATAACAATGAAGGTTGCAATGGAGCGGTGTACAAACCAGGCAACCTATCAATTTGTCACCGACAATGTAAAGCTGACCCACTAACAACAAATTAAAATTGACCTACCTGGGGAAAAATAGCTGCTTTTGATATTTTCAAAGGCGGTGCGATTGAATGTTGACTCAGGAGTTATTAATGGAAATTCATGTACTACACCGACAAGGGCGAAGTATTCGCCGGATTGCAAAAACCTTAGGAGTTTCACGCAACACGGTGCGCCGTTATTAACGGGATGTCGCCAAAACACCTGTTTATCGTCGTCCGAAGCGAATATCCAAGCTCGAACCCTTTAAATCCTAGCTGCTCGAGCGCATCAATGCGGCGAACCTGACTGGATACCGGAAGCAGTACTATTTCGCGAACTGCAGAGCGCGGTTATCAAGGCAAGGAAGGCATTCTGAAGAATTGGTTGCGTCCCTACAAGACGGTTGCACAAGAACCGGTGGTGCGGTTTGAAACAGAGCCAGGGCAACAACTGCAATTGGACTTCACCACCATTAGCTGCGGCCGCCGCAAGATCAAGGCGCTGGTTGCCACACTGGGGTATAGCCGGGCCAGTTTTGTGCGCTTTAGTGAATCTGAGCGCCAGGAAGACTGGCTGAGTGGCATAGAAGCGGCTTTGCACTACTTTGGAGGCGTGCCCAAAGAGCTGTTATTCGATAATGCCAAGTGCATCATGATTGAGCGCGATGCATATGGCATTGGACAGCATCGCTGGAACAGCCAGTTGCTTCAAATGGCGCGGGATTATGGCTTTGTGCCCAAGGCATGCCGGCCGTATCGGGCGATAACCAAAGGCAAGGTAGAACGTTTCAATGGTTATCTCAAACGCAGCTATATCGTGCCATTGGCTACCACGCTCAAACAGGCAAGGCTTGAGCTTGATGTTGACACAGCCAATGCGCGCATTGGTGCTTGGCTACATGACGTGGCTCACCAGCGCATACACGGCACAACAGGCGAGCAGCCCCAGGTGCGATTAAACAAAGAGCGTTGGTGTTTGCAGCTGCTACCATCCGGCAAAGATTGGGTTGAGCCACTGTCGACAGCACATCATGCACGCGTCATACCGGAGGAAAGTCTCCAGCATCCGCTGATGATTTATGACGCACTCCCGGGAGTCCAGCCATGAATTTGCAAATGCAGCACATCCAGGCGGCATGCCTTGAACTGAAATTACCGGCCATGGCAATCGAGTGGTCAGCCATTGCCGATCGCTGTGCCGGTCAAAATCCAGCATGGCAGAGTTTCTTGAACAGTTGTTACAACTTGAACTCGACGCCAGAATGCTACGCACGCGAGAAGCACTGCTTAAGCTAGCGGGCCTGCCCGCCATCAAGCATTTCGCGGATTATATGATTTCCGCTTTGCAACCGGCGCACCGCGCAAACAATTGCAAGAACTGACCAGCCTGGCGTTTATTGAACGCGGTGAAAATATTGTGTTGCTTGGCCCAAGCGGCGTCGGAAAAAGTCATTTGGCCATCAGTCTTGCTTATCAGGCTATTCAACGTGGCATTAAAGTGCGATTCATTACCGCGGCAGATTTGATGCTGCAACTGGCAATCGCAAAGAAATAGGATCGCCTCGATACTCATCTCAAACGCAGTATCCTATCGCCCAAACTGCTAGTAATCGATGAGATAGGCTATCTGCCATTCGGCCGTGCTGAAGCGAATCTGTTCTTCAATGTGATCACTAAACGATATGAAGTAAGCAGCGTCATTGTCACCAGCAATCTGCCTTTCTCTTAGTGGTCAAGTGCATTCGCTGATGATCAGACCTTGACTGCAGCATTGCTCGACCGCTTGTTGCATCATGCGCACATCGTGCAAATCAGCGGACAGAGCTATCGTTTAAAAGGAAAGAAAACTGCTGGAATAGCGCCAGCAACAGAACCTGAACAGACCCCAGTTTAGGTCAAAATTGTAAGAGGTGGGTCAATTTTAATTTGCCGTTGACAATTTTTTTTAAGCTGGAAAGAAGCTAATACTTAACACGTACGCGATAGTTAAGTTTGGTTTCACTTTCGGCTGCTACAGGTATCTGCCACTCTGCTAGGCCGGCATTAAGTTTTACATGAGGCAATGATTCCGAAATGACACTCCAATCACCTGGTATAGGCTCTTGAACTTTGACTGTAATAGTTTCTTTTTTTGCATTTTTCAAAGTAATTTGATAGGCAGTTTCAAAAATATTGGCGTGATGCATTGTGCTGGCAATTTGTTGAAAATCAGTTTGAATTTTGTCTGCAGTGATATCAAATGCGTTACCCAGTTGAAGGCGAATTACTTCGTTGTTGGCCGTATGATCTATATGATCTTCACCGACAAACTGGCTATTGCCTTGTGAATCTTTTTTATAAACTCGTGCAATGCCTTTGGGCAAAGGGATACCTAGCGCTTCGCCTTTATTACGAAAATTGATAAGTATATTAATTTTATGCTTTTGATTGAGCATATCGTACTTTCCCGAGTAATAATAATCCGTACCTTGCAGCAAATATTCTTTGTTAAAAACAATATTCGTTGCAGACATCAGTGCAACTTGTTTAGTTTGATTTTCTAAAAGTGTAGTCGGATGCTGCAAGGTATAGAGATGGTATTCGAAAAGAGGCTCTTGTTTCATTCGCATTGCATCAGCCGCTTCGGTTGTAAGCGCCATCATTTTCCTGCCCACGTGGGATTCCGTTTGGATTTGGTTTACATCGCCTGCAATCAGTTGTAGTTTAGCGTTATGGTAAGCAATCCCGCTGCGATTTGTGAGTGTGACGAGGCCGCTGAGATCGAGGAGGTGATTTGTTTCATCCAAAGCAATTACATAATCAGCATGCCAGGACAAACCCTGTGTTAAATAGGAAAGCTCTAAATCCTGTTTGCCTAGCTTGGAACTCAACAAGGTAATTAGCAAAGTAGGTTTATCACGCAAGTTCTGAGGTACTCCAGGAAATACCAATCGTCCCGGCACACCAGCTTCAATACGATCATTAAACTTCAGAATAACGCCTTCATTGGTTGAAAGGACGATAGCAGTTTCGCTCGTTTCAACTCCTGTCGCTGAATTAGTTCGAATTACTAAAATTTCCTTACCCATATATTTTTCTAAAAGCTTGGCCGGTGTCAGCAGATCAAAATCAAAATTCTGTTCAAGTAACTGGAATTTCGTGGAGTCTGCGAGACTACGCAATATCGCCGTCTCAGAACGGATTTGGGCAGATACATCGCGCCATGCCAATCGATTGACATCCTTATCCAGCAAGACTTTCCGGGTATCTTTAATCAATGCCAGATTTTCATTGTAAATAGCAATAGCGATATTTTCCTGATCTTGAGCTGTTGAAATCTTTTCCTCAACTGCCCATACGACCGAATTCACTGCCATAAACAAAATCGTTAGCAAAATTGCCATCACTAAAAGCTTCCTGCATTTATATTGGTTACTTGACCAACCCATTGCCGTTCCAAACTCTCCAAACTCTATTCGATCCATCATAATTAAATTCCCTGTCTGATGTCAGATATCCAATAATAAGCCATATTAAAATGCCTAGCTTCAGGTTATAATGCCGCCTGCACTTAAACCTGTTGACATTCAAATTATCACAAACAATAGGTCTTTTGTGCCCGGGTGGTGAAATAGGTAGACACAAGGGACTTAAAATCCCTCGGGCTTAAACCGCCCATGCCGGTTCGATTCCGGCCCCGGGCACCAAACAAATGAATAACCTCGCCGCAAGTAATGGAGTATCAGAAGTGGGTTAGTTGCTTATCCTCTATAGCTGCTGATACTCTGCTCCCTGTTTTTTGACATAGTTTCATTATTGTACTTTCATTTCCATGACGGCCAACCGTACTGGAGAAATAACCATCTGTCCAGAATTCTCCATCCCACAACTGCAGAACGGCGTTCAAGTTGACTGATATTGGCCTAAATATTGAGCCAATTGTTCTTGCGTAATATGTAGTAATACCCGCCTTGATTCGCGCTAACGCTACGAGATTATCAACATAATCCTCAAGCACAAACGGTTCATAGCCTGGTTCATCATTCTGATTTGCTTCGCAAGCCTCTAATTCCTTTTCGATCTGATCTTTTAAGGCATGGTAAACTGCCATTGGTAACAGGACATATTTGTCTTTACCTTGGATGGATTTGATTTTTTGCAGTGTCATTCGAAACATCTCCACGCGGTTTTATTTTCTCAATGGCAATAATTTGCGGCATCATACCGTTCAAAAATAACGCGCCAATTACCAATTCTTAATCGGATGATGGTGAGGTATAGACTTGTTGGAGGGGAATCCGGCAAAACCAGCGGTATGCCGGATTCAGGTGAACATCAAGATAAAGTCGACGGTCAGACTCAATTCTAAACAGATAACTGATCAGTTGTATCCGAAAAAACAATACCGGATCGTGGCAGCCCCATTATCCATGCAGTAGAATTCTGCGGTCAGGGCGTGTAATAAATCTAAATCCAGTAGTTTAAGAAGTTTACTTAATAAAGAATTCTTTGGAATATAGTCCTCAAAGTACTCTCCGAAAGTCTTTCAAGAGGCCGTCGGAACTAATACAACTTAATCTAATCCGATTAAATGGAAACCTTAAATATAGGACGAATTCAAATCGCCAACTTACGTTGAAAACAATTAACTACATTTACCGGTTTCAGAACCGTCATCCTTCGTTTCTGTGCCATCTTCTTTTACACAGCTATTTTGACAAACCCCTGATTTTTTACATGCTTTACCAGCGGGCAAACTCTTTTTATCAATACATGCCCCTTCTACTAAATAGCAGGTTTGATTAGCTGCACATGCTGTTTTCCCATCTTTTTCAGTTTCCGCGCTACACGCAGCGAATACATGATTCATACTGAAACTCATTACGACAAACAATATCAGCATTCCAATTATTTTTTTAGACATATCCTCTCCTTTTTAAATTGATTTCTAGGTTTTACTTCATTGCATAGTTAGCATAACAGAAAAAATTTTTATTGAGTGTAGATTATTATCGATATTATTAAGAACATTTTTTAACAAACAATCTCAATTTTTTCTGCCTTCTCTATCGATTTCTTGACAGTTCCTGTTCAAACTCTGATAGCAGTTTCTGATGCTTGCCGATCACTAAAAATTTACTTTGTCTATCAGCATTAACCCGATTTCTTAAAATCCTCATGTGTAGCGACACGAATTTCGCTGCTTTTCCTTATAAAACTTAACCGATTGTTCCCAAAATTCTAGTTGTAACTTCTATACAGCAATTGCTCCAATTCTGTTCTTCATATCTCATCACATAATAAAGCACCCCGCCGCAAGCAGCGAGGTATTAAAAGCGCTTTTCAGGCTGCTGGTTTTCAACCAGCCTTCGCCCCAAGGGGCGAGGAATTAAACCCGGTAGAGATTAAAAGTTTCCAAGAGTCAAGGCACTTACCAACTATAACCGGTTTGATCGACATGTTCCCAGTAGTATAGTAATCTGCATTTATAAACGTGCGATCAAAATTCAATATGCACAGCTTGTCAGTTTTCAGTGTGTGCCAACAGATAAGCTTCCATTTATAATCAATCTGTTATTGAAAAGATACTTTAAGGAGGATTATGGAGAAACTATATTATTTGTCTCATTGGTTTTATTCAAAAAAAATTCCGATTGTTCCGAGATTGTTGATGTTATTAATTCGGCTTCTTTATCAGTCTTATGTACCATATACAGCCAAAATAGGACCAAATGTTAATTTTGGTCACCGCCAAGGAATTGTAATTGGGGCGAATGCAGTGATTGGGGCTCGATGCAGAATATGGCATCAAGTAACAATCGGTAGGGGAAACGGCGGTGCAGTTATCGGTGATGATGTTTTTATTGGCGCAGGAGCAAAAATAATTAAAGGTGTACGCATTGGTGACAGAGCAAAGATCGGTGCCAACGCCGTGGTAGATAAAGATGTTCCTGCCGATGCAACAGTGGTTGGTGTACCTGCACGCGTGGTAAAGATTCGAATCGCAAATAATACTGATCAAGGCATTGCGCTTGAGTAATCAATTTATGATGCTGTGAAAAACTTCCTATGAGATACCAACCACTTATAGTGTGTGCTCTAAAATGATTACATCGAGGTCTTATGCGCGTTGAAAAAATAACAGGGATCTGCAGTTTTTGTTGACCATTATCGAAGCTTGAAGGCTCCTTTTATTAAACGAAAGCTTGCTCATATAATAACGGATAGATGAAGAAAGATTTATGATAAATGCAGGCGGATTCAAGTAATAAAGCGGGTGCTTGTAACGAAATTTGTGTTCGTATGATATCCCTTGGCAATGATTCAGTAATTTTCCAGCTGGTGCTTCTTGAATAGCCTGGACGACAAATGTACGTAATTTAAAGACTCATTAGGCGCTATCATAATTTAATTTCGATCTTCGCGAAGGAGGAAAGCAAATCAATGACAAAAGATGCAAGTAGACTGGATAAAATTGTTCTGGAAGCACGCCGGAATGCAGAAATACGAGCGCAAGGGTATCGTGAACAGGCGCTTAAGTTATTTCCGTGGGTATGTGGCCGCTGTGCGCGTACGTTTGATCATAAGAATCTACAGTTGTTGGAAGTGCATCATAAGAACAGCAATCACGATGACAATCCGTCGGATGGCAGCAATTGGGAATTACTTTGTACTTACTGTCATGAGCATGAACACTCTAAATTAAAAGATTCTATGGGGCGTACTGAGAGTGGTAAAACTGAAACTATCGCTACGTTCAATCCATTTGCTAACCTTAAGGATATGCTGAAAAACAAATAAATCGCAATGCGTGGATATTGTGATACTGGGATTCCTAATTGAGTCTGTGACAGAGATTTTGTTAATCATTAATTTTATTTAAGTGAAACTACAAAAATGAATCTGCAGCTATAAAATTTAGGTATTAAGTTCATTGACTTATATGGTTATGTGGTTATAATTGGGCTTTTAAAGCAAACTGGAGTCTGGTCATGGTGAAATTAACTGATGTATCTGGAATCGGTCCCGTTACAGTTAAATTATTAGCTAAGCATAACATCAAGACAGCTGAAGCATTGGCATCGATCAGTTTGGCAGAATTGCAAAAAATTCCTGGTTTTAATGGAGATATACGTGCCCGGACGGTTAAGAAATCGGCAGCGGATTGTTTGCAGAAAGCAGCTAAGCAATTGACTGCTTCAACTAAAACTACAGAAACATCTGTTAAAAAGGCTGCGAGTAATAAAGCTAAACCCAGTCTGATTTCAACACCAGCGAATGTTGAAAAAACAGCAAATAAGAAAAAGAAGCAGGACGAAAAGAAAAAAGAAAAATCAAAAGATAAAGAAAAGAAGAAAAGCGGCAAAAAGAAAAGCAAAGACAAAAAGAAGTCTTAGTGAATTATTAAGGATAAAGTTAAGGTTGTTTTCGTAAGTAAAACAAGTGAGTTTTTTAGGGAAGTTTTAATTCCTTCGGCCTGATCAAACATTCCAGGGTAGCGCGGTGTGGCTTTGCTTTAATGGTTTGCACGCCATAATTCAAGACTGCGACAGCAGAAGTGGTTAGTAATTTACCGCTGTCATTAATGGGTGGTGGATCTTGTGACAAATAGTAAAGTAACTGATCAAGCCCGGGGTTATGGCCGATCAATAGTAAGGTATCAATGCCTTCGCCATAGGCGTCAATGATAGAGATCAGTTGATTAATGGATGCCTCGTAGATAGCGGATTCCCAGATTACCCTATGCTGTGGTAGGTTAAGCTGAGCGGTTATCAATAGACAAGTTTGTTTTGCCCTAAGCGCAGGGGAGCATAAGATTCGATCAATGCAGTATTGGCGTTTTAACCATTTGGCCATTTTCTTGGCTGCTTTTCTTCCGCGCATTGTCAGAGGGCGCTCAAAATCCGACTTATTTTCCTCAGACCAATCCGATTTGGCATGCCGCATGATGATGAGTTGATGTTTTGGCATAATTCTCTTTAATACCTTATTTGTGGGATTAGTTTATCAATATTATGACACCAACTGTAGATGAGTCGTATGCTGCTATAGACCTAGGATCAAATAGTTTTCACATGATTGTTGCCAATCTGACGGATGGTCATTTGCAAGTGATAGATCGCATGAAGGAAATGGTCAGACTGGCGTCTGGATTGAATGACCAGCAAGAATTGTCGGAGCAATCCATGCAACTGGCAATGGAATGCTTGCAGCGATTTGGTCAGCGCATCAAAGAGATTCCACACTTGAACGTACGTGCAGTCGGCACTAATACACTGCGGCAAGCACGAAATGGCGGCTCCTTTTTATCACAAGCGCATAGTGCACTCGGTCATCCAATTGAAATCATTGCGGGACGTGAGGAAGCCAGACTTATTTATTCAGGTGTGGCTCATAGCTTATATGATGAAGCCAATAAGCGCTTGGTTATTGATATTGGCGGCGGTAGTACGGAGCTTATTATCGGCTGTGGTTTTGATACCTATTACACCGAAAGTTTGTATATGGGATGTGTCAACGTGGGCCAGCGGTTTTTCGATGATGGCAAAATAAAAGCCAAGCGTATGCGTAAGGCTATTTTATTTGCAATGCAAGAGCTTGAATCGATTGTAACTGGATATAAAAAAATGGGTTGGGATTATGCGTTAGGGTCATCAGGCACCATCATTTCTGTTCGTGATGTTGTGCAAGCGCAAGGATGGTGTGATTCAGGTATTACTTCTTCAGCACTCACGCAATTAATGGAAGCTCTGGTTGCTATTGGCGATAATGCATTAGTAAATTTTCCTGGTTTGTCCGAACGTAGAAAACCGGTTTTTGCAAGTGGTGTCGCAATCTTATGCGGCATTTTCGAAGCGCTTAATCTGGACAAAATCGACATTTCCGAGGGCGCTTTACGCGAAGGCTTGTTGTATGATCTGATCGGGCGGGTACACAATGAAGATATCCGAGACAAGACCATTGCAACGGTCTCACAAAGATATAGTGTGGATATGGAACAGGCCGGCAGAGTTAAAGAAACGGTTGAAGCTCTATTTCATCAGGTAAAAACTGATTGGGAACTGGATCAAAAACTGGATCTGAAGTTGCTGATATGGGGCGCTCTGATTCATGAAATTGGTTTGTCGATTGCCCATAATCAATATCACCGGCATGGTGCCTATTTGATCGCGAATTCTGATTTAGCAGGTTTTTCTCGCCAAGAACAAATGAAGCTCGCGATACTGGTTCGAAGTCATCGGCGTAAATTCCCACTGGAAGAATTTGAGCCGCTAATTATCGCGACAAGAACATCGGTTATCAGACTAAGCGTTTTGTTAAGACTGGCTGTATTGTTGCATCGTAGCCGATCTAACAGCAGTTTGCCGGAAATTCATATCAGTGTTAATAGAAATCGTGTCACACTGGATTTCCCGTCAGGTTGGCTGGATGACCATCCTTTAACATTTGTGGATTTGAGTACTGAGCAGAATTTATTACAAACCGCCGATATTAAACTGACATTTAATTGATGGCCGTAAACATCTAAGCATGGAT
>WBZQ01003067.1_pt1 | contig 10469 bp, 7 predicted proteins | sample 5204251 | NCBI WGS metagenome assembly WBZQ01 (sample SAMN12412402, study PRJNA552823) | activated sludge metagenome | isolation source: activated sludge from nitrification reactor of wastewater treatment plant... | place: USA: Virginia | collected 2017-09 | reverse complement strand
AGAGGCCGTCTCACAAGTCTGTTTATTCGTTTAATTGTGGATTTGGTTATAGGTAGCGCCCTTGTTTTCAGGGATATTTACCAATAAACAAATCAACATATAAACGAATAAACAGACTTTTGAGACAGCCTCTTCGGGCTTTCTATTCGGATTTTATGACTTTGAAGGTTTTGACTTTGCCCGAGACGCCCATCCGCAGGAAATAAAAACCGGGAGACAGATGTCCGGTCGGCAGCGAACATAGTTCCTGACCGGCTTCAAAATTTCCTTCCAGCACCACGCTGCCGTTCAGATCAACCAACTGGAGATTCACATGGCCCTTTGATACTCCGGGCGTAAATACGTCCAGTCTGTCTGAGAATGGATTGGGCCTCACCAAAACGGATCCGTTGATGAGATCATTTTCCTTCGAATCCGGCATTGAATTCTTGCCGTTCGTATCTCGTTCGCCGGGGCCTTCCGGAGGGTTCAAACGGATCAGACGGATAGAATAGCCTGAGCCGATCAGGTTTAATGCGCAAATCCTGATTTTTTCTTCGACCGCGGTTGGCTGCACTTCAAACGTAAGCCGGTAAAGTGCGGGCCCGTTGTTAATCTTAATTTCGGCATAGTAAAATATGGTAATTCTAGGCGGCGGAGAAACTCCTGCCTCGTTCGTATGCTTGGCATTCAAGGTTCCACCTTGGACAGGGCCGCCCATCTCCACACGTGCAAAACCGGCGCGGTAGACCTGGAAAAGCGCCACTTTATTGCCCAATTCCTCTTTTACCTCAATCCAGTATGAATTATCGGTTTCATTCCAGGGGTGCCACTCCTCGCAAAACCCTATATTTTCGGTCATTACACCTCCGGTTCCAGATGCCTGTACGATAAGTTCGACAATAAGAACTATATAATTCACCCGGGCCACGGTGGCTTCGCCCACACTACCCTGCACACCCCCATCACATTCTGTCGACAGAAGGGAATAATAGGAGCCTCCCGGCAAAAGGCCGTCAACGGTAGCCGTAGTGTCCGTCGGGTTCTGGGAACTCACCAGCTGATCGTTGCTGTCAAACGTACGCAGTAAGTACTTCGATGCTCCGGGTACTGAGTTCCATGCCAGATTGACATAGCTGGCTCCAACGCTTACGACGTGGAAATTGGTTGGCGCAGGCAGATCGCAGGCGAGTAAGGTTTTGGGGGGCTCTGACGATAAATTGCCTGCTGCCATCGAGAAATAGCACAGCCCGCTAAGAAGGGCCAAGAAAAGGTTTTTTTTTACCATGACGCTTTTAGATTAGTTGACTTGCAAATATATCAGCCATCATTTTTCAAATTTTATAACAATTTTGCCGGGGTATTCCTGGTCGTCATGGAACATTCCTATTTGCTTCAACTTATCAGGTCTTTGCAACCTGAAGAACGCCAAGAGGCCCTCATGTTTGTCTTCGCCCCTTTGACCGGACAAGGCAAACAGCATGTGGAGGCGTATCAATTGTTTTCCTTAATTCTTGAAACTGCCCCGGAATTTTCCGGGGCGCCTTTGCACAAGGAAACCATATACGGACAACTTTTTCCCGGTGAGAAAATCATTGAAGGCAAATTGAACAAGGTCATGGCGGCCCTGAGTAAACTGATCCGGGCGTTTTTACTATATCGCCATTACTTTCGCCCGGAAAATGAATTTCAGCGGGAACTCGACTGGGTAAAGATACTCCGGAAACAAGGGCTTCATATGCGGTACCAACAGACTATTGGCGCCGCCCGGAAATATCAGGAGAATCATCCGGGAAAAGATGCTGCGTGTTACTACCGGCAATTTTTGCTGGAGCTCGAAGTGCATGATTGGGAAAGTTATTAAAATCAGAAAAAGGGGAACCTGAATATTCCGCCGGTATTGCGCCATTTGGATATTTACTATAACCTCACCCGGCTCGAATTACTTAACCGTTTGCTGCTTCAACAAAAGGTCGCCAGGCTGGACACCCCGGATAGTGGCATCTTAAATCCGCAGGAAATTGTCTTGCCAGTGGAGTACCTCGCGGAAAGTCCGAACCTTTTGATTAACGAGAAAATTTACCGCCTGTTAGTAGCACCGGAGCCGAACGTCGAAGAATTTCATGCCCTTGTCGACCTGTTGACGGTATATGAGCAGGTCATCGAACCCGAAATTCTGCAACAGTTTTATACGTATTTGCGGAGTTTATCGGCCCTGCTGATCAATTCCGGATATACGGAACTTCAACCGGTGCTCTTCCGGATCTTCCGTTATCACCTGGAGAAAGGGCTTCTTTATTATGAAGGAAAACTATCGTCGGGCACAATCGCCAATGTTACGAACCTGGCGTTGCGAAACAAGGAGTTCGAATGGGCCTTGAATTTTATCGAGTCGCACCGTGGACGGATCATCGGCGACAACGATACTGAAGACTACTACCGTCTTAATCTGGCGAATTATTACTTTGCAACCGGAAACTTCGAGCGTTCCCTGGACCTGCTCCCGCCGGCTCTCCAGGACTGGGATTATCAGTTTATCGCCCGGCGATTACGTCTGAAGATCTACTACGAACTCGATTCGGTACTGCTCTCCTATGAAGTGGATTCTTTCAAGATGCTGGTCAGCCGTTCCGCCCAGAAAGCGCCGTCCATATATTTCCGCCAACTGCAAAGCAATTTTATCAATCTTTTATACCAGATCATCCATTCCCCGGCAGGCGATAAAGACCGGGCAGAGCGGCTTGTACGACGCATAAATTCGAAAAAAGTGCTTGCTGAACGCGACTGGCTGCTCGAAAAAGTGCAAAAACTTGTCTGATTTTTTAGAATGCCGGTATATTAATGTTACAAAAAGGCCAGCCTGTACATTGAAAATGCCTCCGCTCCGGAGTATCTAACTTGGTTTTACTGCTTTGGCTACCGCAGACGTTCTATTAAGTCCTGGGAATGCGCCCTCAAATCTGTTATTGCCAGCCGGCAATGAATGCTTACAACTTTGCCGGCACAGGGGGAATACTGCCGATGTTTTTATTATACATCTTATTTCCTGATTCCAAAGCATCGAAGTATTGCTTTCCTCTGATTTACTTCCTATCCGCTCACAAATCCTTTTCATTGTTCATGCTTACCTTGAAGTATTATCACCGGCTTTTTCTGAAAAACGTATTCGGATGGCTTATCACGCTGCTGCTGGCAAGTAATGCCACGTTTTCACAACAATGTTCCCCGGAAGCACTCGCGGCGAAATACTGGCAATACCGGGAAAATTTCAATAAACATTTCATCCTGATCGACCGGGAACCCAGCGGGTGCATCAACGACGGTATCGGGCAGCATGAAGACGATCCCTGTATCTGCGACAAGGAGGGATATAGTTTGCCGGCGACTTCCATCAATATTGAGATTAATGGCCAGGTTGGCTTACATGACCGCATAGATAGCACCTGGAAGGACCATGATTGCGGCAAGGGAGCCGGCGGGGATATTTCGTGGACCACCAAACATGGCCCGTCAGCAACGCATAAGCATAACTGGCTCGATATGGGTTCCGAAACGCCGCATCAGCTGGGCTGGTACATGGTAACGTTGGCCACGGAGTACGCGTTATTGGGGAAAAACAGCCAGCCTGCCGAGCAGCAAAAAGTGCTCGAGGAAATTTTCCTGGCACTTCAGGCCTATCGCCGGCTTGATATCCGCGCCCAATGCCTGGCAAAAAAACGCTACGACGAAATAGCAGCGGGTTTTGAAATAGGTTGTGGATATGAAGTTATAACAGAGGATGAAAATGGCGAACATGTGGTTGTGGAAAACACCAATTGTTTATGCGGAAAAAAATATTGGGGGACGAAAAATGAACATAGTAGCTTTGGGGTCCCGTGCTATAGCAACTGTAATTTCACCCCCAGAACCGATGGGTATTCCGGCTTTTTTTTGAGAGAAGATGCAACCGGAGCACTGGAAGTATTGCATGATCCCGATGAGGGGAAATATAACATTGACCATGTCGGGTCGGATTATAATAATTCCCTGAAACCTCCGTGCACCACTACTTTCAGTCAACCCTGTTACCTTGCCCATCGCCAGGACTATATGAGCCAGGATCAAGTGTATTCGCTCATGATCGGGTTGGCATTCATCAAAAAGTACGTGCCGGAGAATGCCACGATTACCACGTGTAGCGGGAGCATTCATAATGTGCTGGAAATTGCTCAAAATATTGCCAAGGCCCTTGCCGATCGGGTAGATTCCGAACAATGGGGTAGAATAGCCTGGCCGGGCAGCGGGAGCTGCTGTACACGCGAAGTTTTTTTAAACATTTCGGAAGGCGGAGTGCTGTGGCCTTTTATGGAAGGCCTGAAAAAAGCGGCGGGATACGTGGATGGAACAAACCACAAATCAAGTATAGGTGAAAAAATAGCCTGGGGGACAATGGTAAAAACCTTTGACAGGTTACCGGAATACCTTGAAACACCCATTTTACAGGAAGGACTCCAGAAATTATATAAAGAAGGTGCTTTTTTTATTGAACTCGCTGCATTAGGCTGGGATATAGATCAAAACCCTAAAGTTGGCTCCCCTATATATTTCCCGAATTCTTTTCCCAACATTGTTCTTCCTGGTGGAATCAAAAACAATATCGGGATGAAAGACGTATTTTATGAGTTAGTGATAAGTCTGAACAAGCAGATATTTCAGCCAATAAACAATCTCCTATACCCTTACGGACCGAATTTAGATAAAATCCCTAAATCATATTTCGAAAGTTTGCTTTGTTCAGCGCCCTGCGCCGGCCCTTGCAATAAAACACCGGATTACGATCAGAAAAGAGCGAACGATAAATTTCCGGAATACTGGCCGGAATTTGAGTGTTCCAATACCCCTAACTGGCTGGGGCAGCGCTGGGAAGGCAATGGCAACGAAATAAATTGGAAAGTTGGGAACCGCCAATATAATGGCTTGGATTTCATGTCATTATACAACATCTATTTATTGAACTACAATGAACCGGTTCAAAACTACTACAACCCGAAGAACCCCACTCCCAACAGTGCTTTTGGCCACAACCGGATTTCTGGCCCCGGTACATTGTGCCCGGACCAAACGGCGCTCTACACGGTGCTGCCCTTGAATTGTAATGCTTCGGCAAACCCCTCCTGCCTGGAGAACCTGGTTTGGTCTGGCAGCAGCAACCTGCTTATACACAATGAAAATACGAACGGAACCAACGTAACGGCCAGTTATGCGGCTTCGACCGCCACTTTTTTGCAAGCTGATTTTAATGAAACAAGGAATATCCCTACATATCTCGAAGGAATGGCAACCGGTAATTCGATAAGTGACGCCTGCGATTTCACCTTGCGCAAACCGATAGTCATGCTGGGGCCCAATTTCTACGTTGCCGTAACATACAACTTCTGCGACGCCTTTATGATCGCCGATGTGCGAGGTGAAGACATGCCAGGTTTAAGCTATAACTGGAGCATTACTCACCTGCAAACCGGAAACGTTACCACATATACGAGTGCCGGCAGCCAACTGTATATTTTCCTGGGAAATTTCCCGGACCAGGGAGATTTGCGTATTTCGGTAACCATCAGCGGGGCCTGCCCGGGTGGAGATTATACTACCACGACTATTGTTCACTTTCAGTGCGGGAACCGCTCTCAGCATCTGGTCGTGTACCCAAATCCCGCTGCCAACAGCATCAGCATAGGAGTCGATAGTTATACAATTGGTTCAGGAGGACTTGAAGTCACTATTTCGCGTTTGGACGGCACATCTAATAGTGTATCCAGGCGTATTTATACCAACGGAGAATCCGTGAATATATCATCCTTGTCCGAAGGGAGTTATCTCCTGCAAACAGGCTCGTCAGACCTCGCACCAACTTCTACTACCTTGATCATTTCCAGGCAATAACCTTTAAATTTCATGAAAATGAAGCTTAGTAATAAAATTTCATACTGTTTGCTCCTGGTTGGTGCATTGCTGGGGGTTTGCGCCTCCTTTACCACCCAGACAGAACTGAGCGAATTGCTCACCCAAAGCACCTGGATTTCTTACGAGTACTGGACCGATTTCAATGGAGATGGAAATTTTGTTCAGACTACTCAAAGTTGCGAATCGGATAACCAGTGGTCATTTTCCAGTGACCAAACCTTTTCTGTTATTGAATATGAACAGGTATGCCTTTCTGATCTTCCTGAATTAGACACCGTTTCCGGTGTCTGGGGGTTGGACGCCCAGGAAGATTATTTAACACTGGATTTGCCGGCTGGGGCGACACAGTTATACTTCAAAATTTATTCTGTCGGCCAGGGCGAAATTATCCTTGATGTAATCGACCTGGAAGATATCAATGCTCCGACCCGTGAACGGATTATCCTTCGCCGATAAACGTCTTCCCTATTGACCTCCCTATGAATCAATGTTAAATCTATAATGCACCTCATCATTCACTTCAAAGCATTTCTACATGAAATTTTTGCTAAAAACCTTCCTCATTGTGCTATCCGCCGGCAGCATTACGATCCTTCTGACCATGTGCGAAAAACAGAAGGATGAAACGACAGCATCTTCTTTATCTGCCTCAAATACCGAAACTTCCGATCACTCCGCTTCGGATCGTAGCCCCGTCACTTCCTGTATCGAATGCGACCTGGAATGGCGCTTCCTGTGCGATGAAGTAAGGTGCGATGGCGGCGATTACGGCACAACTGTGGTAACACTGAACGCCAAGGAGTACAGTGAAAACAGTTGTTGTTTTAATTACTCCAGCCAAACCCAGTGGTCCGGGAAACCGGTGAGCGTTTCCTGGCAACCGCTCAATCCCGGCGTATTAAAATCTTCCGTATATGCCGCCATGGGCTCCGATTGCTCGGGGTCCGGAGCGTCGCTTTGTATTTCCGCGCTCGTAGGCACACAAAAAATGCCGGGTATAGTGAAAATCCAGTTCAGAAAAAGTGGCGATAATACCGGCGCAACCCTGACCCAGCACAATATTCCCCTTAACGGTTATCCGGAAGCGCCTTGCTCATTTGTCAACCTTGGAACAGGGGATTTTTGCCCCACAGGCCCGACGGTGGTGCCTGTCTCTATCGAAAATGACTGCCGGGTGAACAGCATATACCGGGTAGCGCCCGAAGTTACCGAAATGAACAGTTACATGTGCCCTTCGGGTGGTCCGCGCGAGCATTGAACCGTTCAACCGATAAGAGAACTGAAGTTACGGGCCGCCTTGCTGCGGCCCGTTTTCATGCAGGTTACTACGACAAATACTTCCCCACGATCGGCATCCTCCGGCCCATGCCGAAACCCTTGTTGCTGACCCGCAGCACCGGGGCGGCCTGCTCGCGTTTGAACTCGTTGATGTTCACCATCCGGAGTACCCGTTTCATCAGGGCTTCATCGAAACCCATTTCCACCAGTTCGCGCGGTCCTTTCCGGCACTCGATGTATTGGTAGAGCAGCGGGTCGAGCACCTCGTAGGGCGGCAGGCTGTCGGTGTCTTTCTGGCCGGGGCGCAGTTCGGCGCTGGGGGGCTTGACGATGGTGTTTTGCGGCACGATCTCTTTTTTTCGGTTGATGTACCGGGCCAGTTCGTAGATCTCGGTTTTGTACACGTCGCCGAGCACCGAGAGGCCGCCGCACATGTCGCCGTACAGGGTGCCGTAGCCGACCGCCATTTCGCTTTTGTTGGTGGTGTTGAGCAGGATATGGCCGAATTTGTTGCTCATGGCCATCAGCAGGGTGCCGCGGACGCGGGCCTGGATGTTCTCCTCCGTTACGTTGAACGGCAAGCCGCTGAAATGCGGTTGCAGCGCGGCCTCGAAGGCTTCGTACATGGGCTTGATGGCCACGATGTCGTATTGGATACCGAGGTTTTCGGCCAGTTGGCGGGCGTCGTCCACCGAATGGCCGGTGCTGAACTGGCTGGGCAGGAGCAGGACGCGCACGTTTTCGGCCCCCAGGGCCCGGGCGGCCAGTATCGCGGTGAGCGCCGAGTCGATGCCGCCGGACAGGCCCAGAATAGCCTTCTGAAAGTTGAGTTTTTGAAAGTAGTCGCGGATACCCAGCACCAGCCCGTCGTGGATCAGCCGGATCTTGTCTTTGGGCTGTTCGGCCGAGCGGCCGCCGGCGGCCACGGCGTCGAGGTCGTAGAGGTTCAGCCCTTCCTCGAAATAGGGCATCTCGTCGTAAACGTTGCCGTCCGGCGACATTACCACGCTGCCGCCGTCGAACAGGATGTCGGTCTGGGCGCCGACCTGGTTGACGTAGAACATGGGGGTTTTATAACGCTCCACATTGGCGCGGATGGTGCGGATGCGCTCGGCGGCGTGGTCGTAGGAAAACGGCGACGCCGAAATGTTGACGATAAGATCCGGCTGCTCCGGCATCATTTCGTCCAGCGGACAGATGGTGTACAGGGGATTGTTGTTGCCGACGTTCCAGATGTCCTCGCAGATGGAAAGCGCCACTTTTTTACCCTTGAACGGAATGGTATGGAAGGCGCGCGCCGGCTCGAAGTAGCGGTATTCGTCGAAGATGTCATAGGTGGGCAGCAAGGCTTTGTGCTGAACGCCGATGACCGCGCCGTCGTAGAGAAAGTAAGCCGAGTTGTACAGGTCTTTGCCCTCTACCACCGGGTTGCGGCTGGGCGAACCGACAATGATGCCGATGCCCCGGCTGACTTCGCGCAGAGCGTCTACCGAGGCGTAGCAGCGGCGGATAAAGTCGTCGAATTCCAGGAAGTCGCGGGGCGGGTAGCCGCACACCGCCAATTCGCCGAAGCAGACCAGGTCGGCGCCCCGGTTTTTGGCCGCTTCCACGGCGGCGAGCATTTTGGCCAGGTTGCCTTCGAAGTTCCCGATGTGGTAGTTTTGCTGGGCGAGTGCGATTTTCATGGACGATCGTCGGATTTCGAGTGTGTCAACTTTGATATTTGATGATCTCTTCGGCTACGGGAGTGCCGTTGGCTTTCGATTCCAGCCAGGCGACTACCGGACTGAAGTAGGTTTCGTGGGTTTTGTTGGCGTTCATAAAACTTTGCAGACTGGCAATGTGCGTTTTCAGGCTTTCGCGGTCCGGCTCCCACCGGATGCGGTCTTTGCCAATTTCAAAAATATCCTGTCCTTCCGCACCCTGCCGGATCGACTGCACGGTTGGCTCGAAAACAAGCCGCATGGCGGTGAGCAGCAGTTCCAGGAAGTCGTTTTGCTGCTTGTTCCGGCGCAACTTGCCGTGCAGGTTGTTCAGCGGCCGCAGCGGATTTTTATTAAAAACCCCTTGTTCGAAGAGGGTGATCACGTGCTGGAATTCGACGGTTAAAAACAACGTCGGATTGCTTTTGATGCGGGATCCGTCGAAAATGGCCTCGTACCAGTTGGATGCTTCCTTGAATTTTTCGAGACAAAAGTAGATCAGGCCGCAATAATAGCGCAATGCGTGCAAACGGGCTTCCTCGATCCGGTATTCGAACAGCGGCAACTGCCTGGCCAGGTCGTTTTGACGGATCAATTCTTCAGCCTCCCCGAAGCGGCTTTTGCGCAGCAGTTCGGTCAGGCGGTGGTATACTGAACTTCGGTAGTATTGGGTCTTATCCTTGGCGGCCATGGTTTCGTGTTCCAGACGCTCGATCCGGTCGAATTCTCCCAACCGCAGGCAAAGATTGATGTAATTGTCGATGAAGGAATTGAACAACGACGGCTCTTCGGAAGCGAGCGTTTTGCCTTCATTTTCCGACATGGACAGGATCTTATCCAGGCAGGTCAGTGCCAGGCGAAGGTTGGCCAGATTGTCCCGGCCTTTTTTCCCGGGCTGCTGGAGTTTGTGCTGGGACTCGTAATAATAGTACTGGCTGTTGTAGTACCAGAATTTGGCGCGGAGCGACAGCCCTTTCAGCAATTCCGCTTCGTCCTGCTGCAACCATACTTTCAGTTCGTCCACGGCGTCCTCCACCAGTATTTTTCCCGACCGGTAGTTCAGGTTCAGGCTGTTGGAGAGGGTATTCAGTTCAAAATACTTTTCCAGTCCCTGCACGGCCTCCTTTTCCTCCGCTACGATTTCGCGGACCCGGCTGACCTGCTCCTTGAAAGATCGGCCTGAAAAATAAAGGCGACGTTCCCAGACCGAGAGCTCGAGAAAATAGGTGGATTTATCCAACGCCAGGGCCAGTTTTTTGGCATCGCGGATCAGTCGCTCGCAATCGTCGTACAGCCCTTTATAAAAAAGAAAATTGATGTCCTGGAGCATGGTCAGCAGGCGGTTGGTCAGCGGCGACACTTCCTGGTTGAGCCGCACGCTGTCCAGAATTTTGGTATACAGGTAGCCGGCGGTGTTGCTAATCTGGGCATTATTCCCCAAATGTCTCTGACGCTTAAGGTGTTCCATTAAGGCGTGTTCGTCCTTGCCGGCACGTATCGACTGGTTCGCCAGGTCGAACAATTCCAGGTACCGGCGATTTTTCTGGTAGTCCCAAAACTGGGTGTATT
>WBZQ01002515.1_pt1 | contig 10469 bp, 8 predicted proteins | sample 5204251 | NCBI WGS metagenome assembly WBZQ01 (sample SAMN12412402, study PRJNA552823) | activated sludge metagenome | isolation source: activated sludge from nitrification reactor of wastewater treatment plant... | place: USA: Virginia | collected 2017-09 | reverse complement strand
TCAGCTACTACAAGGCGCTGCTGCCGCCCGAGATCGTGGTGGACTCCGGGCCGCTCGCCGAACGCACGGCGCGCATGCTCGAGGAGATCTGGACGCAGGGCCTGAGCGAGTTCGCCTACCGTAACGACCTCGACCTAACGGGCCGGGTGCGGTTCCCCACGGGCGCCGCCGCGCCGCCTGCGCCCGGCCAGGCACCGCTGTCACGCCGCACCGCCGTGCCCATCGGCGGCGGCAAGGACTCGCTCACCACGCTCGAGATCCTGCGCGAGGCGGGCGAACCCATCGTCGCGTTCGCCGTCGGCTCCGCGCCGCCGATCGCGCGCACGATCGCGGCGTCGGGGTTGCCCGCCTGCACGGTGACGCGCCGGCTGGCGCCCGAGCTGCTGGCGCTGAACGCCGCGGGCGCGTGGAACGGCCACGTGCCGATCTCGTCCATCCTCGCGTTCCTGACGCCGGTGTGCGCGATCCTGTACGGATTCGACGCCGCGGCGTTCTCGAACGAGCGCTCGGCGAACGCGCCCACGCTGACGAGCGCGTGGGGACCGGTGAACCATCAGTACAGCAAGAGCCTCGCGTTCGAGCGCCTCGCGTCCCGGTACATCCGCGACCACGTGCTCGCGGGCTTCGACTACTTCAGCTTCCTGCGTCCGCTGTCCGAGCTCGCGATCACGCGGTCGTTCACGACGTGGCTCGATCGCTACCCCGAGTTCTCGAGCTGCAACCGCAACTTCCGGCAGGATCGCGACGGGGCGACGCCGCGCTGGTGCCTCGACTGCGCGAAGTGCCGGTCCACGTTCCTGCTGCTCGCGCCGTTCAATGCGCCGGCGCGCCTCACGGGGCTCTTCGGCGGCAACCTGCTCGCCGACGCCGCGCAGGTGCCGCACTTCCGCGAGCTGCTCGGCCTGCAGGGCACGAAACCCTTCGACTGCGTGGCCGAGGACTACGAGTACCAGGCCGCGCTCGTGATGGCCGCGCGCCGGACCGACTGGCGCGACGTGATCACGCCCGACCTGCGCGCGGATGCCGCGCGCGTGCCCGATCCCGACGACGCGATCGCGCGTGCGCTCGCGCCTTCTCCCGACCACGAACTGCCGCCGCGGTTCGCGGCGATCCTCGATGCGCATCTCCGAGCTCGCGGGTAGGCGCGTCGCCGTCTGGGGCGGCGGGCGCGAAGGCCGCGCGGCGATCGCGTGCCTGCGCCAGCACGCCCCGCCCGCCGAGCTGACGCTGCTCGACGAGGGCGCCGCCGACCCGGCGGCGGACGCCGCGCTCGCCGGCGAGGGCGTGCGCGTGGTCCGCGGCTCCGACGCGCTCCGCGCGCTCGACGCGTGCGAGGTCGTGGTGCGCTCGCCCGGCGTGTCGCTCTATCGCGAGGAGATCACGCGCGCCCGCGCGCGCGGCGTGGCGTTCACGTCGGGCACCGCGCTGTGGTTCGCCGACGCGGCGGGCGTGGACACCGTGGCGATCACCGGTTCCAAGGGGAAGAGCACGACTTCGCACCTGACTGCCGCGCTGTTGCGCGCCGTGCGACCCGACGTGGAGCTCGCGGGCAACATGGGCGTCGCGCTGCTCGCCCAGTACCCGCCGCGGCCCGGCGTCACGTACGTGGTCGAGCTCTCCAGCTACCAGACCGCCGAGTTCGCCGGGCCCGCAACGGTCGGCGTGGTGCTGAACCTGTACCCCGAGCACCTCGACTGGCACGGTGGCGTGGAGCGCTATTTCGCCGACAAGCTGCGGCTCGTCGAGGACGGACACGCGCGGACCGCGGTGCTGAACGCGCGCGACGCGAACACGGCCGCGCACGTGCGGCGGCGCGACGGCGTGCTCTGGTTCGAGTCGCCCGACGGCTTCCACGTGGAGGGCGAGCACCTGTGCCACTGCGGCACGCGCGTGGTCGCCGAGCCCGAGATGCGCCTGCGCGGCGTGCACAACCTGCGCAACGCCGCCGCGGCGCTCACCGTGGTGGACGCACTCGGCCACCCGTGGCGCGACGCGCTCGACGCGCTGAAGTCCGTCGGCCCGCTGCGCCACCGGCTGACGCCGCTCGGCGAGCGCGACGGCGTGCTGTGCGTGGACGACAGCATCTCCACGATCCCGCAGAGCGCGATCGCCGCGCTCGACGCCTGGCGCGGACGCCGCGTGACGCTGCTCGTGGGCGGCCACGACCGGGGGCTCGACTACGCGCCGCTCGCCGCGCACCTGCGCGAGCGGCCCGACGTGGCGGTGGTCGGCATGTCCGCGTCGGGACCGCGCATCGTCGAGCAGGTCCGCGCCGCGCTCGCCGGCACTCCCGACGCCGGCACGCGCGTGGTCGAGACCGCGCACGACCTCCCCGAGGCGGTGGCGATCGCGCGGCGCGTCACGCCGGCGGGCGGCGTGATCCTGCTCTCCCCCGCCGCGCCGAGCTACGGCGAGTTCCGCAACTTCGAGGAACGCGGCGACGCGTTCGCGAAGCTGTGCGGCTTCGCGCCAGCGGAGGGCTGAGTCCGCCGATCAGTGGGTGGCCGCGTGGGACTCGTGCTCGCGAAGTCGGGCGAGCAGTTCTTCCTGGTCATCCAGCCCGAACCCATCCACGGCGCGACCGTCCGGCGACAGCGGGTCGAGCACTCCGAGCTCCCAGAGGGTCTCGAGGTCCCGGCGTGCGTCCTCGACCGTCGGAAGAAGTGGCCGGCCCAGATGTCGCCCGAGTTCGGCGAGGATCCCGAAGGCTCCCCAGTTGGAAGTCGCGGCGATGACGGGCCACCGACACGGAACGACGGAGACCGCGTGGCGAGGCAACGGCACGCTCTCCCCTTCGAGGAGTGGCCCGATGCCAATTTCGTTGCCGCCATCCCCGATGCCGATTCCCGGGACTTCGTCGGTGAAGAGTGCGTCGAGTTCCGCGGTGTGCTCGGAGATGTCCAGACCTCGCATGCTGTAGTACCGGCCATCTGCCGCCCGCCCACAGCGTTCGATGGCCACGAGCAGGCCCACGCCGTGCCCGGCCAGGAGCGTCCGGACTGCCCCGGGCCGTCGACTCGCGAATCCACGGGGCACGCCGACGATCTCTCCCGGGAACCGGCCCCAGCGCTCAAGCACCTGCGCCGCGCTCACGTCGGTGAAGCACACTGCACGCCGATCGAGTGCGACCAGGGCCCGCGCGAGCGCGGCGGCCCCGGGTGGTCCGTCTGGTTCGATGGTGCCCGTCGCGGACTCGACGCCAACGGCCGCTTCGTGACAGGCAGCTGGTGCACGCCGACGCGCGATGTCCCGGAGGCCGCGGCGTTCCCGCTGCAGCACGTAGTCGTCGGCCGCCCGACAGAAATCGGAAAGCAGATTCGCTCGAAGCACGTCCGCCCGCCTGACTAGAGAGAGAGTGTCCGAATCTTCGCTTCGACGACCGCATCGAGCCTGGGCGAGTTCAGCGACTTCAACTCGAGGTCGTCCCCCACGGCAGCCCAGATCTGGTCGAAGTACTCGCCCATCGCCTTTGCGAACTCGGGATTCGCGACGTGAAGCCGCACGAGCGGGTTGTGGGGACCGGAAATGAACACCTCAGACCGATCCACGACCTCCACCGCGAGCAGGGGAAGCGTCCCCGAGACGAACGGGTCATAGCACCGCAGGGCATACATGGGAACGGCCTCGACGTCCTTCGCCGAACGCAGCACCCATGCGCGCTTCGCGTCGTTGTCCAGGGAGGCGATCCGTCGAATTTCGATGTTCGCTCCGTTGTTCTGGGCAAATGTCCTGAACCACTTCCAGTACTCGGTCGCGGGCAATCCGAGCGCATCGGGCGGGGATGGCGTGAGGTAGAGCAGGTCGACCCGCCCGCTGGCCCCGGAGATCGCCTTCTTCAACGCAGCGTAGTATTCCTCGACACTCCGGAGAAGCCGGATCCGGCCGACCCCTTGCCCGATGTTTCGAAGTTCCTCCCGGAAGCCCGGGAGTTCGGTATCGAGAAGCTTGCGAACGGTCTGGCTGTGCTCGTAGTGGGAGAAGAGAATGGTGGTGATGCCGCTGATCGCGGCAAGCAGCAGGAGGGCGAGGTACTTCGTGTCCGCGGTGCCGTCGGGATTCCGGACCTTCTGGATCGCCGAGAAGATCGCAATCGCCAGCGCAATCACCGGCACCAAACGAGAGAACGACAGGTAAGACTTCATCGAGCGGCCCCTTCCCCGAGGTGGAATGCAAACCGTGCGAAGTCCTGATCGGCAGGCCACGGCGCATTCACGCGTCCCGCACAATGTTCAGGATAGGGTATTGGTTCGGCGCGCGGGGACGAAAATCAACTCGGACGAAGCCACACTCCCCTACACCCGCTCGAACACCGCCGCCATGCCGAGACCGCCACTCACGCACAGCGTCGCGAGGCCGTAGCGGCCCTGCACACGGTGCAGCTCGTGCACGAGCGACACCACGATGCGCGCGCCGCTGCAGCCGGTCGGGTGACCGATCGCGATGCCGCCGCCGTTCGGATTGAGCTTCGCGCGGTCGAACTTCAGCTCGCGGTCGCACGCCAGCACCTGCGCCGAGAACGCCTCGTTCAACTCGATCACGTCCATCCGATCGAGCGTCAGGCCGAGCGCGGCGAGCAGCTTGCGCGTCGCGGGCACGGGGCTGAGCCCCATGCGCGCGGGATCCACGCCCACCGAGATCGCGCCCACGAGCCGCGCCATCGGGGTCGCGCCGTGCGTGCGCACGGCCTCCTCGGACAGCACGACGCAGGCGGCCGCGCCGTCGGTGATCGCGCTCGCATTGCCCGCGGTGATCGTGCCGTCCTTGCGGAACACCGGGCGCAGCTTCGCCATCTCGGCCTCGCTCGCATCGTCGCGCGGGTGCTCGTCGCGCGAGACGACCGTGGCGCGCTTGCCCTCGCCCACCGTGACGGGCGCGATCTGCGACGCGAAGCGGTCCTCGGCCCACGCGCGGATCGCGCGCCGGTTGCTCTCGGCCGCGTAGGCGTCCTGCTCCACGCGCGTCACGCCGCCCTCGGCGGCGATCGTCTCGGCCGTCTCGCCCATCAGCTGGTCGCAGAGCGGGCACAGGTAGCCGTCGCGGTACATCGCGTCGGCGAGCGGCTGGTCGCCGAGCTTGCGCCCCCAGCGGGCGTCGAGCGCGAGGTACGGGATGCTGCTCATGTGCTCGGTGCCGCCCGCGAGCACCACGTGCGCGTCACCGAGCCGCACGCTCTGCGCGCCACTCACGATCGCCTGCAGGCCGCTCGCGCACGCCTTGTTGATCGTGTACGCGCTGACCGAGTCCGCGAGGCCCGCGCGCCGCACGACCTGGCGCGCGAGGTTCGGGCCGTTGCCGGCCTGCCGCGCGTGGCCGAGGATCGCCTCGTCCACGGCGTCCCCCGGCACGCCCGCGCGCTCGAGCGCGGCAGCAGCGGCCACGCCGCCGAGCTGCGCCGCCGAACTCGCCGCGAGCCCGCCGCCGAAGTTACCCACCGGCGTGCGCACCAGCCCCGCCACGAACACCGCCTTCTCGCTCACGCGTCCTCCGTCACGACACGGCGCGCGGGTCGGCTTCGCCCGCGCGCCGGGATGGGTCGTTGCATCGCGATCGAATCAGCTCGACTCGGATCCGCGCCGAGGCGGCGCGCCGCCGCGCGTGCGCAGCAGCTGGTCGAGTCCGCGCGAGGCCTCGCGTGCCGCGGCCTTCTTCGCGAGGCTCGCGGGCTTCGTCGCCTTCACCGGGCGCGGGCCGAGCCCGAGTTCGCCGGGCGCGGCCCGGCGCATCGGCGCTTCGTGCGGCGAATCGCCGTCGTCCCAGTCGCCCGCCAGCTCCTCCTCCACGCCGGGCGCGGGCAGCGGGCCGCGCAGCACGATCAGGTTGCCGTCCGGGTCCTCGACCTCGGCGTAGAGCCCGAACTCCTCCTCGGTGATCGCCGTGGCCAGGTGCAGGCCGCGCGCGTTCAGCTCGTTCGCGTACGCGTCGAGATCGTCCACGTCGAGCGCGAACGTGGCACGCTGGTCGCCGGGCAGCGGCAGCAGCCCGTCGGCCGAGGCGTGCAGCACGAAGCGGGCGTCGCCCGTGTCGAACTCCACCCACTGCGGGCTCTCGTGCGCGACCTTGAGGCCGAGGCCGTCGTGGTAGAAGCGCGCGAGCGTCGCCACGTCGGAACAGTTCAGGATCGCGTGCGACAGCGCGGGCGCGTCGGCGGAGGGCTGCGCGATCGGCGACGTCGGCTGCACGAAGCGCACGCGGTTGCCCTCCGGATCCGTCAGCGCGAACGCGGGCCCGCTCGGCCCGGCGGGCGCGTCCTCGGGATGCAGCCCCCGCGCCGTCAGCTGCCGGCGCTTGGCGTCGAGGTCGTCGGTCGTGAACGTGTGCTGGATCGAGGCCGACTCGCTCGTGGCCGCGGGCGTGATCACCAGGCGCGCGCGCGCCGTGGCGCACGCGAGCCAGTGCGTCGGCCCCTCGGCCACCTCGAGCCCGAGCCCCTTCTCCCAGAACGTGCGCTGCGAGGCGACATCGTTCGTGAACAGCAATACGGCACGCAGACGTCCCATGGCGGCTACTCCATCTGGATCCAGACGCTCTTCACCTGCGAGTACTCGTCGAGGCTCGCCGCACCCAGATCGCGACCGAAGCCCGACGCCTTCATGCCGCCGAACGGCATGGCGGGGTCGTAGAAGTTGTACGTGTTCACCCACACCGTGCCGGCGTGCAGTCGAGACGCGACGCGGTGCGCCTTCTTCACGTCCTGCGTCCAGACGCCCGACGCGAGGCCGTACGGCACGTCGTTCGCCTGCGCGATCGCGTCGGCCTCGTCCTCGAACGGGATCACCGCGAGCACCGGACCGAAGATCTCCTCCTGCGCGACGCGCATGCGGTTGTCCACACCGGCGAGCACGGTCGCCTGCACGAACCAGCCCTTGCCATCCACGGGCTGCCGCTGGCCGCCGGCCACGAGCTGCGCGCCTTCCTTCACGCCGGTCTCCACGTAGCCGAGCACCGACTTCATCTGCTTCTCGGACACGAGCGCACCCAGCCGCGACTTGGGGTCGAGCGGATCGGACGGCACCATCTTCTTCGCGCGCTCGGCGAGCTTGCCGACGAACTCGTCGTAGATCGAGCGCTGCACGAGCAGCCGCGAGCCCGCCGCGCACACCTCGCCCTTGCCGTAGAAGATGCCCGTCGTGGCTCCGCGCATCGCCGCTTCGAGATCGGCGTCCGCGAACACGATGTTCGGCGACTTGCCGCCCAATTCGAGCGTCACCTTCTTGAGGCCGTCGGCCGCGGTCTTCATGAGATGGCGGCCCACTTCGGTGGAGCCCGTGAAGCTGACCTTGTCCACGCCCGGGTGCTTCACGATCGCCTCGCCCGCGACCGAGCCCTTGCCGGGCAGCACGTTCAGCACGCCCGGCGGCAGGCCCGCTTCCATCGCGAGCTCGCCGATGCGGATCGCCGTGAGCGGCGTGAGTTCGGCGGGCTTGAGCACGATCGTGTTGCCGGCCGCGAGCGCCGGGCCGCACTTCCAGCCCACCATGATCATCGGGAAGTTCCACGGGATGATCGCGCCCACCACGCCGACCGGCTCGCGCAGCGTGTACGTGAAGAACGCCGGGTTCACCGGCACCGTGTCGCCGGTGAGCTTGGTGGCCCAGCCCGAGAAGTAGTGGAAGCAGCCCGCCACCATGCCGATGTCGATCTGCCGCGACTCGAAGATCGGCTTGCCGTTGTCGAGCGTCTCGAGCCGCGCGATCTCGTCCGCGTTCGCGAGGATCAGGTCGCCCAGCTTGTGCAGCGCCCGCGCCCGGTCGGCCGGGCGCATCTTCCGCCACGGGCCCTCGAGCGCGGCACGCGCGGCGCGCACCGCGCGGTCCACGTCCTCGGCGCCCGCCTCGGCGACCGTCGTCACCGGCTGCTCGGTGGCGGGGTTCATGGTGGTGAACGTCGCGCCCGAGGCGGCGTCCACCGCCTCGCCATTGATGATGAGCTTGCCCGGCTTCACCGGCGCGAGCGTGTCCGACATGACTCCTCCCGAAATGGATCAGCCCGCGATGCGGGCGTGCTTGATCTGGTCCGCGTGCTTGCGGTCGTGTGGCGGCAGCATGCGCAACATGCCGCCGAAGGGGTGCGACGCGATCCACGCCTCGCCCGCGGGCACGGCGAGCAGGCGCTGCACGAGCTCGTCCCGCGTGCGCAGCAGCAGCGCCAGCGCGTCGTCCCACGCGAGGTGGCGGAGCTCGGCCAGGTGGCGTTCGTTCTCGCGCGCCATGGCCGCGTCGTCGAGCCCCGCCCACGACACGGGCGCGCCCGCGAGCACGGCATCGAACTCCTCGAGTCGCACGCGGTCGCGCACCGCGCAGTGCAGCACGAGCTCGCGCGGCGACCACTTGCCCTCGCCCACGGGGCGGTCCGCCGCGTGCGGCGCGATGCCCTTGACCGCGGCCACCAGTGCGACGCGCGCGCGTTGCAGCTCGAACAACAGCAGTTCCTTCTCGCTCGCGCCCGCGCGCTGGGGCGCGAACGCGCGACGCGTCGCCGCCGCACGGATCTGCGCGGCGTGGTGGTGGTCGTGCGCCGGATAGCCACCGGTCACGCGGCCGAGCGCGTGCTCGCGCCGCCAGCGCGAGGCCGGCTCCTCGGGGATCGCGGTGACCGCGGACAGCACTTCGGCGCGCCCGTCGAGGAACGCCTCCAGGGTGGCGTCGGCGTCGAGATCCGCCGCTGCCGCGACCGCGCGCTTGTTCGCGTCGTTCTCCTGCTCGGGCGACGGCGCCTCGGGCAGCACGCCGTTCGCCGCGGCCGGCAGCACGTCGAGCAGCCAGATGTCCCAGTACGCCAGGTGCGCCACGATCTGGCGCGGGTTCCACTTGCCAGGCGCGATGGGCGCCTCCCACGTCTCGCGCGTCAGCTCGCGGCAGGCCGCGAACACCGCATCGCGCCCCGCGTGCAACGCCGCGACGATCGCGGGCTTCGTGTAGACGATGCCGCTCGGCCCGGGCGCGGGAGCGGGCGCCGGCGCGCGGCGCGCGGGCTTCGGCGCCGGCGTGGAACGAGGGGCGGCCCTGCGCGCCGGCGTCGCGCGCTGCGCGGCGGCCTTCGGTGCGGTGCGCGCGGAAGCGCGCTTCGCGGCGGCCCTGGCCGCGGAACGTGGGGCGGCGCTGCGCGCCGGCGTCGCGCGCTTCGCGGCGGCCTTCGGTGCGACGCGGTTCTTCGTGGTCCGCTTCGCCGTCGCGCGACGGGCGGACGACGGGCGCGCGGGCTTCGACGCGGCGGCGCGAGTCTTCGCGGACTTGCGGGTCGTCGCGGGCGCGGTCGCGGCCCGGCCAGCCGACCGCTGCTTCGCGGTCTTCGCGCGCGGGGACGAATTTCGACGGGCGCCAGCGGGCCGGGACGCGGCCTTCTTCGTGCGGCTGCCTCGGCGGGCAGGCATGGGGGGCGGTCTCCGCGAGGATCCGGTTGGGTACGCTGCGGGCGGCGCGGCCCGGGGGACGGAAGTGCGCGCGTCGTGACACCGCGAAGCTAGCACGCTGCGGAACGGCCCTTCAATGGCCGTCGGGAGAACGTGCGGGCGGGCGCGTGGATCGCGCCCGGCGCGAGCGCGGCGCCGGTGGCCGCGCCCGGGACGCACGCCAGCCCCCAGCACGACGGCCCGGCGGATCGCTCCACCGGGCCGTCGAACGGGAGTCGCGCCTCAGCCCTTCGCCGGGTACTCGTACACGCCGCGGCCGGACTTGCGGCCGAGGCGGCCGGCGGCCACGTACTGCTCCATCAGCGGGCACGGGCGGAACTTCTCGCCGAGCGTGCGGTGCAGGAAGCGCAGGATCGAGAGCCGCGTGTCGAGCCCCACGAGGTCCACCAGTTCGAACGGACCCATCGGGTGGTTCAGCCCCAGCTTCAGCGCCTTGTCGATGTCCTCGGCGCTCGCGACGCCTTCCTGCAGCATGTAGAACGCCTCGTTGCCGATCATCGCGTTGATGCGGCTCGTCACGAACCCGGGCGACTCGCGCACCGTGACGCACTCCTTGCCCATGCGCGCGCCCACCGCGTTCACGGCCGCCAGCGTGGCGTCGCTGGTCTCCAGCGCGCGCACCACTTCGAGCAGCTTCATGCGCGGCACCGGGTTGAAGAAGTGCATGCCCACCACCTGCGGCGCGCGCGTGGTGGCCGCGGCCATCTCGGTGATGCTCATGGAGGACGTGTTCGACGCCAGGATCGCGTGCTTCGGCGCCAGCTCGTCGAGCTTCGCGAAGATCTCGACCTTCAGGTCCATCTTCTCGGGCGCGGCCTCGATCACCAGGTCGGCGCCCCGCGCCGCTTCCGCGAGCTCGTCCACCAGCGAGATGCGCTTGCGCGCATCGATCGCGACGTCGTCGGTGATCTTGCCGAGGTCCACGCCCTTCTGCAGCGTGGCGTCGATCTCCCGCATCGCGCGCTGCGTCTGCTCGCGATCGGGGTCCTGCAGGATCGTGTCGTAGCCACCCACCGCCGACACGTACGCGATGCCGCGGCCCATCAGGCCGGCGCCCAGC
>WBZQ01003066.1_pt1 | contig 10471 bp, 12 predicted proteins | sample 5204251 | NCBI WGS metagenome assembly WBZQ01 (sample SAMN12412402, study PRJNA552823) | activated sludge metagenome | isolation source: activated sludge from nitrification reactor of wastewater treatment plant... | place: USA: Virginia | collected 2017-09 | reverse complement strand
GGCTGGCTTGCGCTCAAGTGCTCGCCAATGTCTACGGACATTGGACTGCGCCCCTCTCGCGCAACCCCGCTCGCCCCTGCATCCGCGCAACTCCCGCGTCCCTGATGAAATATCCGGGCTGGAGCGGTTTGCTGAGGTTGAGTTGGATTTCGCCGATGTCAGCCGCATTGGGCAAGGTTTTGCTGATGAACTCATACGGGTGTGGCCGATGGCGCATCCTCAAACCCAACTCAAAGTCACTCAGGCCAACGCGGAAGTCACACGCATGCTTGAACACGTGGCGCGCCGCACGGATCTGCCGCAACCCACGCGCCCGGTCGTGATCTCATCGATAGCCCTATGAACTTGTTGATCGTTTTAGGTTTGCTCATCCTGCTCAACGCCGTGTTCGCGATGAGCGAAATCGCGGTGGTGTCCTCGCGCAAGGCGCGACTGCAACGTCTGGTGGACGAGAACCGTCCCGGGGCCGAGGCCGCGCTGGCATTGCACTGCGCGCCCTCCACGTTTCTGTCCACCATTCAGGTGGGCATTACCACGGTGGGCGTGCTGGCCGGTGCACTGGGTGAGGCTGCACTGGCCGATCCCTTGGCCGAGACCTTGGCGCAGTACCCGCTCATCGCGCCGTATGCCCGCGGCATTGCCCTCACGCTGGTGGTCATGGGCATTACGTATGTGTCGGTGGTGGTCGGCGAGCTGGTGCCCAAGCGGCTGGGGCTGCTCAAGCCCGAGCTCATTGCTGCCTTCATTGCGCAGCCCATGAATTTGCTCTCGCGCGTGGCTCGTCCACTGGTGTGGTTGCTGTCGGCGTCGAGTGATTTGATTTTGCATTTGCTGCGACTTAACACGGGCGAAGAGCCCCCTGTGACCGATGCCGAGATTGAAGTGTTGATGGAGCAGGGCGCTGAGGCCGGTGTGTTCCACGAGAGCGAGCAGGAGATCGTGTCCAACGTGCTGCGGCTCGATGAACAGCGCGTGGGGGCCATCATGACGCCGCGCAAAGACATTGAGTTTGTTGATCTGGACGATCCGGCCGACAGCCTGCGCGGCCAGTTGGCCAATGCCCAGCATCACCGGGTGATTGCGTGCCGGGGCGGGCTCGATCAAGTGGTGGGCGTGTTGTTGGTCAGCGAGCTGCTCAAGCCTGCGCTCGAAGGGCGTGCTTTGGCGCTGGAAACCGTGGTGCGTCAGCCGCTTTATGTGCCCGACTCGGTCACCACCACGCAGCTCATTGAACAGTTCCGCAAGGCCCGTTCCGAGTACGCGCTCATCGTGGACGAGTACGGCGCGCTGCAGGGCCTGGTGACTCTGACCGATGTGCTGCAGTCCATCGTGGGTGAAATTCCCGACGAGGGTGAACCCGAAGCGCGCGACGCGGTGCGACGTGAAGACGGTTCCTGGCTCATCGATGGTGCAGTGAGCCTGGAGCGTTTCCGTGATTTGCTGGAGCTCGATCCCTTGCCGGGCGAGGATGAAGGCGGGTTTCACACCTTGGCGGGTTTTGTGTTGCACACGCTGGGCCGCATTCCCAAGGTGGCTGAAACCTTTGAGGCCGCAGGATTGCGTTTTGAAGTCATCGACATGGACGGCCACCGCGTTGACAAGCTGCTGGTGGCTCGTCTGCCCGATGCGCATTGATCCATTTTTCAAAAGGAGTGTTTTATGAAGCATCTTTTTATTTCGCTGAGCGTGGCGGCTTTTGTTTTGAGTGGTTGCGCCAATATGACTGAAACGCAAAAAGGCACGGCCACCGGTGCCGGTATTGGCGCTGCCGTAGGCGGCCTGCTTGGGGTGGCCACGGCCGGCGGCCACAAGGGCCGAAGCGCCGCCACAGGGGCTGCCGTGGGGGCGGCCGCTGGCGCCATCGGTGGTTACGTCTGGAGCAAGAAAATGGAAGAGCAGCGCGCCCAGATGGCCGAGGCCTCGCGCGGCACCGGCATTGATGTCAGCCGCACGGCGGATAACCGTCTCAAGCTCAACATCCCCGCGGATGCAGGCTTTGATGTAGGCCGCACGGAAATTCGTCCGGCCTTGGGGTCAGCGCTCAGCCAGTTTGCGTCCACGTTGAATCAGCACACCGTGACCACGCTGAGCATCGTGGGACACACCGACAGCACCGGTTCTGATGCCGTAAACAACCCTCTGTCACTGGAGCGCGCCAACGCCACCCGCGATTTTCTGACTGCGCGCGGCGTGGCCCCGGGCCGCATCAGCACGGCAGGCCGCGGCGAGCATGAACCCGTCGCCAGCAACGACACGCCCACCGGCCGCGCGCAAAACCGCCGCGTGGAGATCTACATTGCTGAACCTGCACAGTAACCGGCGCAGTAAATGCAGTAAGTGTGCTCTCGCTTCAGTTTTTTGAAACAGGAAGATGGTGCGAGCTTGTTTATGTTGATATTATAAGAGTTATCTTTTTTTGATAACTTTACTAATAAATACATAAATAGGTGGTCTGATGGATGCTGTAACCAACCCCTACGCCCCGGGGGCAGGCACGCCCCCGCCTGAGTTGGCGGGGCGTGATGCGCTCAGAGAAACGGTGCGCGTGTTCGTCGAGCGTGTGCGGCGCGGGTTGCCGGTGCGCAGCGTGTTGATGGTGGGGTTGCGCGGGGTTGGCAAAACGGTATTGCTTGACCGTATGCGGATGGATGCCGAGGCACAAGGCATTCATACCGTGCGCATCGAGGCGCCGGAGCAGCGTTCCCTGCCCGCGTTGTTGGCCCCGGAGTTACGGCAGGCGCTGTTGCGCATCAGCCGGATGGCACAGGCCAAAGACGCCGCGCAACGTGGCTTGCGGGCTCTGGCGGGCTTTGCCAAGGCGCTGAAAGTGAAATTTCAGGATCTTGAGGTGGGTATCGATGTCGACCCCGAACCGGGTTTGGCAGACAGCGGCGACTTTGAGCACGACCTGACCACTTTGTTTGAAGCCGTAAGCACAGCAGCCCGCGCGGCCGGTACGGCCGTGGTGTTGTTCATCGATGGGTTGCAGTACGTCGCAGAAAAAGAACTGGCCGTATTGATTGCCGCTTTGCACCGCTGTGCTCAACGTCAGTTGCCCATCACGCTGATCGGTGCAGGTTTGCCTCAGCTGCGCGGCAAGATGGGCGAGGCCAAGTCCTACGCGGAACGCCTGTTTGATTTTCCGCAGATCGGGCCCTTGGATGAACAGGCCGCCACGGTGGCCATCACCAAGCCGGCCGCTGCGTTAGGGGTGGCGTTTGAGCCCGAGGCGGTGCACATGTTGTGGGAGGCGACGCGCGGCTATCCCTATTTTTTGCAAACCTGGGGCAAGCATGCTTGGGAAGCAGCGCAGCGCTCTCCCATCACCACAGAAGACGTGCGCATGGCGTCCCAGACCGCTTTGGCGGCATTGGATGAAAGTTTTTTCCGGGTGCGATTTGATCGCTTAACCCCAGCCGAACGACGCTACATGCGTGCCATGGCGCAACTTGGCGCAGGGCCCCATCGATCCGGTGAAATTGCCGAGTGCTTGGGCAAAAAAGTGACCGAGCTCGCACCCATGCGCAACAAGCTGATTGCCAAGGGCATGATCTGGAGTCCCAATCACGGCGACACGGCCTTTACCGTACCGCTGTTTGATGAGTTCATGCGCCGGATCATGCCGGGGGAAGATTGGCGTCATTGATCAACCTCATGTTCGGCACCATCTACAGGCACGTTGGTCCAACGGGCGTTCTTAAGACGGGAGGTGTGAGATGAAAGCATTAGCGTGGATATTTCATCAGGTCGCCCCCGTTGATGAGTCTTTTCCCTCTCAGAACTCACAGGTTCATGGCACGAATCGGAAAGCCAATTTGGATCGTCGGGGCTACGCGGGCTTGCGCGGCGCATGTGCGGCGCTGTTGCGCTCAAGTGCTCGCGAATGCACCAAAGAGAGCCTTGGTAGGGCATTCGTCTGCGCCCCTCTCGCTCAACATCGCTCGCCCCTGCATCCGCGCAACGCCCGCGTCCCTGATGAAATATCCGGGTTAGGGTTGGGAGCGTTAAGAGTCTTATGGGTTGTTGCGCGCTTGGCTCTTATCCCGGTGGTTTGGGGTGGCCGACATGGCCAAGATTGACGCGGCCTTGGCGCAGAACCCCAGGCTTTCAGCAGCGGAACTGGCCGAAGTGAAACGATTGCGCGCCCAAGGTGAAATGCTGCACAAAGCGGGCAAGCATCAGGAGTCTGTCGATACGTTGGCCAAGGCCATGAAGATGCTGAAGATCTGAACCTGCAACTTTTCCGAACGTGCCGCCCGGTGATTTTCCCGGGTGGCATTTTTTATCTGAGTTTTGCCGTGGCACGAATTGCAGCGATGGTGGCGTTGGGCGTGATCACTTCAGGGTCGCAGCGCAGTTCAATCAATGCAGGGGTGCGTTTGTCGCGGGTGTGGGCCACGGCCTGTGTCAGTGCTTGCGCAAACGCATCCGTCGTTTCCACCACCACGCCAAAAGCGCCATAGGACTGCGCCAGCAAACCAAAGTGTGGGTTCAGCAAGCTCGTGCCATGCACGCGTTCGGGAAACTCGCGCTCCTGGTGCATGCGGATGCTGCCGTACATGCCGTTGTTAAACACGATGACGATCACCCCCACGCGGTTTTGCACTGCGGTGGCCAGTTCTTGACCTGTCATTAAAAAATCGCCATCACCCGAGAACACCACTACGGTGCGTTCGGGGGCAATCAGTTTGGCGGCGACGCCTGCGGGCACACCGTAGCCCATGCTGCCTGAGGTGGGCGCCAGTTGGGTGTGCAAACCTGTGTAACGCCAGAAGCGGTGCGCCCAGGTGGCGAAGTTGCCCGCGCCATTGGTAATGAGCGTGTCTTCGGGCAAGCCGCGGCGTAACTGATCGACTACCTGCCACAAGTCCAATTTAGGAATGGTGTGTGAATAGACCGGCGGGCGCGCTTGCCAGGCTTCAAAGTCAGCGCGGCCGGCCGCGGCCTCGCTGCGCCATTGCGGATCTTCAATCGGCATCATCATGGCTAGCCGTGCGGTGAACTGACTCATGCCCGAGGCAATGGCCAGTGCGGGCTGATACACGCGTCCCAGTTCATCCACGCTGGGGTGGACATGTATCAGCGCCTGCTTGGGGCGTGGCGTGTCGATCAACGAATAACCGCTGGTGGTCACTTCGCCTAAGCGCGCGCCCAGCACGATGAGCAGGTCGGCATCCTTGACGCGTTGTGCCAGACGTGGGTTGACGCCAATGCCCACATCGCCGACGTAATTGGGATGGCGGTTGTCAAACAGGTCTTGATGGCGAAAGGCGCAAGCCACTGGCAATAGGTTGACTTCGGCAAAGCGGCGCACGTTCTCGCAGGCGGCGCGGTTCCAGCCAGTCCCTCCCAGGATGATGAGTGGGCGCGTGGCTTGCCCTAGTGCGCGGCGAAACGTGGCCACCTGCAAATCACTGGGGCTGGCGTGCACCGGTTGGTGGCACTGCGCATCGGGGACTTCGGCTTGTGCCTCCAGCATGTCTTCGGGCAGCGCCAGCACCACCGGGCCTTGGCGCCCACTGGTGGCGGTCTGAAACGCACGGGCCAGGTACTCAGGCAGTCGCGCAGCCGAATCCACCTGCGCGACCCACTTGGCCATGGGGCCAAACATGCGCCGGTAGTCAATCTCTTGAAACGCTTCGCGGTCGATGAACTCTGAGCCCACTTGGCCAATGAAGAGCACCAGAGGCGTTGAATCCTGAAACGCGGTGTGCACGCCAATGGCCGCATTGGTGGCCCCGGGCCCCCGACTCACAAACGCCACGCCGGGCTGGCCCGTGAGCTTGGCGTAGGCCTCAGCCATAAAGGTGGAGCCCGATTCGTGCCGATTGGTGACCAAGCGAATGGGGGTGTCGATCAGGGCATCGAGCACCGGCAAATAACTTTCACCCGGCACACAAAAAACATGGTTCACGCCCTGGATTAACAGCTGATCGACCAGGATGCGGGCGCCGGTGCGTGAAGTCATAGTGGGGGCGGTGCGATGTCAGAGATGTAAGTGGAGGGGTAGCAAGGGCAACGAGGGCGGGCAGTGTAGTGGGGGCTGGCTGCGCTTGCCCCTCCTGCGCCGCAGCCGCGGCCGCGCGTATGCGGGGTGCCATGGTGCCAAAGAATTTCGTCTGTGGCTCTATGAAAATGTACTGGGCGTGGGCAGACTCGCGCTCCGTTTGTTTTGGGTTTCAATAAACAATTTTTAGACGAGGATGTGATGAGTGGGATTTTGACGAGAGTTATTCATGTTCCGGTGAAGTCGATGGAACCGATTGGGGTCTGGCATAGACCTGACGATGCAATCTCGTTGGGTGTGTCGGGAAATTTGGGTACGGCGGGAAAGCCGCTTGAGCGTAAACATCTGGCGAATTTGCACATTTATCTTGGGCAGATCGGAGGGGGTCAGACAGGCGCTGATCAGTTGGTGGACAAGGCGCGCCTGATTGCGCGAAAACACGCGGATTGGTTGGCTGGCGACACGGGCCAGATACGGGTACGCGATTGGGATCAGGTGAGCTGGAACAAACTGCCGAAACACTCGTTGCTTGTAAAGGAGCTTTTAGGAAATTGGAGGCTTCAGGTGGTTGAACAGCGAGTTGTCAATGACAAACCGGAAGATGGCCTGCGCACGATTTACCTGAACCGGGAAGCGGCCTTAGCCCTCACAAACCGGATGCTCACCATGGCTGTGCTCAAAGAGCGCGCCGAAGGTCCATTGCAGATGTGGAGCGAACGTGCAGAAGCGGACCCAAGCCCCTTGGGCTCACGCATCGCCGAATTTGTTCAGACCATTAATGACCGCCGTCGCGCAACGGCAGTCGAGGTATGGGAGCAAGGTCAGAAAGCGGTCAGGGACGCAAGAAAGAAACCTTAGCCCGAATATTTCATCAGACCGCTCCCGTTTACGAATTTTTCCTTCTCAGAACTCACCGCTACTGACTCTGAAGTGTTGGCTTCAGAGTCAGGCGGGGTATGACCGCGACGTGATGGCTGCTGCGACGTGATGGCTGCGCAATGACCCAGCGATGACTGCGCCATCACCGTGCAATTACCGTGTCATCGCCGACACGGAATGCTCCAGCGCATTGACCAGGGGCGTTTGGATGTAGGGCAGCAGCATGAACAACACGCCCAGCCCCACCAGGATGGTGAGGGGAAAGCCCACGGCAAAGATGTTCAGTTGCGGGGCCACGCGGGCCAGTACGCCCAGGACGATATTGACCAGCAACATGACCGACAAAAACGGCAGTGCCAGCGTGAGCGCGATGGAGAACATGTCGGCGGCCAGGCGCACCAACACATCCAAGCTCATGGGGGTGGCGCCGACATCGTGCAGGGGAAAGACGCGAAAGCTTTCTGCCAAGGCGTGTACCACCATCAGATGGCCATCAATGGCCAGAAACATGAGTAAAGCCAGCAGCGATAGAAAGCTGGCAATGGCGTTTTGTGATTGCGCTGTGGCGGGAGAAAAAAAACCTGCAAATGACAGCCCCATCTGCAAACCGATCAACTCGCCAGCCAGTTCCAGCGACGCAAACACCAAGCGCACAGAAAAACCCAGCGTGACGCCCACCAAAATGTTTTGTGCCAACAGTCCCAACCCTTGTGCAGACAGGGCATCGCTCAATGGGGGTGGATCGAGCGCGGGCACGAGCAGCGCGGTGATGAACAACCCCAGCATCAGCTTGACTCGCTGTGGCACGGCGCGGTGCGAGAACAGTGGTGCCACCGAGAGGAGTGCCAGAACACGCACCAGGGGCCAGAACACGGTGCCGTACCAGGTGGACAGTTGTGCTTCAGTGAAGGAGATCATGGGTTGGCCCCAATACCCTCTCCCCAACCCCCTCTCCCCAACCCCTCTCCGGGGGGAGGGGCTTTAACTTCCCTCTCCCTTCGGGAGAGGGATTGAGGGTGAGGGACCGAAGTCGCAACGAAGAAAAAAATGCCATCAAGAAACGGGGCCTACGCCAGGGCGACGACGTCAAGGCATTGCCAACGTGTGGGCTAAACAGCATCCGGGCTAACCAATCACTCCAGGTATCGACTCAAACAGTCGTCGCACGTAGTCCACAAATAAAGAAATCATCCACGGCCCAGCGATGACCAAGGCGGCCATCATGGCCAGCAGCTTGGGGATAAAAGAGAGGGTCATTTCGTTGATCTGCGTGGCTGCTTGCAGGATGGAGACCACCAAGCCCACCACCAAGGCGGCCAGCAGTAGAGGGGCGGCCATCATCAACATGACGTAGAGGGCTTGCTGGCCAATGCCTATCACACTTTGCGGGGTCATGATCTTTATCCGGTTTGAAAGCTGGCCACGAGTGAGCCAATGAGCAAATTCCAGCCATCGGCCAAGACGAACAACATCAGCTTGAATGGCAGCGCAATGAGCACGGGCGAGAGCATCATCATCCCCATGGACATGAGCACGCTGGCCACCACCAGATCAATGACGAGAAAAGGAATGAACACCAGAAAGCCGATCTGAAATGCAGTTTTGAGTTCACTGGTGGCAAAGGCGGGAATCACCACACGCATGGGCAGGTCAGCGGGCTTTTCAATTTTCTCGCCGCGCTCTTCCAGGCGTGCCATGCGGCTGAACAATTCCAAGTCATTGCTGCGCGCGTGCTGCAGCATGAAATTTTTAAGTGGTGCGGCCCCGGCGTTCAAGGCTTGATCAAAAGTCATGGTGTTGTCGCGGTAGGGCACCCAGGCCTCGTCGTGCACGCGATCAAACACCGGGCTCATCACAAAAAACGTGAGAAACAGCGCCAGGCCGATGAGCACTTGATTGGGGGGCGTGGTCTGTGTGCCCAAGGCCATGCGTAGCAGCGAGAGCACGATGATGATGCGTGTGAAGCTCGTCATCATCAGCAGCAGCGCGGGCAAGAACGTCAGCAGCGTGAAAAAAAGCAGCGTCTGAATGGGCACGGAGTAACTGGTGCCACCCCCCGCGGTGGGCAGTGCGGTGATTTGCAGCGGACTGGTTTGTGCCCAGGCTGGTGCGGCCAGCAGCACAGTCGCCGCGGCAGCCGCGGCGATCAGGCGCGGCGCCATCAAACGAAGTCTCATGGTGATTTGACTCGCTTGAGGATGGCCGCAAAGGCTGACGCTTGCGCAGGCAGATCGTCCACTTCGCCTTTGGGCAGCGTGCCAATGCGTTGAATCGAGGTGGCCGTGACGCCCAGCAGCAACCAACGCTCGCCCGCTTCGAGCACGACCACGCGCTCACGCGGGCCCAGCGGCAGCTGGCTGACGATGCGCAGACCCGTGTGAGAGGTGGCCTGCGCAGGGTTCAGGCGCTTGAGTAACCACACCGAGGCGGGAATCAATGCAAGCACAAGCACGAACAGCGCCAACAGCGGTGCCAGCGAGGGGCTGGTGGACGCACCGGGAGCACTTGCGCCCTGCGCAAAAGCGCAAGAGGTGCATGCCAGAAAAAAACCAGACCTCCACAAAAAGCTAAACCTCCATAAGCGGCGTGATGAGTTTCCCTGTCCTACAAAGTTTGAAGAGCAGGAGAGACGAGAGGGGCAGCAGATCTGAGACGCGTTGACCTCGCAATGGGTGAGGTTGGAATGAGCAAGGTTGAACCTCATTTGTGCAGCCTGCGCATGCGTTCGCTGGGGGTCACGATGTCCGTGAGACGAATGCCGAATTTTTCGTTCACCACCACCACTTCACCTTGTGCGATGAGGCAGCCGTTGACCAGCACGTCCATGGGCTCACCGGCCAGCGCGTCCAGTTCGATGACCGAGCCTTGGGCCAGCTGCAGGATGTGTTTGATGGGAATCTTGGTGCGGCCCAACTCCACCGTTAGCGCCACAGGAATATCGAGGATGAGATCCAGGTCTTGATTGCCGTCGATGGGTTGGCTGGCGTGCAGGGGTTGAAAAATATTGGCCGGTTGCGCGGAGTCAACCACTGCGCCGGAGGTGGTGATTTTTTGTTCGGCTAATGCAGCGGCCCAATCATCCTCAGCAGCGGGTCCGTTTTGTGTGTCGTCCATGGATCACCTATGGCAGTCAATGAGGCGTGGCAGTCAATGAGGCGGGCTTTAGGAAAGATCGTCGATGGCGCGGCCATCGGCGTAGTGCGAGTACTTGAGCATCTTGTCCACGCGAATGGCGTATTTGTTGCCCGAGACGCCGTAGCGACACTCCATGACCGGCACTGAATCAATGGTGGCGTTGATGACTTCGCGCAGGGGCAGGGCAATGAAATCGCCCACACCGAGTTTGAGTAGGTCGCCCACGGTGAGCATGGTTTTGGACAGTTGGGCGGTGAGTTCCACATCAGCCGACTGCACTTGTTGTGTGAGCTGACGCACCCAGCGTCGGTCGGGCTCTTGTCCATCGCCTTGCAGCGACGAGTACAAGATGTCGCGAATGGGTTCGAGCGCGGCGTAGGGAAAGCACAGATGAATTTCGCCGCCGGTGTCGCCAATCTCAATGCTGAAAGTGGTGGCGACCACGATCTC
>WBZQ01001901.1_pt1 | contig 10473 bp, 9 predicted proteins | sample 5204251 | NCBI WGS metagenome assembly WBZQ01 (sample SAMN12412402, study PRJNA552823) | activated sludge metagenome | isolation source: activated sludge from nitrification reactor of wastewater treatment plant... | place: USA: Virginia | collected 2017-09 | reverse complement strand
ATGCCGTGATGCGCGCGATGCGGGCGAAGCGGCCAGCGGGCCCCAAGGTCGCGTCGATGATATCGGTGCGCGTCAGCGCGAAGGACGACCCCGCCGCCCAGACGGCCAACAGTCCCGCGTAGGCTGCGATCCGTGGACGGACACTCAGCGCGACATGGAGCGTCATGACAAGAAGCAGGCCCGCGACAAGATAGTAGCCGAACCAATGCAAATGAGTAGGCCAGTATACTTCCCGCATCTGAAACGTGTTATCGATGTTGCGGAACAGCATGACGAGAACGACGCCAAGCACAGCCAGAATGACCCCCGCGACGCGGCGTGCCGAGCGGTTGGCGACAGCCTCGGGCCATCCCTTGACGAGTCCGATCAGGAGCAGTGGGAACAACACAGACATATAGCGGGTGCTATAGACGCCCTGATGGTTGTCATACACACGTTCCCAGTTCACCGCGGCCTTGACGCTGCCCAGCAACAATGCGCCCAGGCCCAGAGTGGTCAGCACGCTGAAGGCGAAAGTCTGGCGGTCTGCGGTCAATGTCCGTCGCGCGGCCCACGCCACTGTGAGTGCGGGGCCAAAGACGAGCACCACGGCAAACACATAGGCGGCCAGATACTTGAACGTGACATACACGAAGGACGTACTGGTGCTGACCTCGCTGAATTTGGACAGCCCGGTCTGATAGAACTTGCCAACCGGGTCCCAGGCCAGGTGACCCGTGGTGACCACGTTCAGGCCATAGGCCGTTACCAGAAAAGCCGCCGTGACCGTGCCGGCACCCGTGATCATGTCGCGCCACCGGCCGGATGGCCCAGGGTAACACCAGCCGATCGCCAGCGCGGAGGCATTGGCCGCGACCAGGAGCGCCGCCGCATTTGGCTTGGCCAGAAAGGCCGCACCAAGGAAGCCACCCAATAGCGCAAAGCCCATGGCGCGTCGTTCGGCGATGCAGCCCACAAATAACGCAATGCCCCACCAGACCAGGCATTCGTAGAGCGCCTCAGCCATGAAATAACTGTAGTAGCTTGACGATGGCAGCCACATGACCAGTACGGCGATCCAGAGCCCGGGTACCGGTCCCGCGACGCTGGTGGCGGTGCGACGCACCGCGAGGGCCATCAGGGCAACAAGCGAGACATTGATGATCTTCGTGGCCACGTAGAAATTATCGCCCAGGGCAAACGCCCACTGATAGATCGCGAAGAACAGATAGTTGGGAAATCCGGCTTCACCCCGTCCCGGCAAGCTGGTAATCGTCCTGGTCTCGCTTTCTCCCAAGAACCAGAGTTGTGCTGTCTTTGCGTAATAGTATTCATCTGCGACTACAATGGACTCCGGCGCCAGCAGGACGCGCACCATGAGTAATCCGATCGACAGCATGAACAACCAGTCAAACCTGGTGTCGAAGGCCGGCGACAGGCGAGAATTTGACAACAGCATAACCTTAAATCCACACTACTTATTTTGTCCAGGGAACCACAGATGAATGAGGTGTCACCGACTAATCCGACAAGAATAGCGTGCACGGCTACCAGGCGATCCGACGGGACCATTCACGCCTTCCGCTTCAGATAAATGATACGCTGCCGTCGCTCACAACGCTAGTGGCCTCCGGGGACCATGTCAGATCCTCGGACGATGACGGCAATCCCGTGCCCCGGGGCATGGGTTTACCACGGGCGATGGCCAGTTTCCGGCATCACGCGATGCGGGACGCCGACGGTTCGGCTTCGGCGATCAGGCCGCTTCCGCCATCGTCGACCGTTCCGCCGCCACCGTCGTGCGGTGCATGTCACGCACCTGATCCGCCGGATACGGACGCGCGCGGTGCATCGTCGCCCGGTTGTCCCACATCACCAGGTCGAACTGCTTCCACGAATGCGCGTAGACGAATTTTCGCTGCGTCGCGTGCTCGGTCAGGTCACGCAGGAAGGCGCGCGCTTCCGGCACCGGCCAGACCAGGATCGCCCCGGCATGCGATGCCAGGAACAGCGACTTGCGCCCCGTCGATGGATGCGTGCGCACCAGGCGCTGATGCACCGGCTGGAAGCGCTTGATGTCGTCTTCCGTGAAATCGGTGAAACCCAGGATGCCGCGGGAATGAAGCTGAGTGTGCTCGCAGATCAGGTCAGCACACTGGGCCTTCAACTCGGCGTCCAGCTCGTCCCAGGCCTGGCGCATATCGGCAAACTCCGTATTGCCGCCCGTGCTCGGAATGACCCGCGCCGACAGCAGCGAATACTTCGCCGGCACCGCCTTGAAGCTGCTGTCGGAATGCCAGAGCTGGTTGCCCAGGTTGAACAGCCGCCGCCGGTTGTCCCGCGCCAGCAGCTGGTTATCCATGTCGAGGTTGGAAATGTCGTTGACGTGGATCGATTCCAGCCGCCGATGCGTCATGAAGTTGATGTCGCCCGACGCGGTCTCCAGCTCGCCGAAATAGCGGCTGAAGCGTAGCTGGGTTTCATCGGTGAAGCGCTGCCCGTGGAAGACCAGCACGCCGTACTGATCCATCCCCTTGTCGATCGCCTGCGCCTGTTCGGCGGTCAGGGGCTGGGTGATGTCGACGCCCGAAACCTCCCCGGCGAAGAAGGGACGGGAAACAGGATCGATCGCGCGGATGGAAAGCGACATGGCGGCAGGTCCGGGATGGGAAGCGGTGGAAACGAAAAGGCCGGGCGACGCGCGAACGCCCCCCGGCCCCGGTATCGGAACGCCGAGCTATTGCAGCGCGACGCCCATGCCCGCACTGAAGCGGTTGGCGCATTCCAGGGTATCGCCATACTTGCGGTGCATGGCCGTGTGATAGGCCGCCGACAGGATCTGGCGGTCACGCCCCGCCAGCTTGTTGGTGCCGTAGTCCATCAGCATGCACTGGGCGATTTCCTGGTTGTGCGGATCGTTGCCCAGCTTCGACGCGGCCAGCGCGATCCGGCGCACGAGGGGGGTACGGTCGGCCCCGCTGTCCAGATAGGCCTGGGTCCAGGCCAGGCAGGCTGGCCCGTCCAGCGCGCAGATCGTCGCGTCGACTTCGTCGAGCAGCTTCTGCTGGGTCATCTTGTCCGCGCCTTGCGGGGCACGGATGACGACCGGGTTGACGTCGTTCAGGCCGCGCATGTTGTCGGCGACGCGGTTGGCGAAGGACGCCGCCACGTACAACAGCCGCAGCCGGCGCGGGTGGTCGAAATTGTCGTAAAACCACGCCAGAGTATTGTGATACTCATAGCAATGGTGCGGCATGTTGAAGTTGTTCAGATCCTGCGTTTCCAGCACGATCTGCGCCACCGCCAGTTGCAGCGCGTCCAGGATGCGCCGCGGGTTCTTGCCGGCCTTCAGCAGCGCGGTCAGCTTTTCGAACGCCACATGCTCGGTGTCGCGGATCACGGCGCGCAGCAGATCGGACGCTTCGGCCTGCGACAGGTCGCCCGTGTTCTGCAGCATCTTCAGTTCGGCCTCGCTGACGCCGCCATACGGCACGGCGTGCAGGGCCTCACCCTCGATGTTCATCTTCACGTAGTTGCAGGCGACCTCGTAGGACGAGTACCAGCGCGGCCCGACCGCGATATCCAGCGCGCCGGCATAGATCGTGTCGCGCGCGTTCTGCCAGCCGATCGCCTGGCCGATTTCCACGACGGATCGGGCGCGATAGGCCTTGTGGCCGGTCGTGTAGGATCGCGCATGCAGGATGCGGTCCTGCACGTCGATCAGCCCGGCGAACACCAGTTCGGCCAGGACCTCCTTGCGTTCGTCGGTATTCTCCATCAGGCCGAGGAACACCTTGTACGCGTCGATCACCTGGCCGCGATGCACCAGCGTCATCCAGGCATTCAGCCGTTCCTTCAGCGGGCCGGTCAGCCGCGTCGCGGTCTGTTCCGACCAGTAGACGACGGGTTCCGGCGGCGCCTCGATCTTGGAGCTGTCGCCGCGATGGCGGGTATAGTGGCCCGGCGCCTTGTTGATCTTCTGATTCCAGATATCCAGGCCAGTCGGGATATACCAGATCGTCTGCGCGCTCGGCAGGCCAGCCAGATGGTTCGGCATCAGCTTCGACAGGTTGATCGCGGCCCGCGCGCTCAGCAGGCAGTGGTCATTGTTGACGAAGTTCGGATACCCGTCATCGATCCGCTCGTGATACGGCACATGGGTATAGGGCGCGTGGATGCGCACGCCTTCCCCGATGATCTCCGTCAGCGGCCGACCGGCCTTCAGCAGCCCGTAATAGGCCTCGCTGGCGCCGATCTGGTCGCGCATCAGGCAGCGGTCTTCCAGCTTCTCGTACAGCGCGCGTGCCTCGTCGCGATTGACCGCGACCTGCGTTTGGGCATCCATCGTTCGGACTCCTCCAACCAGGGGATTATCGGACAATCCTACGCTTGACAGGGCGCCGGCGACAACCTTCCGATGGGCGGCAGCGACCACAAGGGGGAAATCGATGACGACCGGCGCTTGGACAATCTCGACGGCCGCGGGGAACGGCACCCAGGGCTATGCCGGCGACGGCGGGTCGGCCACTGCTGCGACGCTGAACAATCCGTTCGATGTCGCGTTCGATGCAGCCGGGAACATGATCTTTTCCGATACCTTCAATCACGTGCTGCGCCGCGTCGATGCCCATACGGGCGTCATCACGACCATCGCGGGCACGGGGGTCAAGGGGTTTTCCGGCGATGGCGGTCCGGCGATCAGGGCCGATTTGAACGAGCCCTACGGCGTCGTCGTCACCCGCGATGGCAGAATTTTTTTCGCCGATCGGCTGAACCGCCGGGTCCGGCAGGTGGATGCGAGCGGTAACATCAGCACGATCGCCGGCGATGGCGGCGGCAAATACCACGGCGATGGTGGTCCCGCCGCGGTCGCGGGCCTGGCCGAACCCAATGGCCTGGCGCTGAACGCCGACCAGACCATGCTGTTCGTCGCCGATGTCGCCGACCACCGCGTGCGCGCGGTCGATCTGCGATTGGGCCGGATTTCCACCTTCGCCGGCACGGGGGAGGGTCGGCACGACGGCGATGGCGGTCCGGCCACCCAGGCCGCGATCTTCGGCGCCCGCGCCGTTGCCCTCGCGCCCGACGGCGGGCTGTACGTGATGGAGCGGCAGGGCAGCTCGATCCGCGTGGTGCGGGGCGGGATCATCACCACCGTCGCCGGCACCGGGGAACGCGGCTATGCCGGCGATGGCGGCGATGCACGGGCCGCCGTCTTCAACGCGCCCAAGGAAATGGCGGTGGACGCGGCTGGCAACATCTTCGTCGTCGATACGGAAAACCATGCGATTCGTCTGATCGACGCGAAAACCTGGGTTGTCACCACCATCGCCGGCTCCGGTTCGGCGCATCCCGGCGGCGATGGCGGCCCCGCGACGCAAGCCGGCCTTGCCCGTCCGCACGGCATCTGTATCGGCCCCGACGGTGCCGGCTATATCGGCGACAGCGAGAATCATCGGGTCAGAAAGATCGTTCGCGCCGCCTGAGCCTGCCTTTGCGCGAACGGCGGCGTGTGATCTAAGGGCTGATAGAGAACCGGAGGAAACGGGGGATGCGCATCCGATCCCTGGCCGCTTTGGCGGCCGGCATGATGCTGTTCGCGACAGCGGCCTGGGCGCAGGCGACGGTCTGCGCCAATCCACGCCAGATGCAGGGGTTTCGTACCTGCGCCGATGTCGAGAAAGCCGAACAGGAAGGCAGGCTGGTCGTCTATTCCACCGACCCCGAGGCCGGGTCGGAAGCCCAGCTTGCCAAGTTCAAGAAGCTGTTCCCGAAAATCTCCACCTCCTACCTCCGCCTGCAAGCCGGCGCGCTGTACGCGCGCCTGTCGGCGGAACGCCAGGCCCGTACCTATGTCGTCGACATCGTCCAGCTTTCGGACATGAGCTTCGTGCTGGATTTCCAGCGCCGCGGAGGCTGGATGCCCTATGTCTCCCCGGAAATGGCGGCCTACAAACCGGAACACAAAAGCAAGCCGGAAGGGTATTTCACCTGGGGCGCCATGAGCATGGCGGGCATCGCCTATAACCCCACCCTGGTGACGGCCGAACAGGCACCGAAAACCTGGAAGGACGCGGTCGAGCCGGCCTGGACCGAAGCGATCAACTCCAAGACCTCGACCTCGGGCATGCAGCACGTGACGTGGTACATCCTCCGCCAGCTCTACGGCGACGAGTACTGGACGAGATTCGCGGCGCTCAAGCCGCGGGGCTTCGATTCCTACGTCCAGCAATTCGATCGCACGGTGAACGGGCAGGACAAGATCATCCACACCGCGCAATACTCCGGCTACCTGCTGGCCAAGGCCAAGGGCGCGCCGATCGCGTTCGTCTACCCGCCAGACGGCATCATCGGCGTTGCCGAATCCTGGGGCATCGTCAAGGAAGCGCCCAATCCGGAAGCGGCGAAACTGTTCCTCGATTGGTTCCTGGGCGTGCCGGGCCAGACCGGCTACGCCGAGGTGCTCGCCTACAATTCCCTCCGCGCCGACGTGCCGCCACCGGCCGGCGGCGTGAAAGCCAGCGAACTCAAGGTCCTGTTCCCCGATGACTGGGAGGCGTTCCTGAAAACGCACAGCCAGTTCGTACGTGAGTGGAACAAGATCACCGGCCTGCGATAAGGATCCCACTCATGCGCGTGCCCACCGCCCAGCAATGGGTCATGCTGGTCATGCTGCTCGTCTGCAGCGCCCTCGTGCTTTACCCGCTCGGCTTCTTGATCGTTGAATCCCTCAACGTCGGCGACCCGCAGATCTTCCCGCCCGAGGAATACGGGTTCGCCAACTACCACAACCTTTACGACGACGTGAAAATCATCACGAACACGCTGCTGGTCGCCTGCATCTCGACCGTGCTCGCCGTCGTGTTCGGCTTCATCCAGGCCTGGATTCTGACACGCACCTCGATCCCCGGGCGTGAGCAGCTCGAACGCCTGATGGAGCTGCCCTACTACATGACCCCGCTGATCGGGGCGCTGGCCTGGGGCGTGCTGCTGGGGCCGAAGACCGGGTTGATCAACCAGCTCTGGCGGTCGATGGGCTTCGGATCGGACATGTTCGACATCTATTCGCCCTGGGGCATCGCCTGGGTGATGGCGCTGTTTGAAGGCACGGTCGCCTTCGTGATGATCTCGGCCGCGATGAAGTCGATGGATCCCTCGTTGGAGGAAAGCTCCCGCGTCCTTGGTGCCTCCAAGCTCGCGACGATGTGGAAGATCACCGTGCCGCTGGTGCTTCCTGGGATTCTTTCGGCCACGATCTTCGTCTTCGCGGAAATGCTGGGATCCTTCGCCGCCGCCTTCGTGCTGGGCATCCCGGGGCGGTTCTATGTCGTCACGACATCGATCTGGCAGGCGGCGTTGTCCTGGCCACCCGATTACGGGCGCGCCGCGGCGATGGGGCTGTCGCTGTTCCTGGCGATGGTCGTCACACTCGGCGCATCGCGGCTGATCCTGCGCCACGGCAGCTACGCGACGATTACCGGCAAGGCGTTCCGGCCGAGGCCGATGGATGTCGGGCTGATGCGCTGGCCGCTGCTGTTCATCGCCTGGGGCTACATCATCTTCGCCGTCGTGCTGCCATTGCTGGCGCTCACGTTGACCTCGTTCCAGAAATTCGCGACGGTCATCGTCCATCAGATGCAGTTCACGACAGCGAACTACGAAACCGCCATGCAGATGGGTTCGTTGGGCCCCGCCTTTATCAACTCGATGATCCTGGGCGTGTCGGTCGCGACCATCGGCGTGCCGATCATCGGCATCCTGGCCTGGATCATCTACCGCTCCACCATGCCGATGCGCGGACCGATGGAATACGTGGCGATGATCCCCGCCGCGGTGCCGCGGCTCGTGTTCGGTCTGGGCCTGCTCTGGGCCTGGATCAACATCCCGATCCCGCTCTACGGCACGCTCTGGCTGCTGGGCATCGCCTATTTCACGGTATTCATGCCCTTGGCCCTGCGCACCATGGCCGGCGTCGTGCTGCAGGTGGACAAAAGCCTCGAGGAATGCGCCCGGGTCTGTGGCGCCTCGTGGGGTTATCAGATGCGCACCGTCACCCTGCCGCTGCTGCGCCCCGGGCTGATCGCCGCCTGGCTGCTGGTGTTCATCGCCTCGGTGCGTGAACTCGGCGCGTCCGTCTTCCTGATGGGGCCGCATTCCAAGGTCATCGCCCCTTCCATCGTCAATTCCTGGCTGACCGCAAGCTCCGAACTCTCGGCCGCCATGGCGCTGATCCAGACCGTGATGGTCTTCATCGCCGTGGCGATCATGTTCAAGGTCGCGAAGCGCGTCGGCGGAGCGCATGAATGAACACGTCTGCCCCCCGCATCGAAGTCAGTGAACTGGTCGTCAAATACGGCGACGTCACCGCCGTCGATCGCGTCAGCTTCAATATTGGCCCCGGCGAGTTGGTCACGCTGTTGGGCCCCTCCGGCTGCGGCAAGACCACGACCCTGCGCGGCATCGCCGGTTTGGAAACCCCGACCGACGGCACCATCCGGCTGAACGGGCAGACCGTGTTTTCCGGGCGGGAGCGTCTGAACATCCCGGCGGAAAAGCGCGGCGTGTCGATGGTGTTCCAGTCCTACGCCATCTGGCCGCACATGACCGTGTTTGAAAACGTCGCCTACGGGCTGCGGGTGCGCAAATTGCCGCAGGCCGAGGTGAAGCAGAACGTGGATCGCGTGTTGGACATGGTCCAGATGACGCAATACGCCGACCGCCCGTCATCGAAACTGTCCGGCGGCCAGCAGCAGCGCGTCGCCGTCGCCCGCGCCATCGCCTTTTCGCCGAGCGTGGTTTTGTTTGATGAGCCTTTGTCGAATTTGGATGCCAAGTTGCGCGCGGAAATGCGGGTGGAGCTGCGGGAACTGCAACGCCGGCTGGACATCACCTCGTTGTACGTGACCCATGATCAGGAGGAAGCGCTGGCGATTTCCGACCGGGTCATCGTCATGAACGGCGGCGTGATCGAGCAGTTGGGCAGCCCCGAGGATATCTACGACCGCCCAGCCAGCCATTTCGTGGCCGACTTCGTGGGATCGGCCAACATGATCCCGGGCAAGGTGACCGGGGATGGACCGAATGGCACCCTGGCCTTCGAAACCCAGGGCGGCGCACGGATCAATGTCCTGCGGCCAGCATCGGGGAAGGCTACCGGTGGCACCATCGCGCTGCGATCGGCGTATGTGCATTTTGGCCAAACGACGGGAACCCAGAACGCGGTGCGCGGCACGATCCACCGCCGCATGTTCCATGGCGATTTCATTCAGTACGTCGTCGACTGGCCAGCCGGGCAGTTGATCGTCCGCCGTCCGCCCACCGAACTGTTCGACGAGGGCCAGGACATCACGGTATCCTTCGCCCCGGAACACTGCGTCCTGCTGTGACCCGACCCGCCCGAGAGTGAGGACAAGATGCCGGAGATCGTGATCTACACCCAGCCCTGGTGCCCGTTCTGCGAACGCGCGATGCACATTCTGTCCACCAAGGGCGCCCAGTTCCAGGAAATCAACGCCCCCAACGGATCGGCTGAACGGGCGGAAGCGATCCGGCGGTCCGGCGGACGGACCACGGTGCCGCAGATCTTCATCGGTGACCGCCACGTCGGCGGCTGCGACGATCTGGTGGCGTTGGACCGCGCCGGTGGGTTGGATTCGTTGCTGCGGGCATAACCCGGTACGGGAGTTGGCACTCTCTTGCGCGGAGTGCTATCCGATCGCATATCGGGCGTAGGTTATCGCGGGTCTGACAGGACGAGCATGATCCATTACCAGTTGCGTTGCGGGCAGGATCACGAATTCGACGGGTGGTTCAAGGACAGCGCCACCTTCGACCGACAGGCGAAGCGCGGCCTGGTGGAATGCCCGATCTGCGGCGACACAAAGGTCACGCGCGCCCTGATGGCGCCCGCCGTCTCCACCCGTGACGCCGCCCGCGACGTCCCGGTGGAACAGCCAACGCAGCCCGTGGCGCAGCCGCCGGCCCCACCCGCGCCGCCGCCCCAGCGTATCCCCGCCCAGATGGTCGCCATGCTGCAACGCATGCGCGCCGAGGTGGAAAAGAACTGCGATTATGTCGGTCCGGGATTCGCCGAGGAAGCGCGCCGAATCCATCGCGGCGAAAGTGACAAGCGCGGCATCTACGGCGAGACGACGAAGGACGAGGCCGAGGCCCTTGCCGAGGAAGGCATCCAGGTCTCATCGATCCCCTGGGTTCCCCGCGCCGACGGCTGATCGCGCATTGCCCTGGCGTCCGGCCCCTGGCACTGTTCCGCCAAAGACAGGCCGGAACAACGTCCATGAACTTCGACTTTTCCGACGATCTCAAGCAACTGCGCGATGAGGCCCGCCGGTTCCTGAGTGAGCAATGCGCCCCCGCGGTCGTTCGCCGCTCCCTCGACGAGGAAGAGCCGTATTCCGAACCGCTCTGGCGCGCGATGGCTGAAATGGGCTGGATCGGCGCTGCGATCCCGGAACAGTTCGGCGGCGCGGGCCT
>WBZQ01003064.1_pt1 | contig 10477 bp, 8 predicted proteins | sample 5204251 | NCBI WGS metagenome assembly WBZQ01 (sample SAMN12412402, study PRJNA552823) | activated sludge metagenome | isolation source: activated sludge from nitrification reactor of wastewater treatment plant... | place: USA: Virginia | collected 2017-09 | reverse complement strand
TATCCTGGCGCAAGCAGTGAAATACGCTCTGACCAGTGAAGACATGACAAGCTACGCTGTCACGTCCCCCGTGGCGCGCGAGGTTCCGCAGGTCAATCGGGGTGTCTTCAAACGGGAGCCGAACAACTGCCAGTTGCGGCACACGTTCACGCTCGAACGTCGGCGGACAGCATTGCCGACCTGCGCATTCGGGATAGGGCAAGATGCAGTGGAACCAGCGGGCGCGCTGCGTCACTGCTATACGGTTCCTATGACCGGCATCACCACCGATGGATCAGCAATATTGGTGTCGGGAGCATCCGTATTCGACCGATAGGATTGACGGTGACTCGTATTCGGGTTGCCTGAACAGTCGCGTTAGCCTGCCCGTTCCGTAGGGGGTACACCCGCACATGTCCGTTGCCAAACCGACGGGGCCGCACGCCGAGGAAATGCTCGAACCGGGAGGCTGGCCCGACGTCGACGAATCGACCCTGACCCAGCACGTCACCGAGCTCACCACTACGTTGCAGCAGCTCACGTCGGTGAACGAGACCTGGATGACCCAGCAGGCCGAATTGACCGCCCCCACCACATGGGCCGGCGGCGGCGCGACGGCCGCCGGGACGGCGATCACCGGCGCCGAGAGAACACTCGCCGAGAAGCAGGCCGACACGGCAAAGAACATGCTGTGGTGCACCTCCACCGCCGCTACCGTGGCCGCCACCAAGACAACGATCGCCGCCAACGTCACCGCCGCCCAGGCCGAGATCACCGCGCTGGAGACCCCACCCATCGCCAAGGACTCCCAGTCGCAGATCCAGCAGATCATCAACAGCACCCGGTCGCTCAATCAGTCCGCGGTCACCGAAGCGGCTGCTCAGGTCGCGCCGGCCAGCTTCAACCCGTCCGACGCCACCGTTCAGAAGGTCATCTCAACCGGCAAGGTGCCCGACGATGCCGGCACTCCGACCGAGAAGCCGCAAAATGTGCTCACCCCGAGCACCCCGGACACACCGAGTGCACCCAGTACTCCGACCGATCCCAGTACCCCGGAGTCGCCCAGCACCCCGAGCACGCCCACAAGCCCCGACACACCGAGTTCACCGACCACTCCGACCGGCACCACGACACCGGTGTCCAATGCCACTACCGCGGCGAACTCGACAACCACAGCCACATCTACGGCTGCCGAATCGACGACGTCGACCGCCTCCGATGCCACCAGCTCCATGTCCCAGTACATGCAGATGCCCATGCAGATGGCACAGCAGGCCGCCCAGATCCCGTCCCAGCTGGCCAGCAGCGCCAGCCAAGGGCCACAGACCGTGATGCAGACCGCGGAGCAGGTGGCTCAGCAGGTCAGCCAGATGTCCGGGTCCTCCGGCAAGGACACGGGTGACCCGAGCACCATCGCGGCATCCGACCACGCCCAAACGACGTCGTCGAATCCCGACCATGCCCAGGCGGCATCCGCACATTCCGGCGCCGAGCGCGCCCCCACCGGCGCCAAACACGACGATTTCGACCTGGACCTGCAGCTGCGAAACGACACGCCGACAGGTGCCGGCATCGGCGGTGCGACCAACGAGGGCGGGTGCCCGCTGCCCGTCGTCACCGCGCCGGCGTGTACGGTCGCCGTGCCCACCGCAAAGTGCGACGACCAACTGCAGACGCAAGGACGTGGCCTTCCCGTCGTTGCGCCCTGACCGCGTGGCCGCCGGGATGACGGCTCCGGATCGGCGGAGCTTCCTTCGTGAGGCCTTCGGCATCGAACGCCATGCGGGCTGCAGTGCCCGATAGCGAGCTGCCCGACCCGGCGAGCTTGGTTCTCGAACGCGCCGCGGCGTTCGGCTGGGAACTCATGGACCGCTGCCGCAGCCACGTCGGCGTCGCCGAGCAGAGCGTCACCGTCGCGGCGGGTCATCGTGCGGTGTGGAACCCCGCCGCCATCGAGCACGGGGATCTCGGTGTCGCGATGGCGTTGACCGCGGCCGACCAGTTGGCGCCCGACGCCGGCTGGGATCGGCTGGCCCACCATCATCTGAGCAGGGCCGCCCGACGATTCGAGCAATCGGGATCGGGTCTGGGGTTGTTCTCCGGCACCGCTGCGCTGGCCTTCGTGATGCGCGCGCATTCGCGCTCCGGGCAGCGGTACCAGCGCGCCATCGCCACAATCGACGCTCTGCTCGCCGAACGCCTGGACGCCGCAACCGACAGTCTGGCCATCACATCGGGTTTGCCGACCGAATCCTACGACGTGGTGTCCGGGCTGACCGGAGCGATCACCTACACCTTCACCACCGACGCCGGTGCCGGCCCGCTGGGCCGCAGCGCACTGCGAGCACTCGACTCGCTGGCCGAGCTGGCGCTGGCCGAACGCCCCGGCGGGCTGTGGACTCCGAGGGCGATGCTCAACGAATTTGAGCGGACACGGTGGGCAGATCGCGCGGAAAGTGTGCTCAACTGCGGGTTCGCCCACGGTATCTGCGGCGTGCTCAATGTGCTCGGCCAGACGGCGGATCGTGGCTGGGGTTCGTCGTCGGTCACCGAGGCAACCGAGCTGCTCGCCGACGCCCTGCTGGCGGCCGGCCACGTCGATGAGATCCTGGACGTGCCCGACGTCATTCCCGCGTCGGGCACCGAGAGACCACGGGCGCGATACGGGTGGTGCTATGGCAACCTCGGCGCGGCGCTTCCGTTCCACAACAGCACCACGCTGCGCCGCAGATATCCCCGAGCGATCGCCGACCTGTTGGACACCTCCTGGCGCGGCGGCACCGATCTCGGGCTCGACGGTCCCAGCCTCTGCCACGGACGCGCGGGAAAACTGGTGCTGGAACGCATGCTACTCGGAGAGCACACCATCGCCGACAACGCCGCTTGGCTGCTGGCACTGGCCAACCCGGCGCACGTCTTTCTCCTCGACGACGCCCAGGGAATCGACTCCCCCGGCTTCCTCACCGGATCCGGCGGCGCGGCCGCTGCCCTGCTCTCGCTCCAACTTTCCTGCGATGCAATGGCATTCACCAGGATGCTTACCGGCGAATGGGTCTGACCCGGAAGCAGAGGAAGGCTAACGGTTTCGCGCGTCGCGGCGCTTGCGCCGGTTTCGCTCGGCCTTGATCATCCACATGACGGCGAATTCTTCGTGGCGGCGGTACAGGCCCAGCCGGTTGCACAGCAGGTGACTCGCGCTCTGCAGCACACCAGATGTCATCGCCGCATCACTCTGGGCGGGGTCAGACCAGAACTCGCGGAGAGAGTCGGTCAGGGCGTTCTCGGCATCGATGTGCAGATACTGTTGGCGTAGCGCGGTTTTGATCGTGTGCACCGACGTTCCGAGTTCACCGGTGTAGTTCGAGATGGCGACGTCGATGACGTCGTCGGAGTCGGCCCGTTCGGGGTCGAGAGCGTCGAACCACTGGGCGAGGACCCCGGCGGCAACGTCCACTCCCGGCCTAATCAGGGAGGCAGAGGCTTTGCGGGGCAGCGGATTCGGGTCGAGGAGGGGAAGCATGCCGACAATGTGCGCGGTCTCCTGGCAGAACAGCCGCTCATAGCACGCGAAACTGCGGGGTCCGCCGTAGCGTTCGAGTTCACGGTGGTGGATCGGGATCGTGTAGTCGCCGATGCGGCCGGTCACGCGAACCTCGGTCAGCCACGCCAAAACATCGCCGAGCTGATCCACCGGTCGTTGTACCCGCAAACGCAATTGAGCGCGGCCGTCCTGCCGGTAGCGCACAAAGTACCACTGGCCCGCGAGCTGCGGGAACGCCTCGGCAAAGTCGCGAAGCAGGCGGTCGTGTGTGCCGCGGGCGGCATTGATGGTGAAGGTGGTCCAGGGGCCACCGGGCAGCAGTAGCCGATACCGGTCGGCGGAGGGGTCATGCAGTGGATAGTCAATCAGATCGGGCTCGGCGCGCGAGGTTTTCGGTGCGGCGATCGTCACCACCACTTCGGCGGCGTGCATCCCGCGCTGCGCATCGGCGATGACTCCGAGCTGATCCGGTGCCGGCGCCCGTTGAATCCACCGGTTGCCGGCGGTGATCTCCGCCAACATCAGATCCACGTGCGCCGGGTTTTGAGTGTCGAGGTGCAGCCGGTTGTCGTGCGGCCCGACTCGGATATAGCGGCTGACGCCGGCCTCGGCGATCCACTCCTGCACGGCTGCGCGGGTTCGGTCCGCAGCACCCGGAAAGCGCCAACGTTCCTCAACGAGAGTGACACCCCGATACCGAACGCCGGGAAGGTGATTCAAGATCGCCTCAGCCTCGCCCCAGGACCAGACCGGCACCCGGATCCCGGCAATGGAGATCTCATAGAGCAGCCGAATCGCCTTGGCAGATGCGTGGGTGGTGGCCATGCTGAGCTGGCGCACGGCCAGCGGCGTCCCGTCGGCCAGAACCGTTCGGACCCGCCCCCCCGCGTGCCCCAGGTAGATGTCGGCGAGGGTGAGCACCCGACCGTTCGGAGGGTGCGGCACGGCGTTGACGGCCAGGGTCACCGCGTACAGCTGGGCAGTCGCGGCGACTTCGTTGACGGAGTCCGTTCCGGCGATGTAGTCGACGCCGCACAGGATTCCACGGCCATCGGTGCGGTCGGCCCACCACCGTGCGTCAAGCTCCACACAACGACCGGCGAAGTCCCGCGCCCACGGCATCACGGTGGTGAAACGGCCAACCGCCGATCCACCGGGCACACCGATGCCGGTGTATGTGGCCTGCAGGCCCGCGCGGTCGCGGTGCAGCCGGAGCATGACATCAAAGCTGCTGGGCATGTCGTCGAGTTCGGGGAAACCCCGGAGGTCGCCGTCGGTGAGCTCCACAAGCCCGGATTCACCCGACCGGGACCGTTGCAGGAGCTCGGCAATCAAGTCTCGCCGCCGCTCGGCAGCGGGGTCGTCCGCAACGCCGGTCGCGGAACGTTTCGGTTCTGCTGTGCCGTAGCCGGCCGGATAGCCGATGCCGAGTTCCTCGTCGACGGCGGTCATCAACGGCACCAATGTATTGCCGTACCGTTCTGCGAATCTCGCGCTGAACTCATCGAGGGCGGGGGTCCACGGCAGGTGGGCCATCGTCGTGGTCAAAGCGGCCACCGCATCCCGGCCGGCGGCGACCACCGACGCAGGCATGCACCCTGTCGCGTCCACTTCGAGGTCGACGTGAATGTCGCGTTGCGTGTCACCCGGCGAACACAGCCGCAGCAGCTCCGGCAGGCTGCCGTCGTGAACCGGATCGGACGAATTCGCATACCGGGAGACCGCCGCCCGCATCTCGGTGACACCCTCGACGGCATCGGGCACTCGCGACAACGGGTCCCCGTCGAATGCGGAATGCTCCGCCTCGCACAGCAGCACCTCCGCCGCCAGCAGGTCGTCGATCAGTCTTTCGACCTTCGCCATGCCGGCGTCGGGGTACGCCTCGGCGACCCGCTGCTCGATGTCGCGACGTGTCGCCGAGCCCGCGGCGGTGCTGAGAGCCAGCCGGGCAGGCCCGGTGGCCCTGATCGTGGCGAGGGTGTGCGTGTCTTCGACACCGCGCATGACGGTCACCATCAGCCGACCGGATCGTTCCGCAAGCGCCGGATTGGGATAGAGCCACGCTTGCGGCAAGCTACGCGCTTCTTCCGCGAACCGCCGGGCGGCCCCGCCAGACGCCCGAACGTGTCGGACATGCGATGTGCCCAGAACCGGCTCGCCATCACCGACCGGCAGCACTGCTACACCCGCGAACATCCCAAACGGTGTGCACCTGGAGCTCAGCCGCAGGGCGTACTTCAGCAGGCTCCGGTGCAGTCGCTTGCGCTTCTTCAGCGGCGCGTCTGCGCCCGCGGGCGTATGCAACTTGTCGATCTGGGCGGCCAGCACCGGGCTGGCGAGCAGTACCGCTTCACGCAGGACACTGTCGGACCACAGTCGCGCAATGGCACCGGGGTCGCCCCAATCTTCGGGGCCAACCGGATACTCGGCGACGGTGCCCAGCGAGCATCGAATCACCACCGCGTCGCCGAACATGCCCTACATTCCACCAGAGGCATGCCCGCACTGCGGCAATGGTCCGAGGTCAGGCGGCAGAAGGTGGCACACTGAGTGCTATGAAAACTCCGCACGCCGTCGTTCAGCTTCTCCGGGCGAGTCGAGATACCGCGGCGCGCCTGCTGACCACTACCATGGAGTTCGGCGTTGCGGTCAACGAGGTCGCCGACGAACTCCTGCGGCGTGCAGAAGTTATCGCTGACCTCTACCCCGAAGACCAGCCCATCACCTTGACTGAAATCAAGGAGGCCGGGGCAATCGGCGACGCGATCACCAGCCTGTTGAAGGCCAACTCTGCACTGGCCCAGGTGGTCGGCGACTACTTCGACGCGATAATGGCGCGACGCACTCCCCTGATCAACTTCCTCCGGCGCGTCGAATCCGAAGGCTTCACGGTAACCAATGACTTCACCGTCATCGACACCTCCGGCGGCATCGACGCCCCGGACCCTGCAGTCGAGTCAGCCCTCCGCGCCGAACGCACCAAGGTCTACCAGGAACGCCTGCGCAAGATGAGCCAGGCCTTTGGCGACACCACCCTCGAGTTCGCCGAACGAGCCCGCAACGTCATCCCGACGTTTCTCGGCGGGTGAGACGCAAGCCGCAGCTCACGGTTGTATCGACCGGACCAGTTAGGCGGTGAAAAACTCGTGCGCGGAGCATGATTGACCTCCGGTATCCTGGATATATGAGTCTGCGAAAAATGCGCTCCGGTGTTGGCGTTCAGCTGGGTCTGGCTGCACTGCTGGTCCTTGCCTCGACCATGACGACGTCCTGCGCCTCCGCAGACCCGGGCCCGTCCCAGGAACTGCACGCCGTCGACCCGGCTTCTGCCGAAGGCAAGGCCATGATCGAGACCGCGACGGCCGACGCCGCCAAGCAACTCGGCAAACCCGTCAAGATAGCCGTCAAGAAGTTCAACTCGGCGCAGGGCTGGGCATATCTGTACGGGACGGTTCAAGAGCCCAACGGTGGTCGTCTCGACCTGAGCGACACCCCCCTCGCCGAAGCGGCCGCAAACGGCGGCGCGTCGAACCGATTCGACGGTTTGTTTCAGGTCAGCGGATCGAACTGGAAGCTGATCGAAAGCGGCGTCGGTGCCACCAGCCCGGTGTGGGAAAACTGGCACAAGACCTATCCGTCGACGCCCGTTGAGATGTTCCGTTAACCGCTGATGACCAGTCCGCAACTCAAGGTCGATCCCACCCTCCTACGTTCTGTCGCTTCCGAATTCGGGCGGCTCGGACCGGAGTTGAGCGGTGTGCGGATCGGCGACACCCTCTCGGCACTGACGGGACAACTCGGCGGTCTGCAGTGCGGGGCGGCGTGCTCCGCCGTCGGCAGCGCACTGGATCAATCAACCAAGGCGGTATCCGACGCTTATTCCTCGTTTTCGGAGAACCTTGAGTCGGCGGCGAAACAATACGAGACCACCGACGAAGAGTCGAAAAAGAACATCGACGACAAGAGTCCCGATGACAAGGACAAAAACCAGGATAAAGACGGTGACAAGAACACCGACCAGCCCGGAACCCAGGATCAAAGCGATCCGCTAGCCCTTGCCGAGAAACTCGAAGGCAAGTCCGCCGAGGAACTCAAGAACAGCGGCGAGATCCCGATGGATCCCAGCGTGAGCAACGACGTGTGCTGCGCGAACTTCGTCACGGCGGTCCTTCAGAAGTCCGGAAAGATCGATTGGCATGACAATACGGTCGCCGGCGCCTACAAGAAGCTCCAGAGCCAAGGCTGGACACAGGTCGATGCGGCACACGCAAAACCCGGCGCGGTGGCCGTCATCAACGCCCACGACAGCACGCCCGACAACGACCACATCGAATTCGTGAAGACGAACGACAACGGCCTGATCAAACTCATCGGTTCCAACAACACCGACGGCGGATACGGTCCCCAAGTCGTCAGCACAGGCAATCCGTACGGCAACGACGTGGTGTATCTGAATCCGCCGGACTAGCCGAAAATTTCACGCACCGTTTCAGTAAGGGGAATTTGTGATCACCATTCCCGAGGTGGAAGCATCTCAACCGGACAAACTGGTCGACGCCAGCAAGTCCGTCGGCACCACAGCGGCGCTGGTGGACGACCAGGTCACCACCGCCAAGAACAACCTCAGCAAACTCGACTCCGGCTGGAGCGGCGATAGCGCCACCGCCGCCGCCGCTCAGGGCGAAAAAAATGTCGCCCGGGAACAGAAACTGCACGACAAGCTGGTAACCATCCAAGGCGCGCTGCGCGACGGTGGTAATTCACTGTCCACCTCGAGATCCGGCATCCTGCAATCGGCCAACGAACTGAAGTCCCAGGGTTGGCAGGTCGCCTCCGACGGCACCGTCTCCGTGACACCGGGCAGCACACTGGACAAATACTCCAAACAGAGCCAGGTCAACGCGATGCAGATCAAAGCGATGGCCGCTCAAAACACCGCTCAACTGCAAACCAAGCTGGCCGAGTTCACCGCACTCGACGAGCAGGTCGCCCAAACATTGCGCACCGCCGGCATCGACGAGGACGCGCCGACCGACAAGCCGACGGATAACTCAAACAAGGACAAAGATAAAGACGGGTCGGACAAGGACAAGGACGGGACGGACAAGCCGGCCGACGGCCCGGTTCCCATTTCCAAAGACGACATCGAGTACGACAAGTCCGGGGCGGGGCCCAGTGGCCAGGAAGCCACCGACAAGTACATCGATCAAGCCCTCGATAAGATGGGCATCACCGATCCGACGGCGCGGGAAAACTGGAAAAAAGGTTACCTGACACTCACCGAACGTGAGACGTCCTACAACGCCAACCTGGTCCCGCCGAAAGACGCCGCCGATCAGAACAACACCGGGGCGATCAACCCGCAGGATGGCGAATACGCCAACGCGACCCGCGGTATTGCACAACTCACCCCGGACAATTTCGCCAAATACCATCAGCCGGGGACGTCGAACAATATCTACGACCCCGTCGCGCAGATCTGTGCGTCGATGAACTACGTGATGGACAATCCGATGAGTCCCACCGACAGCCCCGTGTCGCGTGACGGGCACGATCTCATGGACAACATCCAGCAGGCCGACTCTCGCCGGTCCGCGCACTGGTACTGATAGGAACCGCACATGCGCGCCTCTTCCGTTGCCATCGCCACCGTGGCGCTGCTGCTGTCGGCCTGCACGGGAGCGCACGACGCGACCGGCCCCACGACTGCCGGTGTTTCCTCGGCTGCGTCCGGCGCCACCGCGACGGCGGCGCCCGCGTCATCGACACAATCGGCAACCGCCGGTGACGCCGGCTGGATGCCCTCGGCTGATATTCCGTTGGCATCGAAGTACCACTGGCCAAATTTGGCCGACTCTGCGCAGACGGTGATCAGCCCGCGGTTCCGCTTCGAGAACCTCTGCCATTCCAGCGTGATGGAGTACCGCGATCACTTGGAAAGCGACGGCACGGCTGCCCGACGCGCCCAATCCCCGGCGCAGGACAGCAGTGACTGGCAGGTCGAGCAGACCATCATCACCTGGAAGCCTGACCCAACCGATCCGCAGGGCCCCGACAACGGCCGCTACTTCTTCAACGAGGTGCAAGGCGAACTCACCGAATGCGGGTCCGCGCACGTCCAGCTCGGAACAGACGGAACATCGTTGAACTACACCGTTTCCGGTCCCGACGATGTGACCGCACACGGTTACCTCGTGTGGGCTCCCGGCTTCTGCGCGCTCTCCGAGCTGGTCTTGTCGGCAAGCGGTCAGCAGTCCGCCCAGTGGACCAACGATGACCCGGCCGCCACCACCGCGGCGCTCGCCGCTGCCCTGAAAACGGGTCCCCGCTGCACCTGATTCAGAGGCGAGGGAAGCACCGCGTCGTCTACTGCGTTGCTGAAGCGATTGAGTCATCAACCGCAGTGTTGGCCGCCGCACCGATGTGTTGGTCGGCACCCGGTAGCTCTGAAACGCGGCGGCGCTCGGCAGCAGCTTCCTCATCGTAGGCGCGGTCCCGTCGGGATGTGCTATTTCGATAATACTCCGAAAGTGAACGGCTGACATTTTGCCAGACCGGGGCAGCAAGCCACACAACAAGGTCACCGAGCCAGTTCTTCATCTCTTCTCGCCAATCAGACCTCCGTTCCCATGCGGGATCACTGCGGGAACGATTGACTCGTCGGCTCAACCATAGCGTGATCCACGAGATAGCCGGGGTGACGATGAACGGGCCAGCCAGCGCCACCAATACGACGATTGTCCGGCGCCAGTCTTCACCGTCGCTCCGGGCCAGCATCATAATCAATAGTGAGACGGCCAAGAAATATCCGCCACGAAAGATGGCCGGCCAGATATTGAGCTGCCACCTAACCGCGCGCCCTTTCCCTGCGTGTCAGGATGAGTTGAGTCCACTGGTTCATAGCAAATCCGCCTGACGCAGGGCGAGATACGGATCAACACACTGGCCGGACCCCGT
>WBZQ01000196.1_pt2 | contig 10478 bp, 4 predicted proteins | sample 5204251 | NCBI WGS metagenome assembly WBZQ01 (sample SAMN12412402, study PRJNA552823) | activated sludge metagenome | isolation source: activated sludge from nitrification reactor of wastewater treatment plant... | place: USA: Virginia | collected 2017-09 | reverse complement strand
ACACCACCGCGCTCCGGGACCTACTGGACCGCCACGACACCACCACCGCCACCTACACCACCCGCCAACCCCGCCCACCCCACCACCACCGCGACGACGGAAAGGTCGCCGAGCGGTAACTCTCGCCGGTGTACCTTGCCGCGCCCTGCCCCGATGATGTGGACCGGGGCAGGCAGGATCGCTGCATGAACGAAACAGATGCCGCATCCGTCGACAAGCTACTGGCCCTCTGCGATGCCTACGATGAGTCGGCCCAGGCCGGAGCCGGACACGTCGACGCTTTCCTTCGTCGGCTCACCGGCGCCGAGTTCAAAGCCATTGCCGTTTGCATGTGTACGGCAATCCCCGAACAGTCCGTTCGCCGCGTTCGGCGGCAAGTGCTCGGCCTGTTGGTTCGGTTCGGCGACGACGCCACAGACCACCCCATTACCCACGGTTCGACGCGGATCGTCGTCATCGGACCGGATCACGTCTACAAGGTCGCTTTCACCGACGAGGGCGAACAAGTGAACGCACTGGAGGCACGCGGTATCGACAGTGTTCCGCTGGCTGCCGCCACGATGCTCACCATCGACGGAGCACCCGTATTGCGAATGCAGCGGGTCACCCCACTGGAGCACGACGAAGCAATGAAACGGTCGGTAACCCATCCATGGGTCCGGCGTACCGACATGCGCCAAGTCGGACTCACCGCCGACGGCCAACTCGTCTGCTATGACGCAGGTCAATGCGGCGACTACAACCAGGACTACCAGCACTAGCATTCGTCACGACAGGGCATTTGGGCGTTTCGGCCGAAGGGGGACAGTCTTGGGTTCCATCCATGAGGTCATTGAGGCGTTTCGGCAGGAATCGCGAACGAACGCAGAAAGCGGCACCAAGTTCGAGAAGCTGATGGTCCGCTACTTCGAGCTGGACCCGCTGTTGTCGCAGCAGTACGACGCGGTGTGGCGCTGGATCGACTGGCCCGACCGCAAAGGTAAGACCGACACCGGCATCGACCTGGTGGCCCGCGAGCGCGACACCGGCGAGCTCACGGCGATCCAGTGCAAGTTCTACGAGCCCACCCACACCCTCGCCAAGGGCGACATCGACTCGTTCTTCACCGCGTCGGGCAAGAAGCCGTTCACCAACCGGATCATCATCTCCACGACCGACCGCTGGGGAAAGAACGCCGAGGACGCGATCGACGGGCAGTCGATCCCGGTGCAGCGGATCGGGATGGCCGAGATCGCCGACTCGCCGATCGACTGGGACGTCGCCCGGCCGGCCGGCGAACTCGAGGTCAACCTGACCCCGGCCAAGCGCCACCAGCCGCGGCCGCACCAAGAGCAGGCCATCGACGCCGTACAACGCGGGTTCGCGGCCGGCAATGACCGCGGCAAGCTGATCATGGCGTGCGGCACCGGCAAGACGTTCACCGCGCTGAAGATCGCCGAACGCACCGCTGCAACTAACGGTGGCAGCGCCCGCATTCTGTTCCTAGTGCCGTCGATCTCCCTGCTGAGCCAAACGCTGCGGGAGTGGACCGCGCAATGCGAGCTGGACCTGCGGGCGTTCGCGGTCTGCTCGGACACCAAGGTGTCCCGCTCGGCGGAGGACTTCAACGTCCACGACGTGCCGATCCCGGTCACCACCGACCCGGCGACACTCGCCGCACACATGGCCCACCGCAAGCGCGCTAAGGGTTTAACGGTGGTGTTCTCCACCTACCAGTCGCTGCCCGCGGTCGCCGCCGCACAACAGCACGGAGTCGACGAATACCACCTCGTGGTCTGCGACGAAGCGCACCGCACGACCGGCGTCACCCTCGCCGGCGAGGACGACTCGAACTTCGTGCGCGTCCACGACGCCGACTACCTGCACGCCAAACTGCGGCTGTACATGACCGCCACGCCACGGATCTTCACCGAAACGGTCAAGGACAAGGCCGACCAGCACTCGGCCGAGTTAGTGTCGATGGACGACGAGTACGTCTACGGCCCGGAGTTTCACCGCCTGAGTTTCGGCGACGCCGTGGAACGCGGCCTGCTGTCGGACTACAAGGTCCTGGTACTGACGGTCGACCGGTCGGTGATGGCGCCGCGGTTGCAGAAGGAACTGGCCGGGGTATCCGGGGAGTTGCAGCTCGACGACGCCTCCAAGATCGTCGGCTGCTGGAACGGTCTGGCCAAACGTGCCGGCACCGCCCCCGATGGCACCGGATTCACAATCGGGGAGGCGCCGATGCGACGGGCCGTCGCCTTCGCCCGCGACATCAAAACCTCCAAACAGATCGCCCAGATGTTCCCGCTGGTGATCGATGCCTACGGCGCGCTGCTCGACACCCTGGAAAACGGCGGGCAACCGGTCGACGAGATCAACCGCAACCTGCGCTGCGAGGTCCACCACGTCGACGGCACCTACAACGCGCTGCAGCGCAACGCCGAACTCACCTGGCTCAAAGGCGTTGTCGCCGAAGACGAGTGCCGCATCCTCACCAACGCACGCTGCCTGTCCGAAGGCGTGGACGTCCCCGCGTTGGACGCCGTGCTGTTCCTCAATCCCCGCAACTCGGTCGTCGACGTCGTGCAGTCGGTCGGCCGGGTGATGCGCAAGGCGCCGGGCAAGGACTACGGCTACGTCATCCTGCCCGTCGCCGTGCCCGAAGGGGTGGCGCCGTCGGCGGCATTGGAGGACAACCAGCGGTTCAAGGTCGTCTGGCAGGTCCTCAACGCGCTGCGCTCCCACGACGAACGCTTCGAGGCGCAGGTGAACAGCGTCGCGCTCAACGCCGACGGCAAGGCCGGCAAGGGCACCGCGCAGCTGCTCACCGACCACATCGGACCCACCCTCGACGACCCCGAAGCCGAGACTGAGGGGGCCAAGACGGCGACCCAGATGGCGTTGTTCTCCCTGTCGGAGTGGCAGGAAGCGATCTACGCCCGCATCGTCGACAAGGTCGGCACCCGCACCTACTGGGAGGACTGGGCCAAAGACGTCGCCGACATTGCCGCGACGCTCATCACCCGCATCACCGCCCTGCTCGCCGACGCCGACCCCACCATCAGCCGGGGCTTCGATCAGTTCCTGACCGGGCTGCGCGACAACCTCAACGACTCCATCAGCCGCGACGACGCGGTGAGCATGCTCGCGCAGCACCTGATCACCGCCCCAGTGTTCGACGCCCTGTTCGCCGGGCACGACTTCGCGGCCCACAATCCCGTCTCGCGGGCAATGCAGGCGATGGTCGACACCCTCGGCGACGCCGGCATGGAAGCAGAAACCGCACGGCTGGAAGGCTTCTACGCATCGGTGCGCCGCCGCGCGACCGAAGTCACCTCCGCCGAGGGCAAGCAGCAAGTCATCGCCGAGCTGTACGAGAAGTTCTTCCGCATCGGTTTCAAGAAACAGGCCGACGCACTCGGCATCGTCTACACCCCGGTCGAGATTGTCGACTTCATCCTCCGTGCCGCCGACGCCGCATCCCGGCAGCACTTCGGCCGTGGCCTGACCGACGAGGGCGTGCATTTTCTCGACGGATTCGCCGGCACCGGCACCTTCATCACCCGGCTGCTGCAATCGGACCTGATCACACCGGCCGACCTGGCCCGCAAGTACGCGCATGAGCTGCACGCCAACGAAATCATGCTGCTCGCCTACTACATCGCCGCAGTCAACATCGAAACCACGTACCACGCCCTCGCCGGCAAAACCGCCGCATCGGATGACTACGAACCATTCAACGGCATCGTCCTGGCCGACACCTTCCAAATATCGGAAGCTGACGACTCATTCGACTCAATCATGTTCCCGCAGAACAACGACCGCATCATGCGACAGCTAGATACCCCCGTCAGATGCCTCGCTGGCAATCCGCCGTATTCCGTGGGGCAGTCGTCAGCAAATGACTTGAACGCGAACGTCAAGTACCCAACGCTCGATAGCAGGATCGAAGCGACCTACGCCAAAAAGTCCACCGCCACAAACAAAAACAGTCTCTACGACAGCTACATTCGCGCGTTCCGCTGGGCCACCGACCGCGTTGGAGACAACGGCATCGTCGCGTTCGTCTCCAACGGCGGCTGGATCGACGGCAACGCTTTCGACGGAATGCGACTCTCCCTGGCCGACGAATACGCGGCGATCTACGTCTACAACCTTCGTGGCAATGCACGGACTGCGGGAGAGCTGCGCGCCAAGGAGAAGGGCAACGTATTCGGGTCGGGGGCAAGGACCACCGTCGCCATCTTTATCGGCGTCCGCGACAGCACATCCGCCGGCCCCTGCCAGGTGCGCTACCGGGATATCGGCGACTATCTCACCCGCGAAGAAAAACTCGCGATCGTTGACGCTGACCAACTCGACTCGATCGACTGGCAGAACATCGCCCCCAACGAATACGGCGACTGGGTCAACCAACGCAACGATGACTACCTTTCCCTCCCTGTCATCGGGGACAAAGCCGGTGGACTGCGGGTGTTCGCCACCTACTCAGCAGGACTCAAAACCAATCGCGACACCTGGTGCTACAACTTCTCCCGCACCGCCATGGCAGACAACGTCGCCCGGATGATCGACTTCTACAACCACCAGGCCGAGGACTACGCCGACTACTGCGACAAGAACCGGATCACCGACCGCAAATCGCACGTCGACGCCTTCATTGACACGGACCCGACCAAGATCAGCTGGAGTGGCACCCTCAAAGCCTCGCTCGGGCGGGGCCAGCCGGTCGCTTTCAATCCCGATTCAGTGACGACCGGCACCTACCGACCCTTCACGCAACAGTCGGTGTATTTCGATCGCTTTCTCAATGAGCGCCGTTACCAGCTCCCGACGATGTTCCCGACGCCGCACCACGCCAACGTGGGTTTCTATGTGGTCGGAACCGGGTCCGACAAGCCGTTCTCGACCCTGATGACGGACCGGATTCCGGACCTTTCGTTCTGGGGCTCGGGCAGCGGTCAGTTCTTCCCCCGGTGGACCTACGAGACGGTCGACTCCGATTCCGGCACACTGGACTTCACCGACCCCGGCGACGTCGACGAATACGGATACCGCCGCGTCGACAACATCACCGCCGACATCCTGGCCCTGTACCGAGGTGCGCTCGGCGACCAGGTGTCGAAGGACGACATCTTCTACTCGGTGTACGGCCAGCTGCATGTGCCGGAGTATCGTTGGACCTACGCGGCGGACCTGAAGAAGATGCTGCCGCACATCCCGACACCGGAAACCCCCGGGCGCTTCGAGCAACTGGCGGCCGCCGGCCGCGTACTCGGAAAGCTGCACGTCGGCTACGAGTCGGTTGCGCCGTATCCGCTGGAAGTGCAGCTCAAGCCCGGCACCGACCCCGGAGACCGGGAGACGTGGCGGGTGCAGAAGCTCAAGTGGCGCTCCAACACCGACCACACCGCGATCATCTACAACACGAAGGTCACCATCGCCGGCATCCCCGAGGAGGCTGAGCGGTACATGCTCGGTTCCCGGTCGGCGCTGGCCTGGATCATCGACCGCTACCAGGTGAAGACCGATAAGGCATCCGGCATCGTCAACGACCCGAACGACTGGTGCGACGAGCACGAAGACCCGACCTACATCGTTGACCTCATCAAGAAGATCACCACCGTCAGCGTGGAGACGATGAAGATCGTCGACACGCTGTAGGGACTACGTCGGACTGATCTTCCCTCAGCTCGCTTTCCCGACGCCACGTTGTTTCGTGACATTCATGCTGCCTTCTGGGACGGAGGAGTCGCCGTAGCGGTCGGCCTGCCTTCGTCTGCGGCCAAGGGCCTTGCGACACGCATCCGAGCATGTCGTGCGCGGCCGGCCAACCGGTTTGACGGCCATCGGCAGCCCGCATTCCGCGCACCGAGCAACCGGGGCCCCCTCGTCGGCTGCCAACGGTGGCGGACCGAAGTCCAGTGGCAGGGGCTCGTCGACGAACCCGGCTTCGCGCAACGGGCGATTCGACCACAACACCTCGGTGCGGCCCACGTGCTGCCCGCCCTGGGAGGTGGCCGCGCGCAACTCGCACCGGTACCACCCCTGGTACCACTGCTCGTACACACTGCTGGGGTAGCCGCTGAGTACCACCGTCGCTCGGCAGGCCGTTAACGCCGCCGCCAGCTCCTCATGCTGATCCCTCCGCGACATCTCGTGCCGGTAGTTGTGTGCCCCTCCCTTGCTGCGTGTCTGCGCTAAATACGGTGGGTCGCAGTACAACAGCGTGTTTCGGTAACGACCGTAGGCGGCGATCACCTCCAGCGCCGGCCGGCACTCCAGCGATACCGACAACAGTCGTGCAGCGACCGCACGCATCCGCTCGACGTAGTGCGCCAGCATTCGGGGCATCGATGTCGACGCGGAGTCGTCGGCGGTGAACCGCCACCCCGTCGTCCGCAGGGTGCCCGTGCGTCCCTGCGATAGGCACACCCATACGCGCCGTGCCCGCTCCAGCTCGCCGAGGGAATCATCGCGGTGCAGCGCCGCATCGCGCTCGGCCCGGGAATGCGGCGTCAGTGCGCACACCCGCACCAGGTCCTCGGGCCGGTCCCGCAGTACCCGCCAGAACGCCATCACGTCACCGTCGAGGTCATTGACCACCTCCAGCCGTGACGGTGCCTTCGCCAGCAGCACCGACATGGACCCGGCGAACGGCTCCACATACTGCGCGTGTTCCGGTAGCCGCTGTGCAATTTCTTGTGCCAGAAGCGCTTTCCCGCCGTAGTACACAAACGGTGGCATCAGCTGATCGCCTCCCCGAGGATTCCCGCCCCCGCGGCCCTGCGCGCCCGGTGTCATAGGGCGAGTCCGTCTTCGTCGCGGTGGTGGTGGGGTGGGCGGGGTTGGCGGGTGGTGTAGGTGGCGGTGGTGGTGTCGTGGCGGTCCAGTAGGTCCCGGAGCGCGGTGGTGTCGGTCCCGTGTTGAGTACTGGTGTCGGCGGCTTCGGCTTCGGTTTCGGAGGTGGCCACGGCGGCTTGGGCGGTGGTGATGGCGGTGACGGGGTGTTGCGGGGTGCCGAGGTGTTGTGCCCAGGGCAGGTTGTCGGCGAGGGCCGCGACGTGCGTGGACGGTGCCGGGTGTTCGGGGTCGGGGGTGGTGACCAGCAGCAGTTTGCTGTTCGTGGCGGCGGCGTGGTCGATGAAGAACCGCAGGTTGTCGTCGGTGAGGTGGTCGGCGTCGTCGATGATGAGCAGGGTGCCTGGTGGGTTGGCCCACTGGCCGGTGGCGAACTTGCTGCGGGCGTCGTTGGGGGTGGCGACGCCGTGGGCGTAGCGGTGGTTGGTGAACTGGGTGCGGGCCGCGTCGGTGGCGGGGATGGCCATGACGGGGTTTCCGTCGGGGGTGCCGTCGGCGGCGTGGGTGTGCACGGCGGCGTTGGCGATGGCGGTCAGGGCGGCGGTCTTATCGACGGCCGGGTCCAGGGATAGGACCTGCACGGATTCGGGGCCGGCGGCGACCGTGCGGATCGGGTGGCGCTGCGCTTCGGGGACGTGGTCCCAGTAGCCACTCGGGTGGGTGTAGGTCGCGGCCTGGGACAGGCGCCCGGCGGCGGCAACGACATCCACCTCACCAGCAACCGCATCCAGATCGACCCGCGGGGGCGTGGGCTCGGCGGCCACCTCAGGCTCGCCCACCGCAATGTCTCCGCCGGCGGTGGTATCCGCGGCGACGGCATCCTTGGCCAGCTCCTTGTCGCGCTCGGCCGCCGCCTCGGCCTGTTCCGCGCGGTACTCGTCCGCACGCTCGGCCGCCTCCTGTAGATAGACCTCTCGGTACCTGTCGGCCGATTCCAGACCCGATTTTTCGACCAAGGCGGGTGTCGGGTTGATTTGTAGACTCCAGCCGGGCGTCAGGCCGGCTGCCCGCATCCGCTCCCGCGCTTCGGTTACTGCCGCACGGGCTTCTTCACTGTCGGCCTCCAACCGCAGGATCGCCGTCACCTGCTCCAGCTCGGCCCGCTTCTCCGCGAGCTCGTCGCGCTGCTCGAAGTCACTGGCCGCCGTGTTCTGCAGATCGTCAAGCTCTCGCGCCTGGCTGCCCTGGGCGGCGCGCAACAGGTCAAGATGCTGCGGGATGCTCTTGTAGATGTTCTCCGCACGCTGCAACAATCCACGCGCCATGGATTCGCCATCGCCCAGGTTGGCTTGTCGCACCGCGGCGTAAAGATCCTCACCTTTGACGGCGGCACTGGTGGACGGGACCTCGAAACGCAGAATCAGCTCGCCGCTGATAAAGCTCCGACTGCCCACCAGCGTCAACCCGTTGATCGTGGCGATCGGTCGGGCCTCGGTACTGCTCCGCTCGCGCAACACCTCGTAGGTGCGCCGGCATGCCTGCGCGAACGGCACCGCCGCATCTTTATGTTCGGAGAACGTTTGATCGCCGACGCGCACCACCGCGACGCCCTGAGCGCGCTCGGCGATCTCCTCGACCAACGGCGCCAGAGTTTCCACTGCTTTGTCGGTGCGCGCAATCTCGGCCTTCTTGTCACGCACCATCCGCTCACGGCGAGCTGCCGCGTCGAGGTGGGCGCGCTCCAGGGCATCCAACCGCTGCACTTCGTCGTGCAGCTGAACCTGACGGATAAAGCGCGGATCCCCAGTGGCGGCAGCTTTGGTCTCAGCCGCCGAGGCGGTGAATTCCCCGCCGATTTCTTCGGCTTCCGACGCCTCGATCTCATTGCGCTTGACCTGTTCAACGAACAACGCTTTGGCTTCCACCTTCTGCCACATGAAGGTGTCGAACGTTCCCTCCATCACGTAGTTGAAGATTTCCACAACCTTGTTCTGGTTCCCCTGGCGCAGGACGCGCCCCTCACGCTGCTCCAGGTCAGCCGGGCGCCACGGGACGTCAACATGGTGCAGGGCCACGGCACGATTCTGCACATTGGTCCCGGTGCCCATCTTCTGTGTACTGCCGATCAGCACCGACACGTCGCCCCGGTTGCACGCATCGAACAGTTTGATGCGCTCCTCCGGTTTGACCGCGTCATGAATAAACCGGATCCGCTCAGGCGCCATCCCTTGGGCGATCAGCTCATCGCGGATGGCCGAGTACATCGAAAAGTCTTGGCCCTCTTTCGGTGTGCCCCGGTCGCAGAACACGATTTGCAGGCCGCCGCGCTGCTTCATCTCGGCCCCGTCATCGGGATTGACGTAGATGTTGTCAGCGGTGGCTCGCTGGACCCGCATAATCTGGTCGGCGACTGCACGCACTCGGCTAGGGCCCGTCGGTGCGGCCAGGTTCGCCAGACGGGGGTCCAGCGACACGTTGCGCCCGTCGTTGCTGATCTTGAGAATGTTGTCGATGTCCATACGCTTCGGGTCGATGACGCTGGACCGGTAAGCAAGATCGGTGACGAAGTCCTTCACTTCTTGGCTCGCCGGAATGGTGATGATCGTGCGCCGTCCATCGACGAGCTGAGGCAGTTCCATCGGAACCTGATCGCGGGTGACGACGTCAGTGAAAACTGACGAGATCGCCAGGAGTTCTTGAAGGTTGGTGAACTTTCCGATCCGGCTGACCGGCCGCAGGCCCGTGCCGGTGGGGTTGACCTCGACGGTGTTGACGGTCGCGGTGAATGCAGCGCCCCAGTCATTGATGTCGGCGACGCCGGCGTCGCCGAGCAGGTCGGGCCGCAGGTAGGACTGCATCACGAACAGTTCACCCAGGGAGTTCGCCACCGGGGTTCCGGTGGCGAACGTGGCCACGCGCTCCACGATGTCCTCGGGGTCCATTCCGGCGGCCAGGGCTTCGTCGCGGCGGCGTTCCCGCAGCACCATGAGTTTGAGATCCAAATCGGTGGCGCGTTTGGAGCCGGCACTGCAACTGAGTTCGGCGACCTGCGAGGTGCGCTGCTTGTTCTTGTATTCGTGGGCCTCGTCGATGAACAGGTAGTCACACCCGGTCTGTTCGAACGTGATCCCCGTTTCCTTCTTCGCGGTGCTTTGAAGCTTGTCCAGTGAGTTTTTCTGTCGCTTGAGTGCCGCCTCGATCATCTTCTTGGACAACGCGGTTTCGGCGGTGCGCAGCTGGGACTCCAGATTCGAAATCTCGCGCCTCTCGTACTCGACGCGCCGGGCGGCGGCGACGTTGTACTTCTCGAAGACGCTCTGGGGCACGATCACCATGTCCCAGTCGCTGGCCGCTGATTGGGCAGCCAGGCGCCGGCGAGCCTCAGGGTCGCTGCCGGCGGCGCCCATGAGGATCTTCGCAGTCGGGTACCACCACTTGGCCTCCCGGCCGACTTGTTCGATGAGGTGATTGGGAACCACCAGCCACGGCTGTTTGGCCAGGCCGAGGCGCTTGAGTTCCATCGCCCCCATGAACATGGTGCCGCTTTTGCCGGCGCCGACGACGTGATCGAGCAGCACCGTCGGCTCGGCCAGGATGCGGGCGACGCCGTTGCGCTGATAGTAGTGCGGTTCATAGCGGGTGGACAGGCCCGGCAGGGTCAACTTGGAGCCGTCATGGCGCGGTGCCCGCAG
>WBZQ01003062.1_pt1 | contig 10480 bp, 5 predicted proteins | sample 5204251 | NCBI WGS metagenome assembly WBZQ01 (sample SAMN12412402, study PRJNA552823) | activated sludge metagenome | isolation source: activated sludge from nitrification reactor of wastewater treatment plant... | place: USA: Virginia | collected 2017-09 | reverse complement strand
GTCGGGATTCAGGAACGAGCCGCTGACGCGCGCCACGCCGTCCATCAGCCAGGCCACGTTGCGGCCGCTGACGGCATGGCGCCAGAGCAGGTCGGGCTTGCCGTCGGAGTTGAAGTCGCCCGCTCCAGCCACGCGCCAGTTGAGGTCGGCCAGGCCGTTCGGGGCGGTCTCCAGCTCTTGCAGGCGCACGGCGCCGTTCATCGTCCAGACGCGCAGTTGGCCCGTCGCGGTGTTGCGCCAGAGGATGTCGGGCTTGCCGTCGGCGTTGAAGTCGGCCGTGGCAGAAGCGCGCCAGAGCGGGTCCATGTTGGGCGGGGTGGTGAGCGCGCCGCCCGTGAGCGTGATGCCGTCCATGAACCACAGGAAGACTTCGCCGGTCACGGCGCGGTGCAGCAGGAAATCCGTCTTGCCGTCCGAGTTGAAGTCGGCGGTGCCCATCACGCGCCAGAGTGGGTCGTCGTTGGCCGAGCTCGGCACCGTGAAGCCGCCCGTCAGGCGCGTGACGCCGTTCATGGCCCACCACACCAGGCGGCCGGAGATCGGGTGCTGCCAGAGGATGTCGGTCTGGTTGTCGGCCGTGAGGTCGCCGCCCGGCGCGGCGTCGAGCAGGCGCGCCGTGGCCTGGGGATAGGCGATGGCCGCGCCGCTCGCCGCGCTCAGGTTGAGGGAGAAGGTCTCCGGGCTCTCGAGCACGCTGTCGGCCAGGATCGGCACGTCGACGGGCTTGGACGTCTCGCCCGGCGCGAAGTTCAGCGTGCCGCTGACGGCCGTGTAGTCGGAGCCGGCCATGGCCGTGCCGTTCGCCGTGGCGTACTGCACGCTCACGGGCGCGGCGGCGGCCGGCGTCAGCGTCACCAGGAAGCGTGTGCTGCTGGGCAGCGCGCGGCCTTCGACCGCCACCACGTCAGCCACGGCCAGCCCGGGCGAGTCGTCGTCGACGATGGTGGCGAGCGCCGGCGAGCCGCGCACGACGGCGCCGGAGGGAGCCGAGAGCGCGAGCGAGAAGGTCTCGTTGGGCTCGTCGAGCCGGTCGCCGAACACGGGCACCTGCACCGTGCGTGAGGTCACGCCCACGGGGAAACTCAGCGCGCCGGTCACCGAGGCGTAGTCGGAACCTGCGCTGGCGCTGCCGTCGGCCGTGGCGTACTGCACGCTCACAGGTCCCGGCGCGTTGCCCTGCAGCGTCACGGTGAAGGTGACCGTCGAGACGCCGGTCGAGCCCTCGTTGGCGGGCGTCGGCGAGGCGGCCTGCACGCCCACGGCCAACGTGTCGCGCCAGTAGCGCACGAGCTGCCGCAGCGCCTCGGGCGGGTTGGGCGGCGGGAGCTGGTTGGCCTGGTCGCGGTCGTTGACGCCGTGACACGAGGCGCAGGTGCGGATCTCGCCCGGTTGGAAGGTCAACCAGTAGCGCTCGCGCACGACGGGCTTGCCGTCGGGCGCGGTCAGATGCCACGAGAGCGCGCGCTGCGCCGGCACCAGAGCCGCCATCGAGCCGTCGAGGCCCAGTTTCAGGCTGCCCGGAAGCGTCCCGGCCAGCGCCGGCGGACGCACCGCCGCGGGATCGTGCAGCGTCTGGGCCAGCACGCGTCGTCCGGGGCGTGGGTCGACGACGCCGCCCAAGCCTCGGATCTGGTCGGCTTGATAGAACTGGATCAGGCCGACGTCGTACACGCGCCCGGGCAGGCCGGTCGTCTGCGCGCCGCCCGGCACGCGCAGATTGAAGGGCTGCTGCTTGTCGAGGTCGTCGCGCGTGGTGACGTTGCGGCTGGCCAGCGCCGCCAGACCGCGCGCGCGCAGGTCCTGCTGGAAGTTGGCCGGATCGACGCCCTCCTGCGCGAAGATCTGTTGTTCGGGCGCGGGCAGCGTGGCCACGCGTCGCACCGGCCGCGGCCGCGGCCGCACCTCGACCGCGTTCAGCTCCCACATCTCCACGTTGACGTAGTCCACGCGGACGTCCGGGTCCCAGAACCAGAGCGTCTTGAAGATGCCGGAGGTGAGCGGCGCGCCGGCCACCTGGAAGCCGTTCGCGCCCGTGACGAGCGTCTTCAGGCGGAAGTGGTAGCGCGACACGGGCAGCGCGCGCGTGCCGTCGTTGCGGTCGAGGCGCGTCTCGCTGGTGTGCGAGGCGATCAACGTGCCGTCGGCCAAGGGCAACGGGTCGCGATAGTGGCCGGAGTGGTTGGCCGGCGCCGGCGTGCCGTCTTCGTTGTAGCTGGCGGTCGCGCGGTGGGTCAGGTAGCTCACGGTCATCTGGTCGGTGTTCTGCGTCGGCGCGCCGCTCAGGCTCACCACCTGGCCCGAGGCGTGCGTGGAGAACTCCGGCGCGTCGATGCCGACGTACACGCCCGCGGCGGTCGGCTGCTCTTCGATCTGCAGGAAGTTGTCGATGGCGCGGGGATTGACGCGGCCCGACGTGGCGGCGATGAACTCGTCGAGGTTGGGGTCGTCGTTGAAGGCGCGGTTGAAGTAGTCGTGCAGTTCGTGGCGGCCGATGTGGTTGAGCGTCTCGAGCTCGGTCCCGTCCTCGTTCACCTGCCAGGGGAAGAAGTGATTGAAGCTGTGGCCCTCCTCCTCGGGGCGCAGGATGTCGGTGCGCTCGGCGCGCGGTTCGGGGAAGACCTCGGTGCGGATGGGCAGGCGCGCGGCGTCGGCGGCCTCGCTCGCGTAGTTGAACGTGCCGTAGGTGTCGCCGTACAGCACGTCGCTGTCGGCCTGCTGGTCGCGCTGCAGGTGGTCCCAGCGCGTGAAGATGACGCGCCCGAAGGAATCGAGCAGCGGGCTGAAGTCCCCCGAGGGGGCGTGGTCGAGCAGGCGCAGGTCGCCCGTCGCCGGGTCCAGGCTCCAGAGGCCGCTCACCGTGGGCTGTTCCTCGTACTCGTCGAGCTGCGGCCACAGATGGCGCGCGCCGTTGCGCGGCCGGTCGGAGGTGAAGATGACGCGGTCGTCGCTGCCGTAGATGGGGCTGACGTTGTTGTAGTCGGGTGGCTGACCGGCGACCTTGGTGATGACCGGCGTGTCGGTTTCGCCCAGGCCGCTGATCTCGTAGATCTGGAAGTAGTAGGCGCCCTCGTAGTCGTACTGGAAGCGCGGCGCTCCCACGACCATGCTGAAGAGCGCCTTCTGGCCGTTCCAGTGCACCGCGGGTTCACGCACGGCGATGCTGGTCGCGCCCTGGAACCCTGTCGCGACGCCGTAACCGGCGGCCGCGGTCAGGTTCTTGCGGTTGCCGTTCGGATAACGAATCCACAGGTCGCCGCCGCGTCCCACGCTGTCCATGTCGGTGCGGTGGTTGCCGAACACCGCGCCGATGGTGGTGAAGTCGTAGGGGATCGGCACCTGCGTGACGAACAGGATCGGATAGGTCGCCTGTGGCGCGCGCGTTGGTGGCGCGGTCGCGTCGCTCTCCTGAGCGGCAGACGTCGAAGCGGGAGCGGCGAGGGCCAGGGCGAGCAGGGTGGCCAACGAGCGGCGAGCCAGGACGATCGAATTCATGGGGGTTGCTCCGAGGGTTGCCGGCCGAACGCGTGTCGCGCACGGCGGCGCGTCGAGCGAAACGTTAGCCCGGCGAGCCGTGGCGGGCCGTGACCGTGCTCACGACCGTGCGTCGACGGAGCTTGAAATTTCGGCCGCTCGGCGCGCTTCGACTATGCTGGCGGGATGAGCGAGTCGCAGACGTATTACCAAAAGGGCTTCAACCTGAAGGCGGCGGTCGGGCCGGTGCTGCGCCAGAACTATCACAGCGCCGTCGTCGAGCGCCTGCGCGATCTGGGTTACGGCGCGGCGGCTGGCGAGCTGCGTCTGCGGCTGGCGCGCGAGTTCGGCTTCTGCTACGGCGTCGACCGGGCGGTCGAGTACGCCTACGAGGCGCGCGAGAAGTTCCCCGAGCGGCGCATCTTCCTCTCCGGCGAGATCATCCACAACCCTGACGTCAACGGGCGCATCGAGCGCATGGACATCCGCATCCTGCCCGAGGCGGACGATCCGGCCGCGCGCTATGCCGACGTGCGCGCCGAGGACGTCGTGATCCTGCCGGCGTTCGGCGTGCCCGTCGGCGAGATGCGCCACCTGCGCGGCAAGGGCTGCGTGCTGGTCGACACCACCTGCGGCAGCGTGCTGAACGTCTGGAAGAACGTGCACAAGTACGCCCGCGAGGGCTTCACGTCGGTCATCCACGGCAAGCACTATCACGAGGAGACCAAGGCCACGGCCTCGCAGGCCCTGACGCACGAGGGCGGACACTATCTCTGCGTGCGCGACCGCGAGGAGGCCGCCTGTGTGGCCGACTTCGTGCGCGGGCGCGTGCCGGCCGAGGTGCTGCGCGAGCGGTTCGCTCACGCCTGCAGTCCCGGCTTCGACCCCGGCCGCCATCTGGAGCGCATCGGCCTCGCCAATCAAACCACCATGCTGATGAGCGAGAGCCTGGAGATTCAGGAGATGTTGCGCGCCGCGATGGTCGAGCGGCACGGCGTGGCAGCCCTGGCCCAGCGCTTCCGCGCCTTCGACACCATCTGCTCGGCGACCCAGGACCGCCAGGATGCCGTGCAGAAGCTGTTGGCCGAAGGCGGCCTCGACGTGATGGTCGTGATCGGCGGCTACAACAGCAGCAACACGCAGGCCCTGGCGCGCATCTGCGCCCAGAAGTTGCCGACGTACCACATCCGCGGCCCTGAGGGGCTCATGGGCTCGACGCTCGTGCATCGGCCGGTGGGCGGCGGAGCCGAAGAGCGCCGTGAGGACTGGCTGCCTGCCGGCGCGGTCTCCGTCGGGTTGACGGCCGGAGCCTCGACGCCCAACAACGTCGTGGGCGAGGTCGTCGAGAAGGTGCTCGCGTTGCGCGGCCTGACGAGCGCCGACCTGAGCGCGCTCGCCTGACCGTCAGCCGCGCAGCAGCGGCAGAGCGGTGACCACCGACGCCAACACCGCGGTGGCCGAGGCCGCCAGCAGCACCAGCGCCACGACGTAGTGGTCGCCGCGCTCGGGATGCAGCGGATCGAGCCAGCGCGCCACCAGCCAGCCACCCACGAACCCGCCCAGGTGGGCCCAGTTGTCGATGCCGGGGATCAGCAGGCCCATCACGGCGCCCGAGAGCGCCCACTCGCGGGCGTGGGCGGACACGAGCGAGCTGCCGCCGCGCCGTCCGTACCACGTCAGCGCGCCGATCAGGCCGAAGGTCGAAGCCGAGGCGCCGATCGTCAGTCCGCCCCCACGCAGGAAGAACGGCATGAAGTCGAGATAGCGGCCGGCCAGTGAGCTGGCCGTGAAGCCCACCACGCTGGCCGCCACCCACAGGATGGCGCCGCGCGCCGGGCCGTAGAAGTGCGCCACGGCCGGGATGAGCGTGCGCGCGGCCAGCATGTTGAACAGGATGTGGAGCACGCTGCCGTGCAGCCAGCCGGCGCTCAGCACGGTCCACCAACGGCCGACGCGGAATATCGGCATGGCCCCGCTGGCCCCGAACAGGAACAGGCTGGCGCTGCTCGGCGACAGGAAGCCGAGCAGCCCGCCGGCGCCCACGCCCTCCATGTTGACCACCAGACTGGCCAGGTAGAGCGCGCCGCAGACCCACATGACGAGCGTCAGGAAGCCCATGTCGTCGCCCGTGGCGCGCAGCAGACCCGCGAAACCGAACAGCCCCGGGCGCATGCGACCGCAGTTCAGGCAGCGCTCGTCGCGCACGCCGACCAGCGTGCCGCAGCCTGGGCACAGCACCGAGCCCGACGTCTGGCGTCCCCACATGGCCGCGTATTGTATCCGCGCACCCGCTGAGCGCCGTGCTAGCATCACTTTTCTCGGGGGAGGTCGAAACGATGACGCAACGCGTCTTGGCGCTCATGTCGTTGCTGGCAACCCTGGCGCTGTCCGCCTGTGGGCCGGCCTTGAAGCCCCCCACGCTGCGTCTCGACAAGGTGGGCGTGGAGAAGGCGCGTCTCTCCGGCCTGGGACTCGACGTCTTCTTCCAGATGCGCAACCCCAACCCCGATCCGATCCTGGTCGAGGGCATGGAGTACGACCTCGTCATCAACGGCCGGCGCATCGCCAAGGGCTATTACCCGGAAGTCGTCTCGCTCGGGCCGTTCGGCCAGGAGCGCATCCTGTCGCACCTCGACGTGAACTGGTTCAGCCTGCCCGGGGCCGTGCGCGCAGTGTTCGACGAGGACCGCGCGCGCGCCCGTGTCGACGGCGTCTTCTACGTGCGCCAAGGTCCGCGCCGTGGCAAGGCGATTCGCTTCGACGCCGAGGCGATGGTCGAGCTGCGCTGACGCGCATGCGCGCGCCTGGCCCGCGAGCGCCAGCGCGCAGGCGCGCGACGAGCACTCCATGATTCCCACCTTCCGCGAGTCGCTGGACGACGCGGCCTCGATCCTCGAGCGGCACGGCGCGCTCGCGGCTGTGCTCGTCGACCTGACGCCCATCGCCGGCATCGAGCGCGCTTTCGGCGGCAGCGTGTTGCGCGCCCTGCGCGACCAGGTCGATGCGCTCTTCGACGAAGTGCGCGACTGGCTCGGCGTGGCGCACCTGCTCACGCGCGACGAACGCGAAGGCGACACCCTGATCGTGCTGCTCTCGCCGCGCCGGCCGTCCGACGGCGCTTTCGACGCCTCCGACCTGCGGCTTCTGGCCGACCGCGTCGAGGAGTACATCTCGCCGCGCGTGGGCCGTCTGGCGCAACCCTACCTGCGCGCACGGCCGCGCGTGCACGTCGGCTGCGCGGTCGTGCTGCACAGCCCGCTGGAGAGCGTCGAGCGCCTGGTGCTGCGCCTGATCGACGAGGCGCGCCACTCGGCCGAGCTGCGCCGGCGGCTGCGCGAGCGCGCCGAGCGCGACGACCTGCTCGAGATCATCTACAACCGCACGGTCTGGACCGCCTTCCAGCCCATCGTCGAGATCGGCACCAGCCGGGTCGTGGGCTACGAAGGCCTGTCGCGCGGCCCGCGCGGCACGGATCTCGAGAGCCCCGGCGCGCTCTTCGGCCTGGCGGCGCGCCACGGGTTGGTCGAAGAGCTGGAGCGCGCCTGCCGGCGTCAGGCCTTCGTCGACTGGGACGTGTTCGGCGCGCAGGTGCGCCTGTTCCTGAACACGGTGCCGGCCACGGTGCGCGATCCGAGCTTCCTCGGCCGCGGCGTCCTCGACTATCTCGGACAGAGCCTCTCGCCGCGCATGGTCACGCTCGAGATCACCGAGCGCGAGGTCATCGCCAACCTCAACCTGTACCGCGAGGCCATGCACTCGTTCCTCGAGTTGGGCTTCACGTTCGCCATCGACGACGTGGGCTCCGGCTACTCGGGCCTGGAGACGATCGCCACGCTGGGCGCCAGCTACCTGAAGATCGACATGGGCCTGGTGCGCGACGTGCACGAACGACGCGTCGGCCAGCAGGTCATCAAGGCCATCCTCGACATGGGCAACGGGGCGGGCGCCACGGTGATCGCCGAGGGCGTGCAGTCGCGCGAGGAGGCCGACGCGCTGGGCGAGCTGGGACTGCGCTATGCCCAGGGGTACTACTACGCGCGCCCGGTCGATCCCTACCGCCCCAACGCGCGCGCGCTGGCTCAGCCGCGGCGCTGAAGAATTCGCGCGAAGAAACGTCCGAGGTCCGTCCTACACTACGACAAGGGACGCGCGCACTCCGGCGCGCAGCTCCGCGGTGCGGGGCGCATCCGGAGGTGCGGGCGGCTCATCGGCCCCGTCGCCAGGGCGGCGGGCCGCAACGCATCGGCCGTCGTGCCAGGAGGTGCTCATGGCTCGCCTCAAGAGCGTCAAGGCCCAGGTCGAACTGCACCCGCGTCACGGCGTGCCGCAGCGGCTGTACGACGTGCAGAGTCAGCCCAGCAGCGCGAAGCCGCTCGAGATCGCGCGCGCGTTCCTGAAGAAGGTCGCGCGCGACCTGAAGATCGCCCCGGACCTCTCGCAGCTCAAGTTCGACAAGGTCAGAAGCAGCCTGCTGGGGCGCCACGTGCTGTTCCAGCAGCACCACGAGGGCCTGGCCATCTCGGGCGCCTGGGTGCGCGTCGACATCGACCGCGAAGGGCGCGTGTACAACGTGCAGAACGATCTGGTGCCGGAGCCTGCCCTGGCGCGCACGCGCAAGGCGGCGCCGCGGGCCGCGGCCAAGGCGTTGGCCCAGGACGCGATCCAGGCGCGCGCCATCGAGGCGGCCGCGCCCGGCGACGGAGAGGTGCTCGAGGTCGAACAGTGCTTCGTGCCGCACGAGGGCACGCCGCGCGCCGGCTGGAAGGTGGTCGTGCAGCGACGTCGGCCGTACGGAGAGTGGAAGGTCTACCTCGACACGCAGGGACGCGTGCTCGACGTCGTGGCGCTGCTCAAGCACGCGGCCGGCCAGGGGCGCGTCTTCGATCCGAACCCGGTCGTGCGCCTCAACGACACCAGCCTGAGCGACTCGACGCCCATCCCGGAGGCGGCCTACACGCTCGTGACGCTGCCCGACCTGGCCGCCAGCGGCATGCTGGATGGGCCCTTCGTGAGCACGCGCCGCACCGCCAATCGCATCAAGCGCGCCAACCGCCGCTTCCTGTTCCGTCGCCAGCAACGCGCGTTCAAGGAGGTGATGGTCTACTTCCACATCGACCGCGTGCAGCGCCACATCCAGTCGTTGGGCTTCGACAACGTGCTGAACCACCCGATCGAGGTCAACGTCGACGGCACGACCGACGACAACTCCTTCTACAGCCCGACCACGAAGGCCCTCACCTTCGGCACGGGCGGCGTGGACGACGCCGAGGACGCCGACATCATCCTGCACGAGTACGGCCACGCCATCCAGGACGACCAGGTGCCAGGCTTCGGCCAGAGCCACGAGGGCGGCTCGATGGGCGAGGGCTTCGGCGACTTCCTGGCGGCCAGCTTCTTCGCCGACGTCAAACCGCAGGCGCTGCGGCCGACGGTCGGCAACTGGGACGCGGTGGCCTACAGCGGCGACGAGCCGCCCAGCCTGCGCCGCCTCGACAGCAACAAGAAGTACCCGCGCGACATGCACGGCGAAGTGCACGACGACGGCGAGATCTGGTCGGCCTGCCTGTGGGAGCTCCGTCAGGCGCTGGGCCGTCTGCAGGCCGAGAAGCTAGTCATCGCGCATCACTTCCTGCTGACGCGCACGTCCACGTTCGAGAACGCGGCCCAGGCCCTGATCACCGCCGACCGCAACCTGAACGGCGGGCAGAACGAGAGCGTGCTGCGCGACGTGTTCGTGCGCCGCGGCATCCTGCCCAACGCCAAGCGCGCGAATCAGCGCGCGGGCGTGCCCTTCGCCGAGGCCGCCGCGTCGGCCCGGCGGCGGCGTTAGCGGCCGTGCGGCTGCTGCTCTTCGACCTGGGCGAGACGCTCGAGCGTCGCGGCCGTGCGCGGCCCGGGGCCGCCGAGCTCCTGCGTGCGCTGGGCCGGGTGCGCGACGGCGACGGAGAAGCCCCGCTGCTCGCCCTCGTCTCCGACTACGGCCTGGCGTCGACGCCGGCCGAAGCGGCGGGCCTGCGCCGCGACTACCTGCGCGAGCTGCGCGCCACCGGCCTGGCGCGCTTCTTCGCGCCCTTCGACGCGCGCGTCACGCTCTCGTCCGACGTGGGCGCGTTGAAGCCCGACGCGCGCATCTTCCAGGCCGCGGTGGCGCGCGCGGGGCCGGGGCTCGGCCTGCACGATGCCGTCTTCGTGAGCGAGAACGCGGCCCACGTGCGCGCGGCGCGCGCGCTGGGCCTGTTGGCGGTGCAGGTGCGCGCCGCCAGCGCGCCGCGCGGTCCGGGCCTGCCCTTCGACGAGCTGTTGCCGGTGCTGACGCGGCTGCTCGAATTCGCGCCCTGCGCCAAGGCCGCGCCGCTGCGCGCCAAGCGTCAGGCCAGCCTGGCGGCCAAGAGCAAGCAGGCCGACGCGCAGGTGCAGGCGCTCGTCGCCCAGGTCGACCCGCTGCGCCTGCGCGCCAGCGTCGAGGCCTTGGCCGCCTTCGGCACGCGCTTCTCGCACGCTCCGGGCATCCGCAAGGTGCCGGCCTTCGTGCGCGCGGAGTTCCTGGAGCGCGGCTACGTGGCCGGCCGTGACGTGCGCTATCAGCCCTTCACGCTCGACGCCGGCGCCGCGCAGCGCAACGTGCTGTGCGGGCCCAAGCCGACGGCGGACGGGCCGGGGCTGATCCTGCTCTGCGCGCACTACGACTCGATCTCCGAGACGCCCCTTCAGTCGGCGCCGGGGGCCGACGACGACGCCTCAGGCATCGCGGCGCTGTTCGAGCTCGCGCGCCTGCTGCGGGGCGTGCCGCTGCGCCGCCGCGCGCTCTTCGCGGCCTTCGGGGGCGAAGAGCAGGGCCTGTTCGGCTCGGCTGCCTGCGCCGCGACCGCGGCGCGCGAGCGCTGGCCGATCGAGCTCGTGATCAACATGGACATGATCGGCTACAGGGCCCCGGGTGGAGCGGCGCGCGTGACCGTCGAGTACGACATGGGCAACCGGCACCCCGGCAACGACGCGGCGGCCAAAGCCT
>WBZQ01003061.1_pt1 | contig 10481 bp, 13 predicted proteins | sample 5204251 | NCBI WGS metagenome assembly WBZQ01 (sample SAMN12412402, study PRJNA552823) | activated sludge metagenome | isolation source: activated sludge from nitrification reactor of wastewater treatment plant... | place: USA: Virginia | collected 2017-09 | reverse complement strand
CCCGATTCTGCTCACGAACGACATTCGCAATATCCGTCGGCATGAGACCGAGCTGGGCCATGCGGATCGGATCCAGAATCAGCCGCATCGAATAATTCTGAGACCCGAACACCACCGCATTGCCCACGCCCCGGAGACGCTTCAAATTGTCGAGGACGCGAAGAATGGCATAATTGGACAGATACACCGTGTCATGCGTGGGATCAGTCGAACTCAAGGCGACCACGGCCAACAGGTCCGGCGACACCTTGTTGATACTGATACCCTGCCGTACGACTTCGGGCGGTAACTGCGGCTCCGCGAGTTTCACCCGGTTCTGCGTCTGCACTTGGGCAATGTCAACGTCCGTGCCGATCTCGAAAGTTAATTTGATCGACATGTGGCCGTCGTTCGTACTGGTGGAATCGTAGTACAGCAGATTGTCGATGCCGGGCAGTTGCACCTCTATCGGACGCGCCACCGAGTCCGCCAGGATCTCCGCATTGGCTCCCGGATAGTCGGCTTCGATCTGCACGACGGGAGGAGTGATTTCAGGAAATTGGGCAATGGGGAGGGCCTGCAAAGCGACCAAGCCCAGCACCATGATGACGATCGACAACACCGATGCAAAGATCGGGCGGTCGATAAAGAAATGTGAGATCACGAGGTGGGCTCCGGAGGGGCGGGGGCGGCAGCCGGAGCGGTCGCCGCATCGGGAACGGGCACCGGTTTTACCGCAGCACCGGGCGCAATTTTATGCAGGCCCTCCACAATGATGCGATCGCCGACATGCAAGCCTTCCTCGACGATCCACTGACTGCCCTGCCAACTGCTCGCGACGATTTCCCGCATCTCAACCTTATCGTCCTTGCCCACGACGAACACGATCGAGCCCTTCGCGCCCTGCTGCACGGCGCGCTGCGGCACCAGGATGGCGCCGGTCTTGAGCGTGCCCTTGAACCGTACCCGCACAAACTGTCCCGGCAGCAACACCCGATCCGGATTGGGAAAGACGACCCGCGCCTGTCGCGACCCCGTATCGGTTTTTAATCCCACATCCAGCAGATCCAACACGCCTTCATGCCGATAGGTCGTCCCATCCACAAAGGTCAGCACGCCCCGCAGTTGATACACACCCGGATGCTGAATGCGTTTGGCATCGGTATCGCGCCTGCGCTTCAGCAAGAAACTCTCCGGAGCACTGACGATCACGTACATGGGATCGACTTGATGAATCATGGTCAGTAAGTCTGTCTGTGCCGATACCAATCGACCTTCATACACACGCGTCCGTTCGATCATCCCATCGATGGGCGCAATGATCAGCGTGTTATCGAGGTCGAATTTGGCTTTGACGAGTTCGGCCTTCGCGCCTTCAAGGGCGGCTTTCGCGGCCAACTGTTCGGCGACCGCATCATCCACATCTTTCGTGCTCACCGCCTGTTCCGCCAAGAGCGGCTTCACGCGTGTGAGGTTCTGATTCGCCTGGACCAAGCGGGCTTCTGATTGCGCGACTTTGGCCTTGGCACTCAGCATCGCGGCATGAAACGGCACGGGATCGATCTGATAGAGACGATTCCCTTTTTTGACGTCGCGGCCTTCCTTGAAGAACCACTGTTTCAAAATGCCGGTAACCTGCGAGCGAATCTCCACCGGACGAGACGATTCCGCCTGCCCGATGAATTCCGGTTCGTCAGGCACATCCTGCGCAGTCGCGACCACAATCCCCACTTCTGGAACCGGCGGTGCGGGTGCCGAGCCGGCTTCCTGCTTGCATCCCGGCAGAAGCGCCAACGCCAGCCACCCGCACACCATCGGGGCTACAGCGGACCATTGCAATCGCCTGACCATGCGTACTCCTGACTACAATCTGAACTGCCGCGCCTGCGGAGATGACTGCGTACCCATCTTACTGGTTGGCTGCGATGTAAGCAACGAGCCCCTGCCCGCCGAAAGCGGCGGATCATCAAAGGCTCGGCTCTCGATCAGGAGAGAACGTCCGGCAGGGGTTATCAACAATGGGGGGCCTCTGCCGGAAACGATCGTGGCACGATCAACCGGCATCGTCACAGGCTGCGGTTACGGGGAGACTCATCCTACCGCCTACTGAATGGGCATCCCCGACAGCCTGTCACCGTTGGCCGATGACGTGATCGCCATCGGCCGAGACAGGTGCACCCCTATGACTTTCGTGTATAGGTGATCTCCATGAACTTCATTTCCTTCCCGTGCCCATGGGTCCCATACATTTCAAACGTCTGGGAGTTCTGATCGATGATTTTCCACACCGCACGGTGATGCATCTGCCCTCCGCCCGGTTCCGGATGGGATCCCTTCAGGGTAATCGTTTTGCCGTCGGGGCTGGCCGTGCCTTGCATGGTGAAAATGCCGGTCCCCATGGTATCCATCCATGCCGTGACATATTTCTTGGTGAGATTGTCATACGCGTCGATGCCGATTCCGGCAAAGGGTTGCCCCATCATGGTGCCGTTGAATTCCTGATAGAGAAACCGACCGTCCAATAACATCTTCATGTCTGCCGTGCCGGTGGACTCGGACGGCGGCTTCCCCGGCTCCATCCATTCTTTGGTCTGAGTCGTCCAGCTCCCGGCAAGACCGGCGAACAGTTTATGAGGTTCTCCCGGCATGGCCGCCTTCTTCCACACCTCCATCATGGCTTGAGGATCCATGGCCTTTCCAGACTGCTTCTCCTTGGCCGAAACCGGCATGGTCATGATAAACGTGCACAGGCAGACAAGCAGAGTTGATGTCACACGCATGATGGCCTCCTTATAGGTGAGGATGGCGCCGCCGATCTCATGGCGCTATCCGGTGTGTCAGGTCTCGTCGTGAGGTATACAGCGGCTCTGGATAGTGCCGCTCGTCTGAGTCTAGTCAAGCACGTGGCGATGGGCTGGTCAATGTACCGCCGTCACCGCCTGGGACCGTCGCCTACTGTTTCTGGGCAATCTGCGCGCGCAGGCGATCCTCTTGCGCTCTCAGTTCCGGGGTGAACTCGGCGCCGAAATCCTCCGCCTCGAACACCTGGCGAATTTCAATCTCGGATTCGCCCGGCATCGGATTGGGACAACGTTTGACCCATTCGATCGCCTCTTCCTTCGACCGGCATTGCCATAACCAATAGCCGGCAATCAGTTCCTTGGTCTCGGTAAAGGGGCCATCGATCAGGGTGCGTCGAGTGCCTGAGAATCGGACGCGCGCGCCCTTGGCGCTCGGATGGAGTCCATCGCCTGCCAGCATCACGCCGGCTTGGACGAGTTCCGCGTTGAACGTCCCCATCTCGCTCAACAACTGCTGGCTCGGCATGATGCCGGCTTCAGAATCTTTAGTAGCCTTGATGATGATCATGAATCGCATGGTCCGGTACTCCTTATGTGCCTTCGTAGGCCTGCTTCAGAATGTTGAGATCGGGTTTCGTCATCTGCAAGATGGCCGTCATGACCCGTTCGGACTTTTGTGGATCCTTGTCACGCAACATCGCCTTCCACTCGGGAGAGACGATTTGCCACGACAACCCGTACTTATCCTTGAGCCATCCGCATGGCCCCGGTTCTCCCCCGTCCCGAGTGAGCACCTCCCACAAGTCATCAATTTCTTTTTGCGTCCGGCATTTCACCATGAAGGAGACCGCCTCCGTAAATTTGAAGACCGGCCCGCCGTTCAATGCGACATATTCCTGCCCATCGATCTCAAAGGTCACGGTCATGACCGAGCCTTTGGGTCTTCCCGCAGCCTGCGCCCCGGCTTCTCCATAACGGGTGATATGCCCCAGTTTTGAATGTTTAAAGGTCGACACGTAAAACCGTGCCGCCTCCTCGGCCTGATGATCAAACCAGAGGCAGGGAGTGATGGTGTGCATGGTGCATGGCTCCTTTTCCTGATCAGACGACGGTGTGCCTGCGTGCGTTCTACTCCTTAGTCGAACAGAGATCCGAAAATCGACAGGCCGATGACTGGAACGACCGGTGACCCGCCGATGATCCGCGACTAGACCTCCGGCAAGCCGTCAACCTCACGAACAAGCCGAACTTCCACCGTACCGATGCGTGCGCCGGGAATCCGCGCCGCAATCCCAACGGCATCCTGAAGGTCACGGGCCTCGACGAGAAAGTACCCCGCCGTTTGCTCACGTGTTTCCGCAAAGGGACCGTCGGTCACGATTGCCCTTCCGTCACGAACCTGAACACGCGCCGCCGTGGAAGTCGGATGCAATGGCGAGGCACTCACATACTGTCCCTTGGCATGGAGTTGATGCGTCAACTGTACCGATTCAGCCAACATCTCCCGCCTCGTGGCGTCAGCCATCCTGGCAAAGGCTTCTTCACTATGATGCACCAGCAACAGATATTTCATGTACCCGCCTCCACTCATCTCTTTACAAAGCGGGGCTACCCGCCGGCCATGGCCCCCACGACCAACAACGGCTCCTCGCCCTTCGCGACCGATTCGGGCAAGGGCACATCCGGCGAGTCGTGTGATACATCCTGCTCGCAGGCGAAGAACCGGATAAACGGCCGACGCCGTTTGGTCACATGATCGCGAATCGTCCCCCGTAACATGGGATAATGAGCCTCCAACACATCGAGAACCGTCTGCTGCGTGACAGGCCCGACCATATCCAGCGACAGTTCCCCATCAACCTTCGCCAGCGTCCGCAAATGTTGAGGCAAGATCACTCGCACCATGAAGCACCTCCAGACGTGGCCGTATCTCGCTCGGTCAAACGTTCAACATGCAATGCGACAACCGACAGGCTGCTCGACCGTCATTCTGACCCAACGAGCGCTCAACACGCTCCTCCAGCAAGGCCGCAGCCGACGGAATCGCCGGAGGCGTAGCCCTGGGCTACGTTGAGGACGCCTCCGAGGCGAGAACGCCGTGGGAGGACATGTTCAGCGCTTCGTCACGGCTGCTCAACATGGTCGTCCAGCAAGGCCGCAGGGCGCGAGGCGATGAGGCGTACCCTCCGGGTACGTCGCAGTGAGAGTCGCAACTGAGAACGCAGCTGGCGGCCATTTTCAGCAGCCGTCACAGGGTTTGGGCTTCGACGGACAAGACCGCCGGCAAATCCCGCACAATCGGCGACCAGCTGTCTCCGCCATCCGCCGAGGCGTACACCTGCCCCCCGGTCGTCCCGAAGTACAGGCCACAGGGATCGAGTGAGTCGACGGACATCGCATCGCGCAGGATGTTCACGTAACAATTCTGTTGCGGCAGCCCCTTCGTCAGCGGTTCCCATTCATTGCCGCCGCTCCGGCTGCGGTAGACACGCAGCTTGCCTTCCGGCGGATAATGCTCGGAGTCGCTCTTGATCGGCACCACGTAGATGGTGTTTGATTCGTGCGCATGCACCGCAATCGGGAAGCCGAAGTCCGTGGGCAGGTTTCCACTGATTTCCTGCCACGACTCTCCGCCGTCGTCGCTGCGCATCACATCCCAATGTTTCTGCATGAAGAGCACGTTCGGACGGGACGGATGCATGGTAATGCAATGCACGCAATGGCCGACCTCCGCATCGGGATCGGGCAGTTCAAACTGCGACTTCAGGCCGCGATTGGTCGGCCGCCAGGTCTTGCCGCCGTCGTCGGTGCGGAACACGCCTGCCGCGCTGATGGCAATATGCATTCGCTGCGGGTTGGCCGGACCCTGCACGATCGTATGCAGACACATCCCGCCGGCGCCCGGCTGCCACAGCTTGCCCTTGGCATCACGGAGGCCGGCAAGTTCTTGCCAGGTCCGTCCACCATCGGTCGAACGAAAGAGCGCCGCATCCTCCACCCCGGCATACACCGTGTCCGGATCGGTCAACGACGGCTCCAGGTGCCAGACCCGCTTGAACTCCCAGGGGCGTTGCGTGCCATCGTAATGTTGATGCGTGGTGAGCGGCTTCCCGGTTTCCGCCGATTGGTCATAGGCGAACATGTTGCTCGCGCCGTTCGGCATACCATCCGCGCCCATGAGATCTTCGGGCTTCGTGCCCGGAGGATTCCAGGTCTTGCCGCCGTCATCCGAGCGCTGAATGACCTGCCCGAACCAACTGCTGGTTTGCGACGCATAGAGGCGATTGGGATCAGCGGATGATCCTTTGAGGTGATACAGTTCCCAGCCGCCGAAATGCGGGCCGGTCACGTCCCACTTTTTCCTGGTCCCGTCCGATGTCAGAATGAAGGCCCCTTTCCTTGTTCCCACGAGAACTCGCACCCTGCTCATACCCTGCTCCTTCCTCGATTCGCACCGGCCTGCGGCGCGAGGTGATTTCGTGACTGCATTCCTGGCTCGCGGTCCTCGCCGACGCCCATCAGGCGCAACCCTGCTCCTTTATGGGCCGAACCTCCACGCTCCCGATGCGAGCGGCAGGGAACTGAGCGGCGATGCGGATGGCATCGTTCAGATCCGGCACATCGAGCAGGAGAAAGCCGCCAAGTTGTTCTTTCGTTTCGGCAAACGGTCCATCGATCGTCGACGTCTTACCATCGCGAACCCTCACGGTGGTGGCCGTCTCCACCGGATGGAGCGGTGACGCCGTCACGAGCTGGCCAAGCTTCTGCAGCCGGTCGCAATAGGCCATGGATTCGTCCGAGAGCCTGAGACGCTCAGCGCTCGGCAGCGCATGCAGGATCTTTTCTTCGACATACACCAGACAAAGATATTTCATGATGGGTTCCTTTGATGATTAGGCTCGGCGGGCTTCATGCCCCATGCATCTCACGTTACTTCGCCTGGGGATTCATCTCCCACAACGCAAACGTGTTCGACTCCGTGTCCTGACAGACCACGAAATAGCCCATTCCCGGCACAGGCGTTTTGGGTTTGCACACCGTCCCACCGAGTTTCTGCACTTTGGCCGCGGCCTTGTCCACGGACGGCACGGAAACATAGGCGGTGATCGGCTGACGCGGCTGTTGGCGCGGGAGCAGTCCGCCGTCGAGTGTCGCCTTTTCGCCGCCGGTATCAATATGCCAATAGTCCGGCATCGCGGGAAACCGTGTGATCTTCCACCCAAATAGGGCACTGTAAAACTTCTTGGCTCGCGCCAGGTCATCGGCCGGAATATCGAACCAGACCAAACTGGCCGGACAAGCGGCGTTCTTCGTCGTCTTACGTGTCGGGGTACGCTTCGCCATGGCATCCTCCCTTCAATGAGTGGCTGGTGTCATGAGATAGTCGTCGAGGGCAGGAAAAATCGACATCCGTCCATGCAGCAGTAAAGATGTTGGGATATCAAACACTTAAAAAGCAGAGGGCAGCCGACCGTCGAGTTGTCTCAGCCCAGTTCCCTCAATCGCCCTTCCAGAAACCGCCGCTCCGGTTCCTGCTGCGTGAGTGCCAGCGCCCGTTCATACGACGCTTTGGCGTCCGCATTTCGTCCGAGTCGACGGCAAAGGTCCGCCCGCGCGGAATGCGCGAGGTGATAATTGGTCAGATCGCCACGCGAGAGGATAGCATCGACCAGCGCAAGACCGGCCGACGGACCGTCACGCATCGCCACGGCGACAGCCCGATTCAGTTCCACCACCGGGGAAGACTCAGCCTGCAGCAACACATCGTATAGGCCGACGATTTGAGCCCAGTCGGTCCTCGCTGCATCGAGTACCTCCGCATGTACTGCGGCAATCGCCGCCTGGATGGTGTAGGGACCGACCTGGCGGTACGCCAGCGCCCGTTCGACCAGGGCCGTTCCCTCCGCAATCTGATCTCGATTCCACAGCGAGCGATCCTGCTGCTCGAGCAGCACCAAATCTCCGGTCGGCGATGTCCGCGCGGCGCGCCGGGAGTCTTGGAGGAGCATCACAGCCAACAGCCCCAACACCTCCGCTTCCGGCAGCAGTCCGGCCAGCACCCGCCCCAGGCGTATGGCTTCGCCGGACAAATCATGCCTGGTCAGCGAATCCCCGGACGACGCACTGTACCCCTCGTTGAACACGAGGTAGACGACTCTCAGCACCGCATCCAACCGGTCGGGAAAATCAGCCTCCGATGGCACCTCATAAGGGATGCGGGCGTCTCGAATTTTCCCTTTGGCGCGCACGATGCGTTGAGCAATGGTGGTGGGCTTGGTCAAGAACGCGCGGGCGATTTCATCGGTCGTGAGGCCGCAGACCTCCCGGAGCGTCATTGAGACCTGGGCCTCCGGCGACAAGGCGGGATGGCAGCAGGTGAAGATCAACCGTAAGCGGTCATCGTCAACCGACTCCTCACCCTCCTCGGCGGCAGGGTCGGCCATGATGTCCAGGTGGTGGGCAAGGTCAGGCAGCGACGCATCGAATCTGGCTCGCCGCCGCATCCCGTCGATCGCCTTGAAGCGCCCTGCGGAAACGAGCCAGGCTCTTGGATTGGCCGGTACGCCATCACGCGCCCATTGCTCCACTGCGACGGCAAAGGCTTCATGCAACGCCTCTTCGGCCGCATCGAAGTCGCCGAGCAAGCGAATCAAGGTGGCGAGGACCTGGCGGGATTGGCTGCGGTAGAGGTCGTCCACCAGCGCGCGCACCTGCTGAGACTGGTTCTCGCTCACGGACACAGTCCTTCTCGAGCGGGTAGACCTTGCCGCCGCCCGCACTCATGGGCTAAACCTCAAGTCCGGCCGAGTTGAGCCTTCGCCGCCGAACTCATCATGTCCGGCTTCCACGGCGGATCCCATACCAAATCGACTTCCACGGAACGTGCCTCGGACAGCTCTCGCAAGATTGCCGAATGCACCATCTCCATCAGCAGCTCTTCCATCGGGCAAGCCGGCGTCGTCATCGTCATCGTGACATGCACCTGGCCATCGCGCACCTCGCTGCCATAGACCAATCCCAGATCGACGATGTTGATTCCCAACTCGGGATCGACCACTTGACGGAGCGCATCCATCACCCGCGGGTCTGATCCTGGCCCATGTTGTTCTGTGCTCATCCCATGTTCCCCTGTGCTTCGTGCGATACCATTTTCATCATCGCAGCATCACAACGGTGCGCGAGCCGTCGCACCCGACCGATCCGGCAGACTCCCCAGAGCCGTCACCGTATTCACCAGGAACAGGATCAGCGTGACGGCATTCAGTACCCCCCCGATCTGTCTCCCCGCACCCCAGCCGGACACGTCACCGATCAGTCGAATCAACAACGTCGCTTGCAGCAGCACCACGTGCGCGTAAAAAAGCGGTCGATACGTCATCCGCGCACCAAGCACCGCCGGAAAGATGATCGGCGCATGGGCGAAGATCATCGCGAACACGAACCCCAGAAAGAACGCGTGCAGCATGGCATCGTACTGCGGCCCCGCGGGAACCCCACCATAGAGCATCGCCGCCAGCCCGCTCACGCCCAGCCAACCATAACCACTGAGCAGGCAGATCGCGATGAAGCGTGTCAGCCCTGTCTGTCGGACCGTTCGTCTGGCGATGTCATTGAAGCCCAGCCAGACTGCCAGAGCAGTGAGCGCGGCGCCGAACAGACGAACGGCGCCATCAAACCACCACCCCAGGAGCAACAGCCCCGACAGCAACGTGCCGAGGGCCAACAAGAACGCTGTTTGCGCGCCGGTGGTCACCTGCTGCAGCCGGGCCAATTCCAGCCGCTCTCCGGCAATGGTCACCACGAGAAAGGCCGCCCACCAGAACACGACCAGGAAGACGGGCCAACCCAGCACCCACAGCAGGTTGCCCAACGCCCAGACAATCGCGCCGCTCCCCATCGTGAACGTGTACAAGGCCGGATGCCGTCTGATGATGAGCGCGAAAATCGCCACCAGCCCGGCACTGCCGCCCAGCATCAACAGTTGCGCGGCGAACAGTGGGCCGCCTGCGATCAACACCAGGGCGCCAAGACCGCTGAGTAATGGAGCCGCGTAGCCCCAGGGCTGGCCGAGCGCCACGGCTCGCTCCAGACTGATGAGCGTCCCGAGGAATCCGGACACCATCAGTGGGCCATGCAACGAGGAAAACCCCGGCCGCGGGAGCGGCACGTCCCAGCCGAGGCGCGCGAGACCGGCCCAAAGCCCTGTCAGCAAGGCCAGCATGCCGAGCGCAAGCAGCGGAAGCCGTCGTGGGTGGCGGATCGTCATCGTGACAGCCCCTTCGGCTCTTTCATCGGGGCTCGTCCTGATCAGATCGAGCGACCGTCTCCAGACGGTACCCAGCCCTGTCGAGTGCGCCCGTTAATGTTTTCATCACGGCCGGACTGTCCGAATGCCGCATGACGTTGACCGTGGGCGCGGCCTGCAACGCCTCCCGCAGTCGTGTCCGCTCTGTGTCCGGCAATTGATCGCAGAGCGCATAGATTCCATCGGGGCCTTCTTCCACTGCGTTATGATCCGACAAGATCCGGCGAATCGTCGCCAGGATCTGACGGGTCGGGGTCGGCATGAGCAATGTCGCCAGCGCGCCATGGTCGAGCCTGAGCTTCGCAGCCACCGGTACTGAGTCCCCGCCTCGCCTCCGTTGCAGCGCAGGTAACAGCAGCTTTTCTTCCATACCGATGTGCCTCAACAGGCCCGCG
>WBZQ01003060.1_pt1 | contig 10482 bp, 9 predicted proteins | sample 5204251 | NCBI WGS metagenome assembly WBZQ01 (sample SAMN12412402, study PRJNA552823) | activated sludge metagenome | isolation source: activated sludge from nitrification reactor of wastewater treatment plant... | place: USA: Virginia | collected 2017-09 | reverse complement strand
ATCGACGCGGTCAGCCCCGGGCTTTCGATCCCAAACAGATTGATCAAACCCGGTATCCCATGCGTCTGCGGCCCCTGCACGACGAAATCCTGCCCGGGCGCGCCTTTCGGCACGATCTTGGGCCGAATGCCGGCATAGCCGGGCGACAGCGCGCCATCCTTCAAATCGGGCCAGTAACGGCGCACCGCGTCATAGAACCCGTCCGCCCGCGACCCATCCACGGTGTATTCGATCTGATCGATCCACTCGACATCCGGCCCGAACCGCGCCTGCCCACCCAGATCGATCGTGATATGCACACCGAGCCCCCCTGGCACCGGCACCGGATAGATCAGGCGGGAGAACGGGGACCGCCCGGCCAGGGTAAAATAATTCCCCTTGGCGAAATACGCCGTCGGCACGCGATCCTTCGGCATGCCAACAATCTTGTCAGCCAGCCACGGCGCGTGCAGCCCGGCCGAGTTCACCAGCAGATTGCAGCGCAGCGTCATCGGGTCGGCGCCGCCGACATCGACATCGATCGTGCGGCCGCTCACATGCGCCCCGACAACGGGGGAGAAGAACACGCAGACGGCGCCCGCGTTCTCGGCATCACCCTGCAACGCGAGCATGAAGGAATGGCTGTCGATAATGCCAGTCGTGGGCGAGAGCAGGGCGCTGGTGCAGCGCAAGGCTGGCTCCATCGCCATCGCCTCCTGTGCGGTCAGGACGCGCATGCCTTCCACGCCGTTCGTTTCGGCGCGCTTCTGGATGCCGGCCAGCATCGCGTCTTCCTGGTCATTCGTCGCCACGATCAGCTTGCCGCAATTGCGATGCGGCACGCCCTTCTCCGCGCAGAACGGATACAGCATGCGCCGGCCCTGCACGCAGAACCGTGCCATCAGGCTGTTCGCCGGGTAGTAGATACCGGCGTGGATCACCTCGGAATTGCGGGATGACGTTTCGGTTCCGATCCCCTCGGCCCGGTCCAGGACGATCACTTCCCGCCCCGCCATTGCCAAGGCGCGCGCGACGGCCAGGCCCACGACCCCGGCACCAACAACGACGCAATCCACCACTTCCATGCCGTAACACTCCTGACGTCCAGGCCTGCCATGGGTTAGGCTGGCGCGAAACAGGAGTCCAGACATGCGGGTGGCGGTGATCGGAACGGGCGGTGTCGGTGGCGCGTTTGGTGCCGCCTTGGCCAAGGCGGGCGGCGACGTGACGTTCGTGGCCCGCGGGGCGCATCTGGACGCGATGCGCGCGCGTGGGCTGCGGGTGGAAGGCGATCGCGGCAACACGCTGATCCACCCGATCCAGGCCACCGACGATCCAGCGACGATCGGCCCCGTCGATATCGTTCTGTTCTGCGTCAAGCTGTGGGATGTTGAAACGGCGGGGGCGGCGATCCGGCCGCTGATCGGTCAGGATACCGCCGTTATCCCATTACAGAATGGCATTGACGCGCCCGATCGACTGGCGCCGATCCTGGGTGCCAGGGCGCTGATGGGCGGCACGGTCGGGATCAGCGCGACGATCGCCGAACCCGGCCTGATCCGACAGACCGGCACCGGCATGACCATGCGGTTCGGGGAATTCGACGGCACCGCATCCCCGCGCGGGGAGCAATTCCTGGCCCTGGCCCGAAACGGCGGTTTCGATGTCGCGATGTCCCCCGACATCCAGGTCGCCATCTGGACGAAATTCATCCTGCTGACCGCCATGAGCGGGATCACCGCGATCACGCGCCTGCCGGTCGGACAGTTGCGCGATGACCCCGATATCATCGGCCTGTTCGAAGCGGTGATGCGGGAAACCGAGGCGGTGGGGCGGGCACAGGGCGTGCGCCTGCCGGCCGATGTCGTCGACGACCGCATGGCGGCGGTCAGCGCGCAGGCACCCGGCGTCATGGCATCGATGGCACATGACCTGCTGCGTGGCGGGCGGCTGGAACTGCCGTGGCTCGCCGGCAAGGTCGTGGCGCTGGGCCGGCAACACGGGATCGCGACGCCGGCAAACGCGACGATCCTCGCCGCGTTGAAACCTTATGCGAATGGACGTCCGACGACCTAGCAAGCCGGCCTCGGTGGAAGGTGATCGGGCCTAGCGACCGCGACGCGCCCGCCCGCCCGTTGACCCGCCGGCACCCTGATGCGCGTCCATGAACACGCGCAGCACCTCGTTGATACGGGTCTGATAGCCGCTGCCGAGGCCACGAAAGAATCGCAGCACGTCGGCATCGAGCCGCAGGCTGACGGCCAATTTCGGTTCCTTGTCGGCGAACACCACCCCAGACGCCCATCCCGCTGATACCGGCGCCGCGGCCTTCGCCTTGCGTGCGGGGCGAGCGGGCGCGGCTTTCGCCTTGGCTTTCGCTGCGGTCTTGCGGGTCTTGCGTTCAGGCGTCTTCGACATGCGTTTCCCCATTGATTGTTTGGAGCTGCGTTGACTCGCGGCTCAGCCCCTGCGGGCAAGACGGGTAAGCAGGCGGCGAGCGAAAATCAAGAGGGTGTTTGCAACCCGAAATGGTCGGGCCCACGATTATCGGCCTGTGTCATGCTCCGCGACTGACATCGATCATCGCGCGCACCTGTGCCGCGGTGTGACCGGCGGCACGCAGTGCGCGCAAGGCGACGGCGCCATCACGTTTTGCCAGACGGCGCCCCGACGGGTCGGTCAGTAGCGCGTGATGCGCATAGGCGGGTTCGGGCCAGCCCAGCAGCGATTGCAGAACTCGGTGCACATGCGTTGCGGTTTTCAAATCGGCGCCACGCGTGACCAGGGTCACCGCTTGCAGCGCGTCATCATGCGTGACGCACAGATGGTAGCTGGCCGGCGCATCCTTGCGGGCCAGCACGACGTCGCCGAACGCCGCCGGATCGCAGTGTACCAGGCCCTCGGATTCCTCGTGACAGGTCAGTGGCCCGGTCAGCGCGACGGCACGTTCCATATGCAGCCGTAACGCGTGCGGCTGACCCATCCGTTCGGCGCGCTGCCGCCGCGTCAGGGTACGACAGGTGCCGGGATAGACCGGCGCGCCATCCGGCGCATGCGGCGCTGCGGCGGAGGCCGCGATCTCTCGCGCGATATCCGCGCGCGTGCAGAAACAGGGATACAGCAGGTCGCGGCGCACCAGTTCGTCCAGCGTGGCCTGGTACTCCGCCAGGTGCTGGGACTGGATGCGCACCGGGCCGTCCCAATCGAGGCCAAGCCAGGTGAGATCCTCCTGGATCGCGCTGACGAACTCCGGGCGGCAACGGCCTGGGTCGATATCCTCGATCCGCAGCAGGAATCGCCCGCCCGTCGCTCGGGCGCGCCGCCATCCATCCATGGCCGAGGCGGCGTGGCCGAGATGCAGATACCCGGTCGGGCTGGGGGCGAAGCGGGTGACGATGGACATGACGAGGGGGGAAGGGTAGGGCAATCACCCGTGACGCGGAAGCGAAGGACACCGCCATGACCGAGATTCTGGAGGCGCTGCATTGGGGCCCAGCGTCCAAGGGCACACCAAGGTATCTCGTGGTACTCTGTCACGGCCTGGGCGCGGATGCCTACGACCTGATCGATCTGGCGCCGGAATGGGGCGACGCCTCCCCCGATGCACTGTTCGCCTCCGTGCAGGCGCCCGAAACCCATTACTCCGGGTTCGGCCGGCAATGGTGGGCGGTCGCGGATCGCCGGCCGGAGGTGATGGAAGGTGGCGCGCGGAACGCCCGTCGCTGCCTGGACGCGTTCCTGGATGCGGAACTGGCGCGCCTCGGCTTGCCCGCGGATGCCTATGCGCTGATGGGTTTCAGCCAGGGCGCGATGGTCGCGCTGTTCACCGGCTTGCGCCGCCCGGTCGCCCCCCGTGCGATTCTGGCGTTTTCCGGTGCCGCGATCGCGCCCGATACGCTGGCCGGGGAGCTGGCAAACAAGGCGCCCGTATTGCTGGTGCATGGCGAAATGGATTCGTCGGTTCCGGTCAGCCGCTCGCGCGATGCCGAGTCGCTGCTGACCGGCCTCGGCGTGCCGGTCGAGTCGTGCTATATTCCCGGCCTGGGTCATGGCATCGATGACACCGGGATTGCGATGGGACGGCTGGCTTTGCAACGGGCCTTTGCATGATCGATTGGTGAAACAATCGGGCGGCGGTTGCGACGCCTCCCAGCCTCTGCCATACATTCCCGCGTATCTCGGCGGCGCACAACATATGGCGGGTCGACGGTCCGGCATGTGCCAGCGGTTGCGCTCCAGACGCAAGGGAGCGGCGCTTGCCTGACGGCGGAATGCATTTTCCCGCGCTTGTATTGAATGCGGATTTCCGTCCGCTGTCCTACTTCCCGTTGTCATTATGGGCCTGGCAGGACGCGGTGAAGGCCGTGTTCATGGACCGGGTGTCGGTGCTGAGCGAGTATGAGACCGAGGTCCGCTCCCCCAGCATCACCATGCGGCTGCCCAGCGTGATCGCGCTGAAGGACTATGTGCCCTCGGCGCGCCGGCCGGCCTTCACCCGCTTCAATGTGTTCCTGCGCGACGCGTTCCACTGCCAGTATTGCGGGGATCGGTTTCCCGCGCCCGACCTGACCTTCGACCACGTCATTCCGCGCAGCCGCGGTGGCCGCACGACCTGGGAGAACGTCGTCACGGCCTGCGGGGAATGCAACCTGCGCAAGGGGTCGCGCCTGCCGCGCGAGTGCCACATGTTCCCGCGCATGGCCCCGCGCCAGCCGACGACGTGGGAGTTGCAGGATAACGGGCGGGCGTTCCCGCCGAATTACCTGCATGAGAGCTGGCGGGATTACCTGTACTGGGACAGCGAACTCGAAAGCTGAGGCAGCCGGTTCAGGGCGCGGGCAGGGCGGCGACGACCTCCGCCACCGTCAGGTCAGCCAGGCTGGGACGGCGCAGGATGCTGACCCAGGCACCGCGCGGCGCGCACAGGGCCGGGTCCGAATCGTGGGAGAACAGCACGACCGTTGGGCAGCCGATCGCCGCCGTCAGGTGGATGGGCCCGGTGTCGTTTCCGACCGCGAGGCGCGCGGTGCGGGCGAGGTCACACAGATCGCCCGGGCTGGTTTGGCCGGTCAGGTCGATCGCCGCGGGAATACCCTGGGCCAGGGGGCGTTCGCTGGCTGATCCCACCACGACCGGGGTGAGGCCCCGCGCGCGCAGCGTCTCGGCCAAGGCGGCATAGGCCGGGACTGGCCAGCGTTTCAGTGGGCGGTGATCGGAACTGCCGGGCACCAGCAGGGCGATCGCCCGTGGCAGGCCGAATCGCACCGTGTCGCCCCGGCACCAGGACAGGTCCGGCGGCGGCACGACGGCGATCCCGGCCTGGCGCAACTGCCCGGCCTGGCGGTCCAGGTCATGCAGATGGTCGCGGTCCGGGTCCCGGTCGGGGTGGGAGCAGCCAGCGGCGATGCCCGACCACTCCGGGCGACGGGCGCGGGGAAACAGCCGAAACAGTTTGGACGACCGGCCGGAGGTTTGCAGGTCGTAGACCCGGGTGAATTCCCCCTGCGCCAGCATCCGCCGCTGGTGCAGCAGCGCGGGCAGGTCCCACCAGCGCACGCGGTCCAACGCGATCACCGTGTCGAACCAGGGCGCGTCGCGCATCCACGACGTATAAGGCGGCGTGGTCAGCAGTGTGATCCGCGCATCCGGATGGTGCTGGCGGATGGCCTGGAACGCGCCCAGCGAAAGGATGATGTTGCCGAAGGCGCTGAGCTTGATAACCAGAATGTGCGGACCCGCCATGCCACGCAGGTACTATGCGCCGAGCGCGCCGGCAATCGCGGGTGCGAAGCGGGTGTTCCTGGCATGCGCGAGCCCGCGGCAAGTGTTCCGATTGCCCGAACGCGTCATCAAGACACCACGTCTCGGCCGCGGGCGAACCGGCAGCAATCATCCGGGGTCCTCCGTCACCGCCGCCGGCTCCACGCGGCCGGTTCCGCTTACCCCGCTCGCACGCGTGCGATGCTTCGCTGGCTGACATCGCGCGCCTGTGCGATGAAGCCCGTGAACATCTCCTCCAGCATCGTCTTCACCGCTTGTGGCGCGGTATGCGTCGTACCGGCGCGATAGGGCGGTTCGGGCGCGTACTCGGCCAGCAACTGCACCCCCTGGGCATAGGTCGTGTCCCGTAGCTCCCCGACCAGGGAGAGACCGAAGTCCAGCCCGGCGGTGACTCCGGCGGCCGTTATTCGGTTGCGGTCGCGCACGATGCGGGCATCCGTTTCGGTTGCGCCGAAGATCGGCAGCAGCGCGCGTGTCGCCCAGTGCGACGTCGCCCGGTACCCATTCAGTAATCCGGCCGCCCCGAGGATCAGCGACCCGGTGCAGACCGAGGTGATGAACCGCGTCCGCTTCTCGGCTTCGCGCAGGAAGCCAATCGTGGCCGGGTCTTCCATCGCCTCCAGCGTTCCGGTGGTGCCGCCGGGCAGGCACAATATGTCGATGTCACCGTCACAATCCGACAACGACAGATCGGGCGTGAAGACCAGGCCCGTGTCGCTGCGAACCGGATCCCGCGTGCGGGCGACGACCTGAGTCGTCGCCCCCATCAGATGCGTGAACATGTAGTGAGGGCCAACCATGTCAAGCGCCGTGAAGCCCGGATAGATCAGCATCACGATCCGTTCCTGGCCGTGCCAGTTGGCCGGCGCATTGGTTGCGTCATGCGCGGCCTGCGTCTCGCGCGGGGCGGCCGAAGCCCCGGCGACGCCCGATGCAGCCGCCGCGGCGGCGATCGTCATGGTCCGTCGTGTAGTCATCATGAACGTCTCCCTGGTCAAAAACGCGTCGAGAGCGTGGCGAAAACCGTGCGTCCCTCGGCCGGCGCGACGCGTCCGTCCAGATACGGGTACGGTACGAAATAGCGCTTGTCCGACAGGTTCCTGCCCACCACCGCCAGCGTCCAGTTCTTCCACTGATAGGCAACACGCGCATCGAACGTCACGAAGCCCGGCGTGAACCCCGTGTTCGACAGGTTTACCGCCTGCGACGACGCGGCGTACAGCCCCGCCCCTAGCGACAGCCCGGTCAGCGTGCCCTCTGTTACGCGATACGTGCCCCACAGGCGTCCGGCAGCGCGCGGCACCTGGTCCAGTACCTTGCCCTGGTTCACCGAGTCCTTGACCACTCGCGGATACATCCACGCCACACTGCCCAGGAACGACCAGTTCGGACTGGGCTGCCAGACCAGGTCGGCATCCACGCCCTGTGACCGCTGTTCCCCTGTCTGCACCTGCAACCCTGGAATGGTCGGGCTGGCCGCGACGACATTGTTTCGAGTGATGTCAAACAGCGAGACGGTGCCTGACAGGCCGAACCCGAAATTCATCTTCACCCCGGCCTCGATCTGCGACGACAGCTCGGGCTTGGGCGCGGACGGGCCGTTGAAGAACGGTACTGGCCGCATGCCCTGGGCGTAGTTGGCGAACACCGTCACCGCTGGGGTCACGTCGAAGGCGACGCCAAGGCGGGGCAGCAGACGTGCCTCCTCGGTATGGAAGCTGGACGCAGTGGTAAGTTCGTTTGACTGGATGTCGATCAGCCCCGCCCGCAGTCCGGCCAGCACGTGCAGCCGGTTCCACAGCGTGGTGTGGGTCTGCAACATCAGGCCGACATTCTGATAGGTGTTGTCGATGTTCGTGAAAGTCGTGAACGGGCCCGAGGGCGGATCGGCGAAGGTCGGGAACACCGGGTTGGCGAAGTCCACCAGGCCCGCGAAGGCCGCATTCAGGAAACCCTTGTCGGATACACGGTCATAGTCGAAGCCCAGCAGCACCTTCGTCTGCGCGGGGCCGGCTTCCAGGTTCGCCACGAAATTCACGTAGAACGACGTCTCCGACGTGTCCTCGTTCAGACGTCCATTGAACAGCCCGAACGTGGAAGGCGGGATGGTCGGATTGTTGCTGAACACGAACTGCGTAGGCTCGCGGAACCGCGCGGTGCCGATCCGCGCGGCCGCGCTGGTGGACCAGGTCTCATTGAACTGATGGTCAAAGCGCAGCGTCAGACTGGCAATGTCCGATGTGGTGCGGGGAATGCCGGCATTGGATGGGAACAGCGTCCGCCGAACGGTGTACAGCGACCTGTTCAGCGTGCCGTCGATCGGCAGGCCACTATAGTCCTGCTGATCGCGATGAGAAAGCCGGCCCTGGATCGTCAGGCTCGTCGTCCGGTTGTTCGTCAGCGTCAGGGTCGGATTTATCTCGTAGCTGCGGCGGTTGACGATATCGATGTTGGAGTTCGTCGACTCCCACTGCCCGGTCATCCGGAACAGCACCGTCCCATCCTTGGTCAGCGGTTGGTTGATGTCGAAATACGGGCTGATCAGCCCATGACTGCCGCCGGTCACGCCCAGTTCGACAAAGCGTTCCCGTGTCGGCAGTTTCGAGAGGATGTTGATAACCCCGCCCGTGGGCGTCTGGCCGCCCTGCATCAACATGCTCGGCGGCCCTTTCAGCACCTCGATCCGCTCGACATTCGCCAGCAGGTCGCGCGAGCCCGGATCATAGTAGTTGGGCAGGCTGTCGATATATCTCTCGGCGGCAAAGCCGCGGATCTTCGGCCCAACCTGGCCGACGAAAAGCGGGTTGAGCGCCTTGGTCGATGGTGCGTTGCGAAGCACGTCCTGCAGGTTAACCGCGCCCTGCTCATCGATCAGCTGGCGCGGGATGACTTGTACCGAAATCGGTGTTTGCTGGAGCAATGTCTGCATCCGCAGTGAACTCGTGTCGGTCAGCGCCTGATAGCCGCGAACCGGGCCTGCGGTGGTTTCCGTCACGGGTACTGTGCCCTCGCGTTGGGCACGGACCTCGATCTGCCCGGGGATGGTGACGGTGGGGTTCTGAGCGGCGGCCGGCGACGCGCCAGCCAGCAACGCGCCCGCAAGGCAGCGGGCAGTGCGTGATGATTTCGACATGAAGACGTTCCTGATCGTGAAGGCACAGGTGCACCGCCAACCACCAGGATGGTACCGGCAGGCAACACGGGGATGGTGCTTTCAGCTTCTGTCAGGCGGGCCGCGCGCGGGGGGAAACCAACGGGTTGGCTGCCGTGGGTGAGGATGCGTCGTGGCGCTGGCGTCGCGGGCCTGAAGCAGCCACCGTGGCCCCGGTACCCCGTCCGCCGGTGGCATTCCGGCGACCGGCAGCAGGCAGCACGCATCGCAGGCGTGTGATGCCAGGACCGGTGCCTGGTCGGGCTCATCAGACTGCCCGCAGCGGTTGCCATGCACCAGGGCGGCAATCGGGTCGGGGCCGGCCGCGAGCAGCGAGGCCGGCAGGCCGACGCCGGACAGGGAAATCGCCAGCAACCACAGCGCGGTCAGGACCAGGGCAGGTCCATTGCAGCGCAATGTCAAGCGGTTCCATCCCGGTCTCATTCCGTTCTTATACAATGTTCAATAACACCGTGCAAACCGCTTGCTTGCACAGCACCTGCATCCACGTTAGCTGGTGGCGATGGGGCGAAGGCGTGAGAAGCTGTCCCGGGCACGGATCGCGCGCGCGGCTCTGGAGTGTCTGGATGAGGTAGGGTTCGCCGGATTTGGCCTGCGCGGCGTCGCCCGCGCTCTCAGTGTGTTTCCGGGTGCGCTGTATTGGCACATGCCTGGCGGTCGGGAAGCGCTGCTGGCGGCCGCCGCCGGCGAAGCGGTGCGAAACATCCTGCCCGACTTCGATGCGGCCCGGTCCTGGCAGGACTGGCTGCGCGCGCTGTTCAGGAATTACCGGCAGGCCATCCGGGACCATCCCAATATAGCGCCGATTCTGGGTAGCCAGTTGCTGTCGAACATCGACCTCGATCTGGACCTGGTCGACGCGATTCTCGCGGTTCTGCATCGGGCGGGCTTCCGCGATGCCGATCTGATCGCCACATACAACACGGTCGTCGCGGCGATGGTCGGCTTCACGACGCTGGAATTTGCCCCGCTGCCGTCAGAGCGGGTGACGGACTGGCAGCTTGCCGTCCGGCAACGCCTATCGGGTGTGGACCCGGGCCGGCATCCATATCTTGGACGGTATCTCGATCGGATGTGCAACCGCGCATTCATGGCACGGTGGGAAAACGGGATCTCCGTGCCACTCGATGCAGCGTTTGATGTCTATGTCGAGACAGTCATACGCGGACTGGATACCCTGACCCACCCCGGTTGACCGAAGGCCAGCCGGGGTGGGGAGGATGGGCAGCGACCGCGGCTACTCGGCCGCTTTCGCTTCGTCGCCGACCTTGGCCAGCTTGGAAATCGCCACGCCCTTGCCGACACCGGCGCGTTCCTTGTACGGGGTCGTATCGATTTCCTCGAGTTCGATCTCCCGGTTCAGCACAGACTGCTTCCAGGCCTGATGTTCGGGTTCGCGGCCGGTGAATTCCGGCATCACGTCCTTGGCGAACAGTTCCAGGCTCTCGCAGATATGCTCGTGCGTGTTCTTGCCCGCCTGGTTCAGCAGGATGATCTGGTCGACATGCGACGCCTCGAAACGGCGCAGCTTGCGGCGGATGGTCTCAGGT
>WBZQ01001222.1_pt2 | contig 10483 bp, 10 predicted proteins | sample 5204251 | NCBI WGS metagenome assembly WBZQ01 (sample SAMN12412402, study PRJNA552823) | activated sludge metagenome | isolation source: activated sludge from nitrification reactor of wastewater treatment plant... | place: USA: Virginia | collected 2017-09 | reverse complement strand
GGACTAAAAAATCACGGCAATAACCTTGTAAAAACCTGATCACATATTTGCCAAACAACCTCGGTAGATAAATTAATCTTTTCTTCTTTGATACTTCAGCTTATTCTTCACATTATTCATAAAATACAGTGTGAAAAGAATTCAATATTACGTCAATACAAGAGCAAAAAGACTTCTTTTATCGTCTATTATAGGCATCTTAGGTATATGTCTATACGCAACGCCTCTTGGACCGCTACTAGAAACCCAATATGGCTTAGATTGGTTGTTCAAAGCACGCGGAGCAATTTCTCCGCCGAGTAATGCTGTTATCGTATCCATTGACAAGCCATCTGCCCAACAATTAAGTATCGATATTTCCACAAAAGAATGGCCACGAAGTATCTCAAAGTGGCCACGGGAGTTGCACGCTCAATTAATTAACCGCCTTTCAGAAGCAGGAGCTAGCCTTATTATTTTCGATGTGATATTTAATACTCCTAGCGATCGATCTGTGAATGACGAAAAACTCGCTTCTGCGATGAAGAAGTTTAACAATGTTCTTCTAATCCATAGACTTGATCGGGATGATTGTGAGAATACCTTCAGCGAACCTCCACAAAAAAATGTTCGTATCGTTGAAGAATGCGCCAATGCACTTCTACCTCAATTTGCAGAAGCAGCAAAAGCATCAGCACCTTTTCTCCTGGCAGGAACACGTCAAATTAAGGACTACTGGCTTTTCAAGGAAAGCTTTGGAGATGCCCCAACAGCACCGGTCATTTTATTACAAGCGTTGGCTTTACCACTTCATAACGACTTTGTTCGGCTGATATCCGAAGTTGATCCAAGCTTTAAAACAAGCTCTTTTTTAAATACAAATTCAATTGACCTCCATGATTTAGCTTTAGATTTCCGTAATATTTTTCTCAAAAATAAACAGTTAGCCGCAAAAATACAGCACAAATTACATGAGGATTCCTCGTTAAATCTTGTTCAAAAGCAACAGATCCAAACTTTACTGAATATCTACTCTGGTCAAGGTAAACGATATTTAAATTTTTATGGCCCTCCCAGAAGCATTCAAACCATTCCTTATTATCAAGCATTACAAACCACCAAAACCACAAACTCCATTAAATCTTTTAATGAAACCAATTTCAAAGGAAAAATTGTTTTTGTAGGCTTCTCGGCAGCGACTCATAACGAACAGGATATCGGTAGAGATGATTATCATACGGTATTTTCAGACCCAAGCGGCCTCAATATCAGTGGCGTTGAAATTATTGCAACGGCTTTTGCGAACTTATATGAAAACAAATCCATTCAATCATCTCATTACGCCACCAATCTTATCGTTCTGTTCATATACGGCTTTATGATCAGTACAGCATTACTGCTATCACATCCCCGAGTATCATTTATTGAAAAAATTATTGTAGCCACTACCATTATCCTAGTTTATTGGCTCTGCACTTATTATTTATTTAAGGAAGCTGCTATTTGGCTACCGCTTCTTACCCCGTTGTTACAAACAGCAATCGCTTTGATAACAATTTTATTTCTCAAACTATTTGATAGTCAACAAAAAGCAAAAGAACTAGAGTTTCAGCTGGAAACAATACGTACCTTCTTCGGTTCAACATTTCCAAATAACGCACTCGAAAAAGTGATTGGAAATAATCAAGACGAACAAGGCATCTGCGGCTGCTGCCTCAATACCGATATCGAAAGTTACACCACAATCGCAGAGCCTCTAGAACCTAGGTCATTGAGAGAGCGGTTAAATAAATATCACAATCTTCTCAAAAATCCCATAATCTCCCAAAATGGGCATATTATGGATATGCACGGCGATTCGATGCTTGCTATCTGGATTGCTGATGCGAATGACACGCAAGTAAGAGCCAGAGCTTGCCAAGCATCGCTTGACATCGCCATGGCCATTGAGCAATCCAACCACCTACCATCCGAACATATGGCTTCAATGCCCACGAGATTTGGACTTCATTTTGGTAAAATGTCTTTACGAAGAGAGCAAGGTTCTTACAATGTAGTTGGTGATGTTGTTAATACATCGAACCGTATCCAAGACTCAAATAAGCTATTTAAAACACGCATATTATTATCAGGTGAAATAAACGAAGGCTTGGATGATTTTCTTATTCGCCCATTGGGCTCAAATTATTTACGAGGTCGGGCACACCCAATAAATCTCTACGAACTAATCCATCACAAGCATTCAGCAACCCCCAATCAGTTGTGGCTATGTGAAATTTTCAAAGAGGCCTTCATGCATTATGAGTCGCAGAATTGGAACTTAGCAAAACAATATTTCTCAGAAATATTAAAAACATTTCCGCATGATGGACCAACACAATATTTTATAAAGATTTGCCAGACCCCACCCTCTTCTAAGGAGCAATAAAGTTCCTAGAAAGCTGGGTTAGGCACTAGCTCCGACAATAGTCATTACCTCAATCGCTTTTAAATGCAATAGTTGAGCAATCTCCTCGTAATCATCGGGTAACGCGGCATCATCCCAACCATTAGCAGAATGTCTAGCTAAATTCACTGCAAGAATAACATTACGGACTCTTTGTTGATGCTGGTTGCTATCATCAGTCAGTGCAATAAGCAATTCCGGGAGTTTCCATTTAATAGCAAGCTCTAATTGCAACTGATTAAGGGTAAATCCTAAGATACTTTGCTGTGCTACAGCGCTCCTCATTGATTTATTATTAATTTGTAACTGTTTAATTTGCAGCATTTCCTTCGGTGAGAAACACCACATCAATATCTCAGCGATATCATGCAAAAATGCCGCAATACGAATTTCTTCATAATGTAAATCGTGTAACCGAACAGCCCAATCAAAAGCATACGTTGAAGCAATATTGGCACGATGGGCAGTTTTAAGTAGATAAACCAATGCGGACGTGTTACCACTTAGAGTCAAAATTTCTTCAGCCAAAGGTTGAGCAGCTACTTGTTCGAGTGTCGTTTCCAATCCAAGCATCAATGCAATCTGTTCAACTTCAAATACATCATGCTTTTGCGCGAAATGCTTATGTGATTGCATGTACCGCAATAACTTTACCATCATGAGGGGGTCATTTTTGACTATCTGAGCAAAAATACGTGCATTCATATGCTGTGCGTCTTGCTGCAATTTAGAAAGACTACGGGCGGTTTGCTTAAGAACAGGAATTTCAGCGGCTGTAAGAAAACCCACCCACTCTGATAATTTTTTTGGTTTATCTTGAGACATGCTGAGCTCCTGATATTGAATAACTTATAAAACCCTACGACATTCCTTAATCAATATTTAGGAAACAATGGGTTATAAACACTTAATCAGCTAACTTGCCATTTAACATTTCCAATATTGCACCAATTCTAGTATATCGAATCCGTGTAATTCCCCCATTATTCACCTTGATCAAATAGAGATTCTTGGGAGAAATATCAAGTACATGGGCAATAATGGCACGGATGACACCAGCATGCGTCACTATTAGCACATGATTATTTCGATGACGTTCGACAATTTCTTGATAAGCAAGATTAACTCGACCAATAAAATCATCGAGAGGCTCAGCACCGTCCGGACGTTGCTTGACAGGATCACTAATAAAAGCACTATATTCCGCAGCACGATCAATTTTTACAGCATCATGACTCAATCCTTCCCACACACCGAAACCCACTTCTTTAAAACGCAATTCAACCGTCACGTCAATCCCATAACGCTTCCCTAATTCATGGGCAAATAACTGGCAACGTTGCAGCGGTGAAGTAATAATATGATTCCACGTATTACATGACCCTACGCCATCCCACATTTGCAACCAACCCTTTTCAGTTAATGGATCATCGATAGCATGACCACGGTAACGATGCCCACCAACTGGTTCTCCGTGACGAATTAAATCTATTGTAGTTTTAGGCATAACAATTCCAAGATATCTATTAATAACAAAGAAAATTTACTCTTGGAATCGAATGAAGTTTCCTAGTTTAACAGGCCGGTCATTCGTTTTACTGGCAACATTGCGAGCAATCTTAACGTACTCAGCATACTCTAATTCATCTTCCTGATGAATCGGTGCAGACATAACGAAATCCGCATGATGGCGGGCTTCTTTTTTTTGACCTTGGTCATATAATAAATCCGCGTAAAAAGCACGGGTAATCACATCCATGGGAAACAATTCATAGGCTCGTTGCAAATGTATCAAGGCTTTCTGATTATTTCCAAAACTAATTGGAAAACCAGGAAGTAAATGATAAATACGACCTAATGCACGATGCGCACCCGCATTCTCGTAAGTTTCATCCAACACAACAACTTTCAATAGTAACTCTTCCATAGATCGTATCAAACGTAATGCATTGAGCATACCACTATCTTCCGCTATTTTTCCCATCGCAACCGCCTTCCAGAAAAGTCCACGAACATCGTTGGCATTAAGTGCAAGTGCGCGATTAGCAATGGTAATACAGTCTTCAAACAATTCAATCCGGCGCTGTTTGTTTACTTCAAGCTGTGCACGCATATACTCTAAGCGTGAAAGCTCAGCGATAGCTTCAGAATCTTTTGATTCTTGAGTTAAAACCCGCAACCACTGAATCGTTTCAAGTAAAAAAGGCGTATCAACAGCGTAACGCCATGCCGCCCACTCGATTCTTTGTTTGTTTTCAGATGTCAATATGGTTGATGAAGACTGAACGCTATTGATCGGAATCCACAGCAAACAAAAAAAACAAGCAAAAATAATGGTAAATTTATGTGCACTCGATGATTCTTTCATAGTTTTGATAAAAATAAACGTGTTATTCCAATCGAATCAAATCACTCAATAAAATGCAACCCTGAATGACTATTCTACGATAAATGCCCATTATGTCGAGAGATTTCCCCGAGCTGAAAAATGGGTGTTTATAAATTTCCTTAGTATTTGATTAAACTGCATTTTATTGAGTGGATTTCCGAGATATTCATATATTCCCGCATTGATACACTGCTTTTTGATGCGATCTAAATCACTTAGCAAGTCTCGAGAAATCTCACCATCGATATTAGCAGTAAACTTCAAGAGCTTTTCCTTAGCTTTAGAAAGGAAAAGCCACTCTATTTCATTGATTAAAAAATTTGTTTGATGTGCTGGTGAAATAACAATAATGGTATGCTGCACAAAACATAAAAAACCACCCAGATGGATGCGTTGCACAACATCCTTATAGACACTTTCACAATTTTTATCGAAGTTCGTCACTTTTTATTTGACCACATAACTCGTCCAGCGCGGATTTCTGGGGTAAAATAAGCTTGATAACCTTTCTTTTGAAGGATATAGATCCTCATAAAAGTCACATTTTCATAACAGCAACTCATAAACTATAAAAATAATCTGCAAAAAGATTTTTACTTATGATCAAGTGGATTTTTGGCATCACAATTCTAGCTCTCATCATACTCTCACCGCGTTTCAGGAGATTTGCAGCAATATTCGTCTTAATAGCATCAATCTTGGGTGTATCATTATGGCAATATCAAGAGCATGAGAGAAACAAATCAAAAAGCAGTATTCTTCCATCTGAATTGACTCTGCAAAACATGGAATTCAAACCTTTGGATACGGATCACGAATTCCAAATGACGGGCCGAATCATCAATAACTCTGAAAAACATACTTTAAAGGGCATCATACTGACCGTTACAACACAAGAATGTAATGTCGATCAAACTGACTGCTTGATCGTTTCAGAGCAACAAGAAAATCTGTACGTTACAGTACCGCCTCATCAAGCAAGATATTTTAAAAAAGACATCTATTTATATTCCAATCAAAATATTAAAAATGATCTTATCTGGGGTCACTCGATTCGGTATGCGATTTCAGAGTAACCACACCATACCGATGTAACACCTCAAATTAGACACCATCTAACTTTGTAACAAATGCAATCCTTTGTAGTTAAATACCAAATCACACGCCTTACTGGCTAAAGAGATTAACCTAGGTTGTTATCCGCAATCTTTCTCCACTTCTTTGTTTGATATACTGTTTACTTTGCGAGCGAGCCAATCAGCCATGCCGACAATCAAAGTGGAATTTAAGAATTTACAGGGTGAATTCCTATCAGGTTTATTGGAAACACCTTCAGGTAACACCCAATCATACGCACTATTTGCCCATTGCTTCACATGCTCTAAAAATAGCTTGGCTGCAGCAAGAATTGCTAGCGCCTTGGCAGATCATGGAATAGCGGTTCTACGTTTTGATTTCACCGGAATAGGCGGCAGCGAAGGAGATTTTTCGAATACTAATTTTTCTTCCAATTTGGAAGATTTAATAGCCGCTGCTCACTACCTTGAACAACACTACGCAGCCCCAGAATTGCTGATTGGACATAGCCTTGGCGGTGCCGCGGTACTGGCCGTTGCTCAGAGACTCCCCGCTGTTAAAGCAGTATCCACTATTGGTGCGCCAGCAACCGCTCAGCACATTCAGCATATTTTTCCCGATGCTTACGAAAAGTTAAAAGAACAAGCTTCAATTCGGGTAAAGCTTGGTGAACAGAATTTTAAAATTCGCCATCAATTTTTTGCGGATCTGGAAAATTATAACTCTGTAGCACATATCGAAAAACTCAGAAAAGCCTTATTGATATTCCATGCACCACTGGATAACGTAGTTTCCATTGATGAAGCTGCAAGAATTTATAATGCAGCGAAGCACCCCAAGAGCTTCGTGTCGCTCGATCAAGCCGATCATTTACTTACCCGATCAGAAGATTCGAATTATGTTGCAACCGTTTTAGCTTCATGGGCTAGCCGCTATTTGACGAAATCTGCTGATTCTAAGTCAGAAAACTCAACAACCACTGTAATTGAACCAGGAGCCGTGGTTATTCACGAACGCGATAAAAAGTTCGCGCGTGAAATCTTAACGCAACAACACCGATTAATCAGTGACGAACCCGTAGCAATGGGAGGATCTGATTTAGGATTGAATCCGTATGAATTGTTATTAGCTGCATTAGGAAGTTGTACCTCGATGACTTTGCGCATGTATGCCAATCACAAAAAAATAGAACTTCAAGATATCCAGGTTGAACTTCGCCATGATCGTATACACGCTGAAGATTGCATCAATTGCGACAAAGATTCGATCACGGTCGATGTGATCACGCGAAAAATCACACTGAAAGGTGAGTTGGATCAGCAACAGCGTGAGCGACTACTGGAGATCGCCAATCGCTGCCCGGTACACAAAACATTACAAAGCAAAATTCAAATTAACACAGAGTTAACCAACTGATCACACAAACATGCAAGTTGGTAACGATATAGAAAAACAACGCATTGATAAATGGCTTTGGGTCGCACGCTTTTTTAAAACACGCTCACTCGCATCGGAAGCCGTTGAGCGTGGGCGCGTCATACTCAACGGGAATCGAATCAAACCAGCCAAGCAAATCTTATTAGGCGATATCCTGACGGTACGTATTGGAAATTATTCCTACGAAATTAAAGTATTGGGATTAACCAACAAACGAGAATCCGCAACAGAAGCTCAGAAACTCTATCGTGAAACAGACGCAAGTCTTGAACAAAGAGAATTATTGTCGGCTCGTTTAAAAGCACAGCCACCGCTATTCTATAGCAAAGGGCGCCCCACTAAACGTGATCGGCGTGATATAGAACGTTTTTTTACGAATCAAGAAGACGCTTAAATTATGCAAATTTGATAAAGAATGCGATTATTTAAACGAACCTCACTTTTAAATATAACACTTGAATATAAAATGGAAAATAAAACCTTTAATTTGAGCAAGAATGAATTAATGCAGCAATCATTTGCGCAAATGGATGTACATCTACAAAGCGCACACTATAGCCAAACACAGAGGTTAGCATTAACTTGCCGTATTTTGTTTGACAACGGTCATGATTCCGGATTAGCTGGACAAATTACCGCTCGCGGTGAAATGCCAGGAACTTACCTGACGCAACGCTTGGGTTTGGGGTTTGACGAAATTTGTGCAAGTAATTTATTACTTGTCAACGAAGATCTGGAAGTCATTGAGGGAAATGGCATGGCTAATCCAGCCAACCGCTTCCATTCATGGTTATATCGCGCCAGACCTGATGTACAGTGCATCATACACACGCATGCAATTCATGTCGCGGCGCTCAGCATGCTAGAAATTCCGTTAGAAATCTCACACATGGATAATTGTGTACTTTATGATGATGTTGCTTTTTTACCTGTCTGGCCGGGTGTTCCTGTTGGAAATAATGAAGGGGAATTAATTTCTCAAGCGATTGGCCATAAAAAAGCCCTGTTGCTTGCACACCATGGATTATTGATTGCTTCCTCAAGCATTGAAGAAGCGTGTATATTAGCGCTCGCTTTTGAAAGAGCTGCCCGAATGCAACTATTAGCCATGGCTGTTGGAAAGATTCAACCCCTAGACCCTGAATTAGGACAAGAAGCGCATGATTGGATTTTGCGTGAACAGCGTTGCGCAGTAAGCTTTGCTTATTATGCACGACGCAGTTTGCGTAATAACACAGAATGTTTAAAATAAGGTTCCGTTTGAAACGCAATATAATATTAGTAGCGGGGGCGCATTAACATTTCGATAAAGAAGAATTGTTTGTACCAGCAGATCGTTTCGGTTAGAATCCCCAATTCCTAGGCGCGTAGCTCAGTTGGTTAGAGCACCACCTTGACATGGTGGGGGTCGTTGGTTCGAGTCCAATCGCGCCTACCATATCAGATTCCGCAGCAATTCAAGATCAGGTTCTGCCGCGTTAATCTGCAAAAACGTATATTTCGGATGAGCTAACATGCCACCCCACCCCCTTAAACTAGGCGGATTTATTCTACCAGCGCATAAAATTATTTTGCAAAAGATATCTGATTTTCTTCTGTCATTTGTTGGGTGTTAGAAAAACAGCTGACTATGCTGCAAACTTTGACCTAGCTTATGCTCACCTCAACGTGGTGTTCCTGGTGATCATTTACAAGAAGACTCCTGCAAAACCTGTCTTGCCACTAAAAATCAAACGAGATTGATTATGATATGACGATACGGATCGACCCAATCGCCCGTACCATCGCAGGCAAAAGCATCATCACCCGGAAATTCCGGCATAAAGATCGCCAATTGCATCAAGATCAATGAGTCAAGTGGCCAGATTCAACCTTCATCTGCGCGGAAAACAACAGCTAACGCAAAATAATCGCATCGATAATAAACGCTTAGCGCTTAATCGTTACTTATACACTTTAGCAGATACAAGAAAAAGGGCGAAAGTGCGTTACGAAATCGCAACAAAAAGATGGATATTACGCTAACATTTTCTCTATCGCATCCAATTCGTCAAGGATTTGTTCAGCCATTTTCTTGATTACTGGAGCCTCAAGTTTTAGCACGTTGACATGAGGCAACCTCATAACGTTGGCAACACTTTCTTCCGTGAAATCTCCCTCCATCTCGTAAGCAAACAAGTTAGCGAAACCGACGATAATAACGGAGTCCAGTAACTTTCCTTTGACTGGGTGCTCATGGTGATCCTTCGACATCACAATGAATTCACGCGGAAACTTCCATTTCTCCAATAGTTTCGCGCCGAATTGTGCGTGAAGTTTCTGCAGTGTTTGTGTCAATACGTGAATATTTTCTGCACGTACATCTTTCGGAAGCTGACTGAACACGCTAATGAGCAATATCTTGCCGATGTCGTGCAATAACCCGAATGCGAACAAATTATCGACTGCGGGGTAACCAATCATTAACCCAGTTATACGCGAAGCGATTGCCACCAAGACAGAGTGACGCCACAATTTCGTACGCAATTCCTTGTGGCCGACAGACTCGTCAACGTACATTTTTGAATTTGTGATTAATAACACATAACTCATCGATTGTTTTACGCCGATGCGAACAATAGCGTCGCGAGGAGTCATCACTGGTTTACCACCGGCAAATAAACTAGAATTTCCCGCCTTGATAATCTTCGCCGAAATACCCGGCTCTTTCTCGACAAGGTTGGCAATTTTGTTAATGGACGCCGAATCATCTTGCATCATATGCACAATTTTAAAGCCCACTTCCGGCATTGCCGGAAACTCCAGCTCATCGTTTTCTAACTTTGCCTCCAATAGCATCAGCGCGTCTTTTCTGTTAGCGGGTGCCGATGCTGGCTGCGTAACCTCCGTTTTCTCAGGCAAGGAAAGATCTCCCGGAACGCTTTTCGATGCGGAAATTGCTCTCTCCACATGTAATAAAAACTTCGCCGGATCAAAGGGTTTGATGATGTAGTCGGCAACCTCAAGCTTGATGCAATTCATCACCGTCTGCTTATCCTTTAACTCGGAACACACAATGACTGGCGTAGCCTCGCTCGCTTCGTTTTTCTTCACTGCTTTCAACACCTGATAGCCGTCGGTTTCGGTCATCGCGATATCCAATACAATGACATCAT
>WBZQ01003059.1_pt1 | contig 10486 bp, 8 predicted proteins | sample 5204251 | NCBI WGS metagenome assembly WBZQ01 (sample SAMN12412402, study PRJNA552823) | activated sludge metagenome | isolation source: activated sludge from nitrification reactor of wastewater treatment plant... | place: USA: Virginia | collected 2017-09 | reverse complement strand
TGATCACCCTCCTCGGCAAGCCGAAGAGCGTTCATTCCTTCTCTACCCCCACGACGGCCGATGGGGTCAAAGACAACCAGCTTGCCGTGCTGGAGTTTGCCAAAGCCACCGCCACACTTCGCTGCAATCACACTGATCCTTTTGGCGGTCCCCGGCGCAGGTTTCAGGTCACTGGCACCCAGGGCAGCATCGAGATTCAACCCATGGAGTCCGGCCAGTTTGTCGCTCGATTTGCCAAAGCCAGCGGCCCTTACAAGAAGGGCGAGCAAACGGTGAAACTCGATGTGCCCAAAGGTCGCTACGATGGCGAGTTCATCGACCTCGCCAAAGTCATCCGAGGCGAAAAGGCGCTCGCCTGGAGCGCCGCGCACGACATCCTTGTGCATCAAACCCTGCTGCAAGCCTCAGGGATTGCCTCGTGAAGGATTTCTCGATGCACTATTGTCATTTGGGCCGGACGCCCTCATCATAGCCGCCAGCCACCGCCCTCCTCCCACCCTATGGAATCGCACGAAGTTCTTCGCCAGGCGCTTGAGAACGCCAGCCCCAAGGAAATCGCCGCCGAGATCGGCGTCTCTCTCTCCCTGGTTTACAAATGGGCGCAGTCCCAGGACCAGGGCAGCGGCACCGTCAATCCCCTGGACCGCGTGATGCAAATCTATCGCGTGTCCAAAGACGACACAGTGATCCAGTGGCTGTGCCATCACGCCGGCGGCTTCTTCGTGAAGAACCCCCGCATGGAAAAGGGCAACTTCGATCTCATGCCGGCCACCCAGTCCATCGTGCAGCAGTTCGCCGAGCTGCTCACCGCCATTAGCAAGGCTGCCGCAGACCACACCATCACTGAGAAAGAGGCCAAAGAGATCCGCCGCGAGTGGGACGAGCTGAAACGATTCACCGAAGGCTTCGTCCGCTGCTGCGAGAATGGCGACTTTGATAAGATGGAGCAGCTCAGCCGCGAACTCCGCAATCATCACAAGGAAGCCTGAGTCTGCACTCGTAGAGGAGTGCTCGGGTCATCAACTCAGAGCCATCACGAGCAGTGCCCCGCGTCGGACTTCACTCGTAAGCCGCCTTGTTCATCGCACCTGGGAACTCGCTTGGTTTGTCCCCCACGCTGGTTTCCGAAAGCGCAAAGCCATCGCGAATCTCCAGCGTCTCGGAGAAAGTCTCATACGGCCTATCGGCAATCAGGTAGCGGCGAGTGAGGAACTGCTTGCCCGCAAACTGCGTGCGCTCCTCGTTCAACAACGTAAACCGCGGCCGCTCCGAACCCCAGCGGGCAACCAACGAACAACTCGGCAGCAGGGTCGCGATCACAGCAGCCAGGGACAACGAATGGATAGTCTTCATCAGTGCCATGCTACGAGACTGCCAAGCTCCTTCGCAATAGCCTCGTAGCTCCTGCACAAGAAAGTCTCCACTGGCCGATGAAATGCATCCAAAGTGGACCAAAGAGCCGACCCATCACGACAGATGGGATTGCACCACCACGGCTCCATTTGCTCAACGCCGTGAGGGCCGAGCGGGTGGGGGAGCGCAGCGAACTGAACCCCGGATAGAGAGACGCGGGACCGGCATCCACGAGGCCTTGCTAGCGGGTGGCGTTGAGCCCGTGCTCTGAACCACCCAGGGTCGAATAGGGAACGCACGGATATGGCCAATAAGGTCAAAACTTCTTAAAAATCGGTGGACATGACAGCTTATTCTATGAATATTCACAAATACAATCATTTTCATATTTGAAACCCATGAGTGATACCGAACAGACCACGCTCGTTCCCGAGATCCGGGGCATCCTTTCCCAACATGGACGAATGCCCGTCGAGCAGCTTCAGGAGGGCGATGACCTCTACAGTGCGGGCCTCACTTCCCTCGCAACGGTCGCCGTCATGCTAGCGCTGGAGGACAAGTTCAATGTCGAGTTCCCCGACACGATGATTGGTCGCCGCACCTTCAAAAGCATCGAGTCCATCGCCGACGCCATTCGGCAGCTTGCTGCTTGAGTCCAACCCGGCGGTCGCAGGACCACGCCCGGGCATCGCCTTGAAATCACACGCCCCCCATTTGCCCCGTGACCGCGCTTCTCAATCCCCAGATCGACTTCGATCAGCTCCTCCAGAACGTTCACGCCATCGGCAAATCGGTGCTACGTGCTCACGCAGCCGACGTCGATGCCAAAGCACGCTTCCCCATCGAATCGATCAATGCCATGCGGGGACTCCGTCTGCTTAGTGCCTATGTCCCTGCGTCGTATGGTGGTCTGGGACTGTCGGTGACCCAGGTGGCAAAGGTATGCGAGGCACTTGGCCAATACTGTGGGTCGTCCGCGATGATCTATGCGATGCACATGATCCAGGTGGCCTGCGTGGTGCACCATGCGCAGTCCTCAGACTACTTCAGAAGCTACCTCGGTGAGCTGGTGAAAGAGCAGCGCCTCATGGCCTCCGCGACGACAGAGATCGGGACCGGTGGCGATCTGCGATCCAGCATCTGCGCTCTCGAGACCACAGGGGATCAATTTCTTGTTACCAAGCAGGCACCCGTGATCTCCTATGGTGAAGATGCCGATGATCTGCTGCTCACGTGTCGCCAGTCTCCAGAGGCACCTGCTGACCTCCAGGCCCACGTCATGCTCCGCAAGGGAGAATACTCGACCGAGGCACTATCGAACTGGGACACCCTGGGATTCCGTGGCACATGCAGCTCAGGCTTCACGGTGAAGGCGAGCGGCCATGTGCGGCAGATCCTTCCCGAAACGTTCAGCAAGATCCTCAGCCAGACAATGCATCCCACGGCGCACATTTGGTGGGGTGCCCTCTGGGCTGGCATCGCCTCGGATGCGGTCAATCTCGCTCGTGCTTTTGTGCGGGCTGAAGCACGCAAGACCCCGGGCGAGACGCCCATCTCGGCGATTCGTCTGGGAGAAGTGGACCAGGTGCTGCAGGAGATGCGCCACAACATCGCCTCCCACGCCCGAGACTATGAAGAACGGCTGAGCACGGAGAATCCCGATGCCTGCGAGGAATTCGGGTTCGCGATTCGCACCAACAACCTCAAGCTCTCGTCATCGGCCAAGCTCGTGGACATCGTGGGCCGTGCGATGCTGATCTGCGGCATCGCTGGCTATCGCAACGACTCCAAATTCAGCCTCGCGCGCCATCTCCGCGATGCCTACGGCGCACAGCTGATGGTGAACAACGACCGCATCCTGAAGCTCAACGCCACCATGTTAATGATTCACAGGGAAGCCTAGGACCATGATCTGCAATTCTACGACCGCGCTGCCTCTCACCGCCGCCTATCAAGCCTTCCTGGATCAGCTCACGGAGGCCGGGCTCTTCATTCCCCAGGGTGTGCAGGGCGTCTATGGATTCAGTGGTGCCTTTGAGGACGTGCTCCAGGCGTTTGACCGGTTCACGATGAAGCGCTCCGCACACATCCCGGCGGAGCCCATGCACTTTCCCGGCGTGCTCAGTCGCGAGGTCTATCTGAAGACCTCGCACATCGAAAACTTCCCCGATCTCATGGGCTCCGTGCACAGCTTCGTTGGCCGTGAGCGGGAACATGCCGGCATGCTGGCCAAACGGCAGCAGGGCGAGGAGTGGACCCAGGACCTTGCACCGAGTCAGCTGATGCTCACCCCTGCGGGTTGCTATCAGTTGTATCCCACAGCCACCGGCACGCTCACCGAACAAGGAAGAACAGTCAAATTAGTCTCGTCGGTGTTTCGTCACGAGCCCTCGATCGATCCCTGCCGCATGCAGGTCTTTCGCATGAGAGAATACGTGCGCATTGGCACGCCAGAGCAAGCTCTCGAGCACCGTCGCCAATGGCTCGCTCTGGGACAGGACATCCTCAACGAAGTCGGCCTCGGCGTGGAAGTGGTGCTGGCCAATGATCCCTTCTTCGGCCGTGGCGGCCGCGTCATGGCGGCCTCGCAGAAGGAGCAGGATCTGAAGCACGAGTTCACCATCGCGGTGGCGACCTCTGAGAAGCCCACGGCGATTGGCTCAACCAACTGCCACATGGACTACTTCGGCAAAACCTTCGACATCAAGACGCCCGATGGTGCCACTGCCCACTCAGCATGCATCGGATTCGGCCTTGAGCGCGTCACCCTCGCCCTCTTCAAGAACCATGGGCTGGACCCAGATCGCTGGCCGCACGAGGTGAAGAACGCTTTGGCTCTATGATGCAGCAGCTCATCGCCCTCGATCCGAAGAATTACTCACGGCATCGCCTGCATGAGCAGGAACGCGATTGGGCCGAAACCAACTGCTACGTCGATGTGTGGATCGAGCTGCTTCACTCCTGGGGTCTGGATCCGATCGCAGCGCTACCCTTCACGCTCGCCATCGACTTCGAAGGCGATCAGTGGACCTTCTTCAAGTATCCGCCGGAGGACCTCTTCGATCTCTACTCACTCGACGTTCTTGAGCTGGCCATCTGGCGTCCGGTGCCGCAACACATCGAGGAACAGCTTTCACTAGGACGCCCCGTGCTCGTGGAGCTAGACTCCATGTTTCTGCCCGACACCGCAGGCAGTGCGTATCAGCTCGAGCATGTCAAAACGACCGTAGGCGTCGTAGAGATCGACATTGAAAACCAGCGCCTCGGATACTTCCACGGGCAAGGCTATTACCACCTGCACGGCGATGACTTTGCCAACATCTTCCACACTCGCGGTGACAGAAACCCGGCGATCCTGTCGCCTTACTGCGAGATCGTGAAACGTCGATCAGCACTGCCTTTGCAGGGCGAGGAGCTGCTGAGAGCGTCCCTCAAGTTGCTCGCCAAGCACTTGCAGCGAGCGCCTCAGAGCAACCCCTTCGTGAGATTTCGAGATCGCTTTGAGGCCGATTTAAAGTGGCTCGCGAACGAACCTCTCGCGACCTTCCACCAATACTCGTTCGCCACCTTGCGACAGTTTGGGTCGTGCTACGAGGTGGCTGGAGCCTACTTGGATTGGTTGAAGGCGCAGGGCGTAACCGATCTTGAGCAGCCGATCGAAGCCATGCGCGGGCTCTCCAGCTGTGCAAAGACGATGCAATTTCAGCTCGCTCGAGCGGTGGCCCGAAAGAAGCCAATCGACCTCCAGCCTTTCGATCAAATGGCCGAGCACTGGCAAGTCGCGATGCACTCTCTGAAAGCGAAGTTCTTAACGTGAGCGACCCTGGCACAGCGACCTCGACGCACTCTCTGGATCAGATCGTGAGCCTGGAGAATGCGCAATGGATATGTTGCCAGCAGCCCGCCAACAGCATTGCCGAGCCCGCCCAGCTGGGCGCTACCTCGTGTGAATGGCTTACCGCGCAGGTGCCTGGCACGGTAGCTTCTGCCTTGCGTGGGAATAGTCGATGGAATGATCAACAACCCATCGACCTCGACACTAGCGATTGGTGGTTTCGCACTTCGTTTGAGGCATCCGAATGCGAGACAGGCGTGCCGCGTGTGCTTTGCTTCGATGGACTCGCTGGGCTGGCCCAAGTCTGGCTCAATGGCAAGTGTGTGCTGGAGACGGACAACATGTTTCGCAGCTACCGAGTGGACATTGCTGCACGACTTTGCTCTCACAACGAACTCGTCATCGCCTTTCGCTCTCTCGCCACAGAGTTGAAGAAAAGGCGCCCCCGGCCCAGCTGGAAAACGAACCTGATCACGCACCAGCAACTCCGCTGGGTGCGCACCAGCTTGTTAGGTCGCATCCCAGGTTGGACACCACCTCTGCCTGCCATCGGACCCTGGCGTGCGATTCGCCTCGAACAAGGCAGCGTCCTGCTCACCGAGGTTCAGCATCGAGCGGCACACGATGGCGACCAGGGAGTCGTCAACTTCAGCGCGCTGGTGAATACGTCCGATGAATCGCTTTCCGCAAAGCTGTGCGTTGGCAAAGATGAAGTCGAGCTGCGACTCGAAGAACGTCGGCTGACCGGTGAACTTCGCATCGCGAATCCAGCGCGTTGGTGGCCTCACACGCATGGTGACCAACACTTGTTTGAGTGCCGTGTGATCATTCGGACGAAGACCGGCGAACAAACCTTCACCCTCGAACGGATTGGATTCCGCGCTCTGGAAGTTCGCAGCGACCCAGGGTTCGGCCTCACCATCAACGGCGAGCCCGTTTACTCTCGTGGTGCGTGCTGGACGACGGGCGACATCTTCACGCACTCCAGCACGATCGAATCACTGCGCCACGACCTCCAGCTCGCCCGAGATGCAGGCGTGAATATGATCCGCATCGGCGGCACGATGCACTACGAGAGCGATGCCTTCTATCGACTGTGCGATGAACTCGGCATTCTCGTGTGGCAGGACTTCATGTTCACGAACATGGACTATCCCGTCGATGATCCGGCATTCGCCGAGAACATCGCCATCGAAGCTCGCCAGCTCCTTGGTCGCCTCGCACCGCATCCTTCGGTGGTCGTGTATTGCGGCAGCAGCGAGATCGAGCAACAGGCTGCGATGCTGGGCGTGCCAAGAGAGTTGTGGCGTAACCGGTGGTTCGGTGAAGACCTGCCCACGCTTTGCTCGCAACATCATCCTGGCACCGTCTATGTGCCATCGTCGCCAAGTGGTGGCGTCTTGCCCTTCCACGCGAAAGACGGCATCACACACTACTATGGCATCGGGGCCTATCGTCGCTCCCTGCGCGAACTGCGGCAGGCAGATGTGAAGTTTACCACGGAGTGTCTGGGCTTTGCGAACCTGCCCGAGCCCGAAGTGATCGATGAAATCATGGGCGGGCTGCTTCCCGTTACGCATCATCCCCGGTGGAAGCAACGTGTGCCTCGTGACACCGGCTCGAGCTGGGACTTCGAAGACGTGCGTGATCACTACCTGCGCGAGTGGTTCAATGTTGATCCCACCATGCAGCGTAGCTTCGATATGCCGCGTTACCTGGAACTCAGCCGCGTGGTCTCAGGAGAGCTGATGGCGCGCACGTTTGGTGAATGGCGCAGCGTGAACAGCAACAATGCGGGAGCACTTGCGTGGTTCTTCAAGGACCTGTGGGCTGCCTCAGGCTGGGGCATTCTCGATCATCGTGGCCTCCCGAAGGCTGCGTATTTTCAACTCAAGCGCGCCTGGCAGACTCGACAGCTGACCCTCACCGATGAGGGCTTGGATGGCTTGCAGATCCATCTCGTGAACGAAACGCGGGATGCGATTGATGGCGTCGTCGAGGTGCAGTTGCTGCGTGAGCCAGGCCACGTGATCGCCCGACACGAGCTGCCGGTCAGCGTCGCTGGCCGCTCGAAGGTGAGCCTCAGTGTGGATGAGATCGTCGGTGTGTTTCGTGACATCAACTATGCTTATCGCTTCGGTCCGGTCAGCCATCATGTGGTGGTCGCGACGTGGTTCAGTGTCGATCGCACCGTCCTCAGCGAGGCATTTTATTTCACGCGTTCGCGCGATCCGGAGCCGCATCCCGTCACCTGGCAGGCCCAAGGTGAACCACTCAGCGATGGTCGCTATCAGGTCGTGCTCCAGAGCGAGGCCTTTCTGCATCACGTTCGTTGTTCGGCGAAAGGCTTTTTGCCCGACGACAACTACTTCCACCTCGTCCCCGCACGTGCCAAGACCATCACCTTTGCGCCTGTCAAAGATCATACCGGACCCTTGCGGGCGACGGTCGAGGCCTTGAACGCTCTGGGTGAACTCACGGTGAACATCAAACCTATGCCTCACTGAAAGCCATGCCTGTCGCCCTCCTGGAACTCGAGCTACCTCCAGCACCCGACGTGGTGCTGAGTGTGCGCGACCATGAGGTGACGAGAACGCCGATCTTCTTCGAAAGCCAGGGCCGGTCCTTGTTTGCGTGGCTGCATCGGCCTGCGGGCGTGATCGCTCATCATGGTGTCCTCATCTGTCCGCCGGTCGGTCATGAGCGTGTTCACACGCACCGTGCCTTGCGGCATCTCGCTGATCGAATCGCGGCGGCGGGTTTTGTTGCCATGAGGTTTGATTACCATGGCACGGGTGATTCGGAGGGCAGCGATCATGAGGACCAGCGCCTGCAGACGTGGCTGGCGAATGTGAACGACGCGGTGACATACCTTCAGCATGAGGCTGGATGCGACGTGGTCAGCCTCGTGGGTTTGCGCATGGGCGCGACGCTGGCGGCGCTGCACGCAGAGACACATAGCGTCGAGAATCTTGTGCTCTGGGAGCCGGTGGTGAAAGGCCGGCGCTATGTGCGTGAACTCACGGCTCTGAGCCTTGCGTCCAATCACACAACTGATACGTCCACCATGATCGAAGCCGTGGGCTTCGTCTTCACCAACCAAACGGTGCAATCGCTAGCCAAGGTGGACTTGCTCACCGCTTCGCCACGATTCAGCCGGAGCCTCATCGTCCGCAGCGACCAGGGAGCGAAGGACTCCGCCCTCAGAGACCACCTCGGCACGCTGAGCAGCGACGTCGTGCAGGTGTGCTATCCGGGATTCGAAGAGATGATGGCCGAGCCTCAGCTCTCCGAGGTTCCAGAGGCGGCCCTCGAAGGTATCGTCGAGTGGCTGGCCCTCCGTGAGCGTGAGCTGCCGAAGCCGGGAACAACCAAACGCATCGACGCACGTGCGACCACCATGATGCATGGTGCGAAGCCTGTTCGTGAGAGCCTGCATCAGATCGTATCCGAGGCAGAGCTGTTCGGTGTCCTCACTGAGCCAGCCGAGAACGCCACTGCCCGACCCTGGATCGTCATGCTCAATGGCGGTGCGGCTGATCATATCGGACCGGGACGCTTGCATGTGCAGCTCGCTCGCCATCTCGCCGCGCTTGGTTATCCGTGCCTGAGGCTCGACATCAGTGGTCTCGGCGACAGTCCCACGAGCGATGCCCGACACGAAAACGATGCGTATGCGGCGACCGCCTTCCGCGACGTGGCGCGGACGTGCGACTACTTGAATGTTCTGCAGCCCGATCGTCCGATTGTCCTGATGGGACTGTGCTCGGGAGCGTATGCAGCATTTCAATCAGCGGTGCAGCTACCGCACCCAGCCTTGATCGAGAGCATCTTGCTCAACCCCCTCACGTTCTTCTGGCGCGAAGGCATGTCGCTCACGGCATCACCCACTCAGCGGCTCAAGACGTGGCACTACTATCGCAGCATCGTCTTCGACACGGACAACTGGAGGCAGCTGTTCTCTGGCAGGCCTGGGATGGGGATTGCAAGGGCTGTGCAGCGATTCTTCCAGCGTATGTTTCCTCGTGTGACGCACACCTTGCTGCCGACGATCGCCAGGGACACGGGCAGCGACTACGGTCATCCGCAGAAAGAAGATCTCAGCGCTGATTTGAGCCGTGTGGCGACCAGGTCGCGGAAGCTGGGGATGTTTGTTTCAGAAGGTGATCCCGGACACTTCCTGCTGATGCATCAAGCCCGGCGCAAGGCCTTGAAGCTGATCCGCAAAGGCCAGCTGAAGTGCTTCTTCGTCAAGGATGCGGACCACACGTTCTCCACCGAGGCGGCGCGTCGATCGTTGACCCAGAGCCTCACGGAATACCTTGAAAGTCGTTTCTCATCGGAGGCCTGAAAGCTCTTCTGCGCGCCCTGGGCGTCTTGGCGCGAAAACAGGTGGCAGGGGTCGGGTGCTCAACCTAACCCTATGATGCTCGCGGAGGAGACGCCTTCGTCGCAGCGCTCCCAAACTACGCCTCATGACTCCGGCCAAGCTGCTCTCACCCTTCGCTGCCACCTGCATGGTGGTGGCGAACATGATCGGCGTGGGCGTGTTCACCAGTGTCGGCTTCCAGCTTCCTGGGCTGCCCTCCGCCGGGCCGATTCTGGCGCTGTGGGCGCTTGGCGGGGTGCTGTCGTTGTGTGGAGCACTTTGTTATGCGGAGCTGGTGGCGATGATGCCACGCAGCGGGGGCGAGTATCATCTGCTGCGGGAGGCCTATCATCCCATCGTGGGATTCATGGCCGGCTGGATCTCGCTCGTGGCGGGCTTTGCAGCTCCGATCGCGCTCGCGGCCTCGGCGTTTGCCAGGTATGCCCAGGCATTCGGCGTCAATGCGGAGGCGCACCTGCTTGCTTCGGCGCTGGTGATCGGTGTGGCTGCCGTGAACCTCACCGATGACCGCATTCTCGGGAAGTTCCTCAGCGGCTTCACGGTCATGAAAGTGCTGCTGATTCTCGCCTTCATCGGGGGCGCAGTGTTTCTCCCGGGCGGCGTTCACAACTCGCTCGCACCCAAAGTCGGCGATGGAGCCTTGTTCACCTCCCCTGCCTTCGCGATTTCGCTCGTGTATGTGATGTATGCCTATGAAGGCTGGAACGGTGCGGCCTACGTGGCAGGCGAAGTCGATGATCCGCGCAAGAACATGCCGCGTGCCCTGATCATCGGCACCGTGATCGTCACGCTGCTTTATGTCGCGGTTCATGCCGTCTTTCTTTGGCGCGCACCGTGGGCTGCGATGGAGGGCAAGCCGGAGGCAGCGCTGATCGCTGCGCAGTCGATCTTCGGCGAGACGGGCGGTA
>WBZQ01003058.1_pt1 | contig 10487 bp, 6 predicted proteins | sample 5204251 | NCBI WGS metagenome assembly WBZQ01 (sample SAMN12412402, study PRJNA552823) | activated sludge metagenome | isolation source: activated sludge from nitrification reactor of wastewater treatment plant... | place: USA: Virginia | collected 2017-09 | reverse complement strand
CAACCATATAGCGCCCGGCCACAGAAAAGCCAAACTCTTTTGCATCGCTGCATAAACTCAAAAAAGACCGTCTCTCATCGTTACTTGTGAGACGGCCTCCTCTCATGGGATGGATTAGAAAAGGATCAGTACATGATCAGACGGCGACTGGCGCTACCGAACGGCGTTTCGAGACGGCAGGTATACAGTCCCGGTTCCTGCAGATCGGCGCGGTGCAGCACCAGGTGATTTTCGCCCGCTTCGTAGGTGCCTTGTTTGGCACTTACTTCTTTGCCTTTGGCGTCGAAAATTCGGAACATCACACTGGCCACGGCGGGTAGCCGGAACCAGAGAAGCGTCATTTCGATGAAAGGATTAGGCGAATTTTGCAGCAGTTCCACTCCTCCTTCGGCCTGGATAAGACCGGCTTGAATGTTAAATTGAGCAGCAATCATGGGTGATTAAAGTGGCGTCCGGTGGCTCGTTTTCTCATAGTAAGGATGCAACCGGCAAACCTTTGGCAGTGATACAGGATTGATGATATACGGGGGTTAACCAACTTTCTGGTTCCAAAACCTGTGCCACTTGTTAAAACGAAGCGCCGGGCGGGAAAATTTTAATTTTTGAGATGCCGGGGAAACACATTTACATTTGGCGCGCTGGAGGGGGAGGGGTATCACGCAGGCTGTTTTACGCAGAGGCGCAGGGGTTAAGCGGAAGTGCAGTTTCACGCGGAGGCGCAAAGCGTATATCCCTGCGCATCTTTGCGCCTCCGCGTGCAACTGCTCAAACAATTGTTATAAAAATGACCTTAACATCGCTTCTGAAAAACTATACTGCCTACAACCTCTGGGCCAACACCCGCCTCGTCGAGTGGCTGCAAAGCAAGCCGGCCGACCTGTGGCAACAGGAAGTGCCGTCCAGTTTTCCTTCCCTGCACGCCACCCTCCTGCACATCTGGAGCGCTGAAAAAGTCTGGCTCGACCGGCTCCGTCAGGTACCGTCGCCGGTATTCCTGTTCCAGCACTTTACCGGCACTACCGCCGACGTTTTTGAAGGCCTGGTGGCCAACAGCCGGGACTTTGCAACATATATACAGGCCCAGGACGAGACTTTTTTCCAGGAAACCTGTCATTTCCGCTTTCTCAGCGGCCAGGAGGACGGCCGCGTCCGCGCCGACATGATCCAGCACTGCATCCAGCACAGCACCTTTCACCGGGGCCAGGTGGTGACCATCGCCCGCAACCTCGGCCTCACCGACCCGCCGGCCACCGATTACATCGTCTACGTCCGGCTGGAGGCCGAAAAAACGACGGCTTGAGTACCGTTGAAACCCGGTTGCGCGTTCCTCAGATTCCTGCGGAATGACAAAAAAAGGCGGCCTGCGGCCACCCGTGCCATCTTTGGGTTTCATACCCCGTTTCCTATCCGGACCACGGAATGAAGTACTACCTTCAACTTTCAACCTTTAACCCTTAACTTTCAACCCTTAACTTTCAACCTCCAACCTTCAACCTCCAAACCTGCACATGCGCCTTCTCCACACCTCCGACTGGCATCTTGGTCAGAAATTTCTCAACCAACAGAACCGTGAGGCGGAGGAAAACGCCGCTTTGGACTGGCTGCTGGACCTCGTTCGCCGCGAGCAGGTGGAGGCGCTGATCCTGGCCGGCGATGTGTTCGACGTGAACAACCCGCCCGTGAATGCCGAGAAACAGTACTATAATTTCCTCAACCGCCTCAAAACCACCACCGGCTGCCGCCACGTGGTCATCACCGGCGGCAACCACGACTCGCCCTTCAAACTCAACGCCCCGCGCGACCTGCTGCGGGCTTTCCACATCCACGTGATCGGAGCAGCCACCCCTTCCGGCGACGGCCTGCGCGACGAGGTCGTGGAACTGCGCGATGCCGAAGGCCGGCTGGAAGCCATTGTCGCCGCCGTGCCTTTCCTGCGCGAGCGCGACGTTGCCGTCACCGTGCCCGGCGAATCGGTGGAACAACGTCTCCAGCGCCTCCGCGACGGCATCCGCGGCCATTTTGAAGATCTGGCAACCCTGATCTCCAATTTCCAATTTCCAGTTTCCAATGCCCGCCCGCCGGTCGTCGCTACCGCGCATCTCTTCGCTACCGGCGCTTCGGCGGCCGAGGAACAGCGCAATATTTACCTTGGCAGCCAGGACCACATCCGGGCCGACGAGTTTCCCGCGCTGTTCGACTATGTGGCGCTCGGGCACATTCACCGGGCCCAGCCGGTCGGGGGCAAAGACCAGGTGCGGTATTCCGGGTCGCTTATCCCTTTGAGTTTCAGCGAGGCAGCCGATCGCAAAGCCGTGTTGCTGGTCGACCTGGAGCCCGGCCACGGCCTGACGGCAGTGCGGGAAGTGCCGGTGCCTGTGTTCCGGCGACTGCTCAACATCAACGGCGACCTCGCTGCGGTGGAGGAGCAACTCCGGGCGGCACACCGGCCGGAAGACCCGTTGCCGGCCTGGGTCAAAGTGGTGCTGGAAGGCAGCGACCTGCCGGCCAATGCCGATCAGCACCTGCGCGAGGCCGCCCGCGACCTGCACCTCGACATCCTGCGCATCGAGATCGCCCACCGCCGTACCGCCCTCGACGAAGCGGCAGTCCTGACCGAATCGCTCAGCGACATGAGCGTGCAGGAAGTGTTCCTGCGCCGCTGCCAGAGCGAAGGCTTAAGTGAGGAGGCTACCGCTGAATTGAGCGCCGCTTTTCAGGAATTACAGGAGTGGTTCCACCAAAACGCCGATAAAATTCGTTAGGGGACGTTGGAATGGCGGACGTTGGACTGCTGGACGTTGGACCGGTGGAAGTCGGCCGACTGTGTCCGGCAGACGACATATCGGGGCGGCCTACGGTTACAATGCCCGGCTTTACCGGTCCAAAGTCCAAAGTCCAGCAGTCCAACGTCAAATAATCCGGAAGCCGATTAGTCAAACTCCCGTAAAACCCGTTCTTTTGCAGATACAATTGACTGGAAACCAAACAGCATAATATGTCTGAATTTGAAATTCCTGCCTATCCCACTTCCGATGTGAAACCGATGTCCGCCCCTTCCTACAGCGGGGAGGCGCTGGAGTGGCTCTCGGCCCTGCCCAACGAACCCGCCAAAGCCGACCTGACGGCCATCGATGCCGATCTGGCCATTCGTTGCGTGCACGAACTGGTGGAAGGCCGTAAATTCGATTTCAGCGTACAGGCCAATTTCCCGGCCGGCGAGTGGCTCAACCATTTTTACTTCGAGGCCCGTAACCGCGAAAAGGTGTTCGGGACCAAAAACCTGGGCATCGGTTATCCGTTCGTGATGACCCGCCTGGGCGGATACGACGTCGCGGCACCGCTTTTTGTCTGGCAGATCACGCTCGAACCGCATTCGCAACACGTGGACCAGTGGTCGGTGGTGCGCAACGAAGGTCATTTCATAGCGCCCAACTATCCCTTTTTCCACCTGCTCGATGCGCTCAACGGCACCGATTTCTCCCACCGGGCCCAGCAATTCGCCGAAGCCAAAACGCTCAATCCCCGCACCTTCGACGAACTCTGCGAAGGCGTACGCCTGATGCTCGGACTGGCGGAAGACGGCCTGCCGCTCAGCATCCAGCCTTTCCCCTCCAACGGTTCCACCCGTGGGTTCATCAGTGAAGGCCGCCTGCTGTGGGCGGCGGTGGCCGGTATTTTCCCGACCCTGCCGCGTACCACCCTGACCACTCCGCCCAGTGTGGCGCCCGACCTGCCCGCCGACGGCGCCGACTGGAAACACACCTTCACCATGCTGCCGCTCGACCCCTCGCAGCGCTCGGTCCTGCACGCGGTGCAGCACAATGCGCTCACCGTAGTGGAAGGCACTTCGGGCACCGGCAAGACCTATCTGATCTCGGCCATCGTCATGAACGCGCTGTCGCACGGCAAAAAATGCCTGGTCGTGTCCAAAAGCATCAATGCCCTGCGCCGGGCCCAGAAATTCCTGCTCGAAAAAGGCTTCGGCGACGTGTCGTTCGTGCTGCGCGACATCGCCAGCGACCAGCTCATGCTGGCCGATATGCTGCGCATGGCTTCGGAGAACAAGAACAAGGCGCTGTACGACGAAGAACTGTTCAAGGCTGTCATCAACAAAACCCAGCGCGAGCAGCGCAAACTGGACGATGCCTGGGAAGAACTGCACGCGCCGCTGTTCGGCGACCAGACCTTCACCGAGACGGTGGGCCGGTACCTGCGCGCCAACCGCGTGGAAGGCAAGGAATTGCTGCTCAGCCATTTGCTGCCGCAAGACTTCGAGTTTTCCAAAAAAGAATACGACGGCATCGAGGCGGCGATCTACGCCAGCGAGCCGCTGTTCCGGCGTTTCCCCACCCTGACCCACCCGTTGGGCCGGCTGAGCGACGCCATTTTTACCGGTCACGACAGCCCCCGCGGCCGGGAATGGACGGAAACCCTGGTGCAGTCGCTGCTCCGGAAAGCCACCGCGCTTCACCACCGCTATATTTCCAAAACCAACGACTACGCAGAAAGCCTGCTCGACCACTACGAACAATACTACTTCGACCTGGCCGGCTACGTCAAACGCATCCGCGACGGACTGGAAGACGGCGTGAACCGTTTCGGCAGCGACTTTGAAAAGCCCATCTCGACCGCGGAAAAACTGTACGGCGTGTTCAGCGACCGCTATAAGGAGATCGTGGCGGCCAAGGAAAAGATCGGCAATACGTTCGACGAGCTGCGGCGGGCCTACAGCCTGCGCAAATACTTCGACTTCGACTTCCCGACGGTCTTCGACAGCAAGAACATCAAAAAAATATCGGAACTCAGCAAGGACTTCGAAGCCTCGCTGCGCATGTGGCGCCGCCGTATCCCCTCGGTGGTGCGGGAAGATGTGCGCCGCCTGAACGGCAAGAGCATCCAGGCCGACCTCGACTTCCGCGAACAGATCAAGGAACTGGAATACGCCATGGACGTATTTCTGGAGGAGTTCAACACCACGGGGTTGTACAACGAACCCCTGCGGCACGAAATGCTGACCATTCCCAAACGCCAGGAATTCCTGGAAGACGTGATCGGGCGCCTGGAAGAAACCCAGTTCTACCTGCGCGACTTCGAGGATTTTTACATCTGGCAAAAACACTGGCTCGGACTGCGCCCCGTGGAGCAGAAGGTGGTACGCGCCCTGTGCCGCATCAAGCCGAACAACTGGCTGGCGGCCTTCGAGAGCTGGTACCTGCACCACCTGCTGCAAAACGATTTCAACCCCGGAATGCAGTGGGATGAGGGTACGCTCAACAATTTCAGCAGCAACCTGCGCGAACTGCGCGAGATGCTGCCTTTCCAGATCAGCGCGCAGTGGCAGAACCGCAAGAACAAGGCCCTGCGCGGCCTGAAATCCATCGACAGTAAAGCCTACAAGACCTGGTTCGGGAAGGACAACCGGGTGTTGTCGGCCAGCCACAAGGCGGAGGAACTGTTCCAGAAGCACAGCCAGGTACTCACCGAAACCCTGCCGGTGCTGCTGGTGACGCCGCAAGTAGCCCTCGACGTACTCCAGTTCTCCAACCTGACCTTCGACCTGGTGTTGGTCGACGAAGCCCACAACATCCCCAAGCAGGAGTGTTATCACCTCTTCGAGATGGCCAAAAACCTGGTGGTTTTCGGCGACTCGAAACAGGACATGACCCCGCAGGCCGAGGACGATTTCCTGGAATTCTGCAAGGGCATCGGCGCCAGGGCCCACCTGCTCGAGTACCAGCACCAGGACAGCCCGGAAGAGTGGGTGCGTTTCAACAAGATCGCTTTCGATACGCCGTTCAAACGCCTGCCTTCGGGGCGCAGCGCCCGGGAAGCCACGGTGGTAGCCAACGTGGAGGGTCGTTACGACGAAAGTACCCGCACCAACGAGGCCGAAGCCCGGCAGATCATCGACTGGCTGAACCTGATCGAGCCGACCGCGGCGCGCAGCACCTACCCGGTGGTGGGCATCGCCTGTGCCACCGTGGAGCAGCGCGACCTGATCGCCGGCCAGTTGCTCAAGATCCGCCAGCGAAAGCAGCCCGGCTTCGAAAAGATCCAGCAGATGCTGCTGAGCGGCCTGGGTGTCTACCAGTTCGCCGAACTGCAGGGCCAGCACGTCGACATTCTGCTGATCTCGCTCACCCACGGCACCACCAACGCGCAGGGCACCCTCACCCGCGACCTGCACTTCTGGAACAGCCAGTTGGGACTCAATCAGTTGCACGTGGTCCTGACCCGCGCTACCCAGCGGCTGTTCATCGCCCACTCCATTCCGCCGGGGCTGTATGCCGTGCTGGCGGCCGACAAAAACTACCTGGGCACCTGCATCCTGTCGCTGCTGGTCACCTTTGCCGACCACCTGCAGCGCGGAGAGGATGGGGCCGCCGAGGAGCAACTGCAAAAAATGAAGGGGCTGCTGAACTACACCGAATCGTACCACCCATTCTCCACCTTTATGGAAGAGGTGGAAATGGCCTTGCGGCCCTACTTCGAGGCCAGCCAGATGCGCCGCAACGTGCAGGCGGCGGGCGTACGCGTCCCCCTCTTTATTGCGGCCAAGAACGACAAGGAACAAAACAGCGTGCTGCTCTTCGACGGCGTATTGTCCAAGTCGGTGATGCCTTCCTATGAATGGGAGGAAAAGATGAAGAACTACTTCCGGCGCCACAACGTGGAGGCAGTGCCGACGCTGTCGGTGCAGTGGTGGAAAAGCCCGAAGCAGGAGGCGCGGCGGCTGGCAAGCCGGTTGTTGAAGAAGGGATAGCGCTACAAGAGAAGGATTTTGAATAAGTGCAGAATGTGGAGTTTTTTGTAGATTTGCTCAACTTTTAAAATGCTTGGAATTATGGAAACCTTAGTGGTAAAGGTTAAGTCTGAAAAGGCTGCACAGGCGTTGGCTGAATTTCTAAAGACAATTGACTACGTAGAAACTGTTTCGGATACTTCAATCAAAGCAGACGCCCCTATTGCTTCTATGCAAGAAGGGTCTTTTACTGCTCAGGAGAAGCCTTCTGATCATGCCGGGATTTGGAAAAATAAGAAAAAGATTGATGCTCAAAAACTTCGTAAACGGGCATGGCAGCGAAAAAAATAGTCCTTTGCGATACCGACGTTTTTATCAACTACTTTCATGAAGACGACCGAATTGTACAGGAATTGGACTACCTTGGTTTTGAACGGCTAGCCATGTCTGTAATATCGGTAGCGGAGATTTATTTCGGGATGCGGAAACGTGAAACTGCCGTCACCAAGGATCTAATCCGTAAGTTCAATCTTTTTCACTTAAACAAAGAAATATCTACGCTTTTTACTCGATTTATGCTTGGCTATCACGAAAAGGGTATTGGTGTTCCCGATGCTTTGATCGCCGCTACCTCCGTTTGCAGCAATGTTGAATTATTTACGTTGAACCGGAAGGACTACGATTTTATTAAAGAAGTTAAACTTTATAACCCACGGTTCTAAGTTTTTATGGCCTTGTCGCCGCGAAAAAAAAGCCCAAGAGCGGCTGGCGAGCCGGCTGTTGAAAAAGGGCGCCTAAGGTTAATTTCTCCCTAACGGGAAACAATTGCCCGCCCTGCAACGTACCTTTGCCGGACGTTGGCCGCTCGGCCGGAAAACGTACCAACGGTTTCTCCAAACCGTATCTTTCCACCATTCAAAAATTCGATAGTCATGACATCGACACTTTTATTTCTCGGCAACCTCGGCGCTACGGAATTTATGCTGATCTTCCTGGTAGTGCTCCTGCTTTTCGGCGGCCAGAAAATCCCCGAACTGATGCGTGGCCTGGGTCGCGGTATCCGCGAATTCAACAACGCCAAAAATACCGTGGAAGACGAAATCCGCCAGGGCATGCGCGAAGCGGAGAAGAAGCCCCTGGAAAAGTAAGGCCGGTAACCGGTTATTGGTGACTGGCTTTTATAATGACGGACCCTCTTTCGCCAACCGGCGGAAGAGGGTCCGTTGTTTATTATTCCCTCCTTTTAGAAAGGAATGTCCTCCTCGTTCATGCGCGAGGGCATGGTAATGACGCTGGGCGAGAAGGGCCCGGTGAGCGGGTCGTGCAGCCCCGCGAAGGCCGGATCGTCGAGGTTGCCGAACTTGGCGAAGGTATCGGTGAACTTGAGCCGCACCGTCTCCAGGGCGCCGTGGCGGTGCTTGGCGATGATGATCTCGGCGATGCCTTTGAGGCTCTGGCCGTTTTCGTCTTCCAGGATGCTGTAATATTCCGGCCGGTAAATAAACGATACAATATCGGCATCTTGCTCAATGCTGTTGTGCACGATAAAATCATTCGCCACGAAGTTGTGTACGTCCAATACCGTGGCATCGTATACATCTTCCACCCCCAGGGGGGTGATGGATTTGATTTTATCCCAGAAAATGTCGGAGCCGGTTAAATTCAGGATACGATCATCCGGTAAAAATTGTCCGATACGTTCCAGGCGCTGGCGGGATATGCCGTGCTTGAACAGGGTGCTGCCGCAATACGACATCTCCAGATGCGATGAAAAATCCCTCCATGACAAGCCGGCTTCGGCTTTGGCCTGAGCGATCACCTGCTGCCAGGCTTCTTTCGGGATGGTATCCGTATTGGGATTGCCCTCGATGGCTTCCAGGGCCAGCAGCATGGCGGGGATTTTACTTCCGCGTTCGCCGTAACAGCCTACCCGGGCCAGGAACTGCATCTGACTTTCCCTGCCTTCGATGAACAGGTTGAAACTGGGGCGGTAATTTCCTTTTTGGCTGACCCGCACAGAAGACTGGATACCCAGCCGGAGCAGCAGGTGCTGTACCTGTTCGGCCAGCACGGCACTGGTTGTCCCATAGTAAATGGCCGGTGCGGGGTTGCGGCCTTCATGGGTGGTTTTCCAACTGATATTACCGTTCGTCGCCCAAAGGTGGTGCAGGAAAAGCGCCTGTCGGTTTTCGTCGCAGGCGAACAGGGCATCGGGAAGCCGTTTGTCGTAAGAACGCACCCGATCCAACCCCAATTTTTCATACCACAGGGTCAGCGGGTGTTTTACCCGGTGCGTCAGCCGGTAGGGTGTAGTCAGATAAGTATGCCACCAGTTATTCTGAGCGGTCACTTTCCCCTCGATGCCAAACAACTCCTTTGCACAGGTATTGACGATCCGGATATTGGCCGGGTCGGCGCTGGTGTAGTGGTAGGGTGTTTTGGGCAAAATACAACCGTCGCCAATCAGATGAGCCAACAGGATCAGTTCAGTTTCGGAAAGCGGATTGGAGGGGCTGGCGGCCGTAATTTTTCGCGGCATGGCGATGCGGTCGCCGGGCTTCAGGTTCTCCAGCGCCGTCCATCCTTCCAGTTTGAAAAACGGGTGGTTGGCACTGGCTTTTATGGTGCGGCCCGTATGGGTTTTTAATTCAAAAACCTGTTTTTTTCCGGAATAAAAAACCTTAACCATGTGTTGCGGCAATACCTTCAGGTCATCGGTCATGCCTAAGGCAGAAACGGTATCCTGCAGCTGCCGTTCGGCCAGGGTGCGAATGGGAATGCGCCGGCCCGTGTGGGCGTCCATGATCAGCGTATCTCCTGTCAGGCATCCCGATTCACGCAGGTCGCTCAACTGCGGCCGCTTGCTGCCGCCCCGTACTTCTACTGCCCGGCTGAGCTGCGACAGGGCGATGACCGGCACGTTCAGTTCCTTGGCCAGCGATTTCAGGGCCCGGGAGATGCCGGCGATCTCCTGTTCGCGGTTGGCGTTGCGGCCCTCCGAAGAACCGGTCATCAGTTGGAGGTAGTCGATGATGACCATCTGGATGTCGTACTGCTGCTTGAGGCGGCGGCATTTAGCGCGCAGTTCGAAGATGTTGATGCCGGGTGTATCGTCGATGAAGATGGGCACGCTGTTGAGCCGTTCTACAGTGGACTGGAGTTGCTGCCACTCGTAGTCTTCGAGTTTGCCGTTGCGCATTTTGGAACCGGGTATCTCGGCTTCCATCGAAATGAGGCGCTGCACCAGCTGGGTACTGGCCATTTCGAGCGAGAACATGGCCACGGGTTTGGCGAAGTCCTTGGCGGCGTTGAGCATCATGGCGAGCACCATTGAAGTTTTTCCCATGCCCGGCCGCGCGGCCATGATGATCAGGTCGGACGGCTGCCAGCCCGAGGTGAGGCGGTCGAGGTCGGTGAAGCCGGTGGGCACGCCGGTGAGGCCGTCGGTTTTGCCGGCCAGTTCCTCGATCTGTTTGAGTACCCGGCTGCTGAGCGAGCCCATGCTTTCGTAACTGCGGCTCAGGTTGTTCTGGGTGATGTTGAACAGGCCTTTTTCCGCGTCGTCGAGCAGGGTGAACACGTCGGTGGTATCCTCGTAGGCGTCGCGGATGGTGCGGGTGCTGACGCTGATGAGTTCCCGCTGGATGTGTTTCTGGGCGATGATGCGGGCGTGGTACTCGATGTTGGCTGCCGAGGCCACGCGGTGGGTAAGTTCGACGAGGTAGTAGCCGCCGTTGACTTTGTC
>WBZQ01003057.1_pt1 | contig 10490 bp, 12 predicted proteins | sample 5204251 | NCBI WGS metagenome assembly WBZQ01 (sample SAMN12412402, study PRJNA552823) | activated sludge metagenome | isolation source: activated sludge from nitrification reactor of wastewater treatment plant... | place: USA: Virginia | collected 2017-09 | reverse complement strand
GCCCTGGATGCGCTTCTGATGCATCCACACATAGCGCGCGTCCATGGTGAGATTGTAGCCGGTGGTGCCGGCGCAGAACACGACCATGCCGCCGCGCTTCACCACGAAGCACGACACCGGGAAGGTGGCTTCGCCGGGATGTTCGAAGACGCTATCCACATTAACGCCCTTGCCGGTGATCTCCCAGATCGCCTTGCCGAAATTGCGCGTCTCTTTCAGCCAGGTATCGTATTCGGGCGTGCCGACCTTCGGCATCTGACCCCAGCATTTGAAATTGTTGCGGTTGATCACGCCTTTGGCGCCGAGCGACATCACGAAGTCGCGCTTGTCGTCGTCAGACACGACACCGATAGCGTTGGCGCCGGTGGTGGCAATGAGCTGCACCGCCATCGAGCCGAGGCCGCCAGAGGCGCCCCACACGAGCACGTTATGCCCCGGCTTCAGCGTATGCGGACGATGGCCGAACAGCATGCGGTATGAGGTGGCGAGCGTCAGCGTGTAGCAGGCCGCCTCTTCCCAGGTGAGATGTTTCGGCCGCTCGAGCAACTGGCGGTCCTGCACGCGGGCGAACTGAGCGAAGGAGCCGTCCGGAGTTTCGTAGCCCCAGATGCGTTGCGAGGTGGAGAACATCGGATCGCCGCCGTTGCACTCCTCATCGTCGCCGTCGTCCTGGTTACAGTGAATGACGACTTCGTCGCCGACTTTCCACCGCCTGACCTTGGAGCCAACCGCCCAGACGATGCCGGACGCATCGGAGCCGGCGATATGATACGGGTTCTTGTGCACGTCGAGCGTCGACATCGGCTTGCCGAGCGAAGCCCACACGCCGTTGTAGTTGACGCCCGCCGCCATCACGAGCACGAGCACCTCGTGTGAATCGAGAGGCCAAGTCGGCAGCACCTCGATCTGCATGGCCGTGTCCGGCTCGCCGTGCCGCTCCTTGCGGATGGCCCAGGCATACATGCTCGCCGGAACGTGTCCGAGCGGCGGAATTTCACCGATCTGGTAAAGGTCCTTCAACGTGCCCTGGTTGGGCGCCACTGCTGCCAATGACATCTCGTTCATCCGTTGGTTCCCCGCCCGGCTTGGGCCTTTTTGCACTGCCGCAATTGTCAACGATACATCTCGCGACTGCAACATCTTTGCGCGCCGCTGCTAAACTGTTGAAAAGCCGGAGATTGCTGCCTTCGACAGATCTCAAGCCACCCCGCGATAGACAACCAGTCGATCGCCGGCAGGAGCGTTAGCAAAAAGGTGGGCTCATCGCCAGAGCCAAAAAGGGCTCGGCAACCGGAACTTGGGGGTAGGCCGGACGTTGGTTTCATGATGCCAGCGCGAGCAAATTGAACGCCCCGGCCCAACGGGCGCGGCCGCGCTGAAGTTCCCCTCATAACCCACAAGATTCGACGGAAGGAGTGCCTTAATGAGACATTTGATCCTTATGACCACGGCCGCGATGCTCGCCATCGGCGTCTCAGCCCCGGCCTATGCCCAAACCACCAAGGCGCCGGGCGCCAAGAGCGACATCACCATTGTTGCCGATACCGTACCCAGCACGGGAGGCGTCGAGAACAGCGCCGCCGGTGAAGGCGCGACCAATCGCAATACGCCCGACCAGCCGATGAGCGGCGCCGGCAGCGCCAATGCCGGCGGCCCGAACTCCGAGGACCAGGGCGGCACCGGCATCAAGGGCAGCGCGCAGGGCGAAGGCGCAACCAACAAGAACAGCGCCATCAATCCTTCGAGCGGCGCAGGCTCTTCGCAGGCCGGCGGTCCTTCCACCGGACTTGAGCCAGGCACCGGCATCGAGGATAGCGCCCAAGGCGAAGGCGCGACCGCGAAGCAGGGCAAGCCCGATATCAAGGAAGGCAGGCTTCCCTCGGAGCGTTCGACTTACTAATCCGCAACAAAAGCGGAGTTAGACGATGAGGCGGCGTCCGCGTGGCGCCGCCTTTCTGTTAGGCGCAATGTTGCTCTGCGCGCCTCGGCGTGCTTCGATGTTTCAGGACATGAATTTCGGGTCACGACACCCATGAGCGGAAAGACCAAGCGCGACAAACCCTGGATGTTCCGCACCTATGCGGGGCATTCGACGGCGAAGGCCTCAAACGAGCTCTACCGGCAGAATCTCGCCAAGGGCCAGACCGGGCTTTCGGTCGCTTTCGACCTGCCGACCCAGACCGGCTACGATTCCGATGACCCACTCGCCCGCGGCGAGGTCGGCAAGGTCGGCGTGCCGGTTTCCCATCTCGGCGACATGCGGACGCTGATGCAGGGCATTCCGCTCGGCGAGATGAACACCTCGATGACCATCAACGCCACGGCGGCATGGCTCTTGTCGCTCTACGTGGCGCTCGCCGACGAGCAGGGCGTCGACCGGGGCAAGCTCACCGGCACGGTGCAGAACGACATCATCAAGGAGTATCTCTCCCGCGGCACCTATGTGTTCCCGCCCAAGCCGTCGCTCAGGCTGATCAAGGACGTGATCGTTTACGCCTCGCGCGAGATTCCGAAATGGAACCCGACCAATGTTTGCTCCTACCATTTGCAGGAAGCTGGAGCGACGCCGACGCAAGAGCTTGCCTTCGCGCTCGCGACAGCAGAGGCCGTGCTCGACGAGGTGAGAAACTCCGGCGAAGTGTCGGCGGAAGAATTTCCGCGGCTGCTCTCTCGCATCTCGTTCTTCGTCAATGCCGGCGTCCGCTTCATTACCGAAGTGTGTAAGATGCGCGCCTTCGTCGATCTGTGGGACGAGATCGCCGAGAAGCGCTACGGCGTGACCGATCCCACGCTCAGGCGTTTCCGCTATGGCGTGCAGGTCAATTCGCTGGGGCTCACCGAGCAGCAGCCCGAGAACAACGTCTACCGCATCCTGCTCTCGATGCTCGCGGTGACGCTGTCGAAGAAGGCGCGCGCGAGAGCCGTGCAGCTTCCGGCCTGGAACGAGGCTCTCGGCCTGCCGAGGCCCTGGGACCAGCAATGGTCGCTGAGGCTCCAGCAGATCGTTGCCTATGAGACCGACCTGCTCGACTACGGCGACATCTTCGACGGCTCTGAAGTCATCGATCGCAAGGTCGAGGAGCTGAAGAAGGATGTCCGCGCCGAACTTGGCCGCATTCAGGAGATGGGCGGAGCGATCGCCGCCATCGACTATATGAAGGAGACGCTGATCGCGGCCAATGCCGCCCGCGTCGAGGCGATCGAGAAGGGCGAGCAGGTCCTGGTCGGCGTCAATGCCTACACCGAGACCGAGCCGGCGCCACTGTCCGCCGGCGCCGACGGCATCATTACCGTGCCGGAGTCCGTCGAGATCGAGCAGGTGGCGGCGTTGCAGGCGTGGCGTCAGCGCCGCGACGACAAGGCCGTACGCCAGGCGCTGACGGAGCTCAAATCCGCGGCGGCAGAAGGGCGCAATATCATGGAGCCGTCGATCGCCGCCGCCAAGGCGGGCGTCACCACCGGCGAATGGGGCGGCGTACTGCGCGAAGTGTTCGGCGAATATCGCGCACCGACCGGCATCCACGCCAAGCACCAGATCGACACTGCGAGGCTCGAAGAAGTCCGCCACCTCGTCGACGAGGTGTCAGGCAAGCTTGGCCGCAGGCTGACCTTCGTCGTTGGCAAACCTGGGCTAGACGGACATTCCAACGGCGCCGAGCAGATCGCCGTGCGCGCGAGCGACGTCGGCATGGAGGTCGTCTATGACGGCATCAGGCTCACGCCGGCGCAGATCGTCGAGCAGGCGAAGGAAGCAAGGGCCCATGTGGTCGGCCTTTCCATTCTCTCCGGCTCGCATGTGGCGCTCGTGCGCGAAATCGCCCAGCGCCTGCGCGAGGCTGGCATGGGCGACGTGCCGATCGTGGTCGGCGGCATCATCCCGGCGGACGATGTGAATGTGCTGAAACAGTGCGGCGCCTCGGCCGTCTACACGCCGAAGGACTTCCAGCTCAACGACATCATGACCGGCATCGTGAAGCTGGTCGACGCCAAGGCGGCAGTGCTCGCCGAGGCGTCCATCCCCGTGCCGCCGCTTAGGGCTCGCGAGAAAGTGCCACTGTGAGCCACTTCATGGCTTGGACGAAAGCGCTTACCGTTGTCACGCTCGTCTGCGGACCGCTCGCTGCTTTGGCGGAGGACAGCGCCACTCCCTGCCCAGCGGGCACCGTCGCCTCAGGCAGCGGCGACGTCATGGTTGAGGGCAAGCAAGCTGCCAGGGCAGGCGACAGCGCGGGCTGCGCCGGCACTATCACCGAAGGTTCGCCAGACGTGTTCATCAACGGCAAGCCTGCCGCGGTTCAGGGGAGCAAAACCGGCTGCGGCGGCACCATTGCCTCAGGCGCTACCGGCGTCTTCGTCAACGGTAAGCCCTTCGTTATTGCCGGCTCGGCCGGCGACTGCCCCGACAAATAAGCCACCGGCCACGCCTCCGTGGCGCATCCCCCGCGTTGCCGCTAGAATAAGAGAATCGTCTGCGTGCTCACGCGGCGTGAGACGCTTTGTCACTGGGGGGACATCATGAACTTCAACTTGAGCGCACCGCGGCGCGAGACGTTCCTCGTCTCCGCCATCATCACCGCTCTCGTCGTCATCGGCATGATCGTGCCGTTGCCGTTCTTCACGAGCTATGCACTTGGCCTGCTGCTGATCGCCTACCTGATCCTCATGGCTGGCGTGCTGGTCGACGGTCTATAGGCGAGAACAGCGCTGGGCCAAGTCTCAGCGCACCGCCGCCTGCCTCTCTCCGATGACGGCGCCGGCATCCGCGCCGTCGTCGCTTGAGAGATATGGCTTGAGCGCCGCGAACAATTCGCGGCCGCGAACCGGCTTAGACACATAGCCGTCCATGCCGGCAGCGAGATAGTCCTCGCGATCGCCCTTCATCGCATGCGCGGTCAGGGCCACGATGGGGATCTCGCCTTTGTCGCCGCCGAGACTACGGATGCGCTTGGTGGTCTCCACGCCATCGAGATCAGGCATCATGATGTCCATCAGCACGAGGTCGTAGTCCTTCGCTGCGAGCCGCAGAAGCGCTTCAGATCCGCTCTCGACGTTGTCGTAGCTGAGTCCATACTCCTCGAGATAGGCGCCGATCAGCATGCGGTTCACGGCGTTGTCCTCGACCACGAGGACATGTCCCACGAGCCTGCCGTCGGCCTCCGCCTCCCTGACCGGGACGGCATCGGCGCGCTCGGTCGGGATGGTGAACCAGAACAGGCTCCCCTGCCCGGGCGCGCTCTCACAGCCGATCTCTCCGCCCATCAGCTCGACCAGCCGCCTTGAGATGGAAAGACCAAGACCGGTTCCGCCATGCTGGCTTCCGTTGTGATCTGCCTGAACATAGGGTTGAAACAGTCGCTGCTTCTGAAATTCGCCGAAGCCGATTCCGGTGTCGGTGACGTCGAAGCGGAGCTTGAACTTGCCGTCGGCTGCGCCGGCATTGGCATGGATCCGGACCGACCCGCGCGAGGTGAATTTCACGGCATTGTCGGTAAGGTTGGTGAGCACCTGGCGTAGACGAACCGAGTCGCCCTTGACGAAACGCGGGCAGCTCATGCCCACATTAACGGCGCCGAGGACGCCCTTCTCGCGCGCCCGCGCCTGCAATTCGTTGCCTACGCTCTTGATCAGCTCATGCAGATCGAACACCGCATTGTCGAGCTCGAAGCGCCCTGCCTCGAGCTTGGAAAAATCGAGAATGTCGTTCAGTACCGCATGCAGGCTCTTCGCCGATTGCTGCAGCGTCTCGGCATAGCGCCGCTGCGTGGCGTCGAGCCCGGTGTTGAGCAGAAGCTCCGACATGGAGATCACGGCGCCGAGCGGAGTGCGGAGCTCGTGGCTCACCACTGCGAGCAGATCGGACTTGGCCCTGTCGGCCGCCTCAGCCTGTTCGCGCTGCTTGCGCTCGGCGTCGACCGCCTGGGAGAGACTTTCGATCTGCGCAAGGAGATCGTCAGGTCTGAAATCTTGCGGTTTCATGCGTTCGGTCCACCCGTTTTCCCTCGTTCCGCCAACAATTCCAGAAACCACTTAAGAGTCGGCTAAATTTGCGCGGGAGCAGGTTCGGCGGAGCAGCATTGCCAATGATGCGTAGAATCGGGACCGATGCCGATATTCGCGAGGGGCTGGCGGCGCTGACCATCGTCTGCCCGCATCTCGCCCGCGTTCACGCGCTGACCGGAGATCCACCGCTTCGCAAGCGGCCAAGAGGCTTTGAGGGCCTTTCGCGCGTCGTTGTCGGCCAGCAACTCTCGATTGCCAGCGCCGACGCGATCTGGGGACGCGTGCGCGCCCGCGTGCAGCCCTTCGAGGCCGCAACCCTCCTAAGCATACCGGACAAGGACTTGCGCAAGACCGGGCTGTCGCGAAGCAAGGTCGCCACGCTGCGAGAAGTCGCCATGGCGATCGAAGCTGGCAGGCTGAAGCTCAATGCGCTTGCACGGGCAGACGAAAACACAATCCATGCCGAACTCACCTCTATCAAGGGAATCGGACCCTGGACCGCCGACATCTACATGATGTTTTCGCTCGCCCGTGCCGACGCCTGGTCGCCCGGCGATCTCGCGCTTCAACATGCGGTCAAGGACGCGCTGCTCCTTGCCGAGCGTCCCTCGCTTGCTGAGATGACCGAGCATGCGGAAATTTGGCGGCCTTGGCGCGGCGTCGCGGCGCGGCTGCTTTGGTCTTACTACGCGTTTTGCCGCAAACGGGGCGGGTCAAGCGCCGAGCCTCTCCCGTAGCGGAAAGCACTCAGGCGGGACTCATGGGAATTTGCGGCCGCGACTGGCGACAAACGAGCCTCGTATGCCATAGAGAGGGCCATGATCATCTGTTCCTGCTCTCTTATCACCGCCAAGGACGTGGCCGAGGCGGTGAACGCGATCCGCACGGCCGATCCGCTCGTGGTGCTGACGCCTGGCCTCGTCTATCGCCACCTCGGTAAGCGGCCCTCTTGCGGCGGATGCATGCCGCTCATCACCAGGCTCATGGTTGCTTATGACGAGGAGGGCGTGAGCTCATCGGGACCAGGTGAGCGGAGAGGAATCGAGAAACCGTAGCAAAACTGGCAAATTTTCTACCTAGTTTAGAATCGCTCTAGATAATTTTCCGCGAACAGTCCATGATCCCCACAAGGTCAAAGGCCAGAGGTTGAGAAGGAGATAGACGCATGAAAGGGAATCCCCGGGTCATCGAGTACCTGCAGAAGGGACTCACGAGTGAGCTGACCGCCGTCAACCAGTACTGGCTGCATTACCGCCTGCTTGACGATTGGGGCTTCACTCGTCTCGCCAAGAAAGAGCGGGAAGAATCGATCGAGGAGATGCATCACGCGGACAAGCTGATCACCCGCATCATCTTCCTCGAGGGGATGCCGAACCTGCAGAAAATCGACCCCTTGATGATCGGCCAGAATATCAAGGAGGTCCTCGAAGCCGACCTCAAGGCAGAATACGCAGCCCGCGCGCTCTACATGGAGGCTCGTGCCTGCTGCCGTAAGGAAGAAGACTATGTCACCATGGACATCTTCGAGGAGCTGCTCTCCGACGAGGAAGGCCACATCAACTTTCTCGAGACGCAGCTGAACCTGGTCAAGGATATCGGCATCGAGAATTACGGCCAGCTCAACGCGCATTCCGCCGATGAATTCCCGAGTGAAGACGTGGGTGCCTGATCGGGCTTGTCAATCGCACTGAGATAGAAGACCTTCGCTCGGCTTCCCCCTCGCGGGGGAAGCGCGTTTGCGCTTTTGCGCGGACAGAATGACAGTCGCATCCAGCGCGAGGATTCATTTCCATATGTCGTCGCCGCGTCTTGACGGACCGCGCCTGCCGCCAGCCGCCGGCGGCGCTGCGAAGCAACTCGTGGTGTTCCTCCACGGCTATGGCGCCGACGGCAACGATCTGATCGGCTTGGGCCGCGAATGGTCGCGCATGCTCCCGCACGCCGCCTTCGTTTCCCCACACGCGCCGGAAGCATGCGGCATGGCGCCGATGGGGCGGCAATGGTTCAACCTGACCTTCCGTGATCCTGGCGAGATGGCCCGCGGCGTAGCGCAGGCCGGCCCCGTGCTCGACGCGTTTCTCGCAGCCGAACTCGAGCGCCTGCGCTTGCCCTCGAGCGCTCTTGGGCTCGTCGGCTTCAGCCAGGGCACCATGGTCGCACTCGCCGTCGGCCTGACCCGCACGCCACCGCCTGCCGCAATCGTCGGCTACTCAGGCGCGCTCGCCAATGCCGAGGCGCTGGTCGAGCGGCAAGGCGCGGGCCCCGCGGTCCTGCTCGTGCATGGCGACATGGACGAGGTGATCCCGGTCGATGCCATGCTGCTTGCCCGCGAGCAGCTCGCGCAAGCCGGGCTTCCGGTCGAATGGCATGTGGCGCAAGGGCTAGGCCATGGCATCGACCCGACCGGCCTCAAGCTCGGCGGCGCGTTCCTCAAACAAGCCTTCGCCGCCGCCGCGATCTAGCGACTTCGTCTCTCTCCCACCGATCACGCCACCCAGGGGTCGTAAGTGCCGAAGGTCCACACATGGCCTTCGAGATCGCGGCACGTGTAGTCGCGGCCGCCATAGTCCTGCGTCTTGATGTCGAGCACGATCTCGGCGCCAGCCGCCTTCGCTCGCGCGTAATGCGCATCGGCGTCGTCCACCACGACATAGATGCCTTGAGTCACCGGCTCGCCTTTGTTTGGCGCCGCGACCAAACGTCCATATGCGGTCTCGACATCGCCGAGCATGATCATGCCGTTGCCGAAGGTAAGTTCGGCATGGGCCACCCTACCGCCGTCCGCCGGAACCACCATTTTCCGCTCAAAGCCGAAGGCCGCGCAGAGCCAGTCTATCGCCGCTTCAGCATTCCGGTAGCGCAAGGCCGGAATGATCCGGCTGCCGCGCACGCTTCTCTCTTCAGACATCTAGGTCTCCCCGAACCTGTCCACACTGCATCTTGGGTCCTTCACAGAGCTGACACGTCCCTATAGTATGCCCGCGCGTGACCCGAGTGCGACGGGCAAGCTGAAGGAATCGTCGCCTTGAACGTCGCCACCGCATCAGCATCTCCAGGCTCGTTTCCCGCCCTCGTGCTCAATGCCGACTACCGGCCGTTGAGCTACTACCCCCTCTCCCTCTGGGGCTGGCAGGACACCGTGAAGGCGGTGTTCCTCGACCGCGTCAACATCGTCTCCGAATATGACCGCTCGGTCCGCTCGCCGACTTTCGAGATGAAGCTGCCGAGCGTCGTGTCGCTCAAGACCTATATCAGGCCGGCGCTCTATCCGGCCTTCACCCGGTTCAACGTGTTCTTGCGCGACCGGTTCATCTGCCAATATTGCGGCGACAAGGACGATCTCACCTTCGATCATCTCATACCGCGCTCTCGCGGCGGGCTGACCCGCTGGGACAACGTGGTCGCGGCCTGCGCCCCCTGTAACCTGCAGAAGGGCGGTAAGCTGCCGGCAGAGGCCAAGATGCACCCGGCGCAGAAGCCTTACCGGCCGACGGTGTTCGAGCTCCATCGCAACGGCAGGCTGTTTCCGCCGAATTATCTCCATGAGAGCTGGCTCGATTATCTCTACTGGGATACCGAGCTCGAGCCGTAAGCGCGTCGGCTATTCAAAAGCACTTGTCCATGCGCGTCGGCTTAGCGCCGCAACGCCGCACCCCACGCGGCGAGCCCGGCAATCAGGGCCGAGATCACCGCATTCCATCCTGCGAAGGAGAGGCCGGCCATGCGCCAGGACGCATCGCTGCAGCTGACTACGGTCGCGCGCTCGATCGCGCTTGCGACGCCGCCTTCGCCCCATTCCACCGGCACGCCGCCGGAGCAGGACGCAGGTCCTTCCCACCATTTCCACTCGATGCCTGAATGATAAACGCCGACGCCTGCATTGATCAGGAAGGCGAGCGCCACGAGCGCAAATACGATGCGGGTGAGCGTGAACGACTCGGCGCGCGCGGCGAAGAACGCAACGATCAGCGCAGGCACGCCGAAATAATAAGCGTAGCGCTCCTGCAAACAGAGCGGACAGGGTGCGTAGCCGAAGCGCTCGAAAATATGGGCAATCAGGATAGTCGCGAACGCGATCGAGAACGCGATGGCGCTCACCAGCATCAGCTGGCCTGCAAGCTTGTCCACAGAGGCCGTGTCAGAACGCATATTTGGCGATGAGGAAGCCGCCGACGATCGCCGCGAGGAAGCCTGTGGTGACAAGGGTCAGACGCTCCTCGATGAACCCGCGGATCGGCTCGCCGTAGATGCGCAGCAGCTCCGCCTCGAGGAAGAAGCGCGCGCCGCGGGTGATGAACGACAGCACGATGAACATGAAGAGATCATAGCCGGCAAAGCCCGAAGCGATGGTCACAATCTTGAACGGGATCGGCGTCAGGCCCTTGATCAGGATCACCCAAGCGCCCCATTTGGCATAGGCCTCGCGGAACGCCTCGATGCCCTGGCCATAGCCGTAGAGCGAGATCAGCCACTGGCCGAGCGTGTCGAAC
>WBZQ01003053.1_pt1 | contig 10493 bp, 11 predicted proteins | sample 5204251 | NCBI WGS metagenome assembly WBZQ01 (sample SAMN12412402, study PRJNA552823) | activated sludge metagenome | isolation source: activated sludge from nitrification reactor of wastewater treatment plant... | place: USA: Virginia | collected 2017-09 | reverse complement strand
ATTGATGCTCCTACCCTTAGCGCCAGAGAGCTAACACGTTATCTGCTAGATCAGCTCTAACCTAGTAAAGCCTTATTAGATCAATGACCAGATCGACAATATGCTTTGTCATGTTCTGCATTCAACAAAGCGTTAGTGTCCTCCCAAAAACCAACGTTTACGGGACTCCCCCGCCACCCCCCTGCCCTGCCCTCTTATTCGCACCCCAAACATTCCCGAAACTCGTCTTGAATTCTGATTCCCGATAAGGTATGATAAATCATATTTCGGGAGGGTATGGCTATGGATCAAGCAGACGAGGAACGGAAACGGCGGCAGGTGCAGGGGGAAATCCCGGATCAATTGCCGGCGGCAGTGGATGAACCGGCACCGGTCGAGGTGACGGCGGGTGAGCCGGATGACGGATCCGACCATCTGCCCCCGGCCGGGCTCGATCCGGCCGAGGATGACGCCGCGCAGGATCGGGTGACAGTGGACGAAGATCTGGCCGTGCCGGACGAGCTGATCGAAAAACCGACCACGCCCAAAGAGCGGGATCCGAACGAGCCGGATACGTCGCAGCGGCCATCGGCGCCGATTCCGGGCGCCGCGCCCAGCATACGGCCGGGATCGGGCGGCGGGGAAAGCCGGTTCAATGATCCGGGCGCGATCAAAAGCCATATCCATGATCTGGAACATGTCGCCCCGCGCGAACGGGCGGCGGCGCTTGCGGCCGAACAGGCCGAGGCCAAGGCGGCAGAGGAACGCCAGATGCATGACCAGGCCGAGCAGCTGGAGCGGGATAAATCCGCCCAAACGCTCAGCCCGGAAGACCAGGCGCGCTATTTCGGCGCCGAGGATCCAGCGGCAGCCGAGCCCACCACGGAATCATCTGACGCCCCTGCCGCCCATGGCGAGCAGCCCCCTGCCCCGCCGGCGGCAACCCCGGATCCGGCCGCGGAACCGACCGCCGCAGCGGAAGAGCCGCGCCGCCCCGATGCGCGGGATCTGGCGCGGGCCTATCGGGAAGAAACGGCCGGCGATAGCAGCGTCACCCAGGCGGCAGCGCCCAGCCGAAACGAGCCGGCGCCCGCCGATGCGCGCGAATTGGCCCGCAGCTATCGCGAAAGCGAAGCCGCCAAACCCGAATCCACCAAACCAGAGCCGAGCGCGCAACCGCGCACCGGCATCGATATCGATTAAGGAACCGCCATGCTGGTCGGCTATGCCCGCGTCTCGACACTCGATCAAAATCCCGCCTTGCAGCTGGATGCGCTCACCGCCGGCGGCGCGGAAAAGATCTTTTCGGAAAAGGTATCGGCCGGCAAAGATCGGCCGGAACTGCGCGCCGCGCTCGATTACATGCGCGCGGGCGATGTGCTGCTGATCTGGAAGCTGGACCGCCTCGCCCGATCGACCAAAGAGCTGATCCAGACCGCCGAGGAGCTGGCCACGCGCGGCATTGAAATGCGCTGCCTCACCCAGCCGATCGACACCACAAGCGCCGCCGGGCGCCTGTTCTATACCATGATCGCCGCCTTTGCAGAATTCGAGCGCGAGATCATCCGCGAGCGCACCAAGGCCGGCCTGCGCGCCGCCGTCGCCGCCGGGCGCAAGGGTGGCCGCCCCCCTGCCCTCGACAAAAAGCAGCTGGCCGCCGCGCGCGCCTTGCTGCGCGATCCGGCCCTCACGATCGCGGAAATCGCCGCCCAGCTGGGGGTGAGTAAATCCGCGCTCTATCGCCATTTCCCCGGCGGTAAATTCGCCCTGATGACACCGGCCACCCCGCCGGAGCCAGAGGCGGTCCCATGACCGGATTTTCGCTGACATTGGAGGTCAAAGACCCCGCCCGCAATCTGTGGCGGGCCTATCATATCAGCGCCGGCACCGATCTTTTCGGCGACTGGCTGATCGATCTGACCTATGGCCGCATCGGCGCGCGCGGCCGCACCCTGCGCCAAATCGCCCCCGACCAGGCCGAAGCCCGCCGGCTGGTTCGCGACTGCCTACGCCGCCGGCGCACAGCACCGAAACGCCTGGGCATTCCCTATCAGATCACGCGGATCGAGGGCGATCAGGAATGGCTGGGCGGAGTGGATTTTAGCCATTAAATCTATATATCTGATATATACCGCGTATATAAGCGCGCCAGTTTCGTCAAGTTTTTTTGCTACAAAACTTGACATTATTGCCAGCTGCGGCGATACTTGTGGCATGGAAATGATAGAACAAACCAGCCATCCGGCAAAAACGATCGCCCGCCATGTTCGCATGCGCATTGAACAGGGCGGCGAACGGCTTTGGCGATTGGAGGATTTTCGCGATCAGCCATTCCCTGCCGTGGCGCAGGCCCTGTCGCGCCTGACCAAGGCCGGCATCATCCAAAGACTCAGCAAGGGCGTCTATTATCGGCCAAAACAAACGATTTTTGGCCAAAGCCGCCCGAATCCGGCGCATCTGCGCCGCTTGGCGCAGCAGGGGCAAGGCATGTTTCCGGCCGGCATCATGGCCGCCAACATGCTGGGCTTCACCACCCAGGCCGGCCAACGCGGCGAGGTGGCAACATCCGCCGGCAGCCTGCCCCGCAAATTGATCGGCGCGGATATGGTGGTTCATACCCGCCGGCCAGCCGCCTGGGCCGGCTTGTCGGAGACGGACGCCGCCTTGCTCGATTTCATGCGGCGCGGCGGGCGCGAAAGCGAGCTGTCGCCAGAAGAAACCACGCAGCGGCTGTTGATGCTGCTGGCCAAGGATGATCAATTGGATCGCCTGCTAAAGGTTGCCGCCAGCGAGCCGCCGCGCATGCGCGCGCTGCTCGGGGCTTTGGCCGAGCAGCTGAAGGCATCCCCTGCCCTCACCCAGGAGCTGCGCCAATCATTGAACCCTCTATCCCGTTTCGATTTCGGCCTGTTTGCCGGATTGCCAAACGCAAAGGCCTGGCAGGCAAAAGGGTCAAAGGTCGAGCCGCGACGCATTTTTCCGCCACCACTTCCCCCGCAGTCGTCAGGCCCTGGCTGATCAGGCTTGCGTGAGCTGTGCTCACGCACCCGCAGGGCGGCCATATGGCCGAGGGTGATCTGGCAGGGCTTGACGTGTCCTCCCGCCGATAATCGCAAAAGGCCCCACGGGGCCATGGATGCAAAACCGGCTTTGCCGACAATTTATATATCCGGTATATACCACATATATAAAATCACTCGCGCGACAATTCTTGCTTTACGGGCTTATCTATGATACATATCAATGGTATTAAACACCACACATAAGACGCTATCATGAGATCAAACGCCCTGCCAACCCTGCCGATTCCGGTCAATCGGGCCCTGCGCAAGCTGGGCGCGGATATTCGCGATGCGCGGCGGCGGCGGCGGATTCCAACCGCGCTGATGGCCGAGCGGGCCTTTATCAGCCGGGCAACTCTGAACCGCCTGGAAAAAGGCGCGCCCGAGGTCTCGCTTGGCATCTATGCGACGGTGCTGTTTGTGCTGGGCCTGGAAAGCCGCCTGGCGGATCTCGCCGATCTGCGCTTTGACCCGGTTGGCCAGGCGCTGGCCGATGAAACGCTGCCAAAGCGCATTCGCAGCCGCAAAAGCAAAGGCGCCAGCACATGACCGACCAGCCCCTGTTTGTCCATGTGGATCTCGACGGCACGCCCGTTCTCGCCGGCCGTCTCTATTGCCGTCGGCCAAAGGGCCATGAGAGCGCCAGCTTTGAATATGATCGCGGCTGGCTGGATCACCCGCGCGGATTTGCGCTGGACCCTGCCCTGCCCCTAATTGCCGGCCAGTTTCATACGGCGGCCGGCCGGGCCTTGTTTGGCGCGATTGGCGATAGCGCGCCCGATCGCTGGGGCCGCACCTTGATGCGCCGGGCAGAGCGCCGTCTTGCCCGTGCCGAAAATCGCCAGCCGCGCAGCTTCGGCGAGGTCGATTTTCTGGCCCGTGTCGATGATGAAACCCGCATGGGAGCCTATCGCTATGCCAAAGCGCCGGGCGGGCCCTTTCTGGCCGAGCCTCAAAACAAGAACCGCGTGCCACCCTTGCTGGAATTGCCGCGGCTGATGAATGCAGCGGACCGGGTCGCGCGCGATGATGATGATAGCGACGATGATCTGCGCCTGATCCTAGCGCCCGGATCCTCGCTTGGCGGCGCGCGGCCAAAGGCATCGGTGCGCCATACCGATGGCCGCTTGATGATCGCCAAATTTTCAGCGCCCGGTGACGAAATGGATTTGCCCAAATGGGAATCCCTCGCCCTTACGCTTGCCGATCAGGCCGGCTTAAATGTCGCCCGTCATCACCTTCACAACGTGCAAAATCGCTCGATTTTGCTGCTCGATCGCTTCGACCGCATCGGCCATTCGCAAGATAAAATGGCCCGCCTGCCCTTCCAATCGGCCATGACGCTCTTGGGCGCGACCGATAACGAAACCCGCAGCTATTTGGAAATCGTTGCCGGCATCCGCCTGATCGGCGCGGCCGTGGCCGATGATCTGGCCGAGCTGTGGCGGCGCATCGTGTTTTCAATCCTGATTTCCAACACCGATGACCATTTGCGCAACCATGGATTTTTGCGCACATCAAACACCGGCTGGCGGCTGTCGCCGGCCTATGATCTGAACCCCATGCCGCCCGACATAAGACCGCGGATCCTATCAACCGCAATTGATGCAGAGGACACAACCGCCTCGATCGAGCTGGCCCTATCCGTTGCCCTGCAATTCGGACTGAAGCAGACAGAGGCGAAACAACAGGCCGCACAGATTGCCCGCGTGGTTTCTGGTTGGCATCCGCTTGCAGCAAAGCTGGGGCTCTCGCCCCGCGAGATCGACCGCATGGCCGGCGCCTTCGACCATGCCGATCTGACAAAGGCTCTAGGATGGGGGGCAACGTGATCAGCATAATGGTAACAGCTTGGGAATTGGATGGGGCGCCGTCATATATAGATTATATATGCGATGCATATACGTCATATATAAAACATTCCCCCTTCGTCCCCAATGCCCTTTTGATGCAGTTATATGCATCAGGAGCCTCAAATTATGCAGAATGACGCATCACGCTGCTATATGACTGAAAACATTACGGCAGCATTGAGGGCGGCCCGCCTAGCCAAGGGGTTGACGCAGCGAGCATTGAGCGCGCTCTCCGGCGTGCCGCAGGCGCATATCTCCAAGATTGAAAGCAATGCGGTTGATCTGCGGCTGTCCAGCCTTATCGCGCTGGCCAATGCCCTTGGTGTAGAGGTCCATCTGCTGCCGCGAAAGCTGGTCCCGGCGATGAAGTCTCTTATCAGATCCGCTGGCACGAATAATCTGCCACAGCGCCCGGCCTATCAACTGGACGGTGACAATGATTGAATAGTAGGCATTAGGTGTTCTACTGGACAGCACGCTCACGTGCTGCATATATATCTCTTATATAACGTTTATATACGCCCCGCCCTGCCCCGCCATCTCCAAACAACATTCCGCTTGTATATATCTCATATATACACCATATATATGAACCAACGCAGCGCCCTGCCCTGCCCCCGCTGTGCGGTCGCGTTCTACGCGGGGCTGGCGTGCGCGATGGATGATTGATAAGGTTGGATGATGAAGGATAAGCCCCTGCCCCTGTTTGGCGATCTTGAGCCGCCGGCCTCGACAGAGGACGCGGGCGGCGCTGTGGCGCCGCGCGGCAAGCGGGCGCGGTCGCCGGCGGCGAAAGAGGCCAGCCGCAAGACGACGCCGGGGGGGCTCTCCACCAAGCGGATCAATCGGCTGCTGGATGCGGCCGAGGCGATCAAGGCAAAGCCGGCGATTGAAGATGACGCCATCGCCTTTATGGCGCGGGCCCTGGTGCAAGCCACCCTGCCCCACAGCGACCCCGGCGATGTGCGGGCCTGGGGCCGCGAAAATGGCAATTTCTCGCTCTCGATTGAACCGGGCTATGTGATCAAAAACCGCCAGCCGGTCAGCCTTGGCATTCCCTATGGCGTGATCCCGCGCCTGCTGATGTTTTGGGTCACGACCGAGGCCGTGCGCACGGGCAACCGCAGGCTGTCGCTTGGTTCATCCCTGGCCGATTTTATGCGGCAAGTAGGGCTAGATCCCGCGACCGGCGGCGGGCCGCGCAGCGACGCCGCGCGCCTGAAAGAGCAGATGAAGCGGCTGTTTTCCGCCCGCATCGGCTTTACCTATGATGATGAGTCCGCCGAATTCGCCCGCAATCATTTTTCGATCGCCGACAAGGTGCAGCTGTGGTGGAACCCGGCCTCGACCAACATCGACAGCTTGTTCGATAGCGCGATCGAGCTGGGCGACCGTTTTTTCAAGGAAATCACCGAACGGCCCGTGCCGGTCGATACGCGGGCGCTGGCCGAATTGAAACAATCGCCGCTCGCGCTCGATCTCTACGCCTGGCTGACCTATCGGGTCAGCTATTTGAAAAAGCCGCAGACAATCCGCTGGGAATTGCTGCAAGACCAATTCGGCGCCGATTATCAAAACATCCGCGCCTTCCGCTTCAAAGTGCGCCAGCTGCTGAAGCGGATCGAGGCGCTGTATCCTGATTTACAGCTGGAAGATGACGAACGCGGGCTGACCCTGTTGCCGAGCCCGACGCATGTGCCACGGCTGAAGAAAGGCGAGTAGGGCAGGGCAGGGCGCAGCCCTGCACCCCTTTTATATGCGCTATATATATTGGATATATATTTTTCGGCCAGCGTGGGGCAGGGCGGCTTTATATACGGCATATATATCTGGCATATAAAACACCTATACCGCATATATATTTCAGCCTTGACAGGCACGGCGGCGCCATCTATAAACACTATATACGGCATATATACCGCGTATATAAATTATATATGCCACCAGGAGTCACATGCAAGGAAAACCGATGATCTACACCGTGGGCGGGATCAAGGGCGGATCGGGTAAAACGACCGTCTCGACGAATCTGGCTGTCATGCTGGCGCAATGCGGGCGTGATGTGTTGCTGATCGATGCCGATGACCAGGAGAGCGCGACCGATTTCACCATGTGGCGCAACGAACGGCTGGACGGGCAGGCGGGTTATACCGCCGTGCAGCTGACCGGGCCGAACGTGCGGCGCGAAGCGCTGGCGCTTGCTGAAAAATACAGCGATGTCGTGATCGACACCGGCGGCCGCGACACCACCAGCCAGCGCGCGGCGCTGACGATCGCCAATGTGGCGCTGTTTCCCTTCGTGCCGCGCTCGCTGGATGTGTGGACGATCGAGAAGCTGACCCGCGTGCTCTACGAGGTTCAGCCGGCGAACCCCGACCTAAAAACCTTTGCCTTTATCAATCGCGCCGACCCGAGCGGATCCGACAATGACGACGCCGCCGCCGCCATCCGCGATGCGGAAGGGCTGACCTTCCTCGATACGCCGCTTGGCAACCGCAAATCCTTTGCCAACGCCGCCGCCGGCGGGCTTGGCATCGCCGAATATCAACCGATCGACAAAAAGGCGATCCAGGAATTCCAGGCGCTGTTCACGGCCGTCACCGGCCTCGCCGCGCCGGCCCTGATCGAGAAGGTGGCGTGATGGCTGTTTCCCGCAAACCCCTGCGCCCCACACCGGTCGCCGCCAACAGCGGGGCAGGGCAGGGCATCACTGACGCCGGCAAAAGCACACCGCCGCGCCCCCGGCCGGGCGTGGATGTGGATGCAATCATCGGCCGCGGCGGCAGCGTGGCCCGCGACACCGCCCCACCCGCCAAAGCCCGCAAATCCGTGCTGCTGAACCTGCCACACGACACGGTCGAAGCCATCGCCAAAGCCCTGGCCAAGCGCCCGGTCAAAATCACCCGCCAGACCTGGATTGAGGAAGCGATCGCGGAAAAGCTGGAGAATGAAGGGTAGGGCAGGGCGCCCCCTGTGGCTCTAAGCCTCTGGTTATCCACAGAAAGCTGTGGATTGTCGGAGTTATCCACGGTGAAACGGTAACGCTTGAGATTCTTTGTGAATCAAGGGCTTAAAAGTTATCCACGGTGAAACGGTAACGGGGGGACGGTGAAACGGTAACGCCCCACTATATATATCCTGTAATAAACCTATATAAAAAAATCCTGTAGTTGCAGGCCCTTGCCTGTGGATAACTGCTGACGCAGTTACCGCACAGGACCGGGCCGCCCACAGCCAAAAAAGGGTATAAATGGATTTTGGGTAGGGGTGAATGCGGCACCGTCAGCGCGCTAAATCGCTGATTTCGCCAGCGGATAGGCTGTTTTGCTCGGCGAGGGGTGCAAGTGGTCAGGGCAAGGCACAAGACAGACACCCCGCCAGGTGGAAACAGGCCCTATCGCCAAAAGCCGATTAGAAGGCCGCTGAATGCGTTCTGGCTTTGGGGGTAGGGTAGGGTGGTCAAAACGCTTTCCCCCTATCAGGCGGGCAAATTTCCCCGAGTCTCTTTCGTTCCTGTTCCCGACTCTCTTCGGCCCTGTTTCGGATCGATCTGCATCGGATCTTGCGACCGTCGCCGGGCGACGGGTCGCCCTTACAGATGATCGACGATGACAAGGCTGCGCGGCTTGAATGGGAGCTTGACGAGCGTTTCTGTGTTGCGCAGCGTCTCGGGCAGCGGCCCGTGCTGCCGTTCCCAATCGAGGACAAAGGCCACTTCGACATCACCCGCGATCGGCGCCGGCGGTTCAAGGCCGGCAAGATTGCCGCGCAAGGCCAATCGGATTGTGTCGCCCACAATCGACAGGCGCGCGCCGCACACCTCGGCGCCCCATGGGTTTCTCTGCGCGAAGCAGAACCAGCAATTGCCCGCGGCATCGAGATGATAGCCGTAATCCTCATGATCGCTGAGCGTGAGGAATTCGGGCAGTTTCCAATCGGCGCGGGCCTGGTCGGCGGTGCGCGGATCGCGGGCGATGGCAGAGGGGGCGCGGGTCATGGGGCAGGGTCTCCAGCAGCGAAGCCAAGGGATCCTATCACACTCTGCCGCGCGCCGCTATCCGGCCCGATCAAACATACACCGGCGACAGCTTGATCACGTCGCGGCGGGCCACGCGGGCGCGGTTGGCGATGATCAAGGCGGTGTCCGGTTCGGCGAGCAGCGATTGCAGCTCGTCGGGGCGGATCAGCGGCTTGGGCGCGAGGGTCAGGCTCGATCGGCCGGCTTGGGCGTCGCCCAGGCGGGCAAATAGCCGCACGATTGGCTGCGTGATCCGGCCCCAGGCTTCATCGATCAGGCGCGAGCCCGGCATATGGCGCGTTTCATCCATGGTCGGTTGATGGCGGGCGGCGGCTTGCACGCCGGTCAGCACATCCGCCGCAATCGCCGTGCGCACGGGCAACCCATCCAGCTTGTCGAGCGACAGGCCCCAGCTGGAGCCGGCGCGGGCGGCGATATAGGCATCGGTTGCCATGGAGCGGCCGGACAGGGTCATGGCGTTGCCGAAAATGGCGAGCCATTTGTTCGCGACGGTTTGGCCGAGCCGTTCCACCACGCCTTCGACGGTTTGGGTGGCGGCGACGACCGCGAGGCCGAGCGAGCGGCCAATCGCCAGCATGGTCGCATCTTCGCCGGTGGCGATTTCCTGCGCCTCATCCATCAGGATCAGCACGGGCGTTGCATTGCCATGCTTGGCCCAGGCCGGATCCTCGGCGCGGGCTTTCAGCCCGCCATAGATCCGCGCCTTGAGCAGAGCGGTGACAACGGCGCCGGCGCGGCCATAGCGATGCGCTGGCAGCAAAAAGCCGATGCGGCCGCCGGTCAGCGCGGTCATGATGTCCACGCTTTCCTCATCGTCGCGGGTATCGGCCCAACGCAGCAGATCACCGTGGGCGGTGATGGTGGTGATCCAGGATCGCGCCGTCGCCTCGATGTTGGAGCGGGTGCGATCGTCGAGCGTCGGCCATTCCTTGGTCAGATAGGTCACGGCTTCGATCAGCACGGGATCGCCGGCGGCGTCATCATCCAGCTTTTCGACCTCTGCCAGCGCTTCGTTGCGGCGGTCGAGGATGAAGGCGATCTGGGCAATGCCCTGCATCGTCCAAAAAGGGCCTTGCAGGGCGTGGGCGATCACGGCGGCGCGGCGCAGCAGGCCGCCGGCGGATTCAATGAAAAACCCGCCGCTGTCGCCACGGCCGCCGCCCAGAATCGTCATCAGCGTATCGACGACGATCGCCGGCTCCAGCCCGGCCACCAGAGACACCCGGCATTGCGCCGGATCAATCACCTCCAGCCCTTCGGCGCCGCGCGTCATCTGGCCCAGCTCGCCGGGCAGGGCGCCCTTGCCATCCATCACGACCAGCCCGACCTTGGGCCAGGCGGCGGCCTGTTTGGCCAGCGGGCGGAGAATGCCCGATGTTTTGCCGGATCCGGTGCCGCCGAACACGACCAGATGCTGTTGCAGGTCGCGCAGGCTGAGGCCAAAGGGCAGGCCGGCTGACGGCCCGAAATCATCGCCGCGAGCCGCCAGCAGGCCCGTGGTGGTGCCAAGCGCGGCCATCGGCGCCGCCTTGTCGCGGGCGGCTTCGGCGAACTGGCGTT
>WBZQ01003052.1_pt1 | contig 10494 bp, 11 predicted proteins | sample 5204251 | NCBI WGS metagenome assembly WBZQ01 (sample SAMN12412402, study PRJNA552823) | activated sludge metagenome | isolation source: activated sludge from nitrification reactor of wastewater treatment plant... | place: USA: Virginia | collected 2017-09 | reverse complement strand
CACCGTGTGGAACAAGGGCATTCGCGCTGTCTGGGACAAGCTGGACAACTTCCTGCCGATCCCGAAGGCTCCGCCGGAGTCGTCGATCGGGTTCGCGGTCGGCGGTGCGGTCCCGTTCGGCAACGGCGCGAAGCGCGGCAAGGACTCGGTCCGGGCAATGCTGATGCCCGGCGAACACGTATGGGACACAGACGATGTTTCCCGCGCGGGCGGCCAACGCACCATGTACGGGATGCGTGAGCGCGTCATGTCCGGTGAGCCGTTCGCGTGGTCCCCCACTGGCGGACTCGGCGATCTCGGAGAGGGTGCGATCAGCAAGGCGTTCGCCACCGGTGGTGAGGTATCTGCCGGCGACAGGCTCGCACCGTCCGGCGGCGAGGGTGGCCTGCTGCCGATGGGCAAGCTGATGAAGCGCCTGATCCATGCGCTGTGGCCGGCGATCAAGGACATTGGCGGGTACCGCGTCGACTCGTTCCATGAGCATGACACCGGCACCACGCTCGACGTGATGATCCCCGGCAGCGACAAGAAGATGGGCGACAACGTGAATGCGTTCGCCCACGCCAACAACAAGAACTACCCGCTGAACTGGTCCATCTGGCAGCAGAAGATGTGGTACCCGCCGAACATGCGGTCGGAACCGATGGGCGACCGGGGAAGCCCAACCCAGAACCACATGGACCACGTCCACGCGTACTGGAAGAACAAGAACGTCGACCCGTCCCGCGTCCCCGAGGGCATGGAGCTCAAAGACTTCGGCGGCATGTCCACAGAGGACAAGCGTTCGTGGCTGATGAAGAAGGTCCAGGAGGTCGTCGAGAAGCTACTCGGCGGCATCAAGTCGGCTGTCCTCGGCAAGTTTCCCGGCGGTGCCGATGCGATCTCGCAGGTGCCGAAAGAGTTCATGACGCAAGGCTTCTCGAAGATCCTCACGAAGGCCAAGGAGGTCATCACCAGCCTCAAGGACATCGGCAAGTGGTACGACCTCGGCAAGGAGGCGATGAAGTCTGTCGCCAAGACGCTGTACAAGGGCGCGGCGGCACCGGTGAAGTGGGTCGGTGGCCTGTTCCGTGACCAGGGCGGGTACATCCCAAAGGGGATGTCGCTGGTGCGTAACGAGACCGGCAAACCTGAGGCGGTGCTGAACTGGGAGCAGCTCGGCCAGGTCAAGGATCTGATGGACGACGGCAAGACGTTTGCCGACGCTGTGCGGTCGCTGAACCTGCCCAAGACCACCGAGGACGAGTGGAAGAAGACCGTCGCCGAGGGTAAGGGCAATCAGGAGCTGGAAATCACCGCCTCTGATTCTGATGTGAAGAAGGCGCTGACCGGCAAGCTCGGGATCGAACAGACGAAGTCGCGGGCGCTGGCGGATCTTTCGGCGCTGGCGAAGAACACGAAGACCGCATCGAAGGACGCCTACGACAGCCAGAAGGAACGGCTCAAGTCCGACCATGACGCCCAGGTCGACGCGCTGAAGCTGCAGAAGAAGAACAAGCAGATCGACGCCGACACGTACACGGCACGAAAGAAGCAGCTCGACGACGACTACAAGCAGCGCAAGCAGACCCTCGCCGACGACTACAAGAACAACAATGACGGCAGCTCGAACGACACGAAGAAGCAGACCATAGAGACGGCGTACAAGAATGCGCTTGCCCAGCATGACGCCGACCAGCGCGGGGAGAAGAACAACAAGGACGAGGGCAACAAGACCACCACCGGCGATGGCGACGAACCGTCGTTGAGTCCCGAGGCGGAGTACCAGAAGAGCCGGGCTGACACCATCTCTGGACTGTTCGGTGACGCTGCCAAGGCCGCGGTCGAGGGTCAGATCCAGTCACTGTTCGGTGTGTTGTCCATCGGCGATTCACCACCACTGCTCGCCGCATACAACCAGTTCGAGTCTGATCAGGACGAGTACCGGAAGATGAAGAAGCGGCAGAAAGAGTTCGAGACTGGTACGGGCGAGTTCGAGAACAAGACCAACACCACCACCGGGGATGACTCCACCGATGACACCACAGGTAAGCCCAAGACCGAGTCGCCTACGGGTGACCCGAACGCGGGCGTAGTGACGAAGAGCGAGAAGTCGTCTGTCCCTGACCGTGCCGACGATGATGACGCACCCGCGGGCAATGCGAGTGTCAAGGACAAGGTCAAGGCCGCCTTCAAGTCGCTCGGGTGGAATGTTGGCGCGCCGTGGGCTGCTACCGATTGGATCGTTGGCAAGGAGTCGTCGTGGAATCCGGTTGCCCGCAACCCCTCGTCGCGTGCGTTTGGGCTGTTCCAGTTCCTCGGCTCCACCAAGGACCAGTACCTGCCGGACGAGAATCCAGACCCGTTCATTCAGGGTAAGGCGGGTCGCCAGTACATCAAGGACAGGTACGGGGATCCGGAGAAGGCTAAGGCATTCTGGGAGGTCAACGGCTGGTACCGCGATGGCGGGTGGGTTCGCGGCAGGGGCACGCGGCGCAGTGACTCGAACCTGATCGCTGTGTCCGATGGCGAGTTCGTGATGAATGCGGATGCGGCGGATGCGAATGCGGGTGCGCTGGAAGCCATGAACCGGGGCGCTCGACTAGTGCCGGGTCCGGGGCGCTCTGGCGACACGATCAACTACCACATCGAGACTGCCCGTGTGCCTGATGCTTTCGCGCTGGCGCAGAGGCAGGAGAAGGAGCGTGCCTTGGTGAAGCTCGGGAAGTACGGCGGATGAGCGACAACGCGGTCATTGCGTTCGAGTCCGATGACGACTACATCGAGGTGTCGGGCACCGAGCAGGCGCTCGATGACGGGATCATCCTGGATGTGTCACCGGATGGGATTTTCTCGACCGGGTACACAACCATCACCAGGTCGGGTGCGTTCCAAATCGGCGGCGATGCGGTAGGCGATGAGATACCGATCCGTGAGGTGATTCTGCCGCTCGATATCTGGGATGCGGGCGCAGGGATTGAGGCGAACGTGAACCGGGTGCGGCACATGTTCCGTATGGGGCACACTGTCACCTTCAAGTACACCTCGGAGCGTTCTGGGTTGCGGTGGTTGAAGATTCGCCCGTCGAAGTCCATTCAGTTCGTGCAAGAGCAGGACTGGAATATGGACGGGCACGCGCACGCGATCGTTACTGCGATCGCGGTGCAGCCGCACTACCAGTCGCCGGAGGATGTGCAGACGTGGACGAAGCAAACCTCGGGGGCGGAGTTCGGGACGGTCGAGCTGTGGAATCCCACCGACCAGCGGTGCTATCTCGAATGGGATATCGACCCCGGCACATGGGCGTTCCCCGACTGGTCGTTCGGCCTCGAATCCGAGTACGACCGGGTGACAGGTGCTGATCATGATCGGATGATCACGACTCCGGCGCTGTCACAACGGTTGTCGGTGATGGCTGACCCGCAGTACGACACCTACATCTCGGCGAACCTGTCGAATGCGGCCGGGCTGTTCAACGGCGTCGAGCCGCTGTACTGGCTGCCGCCGTACACCCCGCCGACTGAGGTCACCGTGTTCGGCACGGGTCCGGCGGGCCGTCAGATGATGTGCACGATGCGCCGGTTCTGGTCGGCCGAATCCGGCTTGGAAGCGGGGTTCGCCTGATGCCCGCCACATTCCCCGGCGGCACGCTGGAGGACTTCAAGCTGTGGTCTCGCGAGGTGCGTGACTACCGGATCGAGCAGTCCCTCAAGCCTGCTCGGGTGCGGCTGTGGGATGGGGACTGGATCTATCGGGGCACCGCGACCAACCTCAGGCCGGGCGGCAAGGCCGAGATCAACGACTTCGCCGACGGCTCAATCACGTTCGACCTGCCGATCTCGCGTGACGACCGGCGCAAGTACTTCCTGGCGTACTGGATCCTCAAGCAGTACGAGCGCAAGGAGTCGGTCCACGTCACCGTAGACAAGTCCGGCGGCCGGGTCTCGGGGTTCTTGGTCGAGGCGACGCTCAAGCGCGACAAGGGCGGCGACTACGTGTCGTGCACGTTCGCTGAGGACTTCGCCGAGCTGCGTAACGTGCATGTCGCGCCGAACCCTTTCCTGCCGTTGTGGCTGATCCAGTTCCCCCGAATCTTCTTCCTGTGGTGCTCGTCGATGTACGGTCTGAAGCTCGCGCTGATGCTGAACCTTATGAGGTTGCAGCTCACCAACTTCAACCTCGGCTCCGATCCGCTCAGCCCGTCCGGCCCGGCCGGCACGTCCGGGTTCTGGGCGCAGTCGCAAATCGTCGTGAAGCCGATGCATGTGGCCGCCGACATCTCGCCTACCACCATCATCACCGCGGCGATGGACTCGTGGACCGACGTCGCCGAGCCGGTCATGGAGGACGCCGAGCTGTTCCTGGAACGCCGGCGGTACCTGACCGGCGACCCGGAGCCGTGGCCCGGCGCGGGAACGAACTTCCGCAACGGCACCCTGATCGTGGATGTGGTCGACAAGTCGGGGTACCGCACCGGAACATCCATTGGCGGCAACCTCCTTTCGGGGCTGACCAGGATGTTCGCCACGACTGCCGGGAACTCGTCGGAGGACGCCTACAACCTGTTCACCGGCACGCCCGACCCGTCCGGGTACCAGGTCGCGAACTGGCTGGGAACGTACCCGTCGATGCCGTACGTGATCTACCGCGACGGCGACATCACGGGCATCGAGACGTACGACTTCCGCATCATCCAGGGCGGACCGTGTCGGATCACTGTCGGCGGCGCGTCGATGCCCGGCGTGAACGAAATCATCAAGGCGGGCGTGAACTACCTCGGTGATGTGGTGGGTGACAACATGGTCATCGCGGGCTATGGCGTGGGATCGCTTGGCAGCTCGATCAACACGTTCCTCGAACCGATCTACAAGGACACCCTGCTCAGCTACATGAGCTTGCCGCTGCTCGATCGTGTGGCGCGCCAGGGCTGGGGTCACCGGCTGGAGACGACGGGCACGGGTGCGGTGCAGGCGTACACCCCGGCAGCGCTGATCGCGTTGCGTACCCGGCGACGCGAGACCGATCCGGACACCGCGTTCAACGTGTCCGTCAGGGATGCGGGGCCGTGGCTGATCGGCGATCAGGGGCGCGGGCATTGGTGGCTCGGGGATCGGGTCGGTGCGACGAGTCGCTATGACCCGCAACGCATCTACGTCAACCGGTGCCGTTCGCTGTCGATCCCGCTGGAGATGTCGGGGTCGATCGAGGCGACATTCGGGGCACCGCGCACGAAGCAGGATCCGCTGGACCGGATGCTGAAGCTGATCGGCAAGGCCATGTCCGGGCTGCAGCAGATCGGTCTAATGGGCTGATGGGAGAGGCAATGGACGACCAGACGGAATGGCTTGCTGCTGAGAAGGATTGGCAGCGGGATAAGATCATGGGCGCCCTCGCTGACGCCCTGCTCAACACCCCGGACATCGAGGCGGGCGAGATCCCGCTGGTGGTGCCGGGTCCGGTGCTGGAGCGGATGGCCGAACGGCAGCTGTCGACCGGCGTTCGGGTCGGTACGGATTGGGTCGCCGAGGATGTGGGCGTGAAGGTGCTACCGCAGTGGCAGCGTCAGGGCCTCGATCAGGAGCGCGAGGCGCGGCCGGATCCGGTGGCCCCGTGGGATGGCGCACTGCCGGAGAACGCCGGGGCGGCCGTGTCGCTCGCGGATCTGAAGAAACAACACGGAGGTGCGTAATGGCTGATCCGACTTGGCTGCCCGACGTCCTGCGAAAGGCGGGGCTGGTGTGCGACGTCTACCCCGGTGCGATGGACCGCGGTCACGGCGACTTCGGCCAGATCTGGGGTGTCGTCTGCCACCACACCGGAAGCTTCGGCGAGACGCCGAAGGGCATCGCGCAGCACCCATCACTTGGTCTCGCGTCGCAGCTGTACCTCGGCCGCGACGGCAAGTACACGCTGTGCGGTGTCGGTATCGCCTGGCACGCAGGACAAGGCGCGTGGCCGGGCATCCCGGCGGGCGATGCGAACCGCGTCACGATCGGCATCGAAGCCGCCAACGACGGCGGCGGAACTCCCGGCAAGCCGCACCGAGCGTCCTGGTCCGACGCCCAGTACAACGCCTACGTGCGCGGGGTGGCCGCGATCCTGAATCACCTCGACCAGCCGGCGTCGCATGCGATCGCTCACAAGGAGTGGGCTGGTACGGCGCAAGGCAAGTGGGACCCCGGCGCTATCGACATGACGATCTTCCGCGCCGATGTGGCGCGGGTGCAGGCCGAGTTGAAGGCGAATCCAGCGAGGAAGGAACCAACTACCGTGGTGCCGAATGCGAATCTGCTGCGCGAGGTCTGGGACCAGTTGCGCGGACCGCAGGGCAAGGGATGGCCGCAGCTCGGCGGACGTACCATCGTCGACTCGCTGGCCGAGGCACACCGCAAGCTCGACGAGCTGCTCGGGCGGTCCAAGTGAGTGCCGACGAGGTGCTCGTCGACGTCCTGCGCGCCAAGCTCGACGCGCAGCCGTGGTACCGCACGTACGCCAACACCGTCACGACACTGGTCACGCTCGCCGTCAATGCGCTGTGGCTACTAGTCTCGCTCGGCGTCGACGTTGACCCGACGGTGATCGGCGGTGTCGCAGCGGCGATTCAGGCACTCGGCGTGGTCGGGGTGAAGCTGACACCGAACGGCGTGACGCGCAGGCAGATCGACGACTTGGATGCGTACGTGGGGCGTCACCGTGCTTGAGTCGGGCACGTGCAGCGTGTGGAGGTGCACGGTCTGCGGCGAGGTGTGGACATGGCGCAACACCCCCGACGGGGCACGCGCAGTCACCGACATCCGCCGCCAACACCACCTCGTGCGGGTGACATGATGCGGTTGCGCGGCACGTGGGTGCCACTACTGCCCGGAATCTGGCGCACCATCGCCAAAGGCGTCATCCCCATCCTCGCCATCGGCGTCGGCATCGACTACCTCACCGGCCCCGAGACGCCGTCCGTCGCGCTGTCCGGCGTCGAGGATGCGCTACCGCTCGCGGCGTGGGGCTGGATGCTCGTCAGCAACGGTCTGGTGGTGATCGTCGGGTACGTCCTGCGCCGGCGACTGCTCACCATCTGGGGTCTGGTGTGGGTGGCCGCACTCATGACCACCATCGGCATCGGAATCGGCTGGACCACACTGCCCCTCACCGGCACATTCCGCTCGGCGCTGATGCACTCGGCGCTGATGCACATCGGGGTCGGGCTCTTAGCCGGCGCGGTAGCGATCGGGTACGCACTGCAGCCCAAGGCCGGGGGTACCGGTGGACCCGAATAACCCCCCCACCGGGATTCCGCCGCTGCTGTGGCTGCTGGTCATCCTCGTCGGCGGCCCCGCAACCTTCGGGGTGCTCGTGTCGTCCGTCGGCGCCAGACTGCCCGGCGCGCTGGGTGCGCTGGGCCGGTGGTGGCAGGCACGCGACGCAGCACACCGCGCCGAGGCGCAGCGCACCGCATCGTATGAGGCGCAGGACCGCGAGATCGGCAGGCTGAAAGAGCAGTACGACCGGGTCACCGCCGACTACAAAGAGTTGGTCGCCCGCATGGACGAACTCGATGAGAAGCTCACCAGGTCGAACCGGCGACTGTTCGCGGCGCTGGACCACATCCGGGACCAGGACCGCATCATCCGCCGCCTCGACCCCGAGAATGAACCGCTCCCGGTGCCGGACCTGCTGAAGGAGTACCTGTGAGGCGCTGGTACGTGTGGTGGCGAGACGGCGAGGTGTGGCGGCATATCGTCCACTCGGATCTGATGAGCGCGTACGTGATTGAGCACGGTCTCGCTTACGCGGGATTCGAGACGCAGGTAAGGGAAGGTGAGTTCGAATGACACTCCCTCTGGGCGGTCAGGTTCCGAAAGATGTTCTGCAAGTGTCGAATCTGGGCACCTCGACGCAGAACCTGAACCCGTCGAAGATGACGAACGCGGCGAAAGGCCGCATGTCCCAGAGCTTCTTGGGTTCTGGGGCAGGGTTGCCGGGTGGTGTGGCGACGACGGCGACGAATCTGTTCGGCCAGTTCGCGGGGAAGATTGCCGACGACAACGACGCGACGACGGTCGAGAACCCGGATGATGTGAATGCGCAGGTCACTTCGTTCTTCGGGAATCCGGGCACGTCGATCCTGGATCTGATTTTCGGGGCGCTGATTTCGGCGTTGGGCGGTATCCCGATCATCGGCGGCGCGATTCAGTCGCTGGCGGGGTGGCTGAACGGAACGCATGACACGGCGAATGAGGCGCTGGATACAACAGTGTCGGTGATCACCGGCATCTTCTCGGGCTGGTTTGGTTCGGCCCCGGATGAGTCGACTCCCGAGCGTGCGAACTACACCATCAGAGCGATCAAGGATGCGGTGCTCAACGGCTACATCGTGTCCACGTTCACCTCGTCGGGGGTGTTCACGGTCACTGCTCAGATGACGGAATTGGTGGTGATCTGCGTCGGGGGTGGACGTACCGGATCGTCGGGTGTGTGGAGTCCGTATGGTGCGGGCGGTGCGGGCGGTGTCGGAGGCGGATACCAGGTGTACACGCTGGATGTGTCCGAGATATTGGCCGGCGGATCGTCGGTGGATGTGCCGGTGACCATCGCGGCAGAGAACGGGGATACGTCATTTGGCTCATTCGCGGCGTCATTTCCTGGCGCTGGAGGCATCGCGAGTCCGTATGGGTTCACGCCGACATCATCGTCTCCCGGTGCGGGCGGTGCGGGCGGAACCTCGATCCCCGCGGGGTCCGGCTTATACAACCCGGCTCCGGGGGCAGCTGGTAAGCCGTCTGCGGTGGCAGCTGGTGGCCTGGGTGGTGCTCCCTGGTCACGCGGCGGGAACGGTAATAGTGCTGATCCGGCGGCGGTCACGAAAAGTGGCGGATCCGGTGCGGGTGGCGGTGGGTCGGCGAGTGATCTGTTGTCCGGCAACAAGGGCGGCGCGGGCGGCAACGGCGGCTACCCCGGGGGTGGTGGTGGCGGGGGTGGCGGCGCAGGTGGCGGCGCAGGTGCCGCCCCTGGTGCCGGCGGATACGGCGCGCCCGGAGTGTTCTTCGCCTTAAGGAAAGAACGGTCATGATTGACGCAATATTGTTGTGGGAGAACGACTCCCGTTACTGTCCGGTAACCAACCTGTACCGGTGCGCTGATGGCCGGCACCTGCTGGTCACCTACCCGCGGTTGGATGTGCTCGGCACCATCGCTGGTCTCCCCGGCATGGCCGAAACGCTCGAAGCGGTCGGTATCCAGGTCGGCCCCCACTCGCAGCATCAGGCCGAACAACTGTGCACCGAGGTGTTTCTCGCCGACGAGAACGGGTGCGTCGTCGATGCTGACGGGGACCCCGCCAACGGCATGACCGCGCTCCTGCGGTGCGCATCTGCGGTCCCGATCCATGAAGCGCTCGCCCAGCTCGGCTACCGCGAGGTCCGCCCGACCGTAGAGGAGCAATGATGGCTGGTCAAGTGCTGTCCACCGGATCGAGTTCGCCACGCATCGACAATTTCATTGTTCAAGACATCGCCGCCGACGACGAATAGCCCTGCAACACAAGGAGAAACACAATGGCCATCACAGCAAAGCTGTACGTCAACGCGTACAAGACCGCGTTCAACGGCGAAATCAACCTCGCCACCGACACGATCAAGTGTGCGCTACTCAACGGGTACACGCCCAACCAGTCCGCGCACGACTACTTCAACGACGTCTCCGCAAGCGAGATCTCCGGGACCGGCTACACGGCGGGCGGACTCACCCTCACCAGCAAGACGGCCACCGTCTCCGGTCTGCGCTTCACGTTCGACGCCGCAGACGCGCTGTGGACCTCGTCCACGATCGACGCCACACACCTCGTCATCTACAAGTCGACGGGCGCCGCCGCAACCTCGCCCCTGATCTGCTACACCGACCTCGACGGCCACAAGATCAGCTCCGCAAACAACTGGCAGGCAACGTTTTCCGGTTCCGGCGTCTTCTACATCGACGCGCTGTGAGGACCGTCAGACAGGACCCGTCGAGCATTCTCGACTGGGGCATCAGCTGGGAACCGTTCCTCGACAAAGCTCCTGGTGATGCGCTCGCATCAGCGTCGTGGTCGATGACCGGACCCGACAACGCACTCACCCTCGCCAACGAGGATGTGCAGGGCACCGACGCGGTGGTGTGGATCTCCGGCGGCACCGTCGGCGCAACGTACACGGTCACCTGCCACGTGGTGACCGTCAACGGCCGCGAAGATGACGCGTCGTTCCGCATGCGCATCGAACACACGTAGAGGAGTCAGACTGTGGAGTTGCGGCGTATCCCGGTGTACTGGCCAGACCGCAAGGTCGGCATGTACTGGCCTGACCGGGGTCCGTCCGTGATCGCCACACTCGTCATCATCATCCCGACCGCCAAGGGTGCGGGCGTGGCGGTCGCGCCGTTGGTGTCGGTGGGTGTCACCCTCGACATCCCAGCCGCTGCAGGTGCGGGGGCGGCGCTCGCACCGTTGGTGTCGGTGGGTGTCACCCTCGACATCCCAGCCGCTGC
>WBZQ01002010.1_pt2 | contig 10495 bp, 8 predicted proteins | sample 5204251 | NCBI WGS metagenome assembly WBZQ01 (sample SAMN12412402, study PRJNA552823) | activated sludge metagenome | isolation source: activated sludge from nitrification reactor of wastewater treatment plant... | place: USA: Virginia | collected 2017-09 | reverse complement strand
TTTCCCAGTATCTTTGGCTTCACCTAAGCGCTGGTAAATATTTTCTACGACTACGACAGTGGGGTCGACCATCATCCCCAATGCAATGGTAAGTCCTCCGAGTGACATTAAATTGGCAGGCATACCGTAGTGATTCATCACCATAAATGTAACTAGGGGAGTAATAATCAAGGTAAAGCACACGACGAAACTCGTACGTACGGTACCAAGGAAGATCGAGAGCACGACAATGACGAGAATGAGTGATTCCATCAAGGTACTTTGAACAGTTCCTAATGCGCCATCGACTAAGTCGGTTCGATCATAAAAAGGAACAATTTGCAGTCCATCCGGTAGAATTCCACGTTCATTAATTTCAGCAACTTTTGTTTTGATGCGCCCAACGATTTCTTTCGCGTTGCCGCCGCGTAACATCATAACAATGCCGGCAACCGATTCAGTATCACCGTTTTTGATACTGGCTCCTTGCCGTACTTCACCGCCAAATACGACATTTGCAACGTCCCTGACATAAATGGGTACGCCGTTTGTTTCCTTTAATACAATATTGCGAATATCTTCCAATGAAGCGATCAGCCCAACCCCGCGTATTAAATATTGCTCGTAATGCAACGCGAGGATATTACCGCTCGCATTAGCATTATTACTGGCTAGAGCAAGATCGACTTGCGAGAGTGTGAGATCGTAATGCCGTAATTTGTTTGGGTCGACATAGACCTGATATTCTTTAACGTGACCGCCAATCGAGTTGATTTCCGCAACACCACGTATGGATCGCAGCATAGGTCTAACGACCCAGTCTTGTACGGTGCGACGATCCATCAACTCTTGCTCGGTTAACGGGCGTTTACCATCATTAGGATGTTCGATAGTATATTGATATACTTCACCCAGACCGGTAGAGACTGGCCCAAGAACAGGCGTAATGCCAGGAATCAAGCGCGGTGTAACATCGATAATCCGTTCCATCACCAGTTGCCGTGCAAAAAACACATCAGTTTCATCAGTAAACACCAATGTAATGAGTGATAGCCCGCTTTTATTCATCGAACGCATTTCAACCAACCCTGGCAGACCAGTCATAGCAATCTCAACGGGCACTGTGACTAACCGTTCCATTTCTTCGGGGCTGCGTCCAATTGCAACCGTAGCTACTTGGACTTGAATATTGGTAACATCTGGAAATGCATCTACCGTTAGATTCTTAGCAGCGAATCCACCTGCTACGCATAAACCGAGTGCGAGAACCAGTACCAGCAGACGCTGATTTAACATTGCACGAACTATAGCAGCCATATTTCGCTACTCCAGTTCAGCAAGCTTACGCTCACTATCTAAATGAAACGCGCCTTCAGTAACGATTTGTTGATAAATTGAGATCCCTTTATAGACAGGTCGCAAACCGGCCACTTCGGTTCCCAGCTCGACTGGAACTCTCTGAAATTGATTTTCACCCGTGGCAACGAAAACATAATCCAGATTTAATTCTCGCACTACCGCCGTTTCGGGCACAACCATTGATTTATGTTGCGGATCAGTAATATGCATATTCGCGAGCATATCGGGCTTCAGTTTACGTTCTGGGTTTTCGACTAGAACGCGAGTCATCACAGTGCGTGTCAATCGATTAATGGTATCTGACACAAATATAATCACACCATCTAGTGCATGGTTTTCTAAAGCAGGGACGTTAATTTCGACATGCTGGCCCAACTCAACTTCCCGTGCAACCTGCTCAGGGACATCGCCGACTACCCAGACATGCGACAAATCGGCGATCTGGAACAATAAATCAGAAGGCTGCACTACTTGTCCTACCATGACATTACGTGCAATCACATAACCTTCTCGGTTGGTTTTGATATCAATCCAAGGTAGGATTTTTCCTGTTTTATTCAATTTCTTGATATCACTTTCATCCATGCCAAAAAGGAGCAATTGATCTTTTGATGCAGACATTTCAGCTTTGGCGATCTCTAACTCGGATTGTCGACGCTCTACTTCAGCAACAGGAATAGCATCGGCAGCCAGTAAATGACGTGCACGATCAGAAGCTTTTTGCGTCACAATAACACGTGACATGGCTCGTAGATAAGCCAGTTGTGAATTGGTTAAATCGGGGCTGGTAATACGCGCCAAGGCCTGCCCAGGTTTTACATAGTCGCCTAAGATAACGAATAAATTAATGATGCGGCCAGTTATATAGGAACCCATGTGCGCGGTTCGCTCTTCATCGACCTGCACGCGGCTGGGGACTTGTATTCTATCAGCAAGATCGACTAAAGCAGGCGAATCTATTTTTAGACGCGCTGCTAATTCTGGGCGAACAGTAATATTATTGAAATCGCGTTCTTCCGATGCTGAATTCTCTTCGCTGGAGGCATCCTCGGATTCATTACTGCCACACCCTGTTATCCCTAAAGAAATAATTGCAGCAAAACTAACCAATATCCATATGGTTTTCATTCGACTATTAACTCCTTGGGGTAGTGTGCGCGTAAGCGGTCAATTTCAGCCGCGGCTGATTGCAGATCAAAACGGGCGAGCAGTGAGTCGGCTAAAATTCCACGTAAAATCCTTTGTGTGTCTAGGAATTCAATCAGGCCACGCTCGCCAAATTTATAAGCTGCTTCCGCGACTTTTACTGCGTTTTCCGCTTCTTTGATTAAACCGCCTTCAAACGAAGCAACACGACGTTGTGCAATTTGCAGTGCTTGCCAAGCCGCCTCAAATAATTGACCGATTTCATATCGTCGATATTCTAATGTCTCACGTATGCGAGCTGAATCATGAACAGCCGTATCAATTTCGCCGCGGCGTTGATAGAACAAGGGAATCCTAACGCTGATACCTCCAGCATTAAAATAATATTGGTTCTCTTGATAATTGGTATAAATCAGATTAATAGATGGCAATATGGTTGCTTTTTCCTGACTGATCCGTTTATTCGCACGTTCGCGTTCCGCTTCCAAACGAACGACATCCGGGTTGATTTGCGGTACTTGCTCACGGAGCTCAGCCAAAGGCGGTAGCTTTACAGGGTCTTTGAGCGAGCCTTTTATTTTGAAATTGGCCGGTAGTGCACCTGCAGCGAGTTGCATCAGTAGTACACGTGCACGTTGTACGGTTAATTGGGCTGCATCTTTACGATTAGCTGCATTTTGCACCTCAGTATCAGCGCGAATCAGTTCAAAGCGTGCAACTTCACCCCTTTCGACATTAGCGGCGATGCGCCGACGAACATCTTTCAATAGATCATAAATACTTTGCTCCATGTTGGCTTGTTCTTCCCGGAGCAATAATTCATAAGCGCGTACTCGCAACAATGCGGCCATATCTGCACTGACTTGATCAAAGCTAGCGCGACTTGCACCTACCACGGCCTCAGATGCTTTTATACGGGCGCTCCGCATGAACGGATTCTCAATCGGCTGGACAACGGTAATTGTCCGATGCGTAGTAAACGGGCCTGATAGATGATATGTCGAATTATCTGATCCCATCATAAACATCACTTCCGGATTCTGATATTGTGCTGCTGCAATAACACCTGCTTGAGACATGTTTACCTGCGAGCGAGCCGCTTGAACCATACCATTGGCATGTAATCCCATTTGTTGTATTTCTTCAATACTTAACAATACTACAGGGCCTTTAGGTTCTTCCAACAAAGGCGGTGGATAGCTCGGCACCGCTGATTGATGTGATTCATCTCGCGTTAAAGGCCTCGTGGGTGGTATTGCTTCAGAGCCGATGGCTGGTGGTGAAAGTACCGGCGGCGATAATGCATCAATTCCAATGGGAAGGATTGTGGACGGTTGTGCGAATGTAGTCGATGAGAAAATTCCAAAGACAAAGAAATTCAATAATAAATATCGAGATGAAATCTGCATAAAAACTTTCTGAGAGTATATCGGAGTAATTTCTTCACATCTTATTCACAAAAAACAGGCAACATCATAACTGAATTTTATAAATCAGTAACAATAATATCCTTGACAATTGTGTGCTTTATTCTAATTTCTAATTTAAGCAAGCATTCCGGGTGAACGAGCGAGGGGTGAAAAAGTTTACAGATATAATGTGAGCGGTTTTCTTTTATGAAGGTATTGTTGCAAGCTAAAAAAATCCTGAATTTCTGGATGGAAGCTTGGTTTTCCAATGAAGTGCTACTATGTTGGTCATGATTTTTTTCAGTGAGGAAGCAATTTCTTCGCTAGTATTGGAGTCTTCAAAATTTTCAGCATTCACAGCGGATGGGATAATATCGGGAATAGGGGTCATTTCTCCAGCAGGAATGATACGGAGCCGGTTATCACGGGCAAAATTGATAATAAATTGGTAGGTATTCGGATCAATCTTTTCAAGCGCGGTTTTTATTCTAACACCAGCCCTGCCTTCATGAATGATGGGTTGTGCATATTCTGAATAAACCCACCTTCCATTTCTATCATGGCTTGCAATTACACCACAAATTCTTTCAGTCCAATCACTGGGGCGAAATGGGCGATTTTCTGGTGTTATACCTAAAATTAGTAGCTCTTCAAATGTGTTTATCATAGGGTGGTAGTTCAAAAGATGATTTTTACGTAAATTAGTGCTTTTTTTCCAAAATACCGGGGTTAGAACGGCTTATTTATGAAGAAATAAAGCTTTAGTAAAGAAGTGGGTTATTTAGACACTGATTCCAGTGAGTAAATTATTAAATAAATTAATGTATTAAAGGAGAAATGTGAAATAAGGCGTCATTGAGTTTTTGTAATGTTAGAGGAAGAAATCAATATCCAAACATTAGATCAATGGTAATAAATCGCTTTTGTTTCTAGGAGATTAAAGTGGGTTCAAGGTTTGTTCGCGCATGGAAAACTGCATTGGTAGGCGGCCAAATTATCTGGCTCGGCTCTTGCGTAAATTTGCCTTATTATTTTCAAGCGATCAGCGGTCACTTTGAAGTTATCAATCGTTCCCAACCGATTAGTCGCATTATCTCCAGCCCGGACGTCGATATTAAGCTCAAGAATGCTTTAACTAAAGTGATTGAATTACGACAATTCGCCACTGATCATTTGAAACTGCCGGAAAACCTCAGTTATACGAGTTATGCCGATTTAAAGCGCCCTTTTGTAGTATGGAATGTTTTTGCTGCGCCTGAGCTTTCTATGTCACTTAAACAATGGTGCTTTGTGCAAGTTGGTTGTGTCAATTATCGCGGGTTTTTTTCACAAGCGAATGCTGAGCAGTTTGCGGAGGAGCTGAGAAGAGAGGGATACGATGTTCATGTAGGTGGTATTCGTGCATATTCTACGTTGGGTTGGTTCAGTGATCCGGTACTCAATACTTTCATCGGCTACTCTGAAATGAATTTGGCGCGCCTTATTTTTCATGAATTGGCCCATCAGATTCTTTTTGTACCTGGTGATACGATGTTTAATGAATCTTTTGCTACGGCTGTGGAGCATGAAGGCATCAGGCGCTGGTTTAAACATAAAGGAACAGATCAAGAGCAAACAGCTTTAATGGCGCGCTATGACAATGAAATGACATTCATTAATTTGGTGTTAAAGCATCGCCAGCGATTGCTCGAATTATTTCATTCCAATGCGAATGATATCGATAAGCAAACTCAAAAATCAAGGATTTATCAAGACTTAAGAGAAGAGTTTCTGCGCATTAGAGCAGAAAATTCTGAATTTAGCAGCTATGACCAATGGTTTGCACAACCCTTGAATAACGCCTTGTTAGCGACAGTTTCTATTTATACGCAAGCAGTGCCATCGTTTCAAGCAATTCTTGCGCAACTTGATGGTGATATGGATAAATTTTATAAAGCCATTAAACAAATAAGTGAGCTACCGAAACAAGAAAGAAATCGGATTCTGCAACAAGCTGCTGAGCACGTCAGCCAGCTAAAATAGCATTCATTCCTTGCGATTCTGCTATATATTCTAGTTCCACCATTTACTCTTTTGATCGCAGGAAATAAGCATGAATGAACCGACTATTACTTGCCCACATTGCACCAACGAAATCAAGTTAACAGAATCCTTGGCCGCCCCATTGATTCGAGCGACACAACTGGAATACGAAGCGAAGATTCTGCAAAAGGAGGTTGATGTATCACAACGTGAAGCTGCATTAAGAGATCGGCAAAAAGTATTGGAAGATGCCCAGAAGCAACTGGACGAACAAATTTCCGCAAGATTAAAGGTTGAACGTATAACGATAGCAGCGGATGAAGCGAAAAAAGCGAAATTAATATTAGCTGCTGACTTGGAAGAAAAATCGAAACAACTTACAGAATTACAACAAGTTTTGTATCAGAGAGATCTAAAATTGGAAGAGGCGCAGAAAGCACAAGCAAATTGGTTGCGTAAGGAACGAGAATTGGATGATGCAAAGCGCGAAATGGATTTAACTATAGAGAAACGTGTGCAGGCGTCAATTGCGCAAGTACGGCAAAAGGCAAAACAAGAAGTTGAAGATGATTTAAAACTTAAAGTCACCGAAAAAGAGGCACAAATCACTTCGATGCAACGTCAAATTGATGAATTAAAACGTAGAGCTGAGCAAGGATCACAACAATTGCAAGGTGAAGTGTTAGAACTTGAATTAGAAGCCGCTTTGCGTTCTGCATTTCCACTCGATAGCATCGAACCTATCGCTAAAGGTGAGTTTGGAGGCGATGTACTGCAAAAAATAGTGAATTCGAATGGACAAACGTGTGGTGCCATTTTATGGGAAACCAAAAGAACGAAAAACTGGAGTGATGCTTGGTTAGCCAAACTTAAAGGAGATCAGCGTACAGCTAAGGCAGAAGTGGCGATTTTAGTATCCAACATACTGCCTAAAAACATGGAAACTTTTTGCCAATTAGATGGTATATGGGTAGTGGAATGGCATTTAGCCATTCCATTAGCAATTGCATTACGCCAATCACTTATTGAAATTGCCAGTGTGCGGCAAGCACAGCAAGGCCAAGAAACTAAAATGGAGTTGATTTATAGTTATTTGACCGGAGCAAAATTTAGACACCGTATTGAAGCGATTGTAGAGAAGTTTTCCGATATGCAAGCGGATTTAGATAAAGAACGTAAAGTCATGACACGCCTTTGGGCAAAACGTGAAATGCAAATTTTAGGGGTTATTGAATCGACGGTTGGCATGTATGGAGATTTGCAAGGCATTGCGGGAAGCGTTTTGCCTGAGATTCCTGGATTAGAATTGCCACTTATTGCTATGAATGAATTAGACAATGAAAGGTAAATCACATTTTTTATTGAGGGATAGTAAATATATTTGAACTACTATGTGAGGCTCTGTATATTATATTTTTATATATTGTTCTTTGATTATATGAAAATATAAATGATATTTTTTGAACTCCTTAGTGTGGAGGTAGCCATGTCAAACATTAATTACCGTAGGCGACAATTTCTTCAATATACAGCATTCAGTGCACTAGCAGCTGCTTTACCCGGCTTGGTACTAGGTGAGCGAGTGCTGAATAACAAACCCAATAGTACGTTTGAAGCAGATGTGGAAATTGATTTAATTGCACGACTTACGGAAGTCGCAATTCTGCCAGGGAAGCATACTCGAGTATTTCAATACCATGGAAATCTCATAAAGGGCCCCCAAACTGCATTAAAAACAATACCTGGATATTTGGGTCCTATTTTTAGCTTTCAGAAAGGTCAGAAAATTCGTATTAACTTTTATAATCAATTGCCAGATCTCTGTATTACTCATTGGCATGGTTTGCATGTACCTCAAATTATGGATGGACATCCAATGTATGCGATATCGCACGGAGAGCGCTATGTATATGAGTTTGAGATTAAGAATCCGGCCGGTACTAATTGGTATCATTCGCATACGCATGAATTAACCGGTGCACAGGTTTATCAAGGTTTAGCAGGAATGATCATTATTTCCGATGATATTGAGCAGAAATTAGAGCTGCCCAGTGGTGAATATGATTTACCAATTATTATTCAGGATCGCAACTTTACTCATGATAATCAATTAAGCTTTAATCTCCATAGACATGATCGGATGCGTGGCTTTCTTGGCAATTCGATATTGGTGAATGGCCAGGTTAATAGCTCAATTCCTGTAAAAACTAGGGCCTATCGTTTACGTATTATGAACGGTTCGAATGCTCGAGTCTATAAACTGGGTTGGAATGATGGTACGGTAATAACTGCAATTGGTACCGATGGTGGGTTATTGGCGAAGCCCCAGAATTTGCCATATGTCATGCTGGCTCCGGCTGAACGAGTCGAGTTATGGATTGATTTTAGTGGACGTAAACCGGGATCAGAATTGATATTACAAAGCTTAACATACCAAGGCACTCATTCTGCTATGGAGAGGGGCAATGGAAGTATGAGGCATGGGATGAGTAGAATGATGGGTGCAATGGGAGGTGGATTTGGACAAGATGAGGTCATTGATATCGCTAAATTTCAGATTCATGAGCAAGTCGGTGATTCACCTAAATTGCCAGTGGAATTGATTCCGATGCGACGATTGACGGAACGAGATGTTTCACAGCCGGGTCGAACAATTCCGATTGCGATTGGTATGCAGCACATGTCCTTCCAATTAAACGATAGAACGTTTGTTATGCAAGATTATGGAGAAAGTGAAAAAATTCCACTCAATACTATCCAGCGAATGAAAATTTCTCACGATAGCCACATGATGGGCGGTGGTATGCATGGCGGTCGCGGTGGAATGATGGGTATGATGATGTCTATGCCGCATCCGATTCATGTGCACGGCCAGCAGTTCCAAGTTTTATCCCGTCGTCAAAGTAATTCAAAAAAAGGATATGAAAGTGTTAAGGATGGTTTTATTGATAGTGGTTGGAAAGATACGATTTTAGTGATGCCGGGTGAGGAGGTGGATATTATCAAGCCATTTAATGATTATACGGGTTTATTCCCCTATCACTGTCATATACTGGAGCATGAGGATATGGGCATGATGCGTAACTTTTATGTCAGCTAGACATTAGCTTTAACAAATTTTTCAAATGAAGTCTCAATGATTGAAGATATTGATAAAGTTGATTCAAGTGTGATTATGGACGAAGTTTGGCTTATTCTAGCCGAGAAAAATACGGCCTTATCAATGATGCGAACAGGAATCGCCATTCTGGTCTTACCTTTATCGATTATGAGTGTACTCGTTGCGACTTCAGGGTTTTACGATGTGGTTTAGCGTGTTATATTTTCTGATCCCATTGGGAATACTGAATCTTACACTTGTAATTCTCAGCTTTTATCTTATTGTGCGTTCAGTAATGCGAATTCATTTTTACGATAATCTTTTATATAAAATAAAAAAAAGAATGAATTGGCAGAAATTATTGAGTGGTGGTTTTTTAATATCAATGATTTAAAGTTATATTGGAGTTAGTTGATTTAACAAGACTCGTGGCAGTACCATACGAAGCCAATTGCTTCGTGGCTGAATAAGTTTTATTTTTCGATATAATATTAATGATCCTTTTTTAGAATCCTGTAGAATTCAGCGATATACTAATAACCCTATTCAATATTGCATATGAAATACCGAAGTCAATTATTCATTGTTGTTCTGGCAATCATAATAATAGCATTTCAAGGCTGCGCTACTCATCGTGAGATTTATTTTGCTGATGGAACAAGAGGATATAGCGTCAATTGTAGTGGTAGTGAAATGAATTTTAGTCACTGTCTGGAAAAAGCAGGAGAAATCTGTAATACGCGTGGATATAACATACTCAATCAAAATGGCATCGTTATTCCATTCTCTGTCGCAGTACATGACCTTAAAAAGAATCCTTATTCACCATCGTCTGCATATATTTCGCAATCCGGCTCAATGACATCACGTAATCTATTTATTAAATGTAAATAGAAAAAAGATTACATCTAATCTATTTTATTAAATGGGTTTTATGACAATGAAATATAACGTCAAATCTGTTAGATTCTTGCCCGATCCTCCTTATCAGTTATGATAGCGCCATAGATTAAGCATAAAGCAGTGTTACTTCCTTAAGTGTGTTAGCTTATTCGGCGAGGTTGAAACTGTCATGTCCAATATACACGAATCGAGAATTGAATCAAATTGAGTAAAGTGGAAAGAATATTTACGATGGAATTTCTTGATTTATTTTTCTAAGCTCAGCGGGAACTAACGAATTTCCCATTTAGTCTTAGCAAAGTATCATTTAGTGGCTGTATCTGATAGATATACAGATATATGTTAGTTTATTACTGATCGGTAACATCAACTGCAGGATTTGCTGCAAGTCGGTAAAGTTCAGGGTAAAATAAAAACCCTTTTATAATTTCAATAAGGAAGAGAAGAAACATGAAAAAAGTTTTAATCGGAGCAGTTGCTGCTTCAGCTTTGTTACTGAATGGAGTCGTTTTCGCCGATGCGGATTTAGCAAAAAACAGCGGTTGTTTGAATTGCCATAATGTCGATACAAAACTGG
>WBZQ01003051.1_pt1 | contig 10498 bp, 10 predicted proteins | sample 5204251 | NCBI WGS metagenome assembly WBZQ01 (sample SAMN12412402, study PRJNA552823) | activated sludge metagenome | isolation source: activated sludge from nitrification reactor of wastewater treatment plant... | place: USA: Virginia | collected 2017-09 | reverse complement strand
AGCCCAATACGTTGTTTTACCGCTTTCCACCAAAGCTTCCTAATGACGAACAGGCGGAACAAATGCAAGATATTATTGAGCAAACTACTGCAAATCACGGTTACCACAATTATGAAACGTCAGCGTATGCGCAGATTGGTAAAGTGTCGCGACATAACATGAACTATTGGTTATTTGGTGACTATGTCGGTATTGGTGCTGGTGCGCATAGCAAAATTAGTTTTGCCGATAGAATTTTACGTCAGATGCGTTATAAGCAACCCAAAGAATATTTGATTCGGGCCAAGGTTGGTAAATCGCTCACTCAGACGCAACATGAGTTGACGCTTACAGATCGGAGTTTCGAATTCATGATGAATGCACTACGACTCACGGGAGGCTTTGATGCAACACTGTTTCAGCAGCGCACCGGTTTACCCATTACCGTTGTTCGTGATCAACTGAAAGAAGCAGAACAGCGCGGGCTATTGATATATGATAGCGGCCGCATAAAACCGACGGTACTAGGTAGGCGTTTTCTAAATGATTTGCTGCAAATTTTTTTGCCGGAAACAAACCTTCCATAATATCGCTGCCATCAATACCAAGCCTAACTGAGCGATAAATTACACGCTGGAATCGAATGCATGAAATGTAAGACTTTGTGATAAAGGAATAAAGATGTGGCGTATGTAAAGCCCGAAGAAATCGTTGCAAGCATGTTAGAGGCAGGTGCTAAGAAAGCCAGTCTGCCGGTTAAGCATTTGCTGATTCGCGGTTTTCTGGCAGGCGCTTTTCTTGGTTATGCCACGACTTTGGCAATTCTAGCGGCGACACAGACAGGCTGGGGTATAGTTGGAGCTGCGGTATTTCCGGTGGGTTTTGTCATGATTGTTTTACTCGGATTGGAACTGGCAACTGGAAATTTTGCGCTCATTCCAATTGCGGTTAAGGCTAAAAGAGTATCACTTTCTTTTTTGTTAAAAAATTGGACTGGGGTATTGATTGGTAACTTCACTGGTAGCGTCATGTATGCGTATTTGTATTGTGTTGTTACAACAAAAATGGGAACGATCGATCCGGCCTCTATTCCTGCTTTGCAGCGAACAATAACAATAGCGGAAAATAAAACGCTTGGTTATGCTCAATTAGGGTTGGATGGTGTGATTACTGCACTTGCCAGTGCAATATTGTGTAATTGGATGGTGAGCTTAGGTGCAGTAATGGCATTTGCGTCCACAACGACGACTGGTAAAATTGCTGCTATGTGGTTGCCGATCATGACTTTCTTTGGTTTAGGCTATGAGCATGCTATTGTCAACATGTTTGTGATTCCTGCAGGTATGTGGCTGGGCGCTGATATCACATGGATTGATTGGTGGTTGTGGAATGGGTTACCAGTGATTGCGGGGAATTTATTTGGTGGAATGATTTTTACCGGGTTTATGTTGTATTGGAGCTATGGAAAGACGAATGAATAAACGTCTTAGTAGTGACAATGATTTTAATAGGTAAAAAAATTATTACTATCATAAGGTTATTGGACTAATGCTTTATGAAGCAAGCCATGTACGTGGGGTAATATTATTCTAATCCTATGAATTTTTTATATAATTATTAAATATAAGGAGCTTTTGCTATAAAGCTCTAAGATTTATTCGAAATTATTGTTTAATAACACATGCCACGTTCAGATTTCTTGCTGCCATTATCTCGTGAGCACCACACGGCTTTGGTACTAGCACGTGCAGCTAGGAAAGCGATAAGTACAAATGACAGAGCTACTTGCTTAGAAGTGTTGGCAAAAATAGAAGTGCATTGGCATTCCGTTATGGCAGCGCATTTTGAAAAGGAGGAGCAATTAATTCGACTTGCAGAAACAATGCTTAATCCTGAAGATGTGAGGCGTATTTATTCAGAGCATAGCGAATTGCGCGCGCTTGTCCATAATTCATGTATGCTGGAACTGTCTGTCCGTTTGTGCAAATTTGCCGATCTTATGGCTGCTCATGTGCGCTATGAGGAGCGTGTATTGTTTCCGCAATTGCAGCGCTGTCTCAACGGTATTCTTCAATAAGTTTTAGTCAATGCTGTGTTTCTTTACAAAAGATTGAATAGTACTTTTTAGTTCGGAGTCAGGTAAAGTTGCAGCAAGTTGGATTAGACATTTTTTTCCGGTTGCGCTCAATTCAATTTTATTGTTGGCTCGTTCTTTACTTGCAAGTAGATTTTTATTCTCTATGTAGAAATGTGCTTGCACGAAAATTTGAATTGAAGTAACTTCCCACCCTAGCTCGTTCAGTTTGGATAACAACGATGGGGTCATCTGCTTAAGTTTTGAAGCAACAGCACCATTTACAACCATTATAGTTAGCTTGCCATTTGAGATTTGCCCTAGGCTGCAATACTTCGCCAAATGTGGTGAAACAACGTTAGAAAATACTAATTGATTTGCATGTAACTGATTGACTAAAGAGAATATTTTTTTATATTCGGGTAATTTACTGAGATGATTTAAATAGATACTGGCTTTATACGAGGTCATAGCTATTAAAGTAATTTAATGAGTACAATATAAATATGAATATGAATATTATTTTAATTTCTAATAAATCTGAACGAGCAAAAAAAATAACCCTAACCAAGAAGCATTTTATATTATTAATCAGTATCTTTTTATTGCTTATTCTAGTATTGGCTTTAAGTCTGAATTTTATTTCTCTTCGTTACGCCGATCGAATTGATACACCCGTATTGAGAGCAGTGTTAGTTAACCCGCAAGAGGAAAGGCATCGTAAGATTCAAACTCATTTGCAAGATAATTTAAATATTATGGCAAGTAAGCTGGGTCAGATGCAGGCACAGTTGTTAAAACTTGACACCCTCGGCGAGCGGTTAGCAGAATCCTCAGGGATTAAACCACGAGACTTATTATTTAATGCGGCACCAGGACAAGGAGGCGTGTATTCTGAATTGTCATCTGAAGAATTAACTTTCGTTGAATTCGATCATAAAGTTCAAGAGCTTTCGAATATGCTGGATGAAAGGGCAGATAAATTGGGTGCACTGGATTCTTTATTACGACAGGAGCGTTTAACAAAATATATTTTACCTTCTCAAATGCCTATTGAAACAGATTGGTATTCATCAGGCTTCGGATATCGAATCGATCCTTTTACAGGCAAGAAGGCATTTCATGATGGTGTGGATTTTTCAGCAGAAGTAGGTACACCGATAAAAGCTGCCGCTGGAGGTGTGGTGGTTTATTCAGACCGTCATCCTGAGTATGGTAATATGGTTGAGATTGATCATGGAGATGATATGGTGAGTCGTTATGCCCATGCATCTAAACTCATAGTAGAGCTTGGACAAGTTGTACTCCAAGGGCAAAAAATTGCGGAAGTTGGCAATACAGGTCGATCAACAGGAGCTCATTTGCATTTTGAAATTAGATATAAAGACAGACCGCTCAATCCGTCTAAGTTTCTAAAAAAATCAAGTTAAATCAGAATTGTGGATCTTAATTACACACAAGTTATATGTTATGTCGCCGAATATCAATGGTTAATCATATAAGTTTTTGTAAACACAAGTGACTGGTATTGAGGTGAAAATTTTTTTGAAAAAACAATTCACATTCAATCAATATTACTTTTAGTTTTTGTAAGGGTGAGGTATGGATCTCACCCTTTATTTTTGACATTTGATTTGTTTAAACATAAACAGAATTTAGAGACTTTATGCTAGGTAATATACTTAAAAAAATTTTTGGAAGTCGAAACGATCGAATAATTAAGCAGTACTCTCAAACTGTAAAGATTATTAACGATCTGGAATCGGCGATAGCAAGCTTATCCGATGCTGAGTTACGTGCCAAAACAGACGAGTTCAAACAGCGTGTTCAAAATGGCGAAACCTTAACTGCTCTATTACCAGAAGCATTTGCTGTAGTACGAGAAGTTGGTAAGCGGGTTTTAGAGATGCGCCATTTTGATGTGCAACTTATTGGTGGCATGGTATTGCATGAAGGAAAGATTTCTGAGATGCGTACTGGTGAAGGTAAAACGTTAATGGCAACTTTACCGGCTTATCTTAATGCATTGCCAGGAAATGGTGTGCACATTGTTACAGTTAATGATTATCTGGCAAAACGTGATGCTGACTGGATGGGAAAAATTTATCAATTTCTGGGAATGAGTGTAGGAGTGATTTATGCACAAATGCCCTTTGCCGAGAAGCAAGCCGCCTATGCCGCCGATATTACTTATGGTACCAATAATGAATACGGTTTTGATTATTTGCGCGACAATATGGTGACTCATCCTTCTGAACGAGTGCAGCGCAAACTTAATTTTGCAATTGTTGACGAAGTAGACTCAATTTTGATTGATGAGGCGCGTACGCCATTAATCATTTCTGGCCAAGCTGAGGGCGATACAGAAATTTATGTGCGCATTAATGCATTGATCCCGCGGCTAATACGTCAGGAAACAGAAGATGGATCAGGAGATTTTAGTGTAGATGAAAAATCCCACCAGGTCACATTAAGCGAAGCCGGATTTGAGCACGCTGAAAAGCTTTTGACTAGTGCTGGTCTACTAAAATCTGGAACCAGTCTCTATGATCCTGCAAATATAAATTTAATTCATCATTTGAACGCAGGTTTGCGGGCGCACAACCTGTATTTTCTGGATCAGCATTATGTAGTACAAGAGGGTGAAGTAGTTATCGTCGATGAATTTACCGGCCGCCTGATGGCTGGTCGACGTTGGTCAGATGGATTGCATCAAGCGGTAGAAGCAAAAGAAGGTGTGGTAATTCAGAAGGAAAATCAGACGCTTGCATCTATCACTTTTCAAAATTATTTTCGTATGTATCAAAAGCTATCCGGTATGACGGGTACAGCAGATACTGAAGCCGCCGAGTTTCAGCAGATTTATGGATTAGAGACTGTAATAATACCTACTCATCGACCAATGATTCGCGAGGATCGCATGGATCTGGTATTTCGTACAACAAAAGAAAAGAACGAGGCTATTATTGAAGGAATCAAAGAGTGCTATGAAAGTGGGCAACCAGTTTTGGTTGGTACAACATCAATTGAAAGTAATGAACTACTATCAAAACTACTAAATCGCGCAAAACTTCCTCATCAAGTTTTAAATGCTAAACAACACGCGAGTGAAGCGAGTATTGTCGAGCAAGCAGGTCGACTCAAAATGATTACCATAGCAACTAATATGGCAGGACGTGGAACTGATATTGTGCTGGGAGGTAATCCAGAACCGGAAATCGAACGTATAAGGCACGATGAAAAACTTACTGCCGAAGCAAAAGAAAAGCTAATCAATGAAATATATGAAAAATGGAAAGTCACGCATGAAGAAGTATTGAAGAAGGGTGGCTTACATATTATTGGTACGGAACGTCATGAATCGCGCCGAGTTGACAATCAATTGAGGGGGCGTTCTGGTAGGCAAGGCGATCCGGGATCCAGTCGGTTTTATCTTTCTTTAGAAGATCCATTATTACGTATTTTTGCATCGGATCGCGTTGCTAATATTATGACGCGTCTTAAAATGCCTGAAGGAGAAGCTATCGAACACCCGTGGGTAACTCGTGCTATTGAAAATGCTCAACGCAAGGTAGAAGCAAGAAATTTTGATATGCGTAAGCAATTGTTAGAATACGATGATGTAGCTAATGATCAACGTCACGTAATTTATCAGCAACGTAGTGAATTGTTAGAGTCAGAACGTGATATTTCAGAAACGATTGTAGTGATACGCGAAAGTGTATTAAGTGATTTATTCAATCAACACATTCCACCAGGAAGTGTCGAAGAACAATGGGATGTGGCAAGTTTGGAGAAAGCACTTGCAGCAGAGTATCAACTACACTTCCCATTGCAGAAATGGCTTGAACAGGAGTCTGATCTACACGAAGAAAATTTGTCTCAGCGTATTATCAATTTATCTAATGAGCAGTATCAAGCAAAGGTTGACAAAGTTGGTATTGACATTATGCATCATTATGAGCGTGTAGTCATGTTGCAGAGTTTGGATTCGCATTGGCGAGAGCATTTGGCAGCATTGGATCATTTACGTCAAGGCATACATTTACGCGGTTATGCACAGAAGAATCCGAAGCAGGAATATAAGCGTGAAGCTTTTGAATTATTCACCAATATGCTTGAGGGAATAAAGATTGAGGTAACCAAAATACTCTTGACTGTACAAATTAAAAGTGAACAACAGGTCGAAGCTGCTACTGAATCACTACGAACCCTGGAAAATGTACAATTTCATCATGCAGACTATAAAGAAGGGATGGCTGAAGAAGCAGATTACGAAAAAGATCAGGGTGAAAAAATACAACCATTTATCCGTCAAAGTGAAAAAATTGGCCGTAATCAACCATGTCCTTGTGGATCAGGTAAAAAATACAAGCAATGCCACGGCAAATTAGGTAGTTAGAAAAATGGCTTAATTATAAATCTTTTTCTAATGCTGGATTGCGCAAAAAATGGTATGAGTTTTGTAAAAAGTTATTCACATAATCCTATAATGGTTATGCTATACTGCGCAACCTTATAATTTAAACTTTACAATTGTCACGCAGTGATTTGCTTGTATGATCGAAAGTAAAGCTAACTTGCCGTTTTATTGATGGTTTTTTATGAAAAATATTACTGATGGAATAGTTGAATATGGCAGATAGTTTCAGCATCAATGATGAGATGAGTGGCAGACGAAAATTTTTAGTCGCTGCAACTTCAGTAGCGGGTAGTATTGCGGGTGCTGCAATTGCAACACCGTTTTTGTTAAGTATGATGCCAAGTGAACGAGCCAAGGCAGCGGGAGCTCCGGTAGAGGTTGATATATCAAAGCTCGAGCCCGGCATGTTGTTAATGGTTGAATGGCGTGGAAGAGTTGTCTGGGTTTTGAATCGTACTCCTGAAATGTTGGAATCTCTGGTGAAAGTAGAGGAGCAATTGGCTGATCCAAATTCTGAGAAGAATCAACAGCCTGAGTATGCACGGAATCGCACACGTTCCATTAAACCGGAAATCTTAGTTACTGAAGGTGTATGTACGCACTTGGGTTGTTCTCCAGTATTTAGAAAAGAGATTGCACCTGCGGATCTCGGGCCTGATTGGCAAGGTGGTTTTTTCTGCCCGTGCCATGGATCAAAATTTGATTTGGCAGGCCGTGTATACAAAAATGTGCCTGCTCCAACAAATATGGTTGTTCCTCCCCATACGTATTTGAGTGATAACCGCCTTCTAATTGGATCTGAGAGTGAGGGATCTGCGTAAATGAGTAATCTATTTAATTCAATGATTGAATGGATCGATAAGCGTTTTCCATTAACGTCAAACTGGAAAGCGCATCTTTCCGAATATTATGCGCCAAAGAACTTTAATTTTTGGTATTTCTTTGGCTCGTTGGCCTTATTAGTGCTGGTTAATCAATTGTTAACCGGGATTTTCCTAACCATGAACTACAAACCAGATGCGAGCCAAGCATTTGCGTCGGTCGAGTATATTATGCGTGATGTAGATTACGGCTGGTTAATTCGTTATATGCATTCTACAGGTGCATCCATGTTTTTTGTCGTGGTTTACCTTCATATGTTTCGTGGAATGATGTATGGTTCGTATCGGAAACCGCGAGAGCTTCTTTGGTTAGTAGGAATGTGTATATTCTTTGTGCTGATGAGCTTGGCTTTTACCGGATATATCTTGCCCTGGGGACAAATGTCATATTGGGGAGCGCAAGTAATTGTTAGTATGTTTGGAGCAATTCCTGCTGTCGGGGAAACACTTCAGCAATGGTTGCTGGGTGATTTTACACTTTCAGATGCTGCCCTGAATCGTTTTTTTGCGTATCATGTCGTAACGCTACCATTAGTGTTGTTAGTATTAGTATTTGTGCACATTCTAGCTTTGCATGAAACAGGATCAAATAATCCTGATGGTGTTGAGATAAAAGAAAATAAAAATCCTCAAACAGGCATCCCTGTTGATGGCATTCCTTTTCATCCTTACTATACGGTAAAAGATATTGTCGGAGTGGTAGTATTTCTAATCGTATTTTGTGGAATTATTTTCTTCGCTCCAGAAATGGGCGGATATTTTTTAGAATATAATAATTTTATTCCAGCTAATACATTGCAAACTCCGGATCATATAGCTCCAGTTTGGTATTTCACGCCTTACTATTCCATGTTACGAGCTGTAACAATTAATTTTCTTGGGATAGATGCTAAATTATGGGGTGTGATTTTAATGGCTGGATCAGTGGTTATTTTCTGTTTTCTGCCGTGGCTTGATAGGAGTCCAGTGAAATCAATACGCTATAAAGGCACTTATTTTAAAACAGCTTTGGCCCTGTTTGTGGTTAGCTTTTTTGTACTAGGTTGGTTAGGAACAAAATCTCCTACACCTTTGTACACACTATTAGCACAAATCTTCACAGTTATTTATTTCGCTTTCTTTATCTTGATGCCTTGGTATAGCAAGATAGATAAAACAAAACCTGAGCCAAAAAGACTAAAAGAGTAAAAAAATGAAGAAAATAACGATTGCTATATTAATCTTATTATGCCTGATTCCATTTAGCATCTTTGCCGGTGGATCTGGTATGGCATTAGAGCGTGCTTCAGTTGATATAACCGACAATGCTTCGTTAAAACGTGGTGCAGAAAGCTTTGTTAATTATTGTTTAACTTGTCATGGTGCTAGTTATATGCGTTATAACCGTCATCGCGATATCGGATATACCAATGAAGAAATTCTCGAAAAATTAATTTTTACTGGACAAAAAGTTGGTGATTTGATGGAATCCGCTATGCGGAAAAAAGAAGCCGAAGAATGGTTCGGTGTTGTGCCTCCTGACCTATCAGTCATAGCGCGTGCACGTGGTGCAGATTGGCTTTATACATACCTTAAAGCTTTTTATCGTGATGAAACTACTGCAACTGGATGGAATAATTTAGTATTTGATCGTGCTGCAATGCCTCATGTTTTATATCAGTTGCAAGGTGAGCAAAAATTGGTTGTCAAGAAATCTGATAAAGGTGAAGAGAAAAGCTTATCTTTAGAAAAACCTGGTGAATTAAATTCATCTGACTATGATAAATTCGTTGGTGACCTCGTCAATTATCTTGTTTATTTAGGCGAACCACACGCCAATGCACGCAAGAAATTAGGGATTGAAGTAATGATCTTTCTGCTTGGTATGTTGCTGCTGTCCTATGCCCTGAAGAAAGAATATTGGAAAGATATTCATTAATATATAAGACGTTCTGAGTATATTAATATTTTCTAAGACTAGCAGCTATGATGACATTATATTCAACAATTACATGTCCATATAGCCATCGATGTAGGATTGTCTTGCACGAGAAGGATATGGATTTTCAAGTGGTTGATGTTGATCCAAATAATAAATCTGAAGATCTGGCTGTAATCAGTCCATATGGTAAAGCCCCCATACTTGTGGAACGCGATTTGATTTTATATGAGTCGAATATTATTAACGAATATATTGATGATCGCTTTCCACATCCACAGTTAATGCCTGCAGATCCTGTAATGCGTGCTCGTGCACGTTTATTACTGTATCGATTTGAACAAGAATTATTTTGCCATATTGCAGCATTTGAGGGTACTGATCAAAAGAATATGGATAAAGCACGTGCCGTAATAGCCGATCATCTTACTGTAATTTCTCCTATTTTTGAAAAACAAAAGTTTATGCTTGGTGATGAATTCTCCATGCTGGATGTTGCAATTGCACCATTATTATGGCGACTCGAATATTTTGAAATTCGCCTACCTAAACAAGCTGCACCATTATTGAAATACTCAGAAAGATTATTTAGTCGACCGTTATTTATTGACGCATTATCAGCTTCAGAAAAAGTTATGCGGAAGTAAATATGAATTCTATCAAACCATATTTAATTCGCTCTACTTATGATTGGTGTATTGATAACGACTTTACTCCTTTTCTTCTGGTAGAAGATTACTCGGAATTTGATATACCAAGTAAAGATATTAAGAATGGTGAAATAATTTTCAATATTAGTGCAAGAGCAGTTCGTGATCTTATGATTAATAATGATATTGTTTGTTTTGCGGCTCGTTTTAACGGGGTTTCGAAAGAAATTAAAATTCCTGTCAATACAATCAAAGGTATATTTGCAAAAGAAGTGAATCAAGGAATAGAGTTTGCAAGGAACCACATAAATATAAGTATTAATTCAAGTAGCAAAAATAAGAATGTGGAATTTAATTCTCTTACATACCAGTTGAAAAATAACAAGCCTAATTTGCAGATAATTAAATAAATCTAAGAGAAAAAAGTTTATTTTACTAAGACATATAAAGCCGGCATAGCTCAGATGGTAGAGTAGCTGATTTGTAATCAGAAGGTCCCGAGTTCGATTCTTGGTGTCGGCACCATAAAATCAATGGCTTGCAATTTTCATGCAAGCCATTTTTGTTTCCGGG
>WBZQ01003050.1_pt1 | contig 10499 bp, 8 predicted proteins | sample 5204251 | NCBI WGS metagenome assembly WBZQ01 (sample SAMN12412402, study PRJNA552823) | activated sludge metagenome | isolation source: activated sludge from nitrification reactor of wastewater treatment plant... | place: USA: Virginia | collected 2017-09 | reverse complement strand
CCGCGTGATCGACGCCGATTTGCGGGGTGAAACGCCTGCAAATTCCGACATCGCGGTACTCTCCGCGTTCTTCAGCTAAATCGGGCCCGGCGGGGAAAGAATCTCCCCAAACTACTGATTAGATGGACACTTTATTGGGAAGCCATAGGCTGAGATTTCCCGGCCGGCACCCCGCGCATCAAAGCCAAACCGACGACGTGCGAGGCTGGAAGAAATACCTACGTGCCGTCGCGCCCGGGTGGCGCCATACCGTAAGTTCCACGTAAGCGCGCGACAATCCGCCCTATAGTGGGTGGCGGTCAATATTGGGTCAATTGGCCGCCAAATCATTCACGATTCGTGCAGTTGCATGAGCTACCGAGTGAATTCGCACGCCATACCAATATGCCCCTTGATTGCTGATGAAGATCAACCCGTCACTGATTGCGATTTTTTTATCTGCACTAATCGTTCGCGCGCTATGCGCGGCTATTTTCTACGGAGAGATCGATCCGGAAGGTTCTGAGTATGCGCGGATTGCACAGAACATCGCGAACGGCAACGGCTATGTGGGAATAACAACGGAAGGTCACCAGCTGATTTTTCCTCCATTGTTCCCCCTTCTGATTGCGTCAATATCATTCCTTTCAAGCAGCACTGAAGTTGCGGGGCGAAGCCTGAATGTCATTTTCGGCGCCCTACTGATCTTTCCTGTCTACCTGATTGGATATCGAGCATTCGGCCGAAAGGTAGCGCTGGGCGGAGCAGCCCTGGTTGCGCTGCATCCCTATCTCGTCACCATTTCCACCGGCGTAAATTGTGAACCCACTTACTACGCAATATTGTTTACTGCGATCTACCTATCCATGCGCGCGAGCGACAATCCAAGTCTCTCGGCAGTAGCAACATGTGGCGCACTCTATGGTCTTGCCTACCTGGTTCGACAAGAAGCGCTAGCATTCATGATTGTTGCCCTGGTTTACATGGTCGTCTCGATTTGGCGACGGGGCGAGGAGAATGCCGGCACGATCGCGCGTCGCCTTTCGTTGATGCCCGTGTGTTTTCTTGTTTTGGCAGCGCCGTATATCGCCTGGATTTCGTTGGAGACGGGGCGGTTTCGCGTGGAAGCAAAAAGTCCACTCAACATTGAAACCGAGATGCGCATGCAACACGGCCTTTCCATGGACGAGGCTGCATTTGCCGTTGGCACCGATGCATATCCCCTGGGTGTTTGGAATCGACCCAATCTGGACGTCATCAAAGTTTCGAGGCCGAGCGCAAGTGAGCTGCTCTCGATGGCTCTCAAGAAATCAGTAAAGGTGATCAAGAAGACCGCGGTCGCGTTAGCCGGAAATCTGACCTTTGGCTCACCGGCCTTGATTGTCCTTGCCGTTCTAGGAATATTTAGTCGGGCCTGGCGGCCACCAGCTCTACTCGACCAAGTCTATTTGGCGTTGCTTATCTCACTTACCGTATTCGCGACGTTCTTTATCTATTATTCACATGATAGATTCTATTTCTTTCCCCTTGTTGTCTTTTGTATTTGGGCAAGCGCGGGCCTCTTTGCGCTTCGCAAGAGAGTGGCGCAATCCGCGGCAATATTGGGGATGGCAACCCGCGGGCGAATTTTCATTGGAAACGCCGCTAGGGTTATAGCCATCGCCGCGGTGATTGTACCCTCTGCAGCCTCCGCCAGCTCGGCTTTCCTTGCGAGCCGCGATACTCGCCCGATAAGGGCTTTTGCGGTCCGACTGGCTGCATCCGGCGATGCGCTGCGTGTGGCAGACACCACTTCTTCGTTTGCCTATCACGCAGGAGCCAGACTGATCTGGTTGCCCTATTGCGACGAGCAAACTGCCCTGTCCTACCTGCGAAAGCAGGGCGTCACGCATGTGGTCGTTGACGAAGAGGAGATTGCCAGTCGCCCGTATCTTGGCAAGTGGTTGGAACAAGGCGTCCCATTTTCGCAGGAGGTGCTCCCACCGATTTCAGGTACGCGTTACAAAGTTCGACTGTTCAAGTTTAATCCGAATCCCGCGTAAGACCGCTCTTCTCGCGAATGGCGTTTGAACACGCGACCATCCGCTCCGGATAGCCGGATCAGTCGCCAGCCGCGGCGCAGGCAACGCCAAGGCGACAAGCCGCTTCCCGGCCCGGCAATTTGATATGGCTCAACCACCGCCCTGGCCGCGCCACCTAGCATGGCGCCTCGGACGTCTGCCGAGGGCGTTGCCGGAGGCTCGGTACTTGGAAGCTGGATATTTGTCGGACACAGGCCGGTAATGATGCGGGTCGAGCTTGCACTTCCACCGTCGACGCGGGATTTGCGGCTGGACCTGTTTCGCGGCCTCGCCAACTGGCTGATGTTTCTCGGTCACGTTTCCACCAGCGTGCTGGCCTGGTTCTCTTTCCGGAATTACGGCTTCAGCGACGGCGCGGACCTCTTCGTATTCATATCCGGCTACACCTCGGCACTCGTGTTCGGCAGGCGAATGCTCGAGGGCGGGTTCGTCTTCGGGACGACCCGGCTGTTACGGCGCGTCTGGCAGATCTACGCCGCACATATCCTGCTGTTCATTTTCTATCTCGCCTCCGTCCATTTCCTGTCGAACGGCTTCAGCGCGCCCGAACTCATCGACCGCTTCAATGTCGCGCCCCTGGTGCATGCGCCGGTCGAAGCCATCACGCAGGGGCTGCTGCTGCGGTACAAGCCGTTGAACCTCGACGTGCTGCCGCTCTACGTCGTCCTGATGGGTGCCTTTCCGCCGGTGCTCTGGCTGATGCTCAGGCACCGCAACTGGGTCCTGCTGGGATCGGTGTTGCTGTATTTCGCCGCAAGGCAATTCGGCTGGAACCTGACGTCCTATCCATCGGGGGTCTGGTATTTCAATCCGTTCGCGTGGCAGCTTCTTTTCATGGTCGGCGCGTGGCTGGCGCTGGGCGGAGCCAAGACCGTGCATTTCCTGGTGCGGTCCAATGCGGTCCTGGCAATCGGCCTGGCCTATCTGGTCTTCGCCGCCGTCCTGACGCTGGCCGGGCTGCTACCGGAGCTTCAGAAGCTGCTTCCGCCTCCATTGTTCGAGGCGTTCAATCCGAACGACAAGACCAACCTGGCGCCCTACCGCTTCCTTCACCTCGCCATCGTGATCATTCTCGGCGCACGCTTCATACCGATCGATGCGGCAGGACTTCAGGCCGCGATCTGGAAGCCGCTGATCAAATGCGGCCAGCAATCCCTCGAAGTGTTTGCGGTCGGCATCTACCTGGCTTTCATCGGATACTTCATTCTCAAGATGACATCTGACGCGATCATTCCGCAACTGCTGGTTGGAACCGCCGGCCTCGCGATCATGACGGCCGTCGCCTATTACCGGTCGTGGTCGAAGCGCGTCGAACGGGCCCACGCCCGAAGGAGCCAGCGCCCGCTGGCCGCGGCCAAGCCGACCCACGCCATCAGCTGACAGGGCGCTCGCATGAACCGCGGCCACAGCGCCGCGGCCGGCATCGTCAAATCAGGATTCAGGATTAAGTGCTTGATTTAGCTGGCAGGAGTGGCAGGGCTCGAACCTGCGACCCCCGGTTTTGGAGACCGGTGCTCTACCAATTGAGCTACACTCCTGCAGGGAACCGGCGACATACGTCGGTTCGCGCCGTTTCAAGCATAGGGCATACCCCGATTGCAAGGGCGAAGCGGCTTTCCGCCTATCCAAAGCGCGGCTTATGCGCCAGACTTTGTCCTCGCCATAACAACAAGCGCAACGGGAGAGACCATGAACGCGCAGACCGCCGCCGCCCGCCAGTCATCCAGCCCGAAAACCCCTTCTCTCCCCGACGCCAGGCCCGAAGCGATCGGGCTCTCACCTGCCCGCCTGCAAGCCCTGTCTGACGCCTTCAAGCGCGAGGTCGACAAGGGAACCCTGCCCGGGGCGACCGTCATGGTGGCGCGGCGCGGCCAGATCGGCTGGTTCGACGCCATCGGCCGCCAGAGCCCGACCGCCAGCACGGCAATGGCGCATGACAGCATCTTCCGCATCTTCTCCATGACCAAGCCGATCGTTTCCGTCGGCATCATGATGCTGATCGAGGACGGCCACTTCATCCTCGGCGATCCCGTCGCAAAGTTCATTCCGGAGTTCGCCAACCAGCAGGTCGGCATCGAGAGCAACGGCAAGCTCGACCTCGTGCCGGTGAAGCGGCAGATGACCGTGCAGGACCTGCTGCGGCACACGTCCGGCCTGACCTACGACCATACGGGCAACGGCCCGGTCCAGCAGCTCTATCAGCAGTCGCGGCTGCGCAGCCGCAAGATCACCAATGCCGAACATGCCACCATCATCGCCGGCATGCCGCTGATGTGCCAGCCGGGCGCTGAATGGAACTACAGCCGCTCGACCGACATTCTCGGCCGCGTCGTCGAGATCGTGTCGGGCAAATCGCTCGCCGCCTATCTGACTGACCGCATCTTCGCGCCGCTCGGCATGACGGACACCGGCTTCCACACCGCGGAAGCCAACGCCGGCCGCCTGGCTGAGGCCTTCGCGACCGATCCCTGGAACGGCGACAAGGTGCAGCTCTTCAACATGCTCGAGAAGCCGGCGATGGAATCCGGCGGCGGTGGCCTCGTCTCGACCACCATGGACTATGCGCGGTTCTGCCAGATGCTGCTCAACGGCGGGTCGCTCGACGGCAACAGGATCATCGGCCGCAAGACGCTGGAACTGATGGCCTCCGATCACCTCACGGCCAATGTGAAAGTGGACTCGCCGCTGATGCCGCCCGGCCACGGCTTCGGCCTCGGCTTCGCCGTCCGCACGCAGCCCGGCGTCGCGCCCTTCCCGGGCTCGCTCGGCCAGTTCTTCTGGAGCGGGATGGCCGGCACGTTCTTCTTCATCGATCCCGCCGAGGACCTGTTCACGGTGTTCATGATGCAGGGCCCGGGACAGCGCGAATATATCCGCAACCTGCTGCGCGATCTGGTCTACGCTGCGGTGGAGTGACGCTTAGCGTCATTCCGGGGCAGCCCGTAAGGGCTGAACCCGGAATCTCGAGATTCCGGGTTCGCGCTACGCGCGCCCCGGAATGACAGCCAACCTCAACTGATCGTCGCGCCGCCGTCGATCACGATGGTCTGGCCGGTCATGAAGTCGCCGGCCTTCGATCCCATCAGCACCGCGGCGCCCGCGATCTCGTCGGGCACGCCGATCCGCAGCAGCGGGGAACGCGCGGTGGATGCCTTCAGGGTATCCGGATTGTCCCACAGCGCCTTGGCGAAATCGGTCTTGATCAGGCCGGGCGCGATGCAGTTCACGCGGATGTTGTGCTTGCCGTATTCGCAGGCGAGGTTGCGCGCGAGCTGCATGTCGGCCGCCTTGGAGATCGCGTAGGCGCCGAGCACGGTCGAGCCCTTTAACCCGCCGATCGAGGACACGATGACGATCGAGCCGTCCTTGCGCTCGATCATCTGCGGCACCACCATGTTGATCAGCCAGTTGTTGGCGACGATGTTGTTGTCGAGGATCTTGCGGAACTGGTCATCGGAGATGCCGGCGAGCGAGCCGTAGTAAGGGTTGGACGCGGCGTTGCAGACCAGCACGTCGATCTTGCCGAAGGCCCGATTGGACTCGTCGACGAGGTTCTGCAGGTTTTCCTTGTTCGAGATGTTGGCGGCGATCGCCACCGCCGTCCCCTTGCCGAACTTCTCGTTGACCTCCCTGGCGACCTGGTCGCAGACGTCCTGCTTGCGCGAGGAGATCACGACCTTGGCGCCGTGCTCGGCCATGCGCTCGGCGATGGCCCGTCCGATGCCGCGCGTGGAGCCGGTGATGACGGCGACTTTTCCGGTCATATCGAACAAGCTCATGTCTCTCTCCCTGATTGAGATCTTGAATTTGGCGTTGAGCTAAGCAGTGTTCGCATCTTGCGACAACTGCCTTAGGCGAGCTTGACCTCCGGCCCGGCCGGCTGATGCATCGCGGCGTGCCTGGGATCGGCGATCCAGGGCTGCTGGTTCACCATCGGCAGCCGCCAGCTCGATACGCCGAGGCTTGCGATGTGATCGAGCCGCGTCACCGAGACATTGTCGATGTCGAACGAAAGTCCCCGGTCCGGCTGGCCGCCGAGCGCGAGGCCGACGGCTGCCCTGATCACGCCGCCATGACCGACGGCGATCACGTCCTTGCCCGCTTCCACGACACTGATCCGCACGATCGCGCGGCAAACGCGGGTATAGAGGTCCATGTAACTTTCGCCGCCGGGCGCGGGCTCGTTGACGTCGGCAAACCAGCTGCTGCCGACCGGACGGCTGGCGAGAAACGCCGCGCGGTTCATGCCCTGCCACTCGCCGAGGTGCTGTTCGGCAAAGGCCGCATCCTTCATCATATTCGCGGGCTTCGGAAAGCCGGCAGCCCATATCGCTTCCGCAGTCAGATGGGTGCGCTTCAGATTGCTTGCGTACCACACCGCATTGCGCGGCAGGATCTTTGCGACCGCCTCGAACACCTCGGTGTCGCTGGTGTCGCACTCAATGTCCTTTTGACCGTAAATGTTGCCGCCATCGCCGCGCACCGGCGCATGACGCACCCACCACCAGCGTGTCGTGACGACTTTCGGCCTGTCTGGATTGGACATCGCAACGCCCCTTCAATAGTGTTCGTTGACGCTGTACGTCAGAGCACTCATCGTCTCAAGTGACTTGGCGTTTGAAATTCTGTTTGAATTCCGCAAGGCGGCACACGTCGACCGCATCGCGCTACAAGGGAGAGACTCATGGGCCGCCTCGAAGGCAAATCCGTCGTCATCACAGGTGCAGGAAGCGGCATCGGGCGCGCCGCAGCGGTGCTGTTCGCCAGGGAAGGCGCCAAGCTCATCATCGTCGACAAGACCGAGGGCGTGAAGGAGACGGCCAGGCTCGTCAGCGATGCCGGCGGCACCGTCGAGGCGGTGATGGCCGATGCGGGCTCCGAAGCGGACGTGAAGGCCTTCATCCACAAGGCGGTCGCGAAATATGGCCGGCTCGATGCGATCTGGGCCAATGCCGGCGTCAGCGGCGGGCTGGTGCCGCTCGCCGATCAGACCGTCGAGCACTGGCAGGAGGTGCTGCGCGTCAACCTGATCGGGCCGTTCCTCGCGATCAAGCATTCGATGCCGCACATGATCAGGCAGAAGTCCGGCTCGATCGTCTGCACCGCTTCGGTCGCGGGCCTCAAGGCCGGCGCCAGTGGTCACCCCTACGGCGCCAGCAAGGCCGGCGTCATCAGCCTGGTGCAGACGACAGCCTATTCGCTGTCCGGCACCGGAGTCCGCATCAACGCGGTCTGCCCGGGGCTGATCGAGACCGGGATGACCAAGCCGGTGTTCGACCGCGCCAAGGAGCGCGGCACCCAAGACAAGATCGGCCAGCTCAATCCCTTGAAGCGCCCCGGCCAGCCGCATGAACTCGCGGCGATGGGCCTGTTCCTCGCCAGCGACGATGCTTCCTACGTCAACGGCCAGGCGATCCCGGTCGACGGCGGCCTCACCGCGTCGATGCCTTACACGGGCAAGCCGGTGTAGCCACGACGATCACAGCCCATCCGGGGGCAGGCCGGAAGATTCCGCTGCCAGTGCGCGGTGGCGGATGCGCTCGCGGTAGAAGGCGTAGAGGCCGGAGGCGACGATGATCGCGGCGCCTGTGATCATCATTGCGTCGGGCACGTCGCCGAACAGGAGATAGCCGAGCATCATCGCCCACAGCAGCGCGGAATAGCGGAACGGCGCCACCGCCGAGATGTCGCCGGTGCGCAGCGCCGAGATGATGCATTGATAGCCGATCAAGAGCAGCACGGCGGCCAGCGCCTGCAGGGCGAGCGCATTGGCGGAGGACGGCATCCAGCCGCCGAGCGGAACCAGGATCACGCCGCCGGCGCTGGTCACCGTCACCGTGGTCAGCAAGGTGATGAACAGCGACGGAATCTTGGCGGGAATTTTTCGGGTCGCGAGATCGCGTAGCGCGCAGAACGCGACCGACACCAGCGCGAACAGCGAGTACTGGCTGAAGCCGGCAAGCCCCGGCCGCACGATGATGAGCACGCCGATGAAGCCCACTGCAATTGCCGACCAGCGCCGCCAGCCGACCGGCTCGCCGAAGATCACGGCAGCGCCGAGCGTGATGGCCAGCGGCAGCGCCTGGAAGATCGCCGAGGTGTTGGCGAGCGGCAGATGTACGAGCGCGGCCATGAACGAGATCGTGCCGCCGATCTCGCCGACGACCCGCAGCGCGACCGGTTTCAGCATCAGTGTGCGCAGCGGACGCAGCGCGTCCTGATGCCAGGCGAATGCCGCGACCAGCACGATCGCGAACAGCCCGCGCACCAGCATCACCTGGCCGAAGTTCATCTCTGACGATACCACCTTGGTGATGGAGTCGTTCGCCGTGAACGCGGCCATGGACACCGCCATCAGCAGGCTGCCGCGAATGTTCGGGGAGAGTGCCAAATTAACGGCGCGGGGTCAGGTCGCGCCGGCCTTCTGGGCGTATTCCCACGACGCCTTCGAGAGCGGCACGGTGCGGGCCGCCGACTCCAGCGCCTTGGCGTTGGCCGCGGTGCCGTCGCGGACGCGTCCGGCGATGCCCTGCGTGATGCCGGCAAGGCGGAACAGATTATAGGCAAAATACCAGTTCAGGTCGGGCACCGCGCTGCCGGTGACGTTGCAATAGATTTGCGCGGCCTCTTCCAGGCTCGGAATGTTCAGCGCCTTGAGATCGGCGTTGGCGAGCCCCGGCATGGTCCACTGCATCAGGAGATAGGTGAAGTCGGCCATGGGATCGCCGAGCGTCGACAGTTCCCAATCCAGCACCGCCTGCACGCGCGGTTCCGTCGCATGGAAAATCATGTTGTCGAGACGATAGTCGCCGTGGACGATCGAGGCCCGCGCCTGCGGCGGCACGGTCTTCGGCAGCCACTCGGCGAGCTTCTCGAATTCCGGAATGTGCTGCGTCTCCGACGCCCGGTATTGCTTGGTCCAGCGATCGACCTGGCGGGCGAAATAATTGCCGGGCTTGCCGAAATCGCCGAGCCCGATCTTCTCCGGGTCGAAGACGTGAAGTTTCGCCAGCGTCTCGATCTTGCTGGTGAAGATCTTGCGGCGCGCATCCGGCGTCTGGCTCGGCAGCGTCGGATCCCAGAACACCCGGCCCTCTTCCATCGACATGATGTAGAAGGCCGCGCCGATCACCGCGTCGTCGGTGCAGAGCGCGTAGGCCCTTGCAACCGGAAATCCCTGCTTGCCCAGCGCCGCAATGACGCGGAACTCGCGGTCGACCGCGTGCGCCGACGGCAGCAGTTTGCCGAACGGCTTGCGGCGCATCACATAGGAACGGCCGGGCGTCTCGATCTTGTAGGTCGGGTTGGACTGTCCGCCCTTGAACTGCAGGACTTTCAGGGGTCCCTGGAAACCCTCGACATGCTCGCGCATCCAGGCATCGAGGTTCGCCTCGTTGATGCGATGGCGCTCCTCGACTTCCTTGGTGCCCGAGAACTCTTCGTCTTTCCTGACGCCGTCCGCCACGATGACGCTCCCTTAGGTTTCTTCTTGGACTTTGGGGAGCGCCGTCGCTAGCGGCTCCCGTCAGTGCGTAGCGTTTGCATACTTCCGAAGTTCAAGTCTGGCAATGGCGCGATTGTGCACCTCGTCCGGACCGTCGGCCAGGCGGAGCGTGCGGATGTGAGCATAATCCCGCGCCAGGCCAGCATCGTCGGAGACGCCGCCGCCGCCGTAAGCCTGGATGGCGTTGTCGATGATCCTCAGCGCCATATTCGGGGCTGTAACCTTGATCATCGCGATCTCGGCCTGGGCGGTCTTGTTGCCGACCTTGTCCATCATGTCGGCGGCCTTGAGGCACAGCAGCCTGTTCATCTCGATATCGGCGCGGGCTTCGCCGATGCGCTGTTCCCACACCGAGTGCTCGATGATCTTCTTGCCGAAGGCGGTCCGCGACGCCAGCCGCTTCACCATCTTCTCCAGCGCTTCCTCCGCCTTGCCGATGGTGCGCATGCAGTGATGGATCCGGCCCGGACCGAGGCGGCCCTGCGCGATCTCGAATCCGCGGCCTTCGCCGAGCAGGATGTTTTCCTTGGGCACGCGGACGTTTTCCAGCAGCACCTGGGCGTGACCGTGCGGCGCATCGTCGAAGCCGAACACCGGCAGCATGCGCACGATCTTCACCCCCTTGGCGTCGAACGGCACCAGGATCTGCGATTGCTGCTTGTGCTTCTCCGCCTTGGGATCGGTCTTGCCCATGACGATGGCGATCTTGCAGCGCGGATCGCCCGCGCCGGTCGACCACCACTTGCGGCCGTTGATGACGTAATGATCGCCATCGCGCTTGATGCTGGTTTCGATGTTGGTCGCGTCGGACGACGCCACTGCCGGTTCGGTCATCAGGAACGCGGAACGGATTTCGCCGTTCATCAGCGGCTTCAGCCACTGGCGCTTCTGCTCCTTGGTGCCGTACCGCATGAACACTTCCATGTTGCCGGTAT
>WBZQ01003049.1_pt1 | contig 10500 bp, 5 predicted proteins | sample 5204251 | NCBI WGS metagenome assembly WBZQ01 (sample SAMN12412402, study PRJNA552823) | activated sludge metagenome | isolation source: activated sludge from nitrification reactor of wastewater treatment plant... | place: USA: Virginia | collected 2017-09 | reverse complement strand
ATGCAATTGTGTTTGGAGGACAAAATTATTCCATGCGATTGGTGCTCGATCCGGTGCGCATGGCACAACTCAATCTCACGCCTACGGAAATTGCCGCTGTGGTGCGCGAACAGAATCGCGACTTCCCGGCAGGCCGAATCGGACGCGAACCGACATCCGAGAAAACTGAATTGACGATTCCCGTTATCACGCGCGGCCGCATGAGCGAAGTCAAAGAATTTGAAGATATGATCGTACGCGCTTACCCCGATGGATCTATGGTTCGTCTACGTGATGTGGCCCGTGTTGAATTAGGGGCGCAATCGTATGATTTGCAAGGGCGGTGGAATGGTAAACCCAATACTTTTATATTGACCTTTCTTTCACCAGGTGCCAATGCGTTGGATACGGTTAAGCGAGTCAAGGAAGAAATGGAAAATTTGACCAAAAGCTTTCCTGCCGGTGTTTCCTATGACATTCCTTACGATACTACTCAATTCATCGAGGTTTCTATCAAAGAGGTGGTTAAAACACTGGGTGAGGCATTACTCCTGGTAATTCTGGTGGTGTTTGTCTTTTTACAAAGCTGGCGCGCTACATTGATTCCAGCTCTCGCGGCGCCGATATCTTTAATTGGCACACTTGCGGGTATGGATGCGCTGGGTTTTTCCATCAATACGCTGACGTTGTTCGGCATGGTACTGGCCATCGGTATCGTGGTCGATGATGCCATTGTGGTGGTGGAAAACGTTGAAAGACACATGACCCGGGGTGGATTGTCGCCGCGTGATGCCGCTAAGAAAGCCATGGAGGAGGTCACGGGTCCAGTGATTGCCATAGTTTTGGTGCTGGCAGCCGTTTTCTTGCCGGTTGGTTTTTTAGGTGGAATCACTGGTCAGTTATACAAACAATTTGCGATCACAATCGCATTATCTGTTGCCATTTCAGGGTTTGTCGCACTTACCCTGAGTCCGGCTTTATGTGCGTTGATACTCAAACCCGGTCATGGCGAACCCAATCGGTTCTGGCAAATGTTCAATCGGACATTCGGTTGGCTGGAAAATCGCTATGTCGGCACTGTCGGCATTGTACTCAAACGATCTTTGCTGACCTTGGCAATTTTTGTTATTTTGATTATGGTGGTCATCGGTTTATTTAGAACGATTCCAGGAAGTTTTTTACCGGAAGAAGATCAAGGCTATTTTATTACCGTGGTGCAATTGCCTGAGGGTGCTTCTCTCGCGCGCACCCTTGAAGTTTTGAAAAAAATTGAACACTATTATCTATCGGTTCCAGCCGTTCATTCTACCGATGCGTTGGCTGGTCAAAATTTTGTGTTCGGCACGCGCGGTGCGAACCAAGCCACCATGTTCGTTCCCTTACAGCATTGGGATGAAAGACCCGGTCCGGATGAAAAAGTGCAAAGTTTAATCGGCGCGGCCTTTCAGGAATTTGCTAAAATCCCGGAAGCGTTGATTCTGGCGTTTAATGCACCTTCGATTCCTGGCTTGGGTTCCACCGGTGGTTTCACAGCGCAATTGCAGGATCCGGGCGGTGGTGATTTTGCACAGTTTGCGGCTGTGGCGCAGGAGTTCGTTGGCAAAGCCACAGAACACCCGGCGATAGCATTTGCTAATACCAATTTCCGTATCAGTGCTCCCAGGTTGTATGCAACGGTAGACCGCGAACGGGCCAAAGCATTGGGTGTTCCGATTTCCGAAGTATTTGATACCATGCAAGCGTATTTCGGCAATCTATATGTCAATGATTTTGTCAAATATGGCCGTATTTATCGCGTGCAAACCGAAGCTTTACCGGAATATCGCTCGAATCCGGATGATATCAGTAAAATCTATGTTCGCGCCCGAAGCGGCGTAACACAAACCATGATTCCACTGGATTCTGTGGTAACCACGGAATTCAATAGTGGCCCCGATCCGGTTACACATTTCAATGGTTTTAACTCTGCTTTGGTGATGGGCAGCGCCGCACCCGGCTACAGTTCGGGACAAGCATTGGAAGCATTGCAACAAATAGCCGACGAAATCTTAACGCCGCGTGGCTATACCATCGACTGGAGCGGTATATCGTTACAAGAACGCAAAGCGAGCGGCCAATCCATTTACGTATTTGCCTTTGCCCTGCTGATGGTATTCCTGGTGTTGGCTGCGTTATACGAAAGCTGGTCGATTCCATTTGCGGTCATTTTGGCCATACCGTTCGGTGTGCTAGGTGCATTGTTGGCGATTTGGACACGCGGCTTGACCAATGATATTTACTTCCAAATCGGTTTGGTGACCCTTATAGGGTTGGCTGCAAAAAATGCGATCTTGATCGTTGAATTTGCCAACCAGCGGCGTATGGCTGGTCTGTCTTTGACCGAAGCAGCGTTGGAAGCCGCGAGGTTGAGATTTCGCCCGATTATTATGACTTCTATGGCTTTTATCTTGGGAGTTTTGCCACTAGTAATTGCAACTGGAGCAGGGGCTGCAAGTCGTAATTCGATCGGTACTGGAGTTTTTGGTGGTATGTTGGCGGCAACGTTTTTGGCGATATTCTTTGTACCGTTATTTTTTGTTGCTATTGGCAAAATAAATCGTAAAAACAACGATGTTAGAATCTCTAAGGAGTTATCTGCTGAGCCAAAACCAATCAAGACACATGAAATAACCGTAGATAAAGATCAACAATAATGTTAGATCCCTTCCAAATTGAGTGAAACTTATCATCATTTTCGTCGCCTTATTAATATTGATTAGATCATATCTCAAGCAGTTACATTCCCTTTAGTTCATTGAATGCCTAATAATAAGCATGAAAAGGAGCAGGTTATGAGTGATAAAAAAAAACTAACCACCAATGCCGGATGCCCGGTTGCCCACAATCAGAATGTCATGACCGCCGGACCTCATGGGCCGCAATTGTTGCAAGATGTTTGGTTTCTTGAGAAACTGGCGCACTTCGATCGTGAAGTGATTCCTGAACGGCGTATGCATGCAAAAGGCTCCGGTGCGTATGGGACTTTTACAGTCACGCAAGATATCAGCCAATTTACCCGTGCTAAGATTTTTTCAGCCAGCGGTAAGAAAACCGATTTATTTGCACGCTTTACCACGGTTGCTGGAGAACGCGGTGCAGCAGATGCGGAGCGGGATATTCGCGGTTTTGCAGTGAAATTCTACACAGAAGAAGGTAATTGGGATTTAGTTGGCAACAACACACCGGTATTTTTTCTGCGCGATCCGTTAAAATTTCCTGATCTCAATCATGCTGTGAAACGTGATCCGCGAACCAATATGCGCAGCGCGAAAAACAACTGGGATTTTTGGACATCACTTCCAGAAGCTTTGCACCAGATTACTATCGTTATGAGCGATCGCGGCATCCCCGCAACATATCGCCACATGAATGGCTTCGGTAGCCACACATTCAGCCTTATCAATGCTAAAAATGAGCGCCATTGGGTCAAGTTTCACCTGAAATCGCAACAAGGCATCCGCAATTTGACCGATGCGGAAGCGGAAGCGCTTATCGGCAAGGATCGTGAAAGCCATCAACGTGATTTATACGAGAGTCTGGAACGAGGAGATTTCCCGAAATGGACGATGTGTGTGCAGATCATGACCGAAGCGGAGGCCGCCACAGTTTCTTTCAATCCGTTTGATCTGACCAAAATCTGGCCGCATAAAGATTATCCTTTGCGGGAAGTTGGTGTGATGGAACTAAACCGCAATCCGGAAAATTTTTTCGCCGAAGTGGAGCAAGCAGCGTTTAACCCTGCCAATATCGTACCGGGAATTGGCTTTTCTCCTGATAAAATGTTGCAAGGACGCTTATTTTCATATGGTGATGCTCAGCGTTACCGTCTTGGGGTGAACCATCACTTGATTCCAGTAAATGCAGCACGTTGTCCTGTACATAATTATCATCGCGATGGTGCCATGCGTGTCGATGGTAATTTTGGTGGTACAATCGGCTATGAACCGAATAGTAGGGGTGAATGGCAACAACAAGGGGAATTCGCGGAACCGCCGCTCAAATTGGATGGTGCTGCCGATCATTGGAATCACCGTGAAGACACGGATTATTATTCCCAGCCCGGCGCTTTGTTCCGTTTGATGACACCAGTGCAGCAACAGGCTCTATTTGACAATACCGCACGCTCGCTTACTGGCGTACCGCAGGACATTCAAATGCGCCATATCAACCATTGTCTCAAAGCTGATGCGGCATATGGCGCTGGAATTGCCAAAGCGCTGGGTATTGCATTGAGTGAAATTTCGCGCTAGCAAATTTGTCGCTTTGTTTAATTTCCACTCACTAGTGACAGTTTAAATTTAATCACTCTCTAGGGTTTAGCTTCTTCCAGCTTGTTGCATAAAAAAATGTACGCAAGGATTCTATTGGATTTCCAAATTTCATAAGATAGTGTCAAGAAGTTTGTGGCGGTACTTTTATCCATTCAACTGAACAATCCTTAACTTTAGGATAATATCCTTCAGGATTACGGCAATAATACCAATAGTTGCTTTTTTGTACAGCGACAGGTGGACGCGGAGCGGTATTTTGTTGAATATAAGTTGGTGTTTGTGGGGCGATAACCATCGGCGATGCTAATATGGGTGAGGTTGCGACTCCTACAGGATAGCCTCCCAGTGGATAATATCCTCCAAACCGGCGATAAGGGCCAAAAGCATAATTGTTATAAAAACCAGCCCCTCCCCAATTACTGTAAAAACCGAAGCTGTTATAAGGTGAAAAACCCCAACCCCATCCAGGGCCAAATCCCCAGCCCGGACCCCAACCCCATCCCGGGCCAAATCCCCACCCTAATCCAAGGCCTAGTCCCAAACCTAAACCAAATCCATCTAAGTGATGATGGTGTCCATGGTGATGCCCCCAGTCATTATGATGATGACCTGAAGTATCATTGTTGACAACATTTTGATCGGTTTGAACATTGTTTTGAATGTTAATATCTTGAGCTGATGCTCCGCTTTGAGCAATACCATCTGTTTGTGTCGGTTGAGTAGCCGTTGTCGAATCAGCGGTACCGGCTGCCTGATTATCTTGGTTATCGGTGTTTTGTGCAGCGGTATCCGTTTGAGTAATTCCACTATCTTGTGTTGATGATGTTGCTTCAGACGTTTGATTATCTGGGGCTGTTAAACTATCTCCCGTTGGATCTTGTACAACTTCTGTGTGTTGTGGAGATTCGGTGCTAGGATCAGAATTATTGGTGAATCCAGAATCGTCAGGTTGGCTTATATCACCCGCTTGGCCAAAATCGTCCGCGAAATCAATATTACCCTGTTGATCTAGGGCATCACCTGAGAAGGATGTGTCGCTTGAATTTAAATCACTCGGATTGTAATCGCCACCAAAATCACTGCCTTGATCGAAATGATCAGCCGCATCAAAGCTACCACCGTCATAGTAGTTGCCATCGAAGCTGCCATCATCATAATAACCCCCACCGTCAAATCCGCCACCGTCGAAGCCTCCTCCATCAAAACCGCCTCCGTCGAATCCACCTCCGTCGAATCCACCACCGTCAAAGCCACCACCGTCAAATCCACCACCGTCAAATCCACCACCGTCTCCACCGTCTTGAGCTCCAACTTGATTAGCCAACAAGAATCCACACATTGCGATTGCTATACTTGTTAATTTAAACTTTTTCATGATTACCCTCTTTCTGCAATCTGTTAGATATTTATTGTCATCATATCGTCAAGAATCTGAACAGATACTGAATGGAGAAAAGTTTTGCGACAATAGTGATTCATTCGAGTATATCAATGCACAGGTTTATGATTCGTCGATATTTTTGTACTTTTAAGTATAAATTTATATTGTTAATGATAGCTCAATTGATTTTCTATGAAGCGCTTATCAACCAATAGAATCATTATGTGTGGATTTGTTCAAACCAGTTGCAAAATTCTCAGCGAGTGCGTTTAAGTTTTAAATTAGTTCTCTGAATTGATTGATTAAAAGCCATGGTTTTTTAGAGGTTATTTACCCATCTAGAATCGCGCTACTAGAAGTGGGTATTCTATCTGTGCAACTAATCTTCGCTGTTATTGATATCATTGCAACCCACTGCGCCTAAATAACTAGGCATAATCGTTAGTCTAAGGCCTTCTTAAAAACGATTATTTTCTTGCAAATATGTTTGAATCTGAAATCTTGCGCAATTAGGTTGGACAGAAATTTTATTTCTTTTGGTAGTTCGATGGTGCCATACCTACATAACGGCGAAAAAGGCGGTAAAAGCTGGATGTGTCAGTAAATCCGCTTAATTGAGCTACATCTGTAATCGCTATTTTTGGATTGCGAAGAAATTCTTTAGCTTGCGTGATACGGTGTTGAACGAGAAATTCGCGAAAAGTCATGTTATGTTCACTGTGAAAAATTCTACTAAAAGTAAAAACACTCATACCACAAATTGATGCCACTTCCCGCTCAGTAATTTTTTTGTGGAAATGTGTTTCCACATGGTTGATTGCTATGGTTGTGCGTTTGGATAAGAGCGATTTTGAGAAGAAATGAAATTCTTGGGGGATTTGGTAAGATCTCAGGAGATTAATACGTGCTTTGGAATGATCAGATTTGAATAACGTTGAGAGCTGAATGATTTCATTAACTACATATTCGCATTTGAGTGGCTTGACGAGATAATTTCTGACACCAGTTCTAAATGCCCAAACAGCCAGATTCTCACTGTGCTGAAGCGTCAGCATGATGACCGGAATATTGGAATGATTGAATCGAATCTGCTTAAGTAATTGTAAGCCGGTCAAGTCTGGGAAGTCATAGTCGAAACAAATGAGATTTGGCTGATTGACTGCAATTACATTTGCAATATGATTTCTATCGGTGGTCTCATGCATGGTGTGAATTGTAATTTTTCTATTATTACCTGCATCAATTCTCTGCGCATTTTCCCTGTTTTTACATAGTGCCATCCATATTATCTTGGTATTCTGGTCATTCACTTCACTGTACTCCCGTGATTGTAACTACTTGAAATACTATTCAATCATTTATTACGGTTATAACAATTATGTTTTTGAGAAAGATTTAAATTAATAACTGATTAATTATAAATATGTTTCTCACTTAAGTGGTTAAATCAATGCGCATGCTCGCCAGGTGGCGGCATGATTTCTCCTTCCTGGTTAAGCTGTGTCAGTTGCGACGTCAAGGCACCGATATTTTGCCAACCAAATCCTTCAAATTGGGCAACCCAGCGAGCTCTTAAATATCCGAAGCGGTCGGTTACAAATTCCATGTGTCCTGGAAACATGCCTTTACCTGATAAATCCGGTACGGTTCGGACGCGTCGGTACAACCAGTAGCTATCTTTAATTTCAGACCAGCCTTCGGTAACCACTGGAAAGGGAACGATACTCACTACTTGCTGCAATTCTTCTTCGTTCAGCGCATGATTGGGGACAGCCAGAATTTCAGTATCGAGCGCTTTGATTTTGTCATATACGGCAGCTAATTGAAAAAAACGCTCCTTGGAGCGTGGCCAGGAAAATAATACCAGCAGGACATTTTTTTGTAGACGGAAATCTTTTAAATTGCCGTTGGAACCATCGGTTGTCGAATAATTAAACACTGGGGAAGCAATGGCAGGCATTTCAGGAACGATCATGCTGCCGAGCAGGCGGGCGTCAAAACCTCGTGATAAGGCGTGGAGAAAGTTAATGAGATCCCAACGATCTTCTTCGGACAATGTTGCAGAAAAACCTGGCATAGTAGTGCCTGAAATACCGTGAGATAACCAGTGAAAAACATTGCCGACTGTATAGTTCGCTGTATGCGGTTCGGTTAATAAGTCAGTGGGATCTTTCGTGTCGGGATCGGAAATTGTTCCCGTACCTTTGCCCTGAGGGCCATGACAACTGACACAGTGCATGGAAAACAATTGTAAGCCTTTGGATATGGATACTGCATCGAATGGTACAGCGGGTTTCAAATAAGTTTCAGGATATGCCTCAATGGCTAGTGGTGGCAAGGCTATAGCCATTGAACTGATGCTGAGCATGACCGGGATAAAAATTTTTTTTATTTTGCTCCAGTTATTTTTTATTCCTAGCCAAATCGTGCTGAGTGCTATAACAAACAATACCGTCCCTAACCAAACCATTTGCTGAACATTGGGTTGTTCCCAAGTGGCATCAATCGAGAAACGAAACGGATATGGCCAGTTTTCGATCATAGTATGTTTGGCGGGCAAAGTGTTGGCCAATATCGTTGCAATGAAGATTAGCAGCAGTGCAAGATAGAATTCTATGCCGACCCATTTCTTTAAGTGACTAACCGTTTCATGATGTTGCTGAGAAGCAGATTGTGAAAAAAGCGGAAGCCATTTAAATCGCACCTGAGATGCAATGATTAAAATGACTGACAAAATGATTAATTTGGTAATTAATAGCCAACCATAAGCGCTGGAAACCAACGTATGGTAAAAAGTTTCAACCAGCCGATCGGTTACAATCAATCCTGTGATTGCAAGCAGTAGCATTGCAGGCAATGCAATTGACGAGAACAACTTCAGATAACCGGCATTGGAGTGAGTTGTATTGTCACAGTTTTTGCCGTTACTGACGATGATATACAAAAAAGCTGGCAATGCACCAAACCACACCCCAGCCAATATGATATGCAATGCATAGGGGGCAACTGCAATAAACGACATTTCATCGGCACTGGAGTGGCTCATCAAAGTACCGGCAATTAACGGAAGCGAGGCAAAAAGCGCACATAAAAGATAATGCCATCGTTTGCGGTTTAAGCGCTGCATCGTCAGTACTGCGATCAATAACAGGACTGCCAACAAAATCCGTGCAAGCAAAATATGCCCTATTTGAGTTTGTTGAATAATTTCCATCCATGCTGCCGGGTTCCAAGCATGGCTTGCTATACCTGTGGCTTCGCCTGTGGTGGTAGCTAAAACACCTAGTAGTCCGAACAGCACAATACCTGCCAACCATGGCAAATATCGTTCCAAACGAATAACCCAGGAAGTATGGAATAAAGCATTATGTTGCCCAATCAAAGCAAGAAAAAAGCAGCTTCCGAAAAGAATTAAGTTAGCCGCCAGTTGCGACCCTCGCGCCAGTGCAGCAGTGGTTTCAATCATGGTTTTGTGATAAAGATGTTTGGATTATTTTGATAATCATAGTGCAGCAAATTGCTGGAGATGATTACTTGCTAATAGTCAATCTGGAAATTTTACGATTCGATAAAAATTGATATGTTATTTTACCTTGAGTTATGGGATATTCAAATTTGCTTGCAGCGAAACATTGCGCCCACAAGGTGAAATCACGATAAGGAGAAAAAATGAAAACTGTACTGATTACCGGTGCCAATCGTGGCATAGGACTTGAATTTGTGCGTCAGTACGCTAATGAAGGATGGCAAATTTTTGCCTGTTGCCGCAATCCCATTGCAGCGGAAGCATTGAATCGCTTAGGAACGGAATATCCTGATCAAATAAGTATCCATCAATTAGATGTCGCTGATCATGCGCAGATCGAGCAATTGGCTCAAGCACTTTCCGTACAAGCGATAGATTTATTGATTAACAATGCCGGTGTTTATCCGCCAGATCGAGGCGATCGGTTTGGGGCTACTGATTACTCTGCTTGGAATTATGCCCTTACTGTCAATACGATGGCACCGCTCAAGATGGCTGAAGCTTTTATACAGCACATTGCTAAAAGTGAGCTTAAAACCCTCATCACCATTACCAGCAAAATGGGCAGCATTGCTGATAATCGCGGCGGTGGGAGCTATATCTATCGTTCTAGTAAAGCGGCGGTTAATATGGTGATGAAAAGTCTGTCGATTGATCTGAGTGGAAGACAGATTACTGCAGTGTTATTACATCCGGGTTGGGTGAGGACAGATATGGGTGGTCCCAGCGCATTAATTTCGGTCGAGCAGAGTGTGACTGGCATGCGAAGAGTTATTGAGGATTTGAGATTTGAAGATTCCGGCAAATTTTTTGCATTTGATGGACAAGAAGTGCCATGGTAGCTACTGATCGAATGATTAGTTAACACGTATTAGTTCAAATCTGATTGTACAAAGCGCTCGAAATAAAGAGTGTTACCGCATTTTATGCAGCTTTCCTTGCAGTAAATTCGGAGCGATCAAAATTCAAGCGGATCCACATCCAAAATCCAACGAACCTTATGACTCTGCAAAGCGTTAATTTGCACGTACCAATGACTAAGAAATGCTTGCAATTGTTTGCGTGACGCTGATTGTACGAGCAAGTGAGCACGTTCTAGGCCTTTCAAGCGTGGCATTTGTGCCGGGACGGGATCGAATAGCGTGACGGTCTCTGGCGGTGTTGCAAGTTTAGCTGCTCGGGTTAGAAAATCTAATGCGAGTTGCCGGTTATGCGCTTCAGCGCATAATAGTGCTTGATATGCGTAGGGCGGAAAAGCGGCAATTTTTCTTTCAGCCAAAAGATTTTGTGCCCATCCATCATAA
>WBZQ01003045.1_pt1 | contig 10508 bp, 5 predicted proteins | sample 5204251 | NCBI WGS metagenome assembly WBZQ01 (sample SAMN12412402, study PRJNA552823) | activated sludge metagenome | isolation source: activated sludge from nitrification reactor of wastewater treatment plant... | place: USA: Virginia | collected 2017-09 | reverse complement strand
CATAGCCTTGGGTCTTCGATTTAAGCTTGTCGTAAAAATCGAGAATGACTTCATTGAGCGGCAGCTCGTAGGTCACGACCACGCGGGTGGGGTCCAAGTAGTGGATGCTCCGTTGGATGCCGCGCCGTTCCTGACAGAGTTGCAACAACGCGCCGAGATACCGCTCCGGAGCGATCAGTGTCGCCAGAATAAACGGCTCTTCGAACGATTCGATGGAACTCGGCTCGGGGAGATCGGCTGGATTATTGAGTTCGAGCACCTCGCCGCTGGTGGTGAGGATCCTGTAGATGACGGTCGGCGCAGTTGTAATGAGCGTCAACCCGTACTCGCGTTCCAGGCGTTCCTGAATGATCTCCATGTGGAGTAGCCCAAGGAACCCGCAGCGGAATCCAAACCCGAGTGCCAACGAGGTTTCCGGCTCGTAGATGAACGAGGAATCGTTCAGCCGCAATTTGAGCAAGGCATCGCGCAGATCTTCGTAGCGTGCGGTGTCCGTCGAATAGAGGCCGCAAAACACCAGCGGCTTCACTTCTTTGTACCCGGGAAACGGCTGGTCGGTCGGCCGGGTGGCATCGGTGATCGTATCGCCGATTTTGACGTCCGCCACTTCTTTCATATTGGCGCAGAGGTAGCCAACCTCACCGGTCAGCAGCTGAGTCCCCTTGGTTCGCTTCGGGGTGAATTGCCCGACTTCCGTGACTTCAAACAGGCGATCGTTCGACATGACCTTGATCTTCATGCCCGGACGCACGGCGCCGTCGATGATGCGGGTCAGCACGATCACGCCCTGATAGTTGTCGAACCAGGAATCAAAAATGAGCGCCTTGAGCGGGCGCGATGGGTCGCCGGACGGAGGCGGAATCCGTTTCACGATCGCCTCGAGCACCTCAGGTACGCCGAGTCCTTCTTTGGCGCTGACCAGCATGGCATCGCTGGCATCCAGGGCCAGGACATCGGAAATCTGCTGCTTCGTTCCCTCTACGTCGGCGCTGGCGAGGTCGATCTTGTTGATGACCGGGATGATGGTGTGATGGCTGCCCATGGCCAGGTTCACGTTGGCGATGGTTTGCGCCTGCACGCCCTGGGTGGCATCGACCAGCAGGAGTGAGCCTTCGCAGGCCGCAAGACTGCGCGACACTTCGTACGTGAAATCGACGTGTCCGGGCGTATCGATCAGATGCAGTAAATAGGTCTTCCCGTCGAGCGCCTTGTACCGGACGGCCACGGCGTGAGCTTTGATCGTGATGCCACGCTCACGCTCCAAGTCCATCGCGTCGAGGATCTGTTCCTTCGCTTCCCGGGCAGTCACTGCGCCGGTGGCGTCGAGAAGGCGATCGGCGAGGGTCGATTTACCGTGATCGATATGGGCGATGATCGAGAAATTTCGGATGAGACTTTGCAAATCCTGGCTCATGTTCCCCAAAATCGGCTCATTATAGTGACCGCCTCCAAGGTTGTCAAAGAAATCGCCCGCCGGTATAATCCGCGCGCGGCGCGGCGTTTCACGCATCGGACGCGCTCTTGCCGTGCGGTTATTTCACCACATCCCGTCATCACATGGCACGATTATCCACCCATCCTCCTCTGGCCGCCTGGGATCACGCGTATCTCTGGCACCCCTTCACGCAGATGCAGGAATGGGAGGCCGATACCCCGCTGATCATTGAAAAGGGCCAAGGCTCCTACCTCATCGACACGGAAGGACGGAAGTATCTCGACGGCACCTCCTCGATCTGGGTGAATCTCCACGGGCACCGGCATCCGCATCTGGATCGCGCGCTCACACGGCAACTCCAGCAGATCGCACATTCCACCTTTCTCGGGCTCACGAACCCACCGGCGATCCGGCTGGCCAGAGAACTGATCCGGCTCGCACCGAAAGGCCTGCGGCGGGTGTTCTATTCCGATAACGGCTCAACGGCGGTCGAGGTGGCGCTCAAGATGGCGGTGCAATATTGGCAACAAGTCCAGCCATCCGCGGGACCGAAACAGTCCTTTGCCCATTTGAAAATGGCGTACCACGGGGACACGATCGGTTCAGTCAGTGTAGGAAACATTGAACTGTTCCATGGGCGATTCAAACCGCTGCTTTTTCCGACCCATCAGGTCGAGCCGCCCTATTGCTATCGCTGTCCGCTTGGCCTGACCTATCCATCGTGCGACATGGCGTGCATCGATCCGCTCGAACGCTTGCTCAAGACACGGCACCGCGAATTGGCTGGTGTGATCATTGAACCGTTGGTCCAGGCTGCCGCGGGGATGATGGTGGCCCCGCCAGGCTATCTGGCACGCGTGCGCGAACTCTGTACCCGGCACAACGTCTTGTTGATCGTCGACGAAGTGGCGACAGGGTTCGGACGGACCGGAAAAATGTTTGCCTGCCAGCATGAAGGGGTGACTCCGGATCTGATGGCGATCAGCAAGGGGTTGACCGGGGGCTATATGCCGCTGGCCGCGACGTTGACAACCGAAGCCATCTATCAGGCCTTTCTCGGCCGCTATGACGAATGGAAGACATTCTTTCATGGGCACAGCTATACGGGCAATCCGCTGGGGTGCGCCGTGGCCCTCGCTAACCTCGAAATCTTCCGGCGCGAACAGACCCTCGCGCAGGTGCGGAAGAAGTCGCGCCTGCTGGCCCGTCTGTTACAACCAGTGGCTGAGTTGCCGCATGTGGGTGACATCCGTCAATGCGGTTTCATGGTCGGCATTGAACTGGTGCAGGATCGTCAGACCAAAGTTCCCTTTCCGTTGGAGCGTCGCATCGGGCATCGAGTGGCCCAGGCGTGCCGTGTCCGCGGCCTCCTCCTGCGACCGCTCGGTAACGTGATTGCCCTCGTGCCTCCCCTCTCCATGCGGCCACGCGAGCTCACGAAGATGGTGGCAATTTTGCACAGTGCTATCCGTGAGACGACCGAGCATCTTGCCTCAGCACCGTAGAACCTCCTGTCATTTCCGCTGATTTTCGCACGTCGATGTCACTCCTGGTCTGTTCACGCTCGAACAGTGCAGTGACGGTTTTTGTGCATACCCGATGCTGGGCTGACCGGTGAAAATCGAGTGCTAGACTTGATTTCATGCTGTGTTACGCGATGGCCTCGGCGAGCCGCTTCTCATGAGAGCCGGTCGAATGATCGGGGTCCTGCTCCTGCTTTTGATCCTCCCATTGACGGTCTCAGCGGAAGAACTTCAACAGTCGGACCTGCTCCTCCAGCGCATCCAATTCAGCGACACCGCGCGTGTCGCCGGGAGCGCGGGCATCCCGTTTTCAATCGCCTCCCCTGTGCTGCATACGTCGTTTCAGGCGACATCGTTTGCACCGCAGACGACAACGGGTCGCTTGAAAGATCTGGTTCCGGACTCCGAACGGCCGCAGACCAAAGGTATTGGCGCCAATTCAACATGGATGAAGGGGCAGCTGACCGCGGAAGGTGAAGTGGCGAACAATGCCACCAATGATGCGGGAATGACCTCCCGCATCGACCGGCGCGATGACGGTGCCACACGTATGGTACGGATGGCCTTGAGCGGCATCAATGGACCGGTCCGCTATGGGATGACGTATCGGTCGGCGGGCAAAGCGTTCTTCAATTCCCCGGATCAAACGGTCCGGGAGATGTGGGCGGAATATGGGTTGGGGATTGCCAAGCTTCGAAGTTCGTCCGGCCAAACATGGAACAATGTAGATCTAGACCCGAACCGGCCACGAATTCAGCAGAACGTCAACCGGATTGGTCTCGCGTTGGTGAAGCCGGCCTGGCCGGAATTCAGTGTCACCTATGCGCGGAGTGAGATGGCCAGCAGTTTCACCCCGTCCGGCCTGAGCCAGCAGCGCAGTCAAAGCAACAGTATGGAAGCCGCGCTTGCCTATACCGGGCTGACGTGGAACGCACGGCTGTCGTCGAGTTACATCCTCACCAACGATGCCATGCGGGGTGGCGCAGAATCGACGACGTTTGCGCAGACCCTCGTCGCGGTCTACCATCCCATCAATACGCTCACCCTCGCCCCCACGTTCAGTTACCGGATGGAAACGCAGAGTTGGTCGGGCGCAAAGATTCAGACCCCGACGGCGTCCCTGTCATTGCTGTACAAGCAGAGTCAGCGGTTGCTGGTCAGTGCGGCAGGCGGCTACACGAGCACGAAGTCCAACGATGGACTGATTGGGACGGAGAGCGTGGTGGGTCGGGGGATGTGCGCGTTTAACCTCAACCCCATTTATGGTCATCCCACTACGTTGTCGCTGGAAGCCTCCTACACCAACACGACCAACCGGGCGGTGGCAGGCGTCGATACCGAAGACCTGTCAGGTTTGGTCAGGATTCTCGTCGCGGCGTTGTAGCTCGCAACCTCCCCGCCTATGTCGTTAGGCGCCCCCGGACGTCGCATCATCCTCTGCCAGACGGCTCAACGACGATGGGTGAAGCACGATTCGCTCTCCCGTGGTCACGCCCTCACGAATCGTCACCTGGTTGTCGGCAATGCTGTCGATCGTAATGGCCCGATCTTCTAGCCGACCATTCTCCTTCTGCACCACGATCCACTGTTGGCCGGAGCGTTCCAGCACCGCCTGTCTGGGAATGACAATCTTGGGGCGCATGGTGTGGCCCGCGATGGTTAGTCGAGCAAACATCTCCGGCTTCAATTGTCGGTCCTTGTTTGGGACGGTCGCACGAATTTTGATCGTTCTGGTAGACGGGTCCACGACATCGCCGATAACGGCAATCTTGGCGGGAAACTCAATGCCGGGATAGGCTTCGACGGTCATCGTGGCGAGTGCACCGACGCGGATCCCCGACAGATCATGCTCGTACACGTCCGCCACCACCTGTAATCGGTCAAGATTCGCCACGGTGAACAGCGGCGTGTCCGTCCCTGCCCCGACGATTTGTCCCGGTGTCACGGCGCGCTCCACGACGGTGCCCGTGAGCGGGCTGCGGAGCTCGAAACGCGATGTGATCTGCTGTTGCGCCAGGGGTTTGCTGAGTTCGGCAGCCGGCACGCGGAGCGACAGCAGCCGCTCCTTCGCTTGTTTGAATTCGGCCCGCTCGCGATTCAGATCGTTCTCGGCATGTTCCAGATCCTTGCGGGACATCGCTTGGGCGTCGTACAAATCCTTGGTTAATTCATAGTTGCGTTCGGCCAGTCCCAATTCCGAAATCTCTTCCACGTACGCGGCATAGGCTCGAGCAATGTCCGCGGCATCGATGACCATTAAGACATCCCCGGCTTTTACGGCCTGACCTAGTTTGACCCGCACATCCAGCACCGGTCCCTGGAGGGGGGAGGAAATCTTCGAATACCCGTCCTCCGAATAGGTGACGCGGGCCGGCAGGGTCAGGGCCGGGAGCGAGGGCGAGGCATCGACGCGCATGGTCTCCAGGTCAGCATGTCGACTGGCCGCGACGGTCGGTGGAATCGGCTTGACCGAAGGCGCAGGCGCGTCCGGTTGGGTACAGGATGCGAGGGCAACGCCCACAAGAAAGATTGGCAGATGACGCAGGGATCGGTTCATGGCACTCCGTGTACAGTTCTTCTTTATCGGTCAGTGTCTCGTCCGAACATAACTTCCTCCACCGGCTGATGGGCACCCCCACGACTCCTCCTGTATCACCCCTAGTGGGATTCAGCGCAGCAGACTCAGCAGGAACGACGTACAGCTGCCTGCCAGAGGAGCCTTGTAGGAAGAGCGGCAATCTCCCCAAAAGCCGAGTCTGAAAGAAAACGGCCATTACGACCTAACTTATTAAAACATCAGCAAGTTTGGGCTGTCAATTGGAGAGGGGCGTGAGGGCGTGACTGCAGAGCAGTGATGGTGAAGGGGCAGCGGGTTGGCCTAACACAGCTCAATTCGCGCGCCGCGCAACAGGTTCAACCGTTCAGATGCGCGACCTTCCTTTAGGAAGATTTCTATATACCCGTTACTGTTGATGAGGGCTTGGGGGGTGTCCGGTGATCCTTCCTCATAGGTCCGGACCAGTCCGTCGATGGTGGTGCCGCCGATTCGAATCAACGGCTCGGCACGTTTGGATGCACCACGGACCTCACGAATATGATACGCGGTGAGGTTGGAGATGAGGTTGCCGAACCGATCAATGTAGACGATCTCCCCTGCCATCACATGTTTGTCCCAAGCCGGCTCCGTCAGCGGCAGACGTTCGTAATTCGGCACAAGCCGGCCGAACGAGCCGAGTGGTTGCCCTTTGCTCAACCACGCTGCCGCAGGCGCAAACAGGTCCCGACCATCAAAGGTGGCGCCATCGGAGTCCAGACGGTACTGCCGGTTTTCGATGTGCCGCACCTCGACGCCGCTTTCTTCCTGACAGACATGGGTCAAAATTCCGTTGTCCGGGCCGAGAAACCGGTAGCGCGACGAAGACACGAGCAGCGGCCGTCTCGTCGTGCCGACCCCGGGGTCGACCACCGCAACATGAATCGTGCCCTCGGGAAAATAGCGATAACAGGATTTCAGCAGATAGGCGGCATCCGCGACATCATGCGGCGTGACGTGATGGGTGACATCCACGATCTGCGCCTGCGGGTTGATGTTGAGGATGACCCCCTTCATGCTGGCCACGAAGTAGTCGCGGTCGCCGAAATCCGTCAGGAGTGTGATGAGGGGAATGGTCACCGGCATGACTCACGGAAGACCGGGATTCGGAAGGGACGATCCGTCGACAAAACGGCGGCTGGCGCAGTGAGTGGTTCCATCGTGTCTAGATTTCCTCGAAGCGAATTTCCATGACTTCGTATTCCACCACTTTGGCGGGAGTCGTCACTTCCACCAGGTCTCCGACCCGCTTGCCGATCAGGGCCCGGCCCACGGGCGACTGCACGGAAATACGGGAAAACTTCAGGTCCGCCTCATCCTGACCCACGAGGGTATACTGTTTCTTGGCTTGCGCCTCTTGTTCGATCAACACGACAGTTGCGCCGAACACCACGGTCTCACTGGTACGCCCGGCGATTTCGATAATCCGGCAGTCGGCCAGCTTTCCCTTCAACTCGGCTAATCGCGCCTCAATGAAACCCTGGCGTTCCTTGGCCGCATCATATTCGGCATTTTCGCTCAAGTCGCCGTGTGCGCGGGCTTCCGCAATGGCCTCAATGACCCGCGGTCGCTCCACTTTGTGCAGCCGGTCCAGTTCGGCCTTCAGCGCTTCGTAGCCTTTTCTCGTGATCGGTGTCGGCATATCTTCCCCCCGATGACCATTGAAACCGGTGTCCTGAATGGTGAGCCGGTCTACCGACTCACACCCAGGCGGGACCTCATTCAGCCGGAGGCCTTCCCGGTGTGTGTTGACGTGTGCCTGCTTGCTCGCGCTCTACTTAGTTGATCCGGTGATACTCCTGCAAGGCTCGAATGGCAAGCCCCTTTTTGAGCAGCGCTTCGATCCCCATCACGGCAGCGAGTGCGCCGCGCATCGTCGTGTAGTACGGCACACCCTTGTGCAAGGCCTCGCGCCGGATGGAGAGCGAGTCGGTTTGGGCGGAGGCCGTCCGCACGGTGTTGACGACCAGGGCCACCTCGCCGTTCTTGATGTGGTCGACGATGTGCGGTCGTCCTTCCTGCACCTTATTCACGACATCCACCTGCATCCCCTGCTCGGTCAGGTACGCGGCGGTTCCGGAGGTGGCGGTGATCCGGAAGCCCAGTGCCACCAGGCGTTGGGCGACATCACAGGCTCCAGCCCGATCCTCGCTCTTCACACTGAGAAACGCGGTGCCGGAGGTCGGCAGGATGGCGCCGGCACCGGCTTGCGACTTCACGAATGCCCAGCCGAAATCGCTGTCGATGCCCATGACCTCTCCGGTGGACTTCATTTCCGGACCGAGCAGCACGTCGACACCGGCGAACTTGGTGAACGGGAAGACCGCTTCCTTGACCGACAGATGAGTCGGCGTGGGCGCGGTCGTGAAGTTCAATTGCTGGAGCGACTTACCCACCATGACTTTCATGGCGAGTTTAGCCAGAGGAACACCGATGGCTTTGCTCACGAAGGGTACGGTGCGTGAGCCGCGTGGATTGACCTCCAAGACGTAGATGGTCTGGTCCTTCACGGCGAACTGGGCGTTCATGAGGCCGATGACGCCAAGCTCTAATGCGAGGGCGGTCATCTGGCGGCGGATTTCTTCGATCGTCGCAGAATCGAGCGTATAGGGCGGCAATGAACACGCCGAGTCCCCCGAGTGCACGCCCGCCTCCTCGATATGTTCCATGATGCCCGCGACGACGACGGTTGTGCCGTCGGAAATTGCGTCGGCATCGACCTCGATGGCGTCGCGCAAATACTTATCGATCAGCACCGGATGTTGCGCCGAGGCTTTGACCGCAGAATTCATATAGTGCAGCAAGCCGGCCTCGTCATAGACGATCTGCATCGAGCGGCCGCCCAAGACATAAGACGGGCGAACCATCACGGGATAGGTGATCGCGGCGGCAATGTTCAACGCCTCCTCGACGGAATGGGCCATACCGCTTTCCGCCTGGCGCAAGCCGAGCTTGTCGAGCAACTCGCGGAAGCGGGCACGATCCTCCGCACGATCGATGGCATCCGGGCTGGTTCCAAGAATATTGACGCCCGCGCGAGACAGGGAAAGGGCAAGCTTCAACGGCGTCTGTCCGCCGAATTGCAGCACCACGCCCATGGGCTGTTCGCGCTCCACGATGTTCAGCACATCCTCCTCCGTAAGGGGCTCGAAGTAGAGCCGGTCGGAGGTGTCGTAGTCGGTGCTGACCGTTTCCGGGTTGCAGTTGACCATGATGGTTTCGATCTGTTCCTCGCGTAACGCCATGGCGGCATGTACGCAGCAATAGTCGAACTCAATGCCCTGCCCGATCCGGTTCGGCCCGCCGCCGAGGATCACAACTTTCTTCCTGTTGGTCGGTCGCGCTTCGCATTCCTGTTCATAGGTCGAATAGAGATATGGCGTATGCGCCTCGAATTCCGCGGCGCAGGTGTCGACACGTTTGTAGGTCACGCTGCGAGGGGCGACGCCCTGGCCCAGTGCCGATCGCCAGCTCCTGACGGTGCCTTGCGGCACACCGAGGAGCTGTGCCAGCCGTTCGTCGGCAAAGCCCAGTTGTTTGGCTTCCACCAGCAGCTCCCGTCGGAGTCCGGTTGCGCCAAGATTTGCCCGTTCGGCGACGATCTTCGGCTCAAACTCGACGATTTCACGAATCTGTTCGAGGAACCAGGGATCAATTTTGGTCAGGGCAAACAACTCGTGATTGGGCATGCCGAGCCGCATGCCGTCGGCCAGTCGCCACAGTCTGTCCGGGAGCGGTGTGCGCACGGCCTTGCGGACCTGTTCCATCGCTTCTTCCCGGTCGAGCGTGGGCGGCACACCGAGATCGAGGCCCATCTTCGAGCTGAAACCGAACTGGTCGACTTCCATCGAACGGATCGCCTTCTGCAGCGATTCTTTGAACGTGCGCCCGATCGCCATGACTTCGCCGACCGATTTCATTTGGGTGGTCAAGGTCGGATCAGCGCCGGGGAATTTCTGGAATGCGAAACGTGGAATCTTCACCACGACGTAATCGATCGTCGGCTCGAAGGAGGCTTTCGTCACTCCGGTGATGTCGTTCGTGATCTCGTCCAGTGTATAGCCGACGGCCAGCTTGGCCGCGATTTTTGCGATGGGGAATCCCGTGGCTTTGGACGCCAGGGCCGAACTGCGGGAGACGCGCGGGTTCATTTCGATGACGACCATCTCGCCATTGACCGGATTCATGCCGAACTGAATGTTCGAGCCCCCGGTATCGACGCCGATCTCACGGATGATGCGTACGGCCGCGTCGCGCATCAATTGATATTCCTTGTCGGTCAGCGTGAGGGCCGGCGCGACTGTGATGCTGTCGCCGGTATGGACGCCCATCGGATCCAGGTTCTCGATCGGACAGATGATGACCACATTGTCCTTCAGGTCACGCATCACTTCGAGCTCAAACTCTTTCCAGCCGATGACGGACTGTTCGATGAGCACCTGACGGACCGGGCTCATGGACAGGCCCCACTCCACCTGCGTACGGAATTCCTCGATGTTGTAGGCGATGTTGCCTCCGGTTCCACCCATCGTGAATGACGGACGGACGATCGCGGGGAAGCGAATCCGTTCCAGCTCACGTTCGGCTTCTGCGAGCGACGTGGCCACGCCGCTATCCGGTACGCGCAGGCCGATTTTCCACATCGCCTGCCGGAACGCATCGCGGTCCTCGGCTTTATGGATGGCGTCGATCGACGCGCCGATGAGCTTTACGCCAAATTTTTCCAGCACGCCCCGCTTTGCCAATCCGATCGCCGTGTTCAAGGCGGTTTGTCCGCCCATGGTCGGCAGCAGCGCGTCGGGACGTTCGCACTCGATCACCTTTTCGACTGCGTCGAGGGTGATCGGCTCAATATAGGTCCGGTCGGCAAAATCCGGGTCGGTCATGATCGTGGCGGGATTGCTGTTGATCAGGATGACGCGGTATCCCTCTTCTTTGAGGGCCTTGCAGGCTTGCG
>WBZQ01000670.1_pt1 | contig 10510 bp, 8 predicted proteins | sample 5204251 | NCBI WGS metagenome assembly WBZQ01 (sample SAMN12412402, study PRJNA552823) | activated sludge metagenome | isolation source: activated sludge from nitrification reactor of wastewater treatment plant... | place: USA: Virginia | collected 2017-09 | reverse complement strand
AGAATCAGATACCCGGGGGGAACCACCAACCCCATATGTGTCGGCTCAAGGCAGTCCATGCGGTCGATCTGACCTTGGGTGAGCACCTTGCACTGCAAGTAGTCGCGGTAACGAGGCTTCTTCTGCCACTCATCGTCCTCCCAGTAGATCTGCACCGGCATGGCAGGCAAACCCTGCGTGGTCAGTTTCTCGGCGATCTCACGGACCTGGGCGGGAGCGAAGGGTTCATAGCGCGAGACGTGTTGCTCGCTCACCGGGTTGCGCCCTGGTTCGCCCCATCCTCAGGCAGTGCGCAGCGCCCGCCATCCAGGCCGAGCAAGGCAAGTAGCGCGGCGGTCGGCACCAGAATCCGGCGTCCCACCCGGAGACTCGGGATCTCACCCGAATGAACCGCCTGGTAGGCGCTGGCGCGGCTCACATGTAGGAACTTGGCCACCGCGTCCACGGTGAGAGTCGGCACTTGTGCGGGATCGGGGATGATCGGCGGGGCGACCTTGGGTGTCAGTTTGCGAGTGTTCACGGTACTAATACGGGGATGTGTCGAGAACCTTCACATCTGGGTGCAGCAGGTGCCGATTGCGCACCTTGTATGACCGCCTGTTCTCTGGCAGACAGCGACCCAGCGGCCCAGAGACCGGCGTTTCCGGGCCGTTACGTGATTAGCGCTCCAGCGCCTGGGCCAGCACGTCCTGCGGAATCCTCGAATCCACATGGCCGTAAGTGTCCACGGTGATGGCGAGACTGCTGTGTCCCAACATCGCGGAGAGCAACGGAAGGGAGAACCCCTTGGCCAGGAGCCTGTGTGAGAAGCCATGTCGCAATGAGTGCCAAGGCCGACGAGTGCTGAGTCCAGCGGCCTTGAGCGCCCGCCGCAATTCGTGAGACACATTGTCGTAGTCGAGCGGACGACCCGTTGCAGAGGTGAAGACCAGATTCGACTGGTGCCACCCAGCACCAGCGGCAAGACGTTCCCTCCGAGAACGCGCCCGCACAGCCTTCAACTGGTCCACCACCTCGGGAAGCAGGGTGACATCGCGGACCTTGCCCGTCTTGGTGCTGTTTCCGTCGAGTGAACCCCGGCGCAGTGTTGCAGCGTTCGCTTCGAGGTCCACATCGACCCACCTGAGGGCAAGGGCCTCACCAATCCGGCATCCCGTCCACGCAACGAAGTAGACCAAGGGCTCGATCCGACGGCCTGCACAAGCCTTGAGCAGTGCGTCAATCTCGTGGGGTTTGGTTGCGGGCACGTCGGCTTTCGGAACACGCGGCGTATTGATCTGGGCAAGCGGGTTCGATGTGATCACGCCATCGCGCACTGCCGTGTTGAGAGCCTGAAGTGCCGCCATGTAGGTATTCCTAACGGTGGAGGCCGCAATCGGATCGCCGTCCCTCCTCCTCACGCCGGTGGCGGGGTCAGCCTTACCCAGTTTCTTCGTGCTGCGTACGGCATCAAGCCATTGCTCACACATACTCGGTGTCAACTTCGTGATCGGAACCTCCCCAGCGGCGGGAATGCCGTAGTAGGTCAGGCACTGGGAGTACAAGGCCTTGGTTGAGGTGGACCTGTCCTGAATCGGCAGGACCTCCTTGAGCCAGTTGGCCAAGTACTCGGCGAGGGTGATGCTTGAGTTGATTGGCGTTGCCCCCGTGGCGTTGAGTTCCGCGAGCAGTTCGCGTGCGTGATCACGCGACCTTGCGCGACGCCTGGTCTTCCTGGACTCGCCCTTCAACTCGTCGTAACGGCGAATCTGAGCGATCCACCTGCCGTTCCCGTCCTGAAACACGGAACCTGAACCGTCGCGCCTCTTCTTCTTGCTCATGTGATGCCCCTTCTTCGATACCCACGCGATACCCACGGACGCGGATACCGGCTGATACTCACTATTACGTGATGGGACGAAATACGCTTCTGATCAGGGAAAACGTAGACTCAGTGACACAGGATGACACTCGATCAGACGGCCCGCTGTGAACTACGGATCAGAAGGTTAGGGGTTCGAATCCCTTCGGGCGCGCCACGCGAACCCCTGGGATCACCAGGGGTTTCGGTGTTTCTGGGGCGACTCGGTTCTGGCTGATCCGGTGTCCGCGATCAAGTGGTTCGGCAAGCACTCACACGCGGTCAGCCGACCCGTACGACCTTGCGGGTCGATGCACCGGCGGACTTCACCGACACGACGTATTTGCCTTTGGCAGCGAAGCGGATCTTGAGCTTCGCGACGCCGGCCTTGGTCGCCTTCGTCTTCGTGACCTGGACCGTCTTTCCCTTGGACTTCACGGTCCACGTCGCCTTCGCCCTGGAAGGGAGTCGCGACACCTGAAACTTCTTGCGCGCCCCTGATGCCACCTTCGACGGGCCCTTCAACAAGGGCATCACCGCGACCGAGTACCTGCACGTGGCGGAGGCGGTGTTACCAGCGAGGTCAGCTCCGTTCAGCGTGGTGGTGAACCGTCCGACCTTCTTGGTCCCTACCCGCGTCGACACGGTAGGAGCGGCCGGTCCGGAGAGGGCGTCGCCGACATCGGCTCTCACCGTTCCGGATCCCCGGAACGGAAGTTTGGCAGGCCGGCACGTGACCACTGGAGGGGTCATATCGATCCCGAATTCGACGCTGGCCGGACCGGTGTTGCCCTTGAGATCCTTCGCCGAGCAGTTGACCGTGTACCGGCCCTCGCCGGTCACCGACCAACTCTGTCCCGCGGTGGTCGTGTTGAGCCCGGTCACTGGTTGCGTCGATGCTCCGGTACACACGAGGTCCGTGACGACGCGGTTGTCCCTGGCGGACGCTGCCGCCGAGACCACCGGCGTACGGAACCACCCGCCGCTGACGCCGACGTTCACGTCAGGGGCTTCACAGTCGCCCGCCGTGACAGCGTCGACGGCGTCGATGAGGCCCGCGCCGGCACCGTCGACCGGAGCGCTACCGACGGGGCGCCCGCTGGCGTTCAGCGCGTTCTTCACGCCATCCGGCGAGAGACACCGCTGGCCCTGCAACATCAGCGCCGCCACGGCCGCCGCGTGTGGGGCAGCCGCCGAGGTCCCGTAGAAGCGGTAGGGGGGCCCGTCCCCGGGCGGGAAGAAGCTGTTGATCCCACCGTCTGTCGCCGCGAGATCCACGGTGGCCGACTGGCAGGGGTTCAGCGGTCCCGACGGTGTCGGGCCATCGACCGGCGCCCAGCAGTAGAGCGCCGGACCGAACGACGAGAACGTCTCCAGGGCATTGCTGTTGTCGTAAGGGACCGCCGCCACGGTGACGCCGGGGATCGAGGCGTTGTGACCGAAGATGGTCGGACCGACGATGTCACCGCCCGCACTGGAGTTGTATTGCACCGCGGTGAGGGCGGACCTGTGGGAGATCAGTTTGAGCCTGGGGGTGCCAGTGCTCTCATAGCGCACGATGACCCATGCAAGGGTCCCCGATCCCGTACCGCTGACGACTTCGGAGGCGAGGCCCGTCGTGATGTTGGGGCCCTGCGCGCATCCGAAAGCTGTGGTGCCGGCCGAGTTCGTGAGGCAGATGTCGAAGTCGGTAGACACGCCGTTCTGGGGCTCACTCCATCCCAACGTGTATCTGAGGCTGCCATTCGCGGTGAAGTTGTAGAGGGCATCGATCCCGCCGCCGGGATCGAAATCGTGGCAGTCGAACGTGGACCCCGTGTAGATCGAATTGATGGCGCTCGGGCACGTCGTGGGTCGGTACGCCGGTGCCTCATACGATGCCACCCGGTTGCCGCCGATGATGAGGTTCGAGTTCGCGGCGGAGCTGAAGTAGGTGACCCCATCCGCGGTCACATCACGGACTGCCTTGGCAATCACGCCGTCCTGGAAGACCGGCTCTGAGAAGTAACTGACGTCGTCAACGATGATGTCCGCGCCGGCCGCGGCGAGGTCACGGATCGACTGCGCGAATGCACTCTCACCGAAGAATGCGCTGGCGAACAGGATCTTCGCGCCCGGCGCGACGTCATGCACGATCTGTGCCATGGCGCGTCCCTCGTCGCTGGAGCCGCCCGGACCTTCGATGAGGTTGTCGATGGCAGTGGTGTTGCCACAGGGGTTGCCGGATCCAGGGAGTTCACCGTTCGTGACGTCGGTGGCGGCACCCCCCAACTTGTCATAGGAGTCCGAGAGGATCCCCACGGTCACCCCGCGACCGTCCACCGGGAACTGAGCCCGTGCGAGGGCGACTCGGAGTTGGGTGACCCCTTCTGACACGAAGTCCCCGCTGGGACAGGCCGCGTTGGTCATCGGCTGGAGGATCTCCCGCACTGCGATCACCGCAGGGCCGGAGGTAGCCAGTGCTTGCAGATCCGAGGGCTGCACTGCAACGGTGGCGGTGCGCATGGTCTGGTCGACGAAGGTCACGCGTCCGCCGGCATCGCGCAGACTCTGCAGCGTGGCGGGTGAGGTGTTGGTCAGGCGAACGTCCACCAGCAGTCGACCCGTCGCCGTCTCCAGCGGTGCGCCTGGCCCGTCACTCGACGTCGTCACGGGGCCGGAGCCGCCTCTGGGGCTGGGCTCGCCCGCGGCCAGGCTCTGGAGCGCGGGCGTCAGGATCTGGTCCTTCTCCTGGGCGATCGAGCCGACGGGGTCGTCAGCGGCCCACCCGGTCGCAGGCAGCAACCCCACTGCCAGAGGTGCCGCCAGTAGCCATGACGCCGGACGGGTCCACCGAGCCATTGCGCCTCCTTGGCCTGCGAGAAGGCAGAGGTTAGCGTGATCCGCCGGGGTCGCGCTAGTCCCTATGGGGCCTCGCGGCTCACACGAATGCCACGGTGGCCTACCTATCTTCGAGTCCACATGCGTAGCGGAATCACGACCCAGAGTGCCAGCACCAAGAATGCAAGGGCGGCGACGGTTGCCGATGCAGTCACCCACGTGAAGAGGTAGGCGAGCACCAACCAGATCGAGGCCAGCATCGCCATGGCCAGCAGGGCGAGGCCCACTAGGGCCAGTCGATGGGTGACCCAGACGAGCCTCTCCTTGCCGCCTGTCCGGAAGGTGAGCCGGTGGGCCGCGACGGGAGCCATGAAGCACAAAGCGGAACACGCCGCTGCCACCAACGCGCAAGCGAGAACGTAGGCGAAGGCGCGGTCCTCCCGCGGGAAGGACTCGTAGAAGGCCAGCGTGAGCAGGAACGCGAACAGGATCTGCACCCCGGTCTGGGCGACCCGCAACTCCTGCACCAGCTCGGCGAAGTTGCGATCGGCGTGCTCGGACGGAGTTTCGTCACGTTCGTGCTCCGATGTCCTCCGCGGCTTGCCCACGGTTCCTGGTGCCCCGGGGGACGACTGAAATACCGGCTGCGCGCGGAGGCAGGGGTTGAGCGCAACTCTCAACCCGAGCGCCACACCAGGTGCGGTTCCAAGCCGCGAGTGCTGCGCCGCACGATCCCAACCCCCGAAGCCCACAGTGCTGTGGGACTCGACCGCCTGTCCGGACCGGTATGGGATTGATCTTCCCGGGAAGTACCTCCAGGGCACCCATGGAGGGAAACACATGACAGCTTCGGATTCATTGACCGCGCTTGCCGACGACCTGCCCGGCGCTGTGGTCCTTCCCGGCGATGATGCGTGGGACACAGCGCGTACGCCGTGGAACCTCGCGGTCGACCAACACCCTGCCGCGGTGGTCCTCCCGCGCACCGCGGAGGACGTGGTCAGTGCCATGACCGCAGCCCGGCATCGCGGTCTGGCGGTGGCGGTCCAGGGGACCGGCCACAACGCGGCGCCGCTTGCCGCCCACGGCGGACTCGATGGCGCACTGTTGCTGAACATGTCCGGCATGCAGGGTGTGAGCGTGGACCCGCACACGCGGATCGCACGCGTCGAAGCCGGCGCGCTGTGGGGTCAGGTGACGGCTGCTGCCGCCGTTCACGGCCTGACGGCACTCGCCGGATCGTCGGCGGACGTGGGTGTCGTCGGCTACACCCTCGGCGGGGGGATCAGCTGGTTGGCGCGAGCCCACGGACTCGCCGCCAATCAGGTCACGGCAGTCGAGGTGGTCACCCCTGACGGACGCCAGCGTCGCGTCGACGCCTCCACTGAACCGGACCTGTTCTGGGCCCTTCGCGGCGGGGGCGGGAACTTCGGCGTCGTGACCGCCCTGGAGTTCCGGCTCTTCGAGGTGGCGGACATCTTCGCGGGTGCCATGTTCTGGCCGGTGGAGCGCGCGGACGAGGTGTTGCAGGTGTGGCGCACCTGGCTGGATGAGATCCCGGAGCGGGTGACCTCCGCTGCCCGGGTGATGCACTTCCCACCCATGCCGGAACTACCGGAGCCATTGCGGGGGAAGTCCTACGTGGTGGTGGAGGCGGCGATGCTGCTCGAGGACCACGTGGCCACCGACCTGCTTGCCGGCCTTCGGGACCTCGGTCCCGCGATGGACACCTTCGGCCGCATCCCGATGACGGACCTGGCTCAGCTGCACATGGATCCACCCGGCCCGGTCCCGGGTGTCGGGGATGGGTGCCTCCTGACCGATCTCGATGAGCAGGTCTTGACGCAGTTCGCGCGCGTCGCGACGACCGAGTCGATGCTGCTCTCGTGCGAGTTCCGGCACCTGGGTGGGGCCTTGGCTCCGGGACGGGTGGATGGCGGCGCCATCTCCGGCCTGGATGCAGGATTCCTCTTCTTCGCAGTGGGTGTGGCCCCGGTACCGAAGGCGGGTGCAGCGGTGGCACAGGCCGTGCAGCGGGTTCAGGCCACGCTCGAGCCCGTCCGGGCGGCACGCTCTTTCAGCAACTTCTGCGAATCCGCGGCGTCTCCTGAGTCGCTGTACGGCCCGTCGCTTGAACGGCTGCGCGCGGTCCGGGACCGGTACGACCCGGAACGGATCATGCGGGCGCACCAACCGCTCAGCTGACGGGCCGCTTCCGGTTGGGCCGGTGGACTATGGTCGCGACATGCTCCTGCGACTGCGCGCCACGCGCCCCGAGGCGATCCTGCTGGAGCAGCGTGCCCGCGCCGAACAGATCGTCGCTGTGATCGTTCGCTACGGCGTGGCAGATCTCAGCAGCGACGCCGACGGGCATGCGTGGCTGGCGCAACTGGCCGGCCACGCCCGGCCCGATCCGCAACTCGTCGCGCTGAGCCGTGGCGAGCGACTGTGCGCGGCCGCGCAGGAGCTGGGGACGACTTTCATCAAGATCGGGCAGATCCTCAGTACTCGTGCCGACCTTGTCGGTGCGGAGGTCGCCGATGCTCTCAAGGCCCTGCAGGCGGACGACCCGGCGGACCCGCCGGAACAGATCGCCCAGACGGTGGCGGATGCCCTCGGGGTGGGCGTGGATGAGGCCTTCAGTTCCTTCGGCTCGTTCGAACAGACCCCGATGGCGTCGGCGTCGATAGGCCAGGTCTGCCGGGCCACGACCACCGATGGTCAGGCCGTGGTGGTCAAGGTGCGCCACACGGGCATCGTCGACACCGTCGCATCCGATGTGGCGATCCTGCAGGCACTTGCCCAGATCGCCGAGCGGGAGAGCAGCCGCGCCCGTGAGTACGGGCTGTCCCGCATCGTGGGTGAACTTGTCGAGAGCCTCGAGCAGGAACTGGACTTCCATCACGAGTTGCTGAACCTGCAGGTGATTTCGTCGAACTTCGCAGGATCCTCGCAGTTCGTCTTCCCCGAGCCCATGCCGGAGTTGTCCGGCGAGGCCGTGCTCACCGAGACCGCCTTGGACGGCACGCGACTCTCGGAGGTGATCACCGATCTCGGTGCGCGCAGGGACCCGGTAATACGTCAGCTCACCAGCCTGTACTTCAAAATGATCTTCGAAGACGGGTTGTTCCACGCCGACCCCCACCCGGGCAACCTGCTGATCATGCCGGACGGCCGTCTTGGGGTGCTGGACTTCGGCAAGTGTGGGCGGATCCGCGACGACGTCCGTGAGGCATTCGTCGATTTCCTTGCCGCGATCTTCGGCGATGATCTCGAGGAGGCGACGCGCTGCATGCTCCTGGTCGCGCCGGGGCCTCGGACCCTCGACACCGACCTGCTGGTCCGGGAGCTGAGCGTCTGGAAGGACGCGTACTTCGCATCCGGCGGACCCGACGGGCAACGTACAGACCTCGGCAGCGCGGTGAGGGCGCTGCTGGACATCGTGGACCGCTACCGGCTACAGATGCCCAGCGAGGTCGCGCTGATGCTCGTCGTTGTCGTCGAGTTGCAGGGGATCCTGGAGGCGACCGGAACCCCTCTGCAGTTGTCGCAACTCCTGATGCCCTACGCCGCACAGTTGCGCAGCGAGCGCCTCTCTCCGAAGCGGCTGTGGCGCAGTGCCACCCGGCGGGCCCACAGGTGGGAACACCTGCTCGACGTGCTTCCCGACGACCTCTCCCGACTGCTCGAGGCCAGCAGTCGCAGCGAATTGAAGGTGCCGTTGGTGGTGGAGGGTTTGGACCGCCCTGTCAACCGCCTGGCCTACGCCCTTGTGACCGCCGCAACGATCCAGGGGTCGTCCCAATTGCTGGCGCGCGGCGCCGGGCCGACCTACCGCGACACCTCCATCGCCGGACTGGTCGGCTCGGGAGTCTCCGCCTATCTCGCCGTCCAGATCCTGCGCAGTATCCGTCGTGCCGGGGGCGTCTGACCGGGCGGATGACCACGACAAGGTGACTCCCCGACCGATGCCGGCCGGGGAGTCACGGGTGGAGAGGGTCAGGCCGCCTTCATCGTCATCTTGACCGTGACCTCGAAGCGCAGGTCCGGGCTGCGGGGCACGGAGAAGGTCTTGGTCTGGGACTTCCCCTTGTCGAGGTCGAAGGCGGTTTCGGCGTACGAGAACTGGTAGCACTCGGATCCGCTGTCACCGGAGTTCAGCCACCGGGCGGTGTGGTTCTCGCCGGGCTGGCGGTAGGCGCTCTCGCAGAACTCGCCGGTCGACTTCGAGATCCAGTCCGACTCGCGGCCCTCGACCTGCACGGCGAACGACGACTTCTTCGTCGTGAACGTGTGTGTCGGCGCCTTGTCGGAGCCCTTGAGATTCACGGTGTCGCCCGATCCGATCTTGGTCTCACCGAAGGCACTGCCCCAGGCGCCGCTCTTGGCCGGGGAGGTGGTGCCGCGCACCTGGAACAGCAGGTCACCCTTGCCGCGCAGGCCCTTGTCGGCGTCGTCGATGACCTTGATCTTCTCGACCGTGACCTCGATCTGCTGGCTCTTGGTGCTGGTCTTGGTCAGCCGCTGGGTCGGTTTGGTGCTGGAGGGGGAGGCCAGGACGTAGTACGTGGTGCCCGGCGTGAGGTTCGTGAACGTGTGGGTGAAGCGGCGGTGGTCCCCCTGCTTCGTGCCGGTCAGCTGCACGGCCTTGCTGCCCTTGAGCTTGCCATCCGTGATCTCTGGAGAGGTCGAGATCGAGACCCACGACTTCGCGGCCCCGGCGGTGAAGTCGAGGTCCAGGCTATGGGTGCGGCGGGTGATCGTGTGGACGCTGTGGTGTTCGGTGCGCACGCTGCCCACCATCTGCACCGGCTTGAATCCGGCGCCCACGGGCAGGTTGACGAGGTAGTAGTACGTGGTGCCCTGCTTGAGGCCCTCGACCCGTTGGGTGAAGGCGTACTTCTGTCCCGGGACCGCGAGGCTGTTGGGGTCGGGGTTGCCGGCGCCTTTGCCGGTGAGTGCGACCGGTTGGGTGGCGCCCATGGAGTAGACGCCCTGCGCGTTCTGCTTCGGCGCCTGTGTGGACACCTGCAGGATCGCGTTCTTCAGGGTGGCGTCGAACCGCACCTCGAACCAGTCGAGCCCCCAGTCCTGGCTCGAGCCCGTGATCGCGTGGTTCGAGGTCTTCAGGGGCGCGTCGGCAAACTGGGTGGGGCTGGTGTTCGGGGCGGGGGTGTCGGCCAGCGCCACGCCGGGCGTGGCGACGAGGACGGCTGCGGTGAGGATGCCGGGGATGATGTTCATGTCGTGCTCCTTGTGTAGGTGGCTTACACAGGTAGGAGTCATCAGCCCGCCAGGTAACAACAACTTTTTCCGATGAATCTCGAGAACCCCGCTCTGAGATTCACATGTGCGGCGTCCAGGTGGACGGGCGCAGGTCGATCTCATCGAAGGTTGCGGTGAAGGTGGAGTCCTCCGGGCTGCATGCGTAGACGCCGAGTCGTACGGGTGCGGCAGGCACGGCGGTCGCTGGAAGGTGCCCCCAGGTCGGGTCAGTGGCGCCCAAGGCGGCGACATGGAAGATCCGCAGTTGCTCCCAGTCCGAGCCGGTGCGTGCCTCGAGCCGGAAGTCAGGACCACGGCGGGACAGGCGCAGCCACACCTGTGTCAGTGCCGGGACGTCGCGCGTGGCCCAGTCGGATTGGCCGTGGTTCGTCAGCACCGAACCCAGACGTCCGCCGTTCGCGTCCTCGTGTTCGACCGACGCCTTGAACCAGTTCTCCTCATCGAGCCACACGACGACGCCGGCTTGGTCGTATCGGCGCTGGTAGTCCGCCCGTACGCGAACCGAGAAGGTGACGTTGCCGGTGACCTCAAGGAGGGCCGCGGGAGCGTTGGACGCGCGGAAGC
>WBZQ01003042.1_pt1 | contig 10512 bp, 9 predicted proteins | sample 5204251 | NCBI WGS metagenome assembly WBZQ01 (sample SAMN12412402, study PRJNA552823) | activated sludge metagenome | isolation source: activated sludge from nitrification reactor of wastewater treatment plant... | place: USA: Virginia | collected 2017-09 | reverse complement strand
ACCAAGGCTGAGACGAGCAGTACCGCACCACCGACGGCTATCATTCCTGTCTTGACGCTCATGAATCCCTCATTCAGTACGTTGAACATCGAAGAGCCAGCCGACCCCTTCGGGGAAGAACCGGGCCTGTTGTATCACTATGGTGCCGGAGACCGGGTGAGGCATCCGACACGAGCCCCGCTGAAGTCCTTGAATATGCTACGGGTGCCCTTTGTTGAAATCGCAAAGTTGTACCACATGGGACAGGAAAGATGCACCACCAGGGGCCGAGTTGCCCACAAGGGCAAGTTAGGCACAATTAGGGGCAGAATGTGTTGCGGGGGAACACTAGGGGAATACGTGTGGCTGGAAAGTGCTCCGGGTAGTTGTATGGAGTGGATGACGGGTTTTGATGAATCACCACCAGCAAACCAGCCACTAGAGCCATTTCGCTGAGTTACGTTTGGACGCCTACCCTTTGAGTGCAGACAAAATGTAGACAGAAGATGTAGCACCCCGAACGAGTCATTTTCAACCCGCGTTCTACCGCAGTAAGATCCACCTCAACCCGAATAAGAGTTCAAAATGTCCAATCCAACTTCTAAATCCTTCGTCACCCCCAAGGTCCTCCCCTGGTTGCTTCTGCTCGGAGCGGCCCTAAGCTTACCGTCCCTGGTCCTTGCAGGAGATCCCCTCGACGGTTTCTTCAGCAACAGCCCCTATGGCTCTAGCTCCCAGCGGCAGGAGTCGGAGACCTCCCGACACTCCTCAGGAGACCACCACAACCCCCCGCCGGGATACTACGGCGAGCAGTACCCAGGTCAGCGTTCAGGGGTGCCGCCGGAGAACACCCGGAACAACTCCTTCGACCGGTATCAGGAGCAAGATAAGCGGAGCGGCTATAGCGGGTCGACTGACCCCCGGTATGACCCCGATCGGTGCCGGTATCGGTAGGTAGGTCAGTGACAGCGAAAACCGACCCAAAGCGGACCAGTAATTTCAATAGGTTACGAGGCAGTTACTACGGGGGGAGGGATAGGGTAGCCTTAGTCACCGTCAAAAGCCTCTTTAGCACCTCAGAATAATTCCTACCGAAAAATCTGAAAGGGGATATCGACCACTGTCCAGCCCCCCTTCCCCCCGTGTACCCACCCGATCTTCGCTTCTGCAACCAAAGAAGGGATTGCCGAAGCAAAACACCAGGGTTACACTCATGACCATCAGCCGACATCTTCATGAAACACCTACCTGTTGCCGTCATTCTTACGCTCTTCCTCGCTGTTCCCTCTCCATCACTTGCCATCAATGACTCATTGCCCATCGTCTTGCATCAAGATGTGAAGGAGTCGTCCTCCAAGCCGTTCTGGTTAGAGAAGGTGTCGTTTGTCCATGAAGGGGATATCTTCGCTGTCGGCGTCTCTTATCGCGCTCACGTGATCGCTCAAGGGCGACTAGAGGCCTTTGAGGCTGGCAAACGAGAACTTGAACGTTTCTTCAATGACTCTCGTCCAAGCCTTGGCGAAGTGAGAACTGTAGACTTATATGAAGAGGTTAATCTCGATGGGAGCTTTAATGTATATCGGCTCTTGTCGGTACCTATTCCTGGAGAGAAGGAACGGCTTGAAAGCGAGAAGAGGGCACGAGAATCCCGCGTCCAACATGCCTTGGAAATGAGAGAAAAGGCAAAAATAGAGCAGTTGATAGAGCTTGAGCGGAGGGAGCATATAGAAGCGGATGCAAAACGTAAGATTGAAGAAGAAAAGCAAAGACAACGTGACGAAATTGCTCAGTCCTGGAAGGAGTGGTACGAAGAGAGAGAATGGTCTTCTAGGTCCAAAGGGAATTGGAATAATTTGATAGATTGCCTACTCATGCAGCTAGATGAGAAATGGAATCTCAAGAAAGGATCAGTTGACTGTGACGACATGGAGAAAGCAGTACAAAGGGCAACCAAAAAAGGCATACAGGATACCGTGAAACAAGCTTGGTCTGAAAAAGGCCTATAGTCTCCCTTTCGATTATTTCCTAATCCCCCTCAATACTGCTTTCCATAAACCCTCGTCCTCACTCGTCTTGCATAAGGTCAAATCCCCTACTTCTGAATCATATGATTTGTAAATATACCCTTCACATTCATTAGGAGTACAGGCTATGACAAAGCGAGTCGCGATTTACGCACGGGTCAGCACGTACGATCAAACCGCAGAGAACCAACTCTGTGAACTACGAGAAGTTGCCAACCGTCACGGGTGGGAAATCTACCGAGAATTCGTAGACCACGGTATCAGCGGAAGTAAGGGGAAGGACGGTCGCCCTCAGTTCGCAGCACTCCATACGGCTATTACACGGAAAGAATGTGATTTAGTTGCGGCTTGGAGTGTGGATCGACTCGGCAGAAGCTTGAAGGACCTCATTGAATTTCTGAGCCAGGTACAGGCAAAGGGCATTGGCCTCTATCTGCATCTGCAAGGACTAGACACCACCACACCAGCCGGGAAGGCTCTGTTTGGGATGATGGGGGTCTTTGCGGAATTCGAACGGGCGATGATTCAAGAGCGGGTCAAGGCAGGATTAGCCAGAGCAAAAGCCAAGGGGCAACGTCTCGGACGACCGCCTCTCATATCATCAGCAGAAGGTCTGAAAATTCATCGCGCGGTGTTGCGCCTGAGGAAGCAGCATCTTGGTATGTGCGCCATTGCGAAGCAGATTGGAGTATCGAGCCGAACCGTATGGAAGGTGTGTAAAAGTGAGCCTGCCAGAAAGAGTAATAATTAACAGCTAAATGGCTAGGCAGGACATGTGCGTCCGAACAGATCACCAATAACACAGCATCATCCACCCATAAGTAGGGACTGGACATATACTCCATTTTAGATAAGTATGGGTGAAGGAGGAAGTATGCTGCTATTTCAAGAGAAACCTGATGAGATTTTCCTCGCCATCCTGCATGAAGCGATGGATGACGAACTCGCATATCTTAAAAACGCCATCGAAGACATTGAATTCTTCGAAGCGTGTTACCCGTTCACATCACGCCATTTCACGCCAACTCTTGCCGTTCAGACTTTGCAACAATTAAGAAAGGCGAGCGCGGCTGCAGAATGCTACCAGTTAACAGACTACCATTGGGAGTTATTGTATGAAGTCCTCCGAGGCTATGCGGAATGTTTCAACGATTGCCAGGATAGCTCTGAAGTGTCAAACAAGTATGGACTTAAGGAGATCAATTTCTCAGCTCTGATAATGAAGTTCTTCTGGGATACCGATTTCCTGCAGGATGGTGAAGTTATGCTGGAGTTGACCGTTGAACAGAAGGAGACACTCGGTTTTGCAAAAGAGACCTTTGGGCTTACTCAGGGGTTCGCTCCCCATCCGGAAGAGTTAGTACTTCGACCTGTTGAGAACAATAGAATGGAAGAACGCGTTGTGGATAGCTCTCCGCTTGTTCCATCTGCCGTTTATCCCTACTAAGGAAAGACTAGAGCGTCCTGATCAGCCAACCCTCTGCCAGCCTTACCAGAGGCTGTATCTGTCATCCTGCCGATGTTGGCATAGGCCTCTGCTAGACTTACCGGTAGGCAGTTCTCCTCTTCCATCTGCCTGTACGGGATTGACTATTCGGGGTGGCTATATTGTGGTCTAACCGGACATGAGGCCATGGACCATTTCAGCCGACGACAGCGCCGTAAGACCGAGATAAAGGCTCGGGCGGCAAGACCCAATGATATGTATCGCTACTGCCGGGTCGTTGGTTGTGGGAAACCAGCCCGGGCGGGTACCTCCGATGGCCTGGACACCCGATTCTGCCGCTCTCATGCAGACCTCTTTCAGCGTCATGGCAGCCCATACAGGAAGAGCTATTCAGCGAAGCTGCTAAATCCTTACCGGAGGGCCGCACTTGCCTGGCTTGAGGCAAACAAAGAAGAATTCTGGGTCGCGAATGCCATAGAAAGGGTCACTGGTCTCTATCAGGACGCCGGGCCGCACGAAGAGGCATTCCGGCTTCGTGGTAAGAAGCCCAGGGAACGAGCGAATGTCCATTGGGCACGGCTTCGTCGAGAGGGGATTGCCCCTCAACTGGTCGTTGCAGCGTGGCTCTCAATCGAAATGGCCATTCAGGATGATCCTGACCCTGTACGTACTCGGGAATTCAAGCGCGTTCAAGCGGCTAAAGTGGTTCATCGTATGGCCTCTGGCACCCACAAGAGATGGGAACAGGAAGTTCGAGATTTCAACTCCCCAACGCTCATGAAGATCCATGTCACAGAGCTGCACGTATACCCCAGGAGTCGTGGACGTATCCTCCGGCATATCGGCGAGGATCTGGAACGAGCGGTGGAACTCGTCGTTGATCATCATCTTGAGGATATAAGACAGATGAAAAAGACACAGGATCAGAAAGGTCGGTTCCATGACCGCCCGTTTTCGAAGGGTACAGTTGGAAGGAGACGGACGAAGGCAATTTGACCCTTCTTCGTGAAACTCAAGAGTCTCAGTGACTAATAAACCAGAGTCCTCCATAGCCCAAACACGTTAACTTCAGGCCTTGCACGCTGGACAACCAGCAAGATCCTAGCTGGGTCATGACGCGTACGTCAGATGGGCAGCTCATTCACACACAGCGACTCACAACACCCCAAGCTGCCAGTATCGAACACCCTACAATAGCCTGCCTAGGCAACCTCAGCCGGTCGTGAGACGGTAAGCCAGTTAACCCCTGGTGTAACACCTGCTTTCTCTCGAGCCATGAGAGGAGTAACTATGAAATTTTCAAATGAAACCGCCAAGCTGTTGACCGAGACCTCCTTTCAAATTGCCATGCAACTCCTACAAGACACAGGTAACAAGCCACATGAGAACCAGCGCAAGGCCTTACACGCCATCCTTGAGGCAATGACCGCCATGGCTCAGGGAAACCTACAGGGCCGGTGGGCCTTTGCTCTGCAGACAGGGTTAGGGAAAACAACTTGTGCCATGTCCTGGGTGACGGCTCTCGCTCGCCTCGGGTTAACAGGTGATGTCTCGGCAGTCATCGCCGCTCAAGACGTTGAGTCACTGTGTGAGACCCTCGATGCCCTCGATCAACTCGGAGTCAGCAAGGATCAAGTTGGTCTCCTCCATCGCAAAGCTTCAGCACGATACCAACCAACCCCCAACGCCACCGAAAAACCTATTCTCTTGCTGTGTCACGCCCGAGTGAAAGAAAAATTCCTTGAGCAGTTCAAGTACGGGGGCGAAGTCAGGGACCTCCTGATCTATGATGAAAGCTTGGTGACGACCACCAGCAGCACCTGTGCCGCAACGACCCTTCACGAACTGGCCGGTGGGCTTGCTGGCCGATGCAGACACGACGACGACCAAAGAGCCAAGTATGGGGACCTTAGTACTTGGCTGACTGAAACCTCCGAGGCTGTCGCCGCTGAGCTGCAGAGAATGAGGGAGATCGACATCACACAATCCGTGATGCGATTGCCGCAACGATCACCGGAAGAATTAGAGCAGTTTGCTGAACTGGTGGGGGGACGTCGTGGAAACGAAACGATCCTCAACCTGATTCAACTGTGCCCTAGCCCGGTGAAGGTCTCCAACTTCTCCAACAAAGGGGTGGTGGGGTTTCAGATCACCGTTCCTTCCGAACTCAAGAACATGATCATTCTTGATGCTAGTCACCCCATCCGGGATTTAGTAAGAGATGACACCAGTGTCTTGGATGCTGAGGAACACCTCCCTTCCCTGAAGTCTCTCGGGATCAGTCTATTCAGTCTCAAGCAATATACCGGAACGACGGTGTACCAAATGTCAGCTGGTGGTGGGAAAGCCTCCATGGTCAAGGGCTTTAAGCAGAAGACCATCAAACAACGACAGATCTGCCAAGAGGTCGTTGAGGTCCTCCGACAGATCCCGAAGGATGAATCGACGTTGATCATTGCCTTCAAGCCCGTTTATGAACATACCGGAGCCGTGAACTTCGTGAAGACCCTGGAAGAAGACATCTCTGCTTCAGGGATAGTCCAGATGAAGCACCAAGACTCTGTAGAGCTCGTCGAAGTAACCGGCAAGCCTCGCGTATCAATCACGACCTGGGGACTGCACAAGGGAACTAACCGACACAAGCACTGCCAGAACCTGATCATGGTGGGTATCCTCCACCGAGATCCTCTCGACCTGCTAGGGGTGACGATCGGCCATAAGCACGACCTCAACCAAGAGCCGACCTGGCAACGACTCATGGACCTCCAGCTGTCCGAAGTCGCCCATGACGCCTTTCAAGCCATTGGACGTATACAGTGTCGGACAGTCGTTGACGGCGTGGCGTTGCCAGTGAAGGTCTGGTTGATTCACTACGGGAAGGGCTTACAAAAGAAACTCGCCCCGGTCATGCAAGGAGCAGTCTGGACCAAGTGGGAGACCAAGTACGACGTATTACCGGCAGACAAGGAGCCGGGGAAGATCGAGCAGGCAGCAGGGGCCATCAGTGCCTACCTGACCACCTGCGAGTGTGATCGGGTGCCGGTGAAGTCCCTCCGTCAGGCAGTGCCACACTGTTCAAGACTTGACCCAAAGACCTTCACAAGAGCTGTAACAAAGGCTCTTGAGATACATAGACGATGGGTCAGACATGGCCATAGTCTCATTTCCTCTCAGGCACTATTCCCACCAGATCCGAAGTAGACATAAGTTCCTTATACTTTCTTTTCTTAAGAGGGTTATGTCCACTTGGGCAACACCCGAGGACAACTATTACGGGTGCACCCCCAGCTAGCCCGCTTGCTTCGCTCGCTACCAGTCCTGTGGGTCAGCTTACCCTACTCGTCGCTTCGCTCCAGGAACAGAAGTAAAGAGACACAAGGCCGGGCTTGCCTTCATGGAAGAGGGTTGTCCCGGATGAAACTATGTGAACCCCAAGCTTCGAGAATACTGATTAATTAAGCCATCACACTTAAGGCCAGGGGTAATTCTAGCTGGCCCACTTGGAATGGAAGTGCGAAGTATTAAGTCATCGAGAATTACTTCTGCATTGTTATGAGATATGCCGTAAGCCGTGGCATAAATTCGCCGGTGTGCAGAATCTGGCTTCGATGTCGGACTCTTGTCTGGTAGGAGTAATTCGACATTTAAGTGATGAAAAGCAAAGCCTAGAAACACAAGTCTATCAGCTTGGACCATATGTGCCCGAATAGCTTTCACGTCGCTTGAAGACTCGTCAGTTCCCTCAGTGAAAGTCTTGATTCGCTTTGTTAGTTCAAGAAGCTGAAGTGGCGTGGGATCGTGACCGAACTGAATGTACGGGTTGGAGGAAAGCCAAGGAATTGAACCAACAGTCCCATAAGGATGATAGACCTCAAGTCGCCTCAGTAGTGCGACGGTTTCCGATTCATTGATTTGGTAATAATTCTGAACCGCGTGATAAAGGTAATACTCAATGCAACGGTCATAATTGAAAATGACGAACACAATAGATTCAAGCCGTTTAGCAAACTCCTCCGGTGTACAGCCGTAAACTAGAAGTTGAAAGAAACTGTGAAACCAGGTGTTCTCAAGACAGTCGAACGGAACCATAGAGCCATTCGAACGATGCCCAACAAATACAGCACTCTGCGCCTCTGCCTCAAGGATAGTCCTAACAATGGCTAGTTTGCCACAGAGTTCAATCGATTTGTCTCCCCTGTGTGAATCGATGAAGCTATCAATGGAGCTAGCTTGCGGCATCGCACGGTTGATCAGTTGAGCTGCATTGAGCAGCGGCCCCAAGTCCCCACGGTACGGATATCCAGGAACAGCGAGGGTAAGCGCTTCCTTCATTTTGACGTCATGATGTTGGGAACTAAAGGCGTCGAACGGGATATTCAATGCACACGCAATTGACTTTTTCAGTTCACAGCCAGTGGGAAGCCCAGCTTCTTGACTCGCGCCAGCTCCGACAATGAAGACGGTTTTCATGTTTCAGATTTAGGCGTCCTGCGAATGATAGGCTTCCGGCCTCGTGGTAGCACACAGATAAGGAGGAGTCAACCTCCTGCAGCGATGAATACTTCTATTTTAGGTGACTGACTGACAATGGGTTGGTGATTCTTGCAGGGACACTTTAAGTGAGCAAGACCACGCGTAATCAACAATTAAGGGACGGTTGCACCTATCACAGGTGGCCGTCCCGTCATTGAGAAGCGATCGCTAGCCTTGGAACAAGGAACTAGGCAACCTGCTTGAGGACAGCGACGCGCAACAACCCGCAAAATTGAAGAGTGTGCCGCTGAGCACCGACGTGAAGTGAATTGTCTGGCAGTTTTATAGAGGCGAATTTTTTGGAAAGCCCATGTGAGAAGGCTTCATAGATTTCCAGCACAGTAAGGAAAGCTGAATTGTAGTGGAGTACGGTGGAGTCCACCAAGAGTTTTTTCTTTGCAACAGCTAGGAGATTTATGAAAAGCCGTTTGACATGGGAGATTAAGTGAGGGCGCTTCTCCAGAAAATCTGCGAGATTTGCGATGTTGGCAAGCACTCCTATTATGGCTCCTCCGACAAGGAGGCTATGGCAAAGTAATTCCCTCATGAAGGTCCTCTTCTCTTCCAATTGATTCTAATTTGTATTTTGAATCCGCCGAGGGCCATCCTAACAGTAAACCTTTGGATGTCAAGAAAGCGCCTGCGTCAGCTTTACACCGGAACCTTGAGCATCTCCATCTTCTCCTTCAATAACACCATCGAAATCTGATCCCGCTTCACGTACACATCCCCGTGTACATCCCCGGCAGCGTGACCAGTCAGCACCTTGCGCAGGTCCTCAGAGCACCCGGCAGACAGTAACCGCGTGATCGTCGTATCTCGAAAAGAATGAAGCGTCTTCTTTCCCTTAATCCCGACCCGCTTCCGTAACTGTGCCAGCCACTTTGAAACGGAGTCACCACAGGTCTTTCGTCCTCCACCTGGTTTCACAGGACAAGAACATTTCCCCGCTTGCTTGAAGAACAACAAAGGCCTATTGAGATGACGCGCCCAGTATTCTAGGAAGCCCAACTCCATCAGTCGAGAATGAATGGGCACCCGTCGCTTCGACATCTCATTCTTCGTGCGCTTACCTGTGTCGTCGTCTTCGGTGATGTCGAAGTAATAAATACCCTTTTCCCCTGATACCGCCTCCAGCTTCACATCTTTCGGTGTGAGCTGATCAATCTCACCACGTCGCGCGCCGGTAAAAAGACAGACCAACGGCAGCCAATACCGAGCCGGATACTCGTCCCGCTGTCGAAGATAGTCTGGATTGGTGAACATCAGCAGAAGCTCATCATCGGTGTATGCACCGTAATGCTCTTCCTTCACGCCTTCCAGGTCGATCCCGTCAAAGGGGTTTCTAGGTTCAAGGTAATGATCATGACGAATAGCCCAGACAAAAAAGTGCCGAAGGTCGGTGAGGGCATGATTCACCGTGGACTTGGTCACTCTCGCGTAATCAGTCCCGTTGAGTTTCGTCAGGAGATCCACGACGGGAAGGCCTCGATGTTTGTTGAGAATCCGCTTGGGTATCTGTGCGTAGGCATCACGAAACGCAATCGCCTCAGGTTTCTTCACGCGGTGTAACGGCGTGGTATCCCCTGAGGGAAGGGTTTCGATGAACCGACGGACGACCACCCGCTTCTCCTCATTGGTCCGCTTGTCCCTGTGGTCATAGTGTTGAAAGTACTTCTCCACAGCCTCCCCGACCGTCATTGAGGCCGTTGGTTCCTTCTCCCGTAGTCCGCGAGATGAAGGGACATTCAGAGAAGGCCCGTGATACCAACGCCCCTCCAACCGTTCCAACTCAACCCGTAGGACGGTCTGTTGGGCGACAAGCAGAGAATGGCACAGCCGGTGAAACTCAGGTGAGTCTGTAGGCAACGTGACGTGGTGCTCCCTGAGGAGTTGTTCGGCGGTGGGGGTGATTGGCCCGTAGTTCGCATAGGCAAGCTGAAGCGTCAGCTCCTCCAACTGATTAGAAAGTGCCGAACTCAGTGCATCAGTCTCATCGCCACCACTGAAGCAGCCTTCGATATGATCGTCTTCCCAGGCATCAAGCTCTTTGTCCTGGTACTCCTCCACCAACCGCCGAATGTCGTCCTTGGTCATACGTTCCCCTCTCAGACGAAGGAACAGCTTCGCCATCAGACCGGCCCACTGACAGGCCTTGACCTGGGCTTCTCGATAGATCGATGTCCCTAGACTGCGCTTCAAAACCTGACGATCAAGTATAGCTCGCAGATCTGAGGGGAGGACGAGACGGGCGTAATAGGTGGAGGAACGGCGGAAAATGTGTACCACTTTGACGGCCTTTTGTGTCCCACTTACACAATCAAGGACCGTCAAACGGTTAAACGCCTCTCTGGTATTACCGATTCAGCGTTTGGTGGTGCCGGAGACCGGGATCGAACCGGTACGGGCCTTTTGAGCCCGAGGGATTTTAAGTCCCTTGCGTCTGCCTATTCCGCCACTCCGGCGAAGGGCAGATTTTAGCATAGCCGCAAGGCGCCCTACAGCCACTTTCTCACGTCCGTTGATCAA
>WBZQ01003041.1_pt1 | contig 10513 bp, 8 predicted proteins | sample 5204251 | NCBI WGS metagenome assembly WBZQ01 (sample SAMN12412402, study PRJNA552823) | activated sludge metagenome | isolation source: activated sludge from nitrification reactor of wastewater treatment plant... | place: USA: Virginia | collected 2017-09 | reverse complement strand
GTCGGGAAGCCGTGCAGCAACACGACGACCGGGCCGTCGATCGGACCCGAGTCGGTGACGTCGAAGTCCAGCCCGCCGCGGGTGAAGTTGGTGAGCCGCTGCTGCCGACCCACTGTGCTCGGTGAACCCTGGCGCTCTGTCATGTGAACACACTGCCCGAGATTGACCTTGGGTGCAGGACACGCCGAGTCCAATGGTCGCAACGTCAATCTCGGCTGGAGGGAGTGGGGGGACGGGGGAAGGGGGGCAGGGGAAGGGGGGCAGGGGAAGGGGGAAGGGGGACGGGGGAAGGTGGGTCAGTCGCGGCCGGCCGCGGCGCGACGCTCGCGTTCGGCGACGGCATACGGGTCGGTGCGGGCGTCGTAGGACCAGAAGTCACGCAGCCACGCGGCCGTTGCCAGCACGCCCACGACGCACAGCACCCCGCCCGAGGTGATCGACGTGCGCACCGACCAGCGGTCGGCGACCAGCCCGGAGCGCACCTGCCCACCCAGGGGTCCGACCGAGTAGGACAGCATCTCGATCCCAGCAAGTCGACCGCGCATCGAGTCGGGAATGGTCTGATGCCAGATGACCCCCCGAAAGACCGCACTCACCATGTCGGCGCCTCCCGCAATCGCGAAGCACACCAACACGATTGGGACGCTCGTGCTCAGCCCCGCGACGGCAACGGCGGCGCCCCACGCCGCGGCCGAGACGACGACCGCCATCCCGTGCCGGTGGACCCGTCCGGTCCATCCCGAGGTCGCGGTGACCAGCAGGCTGCCGACCGTCCCCGCCGAGTAGAGCAGTCCCAGCGTGTGCGGTGACTCCAGCACCTCGGTCGCCAGGGCCGGGAAGAGCACGGTCGGCATCGCGAGGAACATCGCGACGATGTCGACGACGTAGGTGCCGAGCAGATCGCGGCGGGACACGGCATACCGGGCGCCTTCGGCGATCGACCGCCAACTGGCCGGGGTCGCCGCCTCGCTCGGCGGGTAGGCCGCCAGCCGCGCGAACAAGCCAGTCGCGATCACCAACCCCACGACGTCGATCGCGTATGCCGCTGCGGCGCCGACGGATTCGACGAGTATGCCGCCCAGCGCCGGCCCCGCGAGCAGCCCGACTTGGGCGCCCAGCGAGGACAACGACACGGCAGCAGGAAGCTCGTCATGGCCGACCGTGCGGGGGATCAGCGCCTCGCGGCTCGGTCGTTGCAGCGCGCCGGCCGCCGAGAGCACCGCCCCCACGGCATAGATCACCCAGGCTCGAGGCTCGGGCAACCAAGCGTTGAGCATCAACACGGCGGTGAGGACGACCTGCGCCACCCCGGTCCACACCAGCATGAGCCGTCGATCGACATGGTCGGCGAGCGCCCCACCCCACAGCCCGAACGCCACCAGCGGCACAAGCTCGACGACCCCGAGCAGGCCCACCGCGAGGTTGGATCCGGTGAGGTGATAGAGCTGCCACGGCAACGCGACGTAGGACACCATCCCGCCGAGATAGAACACCGTCCCGGCGAGGAAGAGCCGCCGGAAGTCGGGCGAGGTCCGCAGCGGGGTCGTGTCCACGCGCAAGGCGCGCAGACGGTCGCGGACGGTCACCCGCGCGAGTCTGCCGCAGATCCCGTATGCCGCGCGCCGGAGTTTCGCGGCAGCCGTCGGTGGCTGGACGGTGGGCGGACGGTGGGCGGGCGGTGGCTGGACGGTGGGCGGGCGGTGGCTGGACGGTGGGCGGGCGGCATACTGGGCGGCCATGAGCACACGCGTCGTGGTCCCGATCGCCGACGGCGAAATCCCCGGCATCCTCTGGCTCCCGGCGAGCGGGTCAGGGCCGGGGATCGTCCTCGTCCAGGAGATCTTCGGGCTCTCGCCCTACATCCATCGGCGGGCGGCGGATCTCGCGGCCCTGGGCTATGTCGTGCTTGCGCCGCAGGTGTTCTGGCGTCTGGGGGCCGAGTCGGTGCCCGATGGGCCCGGGATGCTCCAGGAGGGCATCGAGTTGGTCAGCGGGATCGACTGGCCGGCCGCGGTCGGCGACGTCATCGCGGCGGTGGGCTGGCTGCGCGGTCGGCCCGAGGTGCATGGCGGGGTCGGGCTGGTCGGCTTCTGCTTCGGTGGCGGGTTGGCTTATCACGTCGCTGCCGAGACCCAGGTCGAAGCGCTGGTCAGCTACTACGGGTCGGCGCTGCCCGGGCTGGTCGACACCATCCCGCCGGTGCAGGCACCGAGCCTGCACCACTTCGGGGCGGCCGATTCGTTCATCGACGCAGCAGCGGTCGAGCGGATCCGCGCCATCGTGGGTCAGGCGCCGGCGTGCGAGTTCCACGTCTATCCGGGTGCGGACCACGCGTTCGACAACCCCGACTTCGTGCTTTATCACGCCGAGGCGTCGGCGCAGGCCTGGGACCGGACCGTCGAGTTCCTCGGGCGGGTGCTGCCCGTCGCCTGACCCAGCGCTTTGCATTCGGCTGAAGCGACGCGGGAGCCTTCCGCGAGAGGCCTTCTCGACCGCTCGGCGTCGTCCGTCAGGAACCTCCAAAGCCAGACGGCAGCGAAGTCCTGCGAGACTTTCCGGACGTTGCGCCAATAGCCTGCGGTAGCGGGACGAGTTGATCCTGGATGGGCTGCGTGGAAGGTCAAAGACAGCGATGATTCACGATCCTGACGAGCACTTCGTTCATCCGACTGCGACCGCCGGCTTCGTCGACCGTGTGAGTGAATCCTGCGCTCTGCGTGAGGCGATCTTGATGCATCGGAGCCGGATTGACCGCGGGTCGATTGACGGACGCCGTCTGCATCACGTTCTTGTCTTCTACGGCATTGGTGGCGTCGGGAAGACCAGGCTCTCGACCCGCCTTGAGGAGTGGTTGCGCGGCAGCGTGCCACTTGATGATCCGTGGGACTCGCCGCCGCCGGTCGCCATCGCTGGGATGGCCCGATGGGATCTGGCATCGTCACATGGGGATGTCGATCCGGTAGGTCTGCTAGTCGAGCTCCGCCGGGCGGTGAGTGGACTTGCTGGGGGGACGCCCGCCTTCGACCTTGCCTTGGCGGCCTTTCTTCGATCGATGCGGAGGGGGCAGGACATCGACCTCAACGCTCGGGCCCACGGCCGATTCATGCTCAGCGACCTGTTCGCCGGATTCGCCTCGGATGCAGGAGCGTTCGCGGCGGGCGCGTTCGATGTGTTTGGCGGAGGTGGCGCTGGGAGCGCGGCATACATGGCAGGCCGGAGTCTGGTGTCGATGGCGCGGAGCAGTCGCGTCCTTCGCAGGCAGTTGCAGGCCCACCCCACGCTTGAGCACCTCCTGATGGACTGCGAACGCCTGCCTGGTTCGGACGAACACAACGCGCGGGTGGCCGCGCGGGTGGCTTTCATGCTGACCAGGGAGTTGGATGCGCGCGACCCCACGCCACTGGTCGTCGTCTTCGCGGACCATCTGGAGAAGCTCCAGGTGGAAGGGCGCCGGCCGGGTGAAACGACCCTTAACCTCCTCGTCTCTCGGTTGCCCCTGTGTCTCTTCGTGATGACCGGTCGCAATGTGTTGCGGTGGGCCGAGGAGGATCAGACGCACCTTGACGTCAAGGGGCGGGCGACCTGGCCCGGCCTCGTCACGGAGTCCCCGGTCCCTGAGGGACCCCGTCAGCACCAGGTGGGCAACCTTTCAGCGCCCGACTCAGTGGACCTGTTGGAGCGCACCTTCGCACTGCTGGGGGTGCACGTCGCCGAGGGCGTTCCAGAAGCGTTGGCCAAGGTCAGCGGAGGCTGGGCACTGCACCTAGACACGATCGCCGACGTTGCCCGAGGCCGCACGGACCTCGACAGGCCCTTGACTCTGGCTGATCTCGGTGGCCCGCTACCGGCGGTGGTCGACCGATTGTTCGATGACCTCGTACCGGACCAACAGCGGGCGCTGCTTGGAGCGTGCCTCCTGCCCTACTTCGACGCCCCGTTAGTCGCGCACACTGTGGGTGTCGACGTGGCGGCCGTGCTTCAGCTCTGTCAGCGGTCCATCGTGCAACGCACGACCAACGCCCACTATCCATTCCGCGTCCACGATGAGATCCGCTGGATCGTCCGACAGGCTGGGGCGACCCAGTCGGGCGGCTGGGCTCCCGAGGACTGGCACAACTACGGAGAGCGGGCACTTGAGGAAGCGCGCAAGCGGTACGAGGCCGCGATGTCCCAGGACGGCGACCGCGCGGCGATCCTCTCGCTCGCCCTGGCTCTGAACCTCGGGGCGGAGAACGGCGTGTATGCCGCGTGGTTGCGCGGGGCCGTGCGGAATTCGCCAACCCTCAAGGGCCTGTCCCCGTTGGTGTCCAGCGAGCCCGATGTGGAGTTGGCGCATCCAGATATCGCCGCGATGATCAGGTATGTCAGGGCGATGGCGACCAAGCGTGGCGACGAGCGGATCGAGGAGTTTGCGAGGATTTCTGCCGGCCCTACGGACATTGCCAGCACCGCTGGGCTCTGGCTGGCCTATGACCTTCGCAGCGCCGGCCGCACCGACGAGGCGATTGCGCAACTCGAAGCTCTGCTGATCGACCCGGGTGACAGAGTCAGGTTGTACGCCCTCCAGATTCCGGTCACCTACTTGGTTGGTCGGCGATACAGAAGCGCATTCGAACGACTTGCGACGTTGGACGACGCCGGTCGTTCGAGGGTGCTCTCCCACGCGTGGTCGCACCACGCCGTCTTCGACGGTCGGGTAGCGCACCTGGAAGATCGCCTGCAGAAGACGGTAGGTCGGCGGTACAAGATCGAGGTCATGGGATCCTGGCTCGTGGCCAAGCACCACGCCGAAGGGGTCACAGCCGAAGAAATCGCGAGAGTTGGTGAGCCCGCCCGCGAGACGGGACACACCAGTTCTCTGGCCCAAGCGATACGTGTGCAGGCCGAGACCTCCCTCTTCGATGACGCGCTGGTGGATCGCAACCTCCTCGCGCTCGCTGAACTCAGCGAGTCGTACCACCGCCCGCTGCGCAGCTACATACATGCGCTCGCCATGCGCTCATTGGCGACTGGACGTGCTGTTTACGCAGCTCAAGCAGCGGAGATTGCACGAACCTTTCAACCGGCTCGCGATGGAGGATGGATCAGCACCGAGTTCCTTCTCGAGCACTTGGGCTATCCGCTGCCGCCCGTCGAAACCCAATGGTTGGACCCACCCGAGGTGGTCCGCGAGCGGTGGCTCGCCATCTTCCAACGGACCGTCGAGCGCGCAAGAGGCCGCATCGAGCAGGGCCAGTAGCCTCGCCACACTCGGCGTTCTCACCCGCCAAGGTACGCACGATCGTGCGGCGCGGAGGCGCGGATGGATTCACGGCCGGGCCGGCCCGTCGAGGTCAGTGTGTGGCTCCAGCGCCCTGGGATGGCGATGGAGCCACACGATCGTGGGGGCGGGGGTGACTTGGGGGTGAGTCGGCTCGGCCGCGATCTGGCCCGCCGTCACCGGCTGACCAGCCGTCTTCCGGTCAGCTGCGGTCGGCGGCCAAGTCGGCTTCGATGGCCCGGGCGGCCAACGTCAGAGCACCGCTGATCCGGGGGAGGTCGGTGGCGGCATACCGGGCACTGGGCATGGAGATCGAGACCGCGGCGACGGCGTTGCCCGACTCGTCACGGACGGCGCGGCCCACGGCGGTGACGCCCTTCTCGGAGGTCTCGCGGTTGACGGCATACCCCCTGCTCTTGACCCGCCGCAGCTCCGCCCGCAGCCAGCGCAGGTCCGGTCCGCCCACCGAGCCCGCACCGCCCCCCGAGCCGGCATTGCCCACCGACCCTGCGTCGACACCGCCCCCGCCCGGCCCGGCGGCATACAGGGCGTCGACCTCGGCCTCGCCCGCCTCGGCGAGCAGCACGAGCCCACCCGTGACCAGGTGCGCCGGGAAGACCATCCCCTCGCGCTGCTCGACCCGCAGCGCCTGGGTGGACTCGGCCGAGGCGATGAACCGCACCCGGTCGCCGGTGCGGATCATCAGGTTGGCCGACTCGCCGAGCACGGCGACCAGCCCCTCCAGGTGCGGCAGCGAGACCGCCCGCAGCCGAGCGGTCAGCGACCGCGAGTGGGTGGCCAGCTCGAGCACCGGCCCTGCGTGGTAACGCCGGTCTGCCCCCTGCACCGCAAAATCCCGATAGACGAGCATCGCCAGCACCCGGTGCGCGGTCGAGCGCGCCACCCCGAGCCGGTCGGCGGCCTCACTCACGGTGAGTGCGCCCTCCAACTGCAACATCGCCGCGAGCCGCAGCGCGTGGTCGACGCTGTCGATGGCGTATGCCGGTCGCGTCTTGGCCGTGCGCGCGGTCGCCGGCCGGCTCCTGTCCACCACGGGACGAGTCTCCTGTCCGGGTCGGTCCGTGCGGGAAGGATTCTGACAGACAGAACTATCTATTCCCCAGAGCGCAACGACGCGACGATGGGCCGAGGCCGTCAGAGAGGATCCCAGGAGCGCTCATGAACCAGCCACAGGTCATCTCCCCCGTCCACCTCAGCATGGGCACGAGTGCCAATGAGCCCGAGCCGTCACCGGAGCTCGCCGACCTCTACCGGGGCTTCGAGAAGGAACTGCTCGTCCCGCTGTGGACCGAGATCGGCGACCTCATGCCGCACACGCCCAAGTCCAAAGCCCAACCGCACCTGTGGGAGTGGAGCAAGCTGCTCGAGCTGGCCGGACTGGCCGGCAACCTGGTCCCGGTCGGCCGTGGCGGGGAGCGTCGGGCGATCGCGCTGGCCAACCCGAGCCTCGGCGGCCGCCCCTATGCGACCCCCACCCTCTGGGCCGCGATCCAATACCTCATGCCCGGCGAGGACGCGCCCGAGCACCGCCACACCCAGAACGCCTTTCGCTTCGTCGTCGAGGGCACCGGCGTGTGGACCGTCGTCGAGCGCGACCCGATCCCGATGAACCGCGGCGACTTCCTGCCGCAGTTCGCCTGGAACTGGCACGCCCATCACAACGCCGCCGACCAGCCGATGGCCTGGATCGACGGGCTGGACATCCCCTTCCAGCACTACGTCGAGAGCACGTTCTTCGACTTCGGCCGCGACCAGATCACCGAGGCCGAGCACGCGACGCCCGATCGCTCGCGCTCGCAGCGCCTCTGGGGTCACCCGGGCATCGCGCCGCTCTCGCAGCTCGGCCCGACCCCCGGCTCGCCGCTGCTGTGCTACCGCTGGGTCGACACCGACGCGGCCCTCACCGACCAGCTCGAGCTGGAGCGCGAGGGGTATGCCGCGACGCTCGAACCCGGCCACGCCGCCATCCGCTTCCTCAACCCGAGCAACGCCTCCGACGTCACCCAGACGATCCGCACGCAGTTCCACCGGATCACCTCCGGCACCGAGACAGCCCCACGCCGCCAGACCGGTTCGTCGGTCTACCAGGTCTTCGACGGCTCGGGCCGGGTGACCGTCGGCGACTTCTCCTGGACCGTGGGGCGCGGTGACATGTTCGTCGTGCCGTCGTGGTTCCCGCTGTCGATCCGCTCCGAGGCCTCGCCGTCGGACTCCGACTCCGGCGCGCTCGATCTCTTCGAGTTCGGCGACGCACCCATCTTCGAGAAGCTCAACCTCGCCCGCACCCTCGTGGAGGACAACCGATGAAGCTCGCGACCATCCGCCTGGCCGACGGTCACACTGCCGCCGTCCGCGTCGACGGGGACACGCTCGTCCACCTCGGCGCGACCGATGTCGGCGCGCTGCTCGCCCAACCCGAGTGGCGCTCACGGGCCGAGGCGGTCACCGGCACGACGTCGTATGCCGCCGCTGACGCCACCTTCGCGACGCTCGTCCCGGCGCCCTCCAAGGTCGTCTGCGTGGGCCTCAACTACAAGACCCACATCCAGGAGATGGGCCGGGACCTACCCGAATACCCCACGCTCTTCTCGAAATTCGCCGACTGCCTCATCGGCCCGACCGACGACATCCAGCGCCCGGCCGAGACGACCGAGTTCGACTGGGAGGTCGAGCTGGCCGTCGTCATCGGCGCCACGGTCCGCCGAGCGACGACCGAGCAAGCCGAGGCCGCGATCGCCGGGTTCACCGTCCTCAACGACATCACCTGCCGCGACTGGCAGTTCCGCACGCGCGAATGGCTGCAGGGCAAGAACTGGGACTCTTCGACGCCGGTCGGCCCCTACCTCGTCACCCCCGACGAGCTGCCCGGCGGCGTCCGCCCCGCGGTCGCGGTCCGCTGCGAGGTCGACGGCGAGGTCGTCCAGTCCGACACCACGGGCGACCTGCTCTTCGACCCGGTGCACCTCGTCGAATACGTCTCGACGATGGTCCGGCTCAACCCCGGCGACATCATCGCGACCGGCACCCCCGGCGGGGTCGGGCACGCCCGCAAGCCCCCGCGCTACCTCGCCGGCGGCGAGGTCGTCGTCACCGAGATCGAGGGCATCGGTCGGCTGGTCAACCGGGTCGTCAACGAGGTCGCATCCTGATGGAGCGCACCCTCGCCGACGCGCGCCGCTGGGTCGCGCATGGCACGCATGTATGCCGCGGTGCCATCGCCTCGCTCGACGAAGCAGCCTTCGCGCAGACCTGCTTGCTGCCGGGCTGGACCCGCAAACACCTGGTCGCGCACCTGGCGGCCAACGGTGATGCCGTCCGCAACCTCGCAACGTGGGCTGCCACAGGGGTGCCCACTCCGATGTATTCCTCTCCCGCACAACGGTCTTCGGACATCGAGGCGGGCAGCCAATATGTCGGCTCGGCACTGACCGCCTGGTTCGACCGCTCGGCCCAGGGTCTCCAGGAAGCCTGGGACGGGCTCAGCGCATCGGCCTGGCAGGCGCCCGTGGTGACGGCCCAGGGGCGGACGGTCCCGGCGTCGGAGACCCCGTGGATGCGGGCCCGCGAGGTGCTCGTGCACGCCGTCGACCTCGGCACGGGCGTGACCTTCGCCGACCTGCCGAGCGACTTCCTCGAAGCCCTCGGGGACGACATCACCACCAAGCGAGCCGCCGCTCCGATGGCCGACTCGCCGGCGGTCGAGATCTGTCCGACGGATGCCACAGGCGTTTGCTGGACCTTGCCCGGATCCGACCTCAGCACCCCGATCACCGTCGCCGGACCGCTCGCTGCGTGCACGGCATACCTCGCCGGTCGTGGCGACGCGGGACTGACCGCGAGCCGCGACGGTGAGCGCACCCCCATCCCCAGCCTGGCCGCCTGGCTTTGACGGCGGAGCACACGGATCGACCCAGGAGGTCAGCATGAGTGAGACCACGACAACGCGTCCGGACGTCATCGTCGTCGGCGGCGGCATCGGTGGGCTGAGTGCGGCGCTCGCCCTGTCCCGCAAGGGTTTGCGGGTGCGGCTGTTGGAGCGCGCCAAGGAGTTCGGTGAGGTCGGTGCGGGGCTGCAGATCGCGCCGAACTGCACCCGGATGCTCGCCGACTATGGGCTGCTCGATGAGGCGAAGACCCTCGGGGTCGTGCCCAAGGCGATGGTGATGAAGGACGCGACCGACGGGTCGGAGCTGACCCGGCTGGACCTGGAGGACCTGGAGCGCAAATACGGCTTCCCCTACATGGTCATCCACCGCAGCGACCTGCACGGCATCTTCCTGCGGGCCTGCCAGCGGGCGGGCGTCGAGCTGCTCACCGACCAGGCCTGCGTCGGCTACGCCAACACCGCGACGGGCGCGACGGCCACGTTCGCCGATGGGCACGTCGAAGAGGCCGAGGTCGTCATCGCGGCCGACGGCATGCACTCGGTCGCGCGCCGACTGCTCGTCGACGACCAACCGGTCAACTCGTCGTATGTCGCCTACCGCGGCGCCGTGACGATCGACAAGGTGGCCGAAAACCAGGTGTCGACGGACTCGGTCGTCGTCTACATCGGGCCGGGCTGCCACTTCGTGCAATACCCCCTGCGCGGCGGCGAGATGTTCAACCAGGTCGCGGTCTTCCAGTCGCCCAAAGCCCTTGCGGGCGAGGAGGATTGGGGCACGCCGGACGAGCTCGATGCCGCGTTCGAGGGCATGTGTGAGCCCATCCAGCTCGGGCTGCCGCTTATGTGGCGGGACCGGTGGTGGCGGATGTTCGACCGCGACCCGATCCTCAACTGGGTCCACGGCAAGATCGCGCTGCTCGGTGACGCGGCCCACCCGCCGCTGCAATACATGGCTCAGGGCGCGATCATGGCGATCGAGGACGGCTGGGTGCTGGCCGAGCACGTCGGCGCTCAGCAGGCCCAGCGCACGGCCGACGGCGGCACGGGGGTCGACTGGGATCGGGCGCTCGCGGCATACAACGCGGTGCGTCCCGAGCACTGCCGGCGGGTGCTGTCCACGGGTCGCAAGTGGGGCGAGCTGTGGCACGTCGATGGCGTGAAGCGCCTGCAGCGCAACGTGATTCTGCGCAGTCGGGACACCTACGACTACACCTACACCGAGTGGATCTATGGGCCAACGGCGCTCACGCCGGAGCAGGAGCCGCCGCTCTACCCGATCATCCCGCTGGCCTCGGTCACGCTCCCCGAGGGCGCCGACGCCTAGCGGTCGCGGGGCTCCCGGAGGC
>WBZQ01003040.1_pt1 | contig 10515 bp, 11 predicted proteins | sample 5204251 | NCBI WGS metagenome assembly WBZQ01 (sample SAMN12412402, study PRJNA552823) | activated sludge metagenome | isolation source: activated sludge from nitrification reactor of wastewater treatment plant... | place: USA: Virginia | collected 2017-09 | reverse complement strand
AGGCGCCCAGGTATTCACCCTCTCGCGTGAAGACCAGAACGGGCGGGTCGCGGCGCTGGAAGACATAGATTCTGTCCTGCGCGTCCGCCGCGACGCGGCTGACCACGCCCAGTCGTTCGCCGTTTGGCAGCTTCAGGAAATCACGGATCACTTCGTAACGTGCTGACATCGGATCCTCCTTGGGGACGCCGTGTTTGGAACCGGTTCAGGGCACGTTACCGCGAAGGTGTCGTTCACGCCATCCGGCAGGCAATCAGACGGCGCGCAGCACCAGGCTCGCGTTCGATCCGCCGAATCCGAAACTGTTCGACAGGACGGCCTGAATGTCCCGCGCCTGCGCGGTGCCCGCGATCCGGTCGATGACGCTGTCCCGGCTGGGATTATCCAGGTTCAAGGTCGGCGGCGCGACCCGGTCCCGGATGCTCAACGCGGAGAAGATGGATTCGACAGCACCCGCGGCCCCCAGCAGGTGACCGATCGACGACTTGGTCGACGACATAGCCAAGCGTCGCGCATCGGCGCCGAACAGCCGTTCCACGGCTTCCAGTTCCAGGTCATCGCCCAATGGCGTAGAGGTGCCGTGCGCGTTCACGTACTGGATGTCGGACGGTGTCATGCCCGCGGATCGCAGGGCGGAACGCATCGCGCGATACGCGCCGTCATGGCCATCGGCGGGGCCTGTGATGTGGTGCGCATCGCCGGTCATGCCGTATCCGGCGATCTCGGCGTAGATGCGCGCGCCCCGCGCGCGGGCATGGTCCAGGTCTTCGACGACCAGCATGCCGGCACCTTCAGCCATGACGAAGCCGTCACGATCCCGGTCCCAGGGGCGTGATGCGCGTGCCGGGGCATCGTTGAAGCCCGTTGAAAGGGCGCGCGCCGCGGCGAACCCGGCCATGGCCAGTTCCGATATGGCTGCCTCGGCGCCGCCCGCCAGCACGATGTCGGCATCGCCGAAATGAATCATCCGCGCCGCGTCGCCGATCGCATGCGTGCCTGACGCGCAGGCCGTCGATACAACCTGTCGTGGGCCGCTGAAACCGAGCCGGGCGGCGACCATCTCCGCTGCATGATCCAGCATCGCGCCGCGCAGGAAGTCGGCCTGGGAACCGCTGCCGTGTCCCTGGTGCAGGCGTCCGGTTGCCTCGTGCAGAACTCCCAGGCCGCCGCAGCCGGAGCCGATGCAGAGTCCCGTCATCTCCGCCTGGGTCGCTGTGCTGGGCTTCCAGCCGGCATCCTCGACCGCTTCCAGTGCCGCGATGACGGCGAACTGCGTGAACCGTGCCAGCGTTTGTTGCTCGATCGGGCTGAACCATTCATCCAGGTCAAGCCTATGCTCCGCTCTTCGGCCCGCGGGTACCTGGCCCGCGATCCGGCTGGCGAGCGCATCGCTGTTGGTGACGTTGATCGCGCCGATACCGGAATGACCGGACAACAGCCGGCGCCAGACCGCTTCGACACCCAGGCCGAGCGGACAGAGGATTCCCAGGCCTGTGATTACGGCGCGTCGCATGATGGTTCCCCAGGCAGGTCCCGCACCCGTTGCGCGCTGATCGGCGTGTAGCGCCACACGCTCGCCGGCGGCAGGTTGAAGGGCGTCCACTCCTCCCGGCGGGCTGCCAGCCCGTGCTTGCCCGCGGGCAATGGAGACGTGGCACAGTAGGTGAAGTGCAGAAAGCCGCGGCCTGGTGCGACGGTGTCGATCGCGGCGACAAACTCCCGCTGGCTGGTGAACGGAAGCAGCACCAGCGGGATGCCGCAGATCACAGATGTCACGCGGCCCTGGAAACGGGCGGGCAGGCGATCGGACAGATCGCGCGCGTCACAGGCCAGCACCTCGACCCCAAGAAGTGTGTCGCGCAGGTGGCAGGCCAGCATCGTATCGATTTCGACAGCGACGATTCGTTCCGGCGCCAGACCGGCATCGAGGAAGGCCCGGGTGATCGCGCCCGTTCCGGCCCCCAGTTCCAGCACGACGCCGCCAGGGTCGGGCCAGCCATGGCGCACGAGGTGTTTGCACAGCACCGGCGAGGATGGAACCAGTGAACCCATCCGCAATGGATTGGCGAGCCAGCGCCGGAAAAACAGCGACGCACCGCGGACCCTCGAGTCGGATATCTCGGCGTGGCGAGCACCAACATCACCCATGAACGTTCCTCCGATCATTGCGCGCGGGTACCAACGGTACGAGATGGGACAGAAACGTCTCCGCGCAGCTTCTCCACGAGTATCGCTCCGCGTGTCGTCGGCACGCGCCGCGGTCGACCGCCAGCGCGCGCAGACAAGCCGAACGGAGGTCGGGGTCTGTTGCTCCGACGGGATTGGGGGCGGCGTCCAACACGTCTTTCGGACCGGTCACGGGGTAGGCGGCGACCGGTGTTCCGCATGCCAGGGATTCCAGGATCACCAGGCCGAACGTATCGGTCAGGGACGGAAACACGAACACGTCGCCGCCGGCATAGGCGCGTGCCAATGCATCACCGTGGCGGGGTCCCGTGAACAGCACCCCGCGATAACGCCGGCGCAGCTTGGCAAGCTGCGGACCGCCGCCGACGACAACCTTGGAACCCGGCAGGTCAAGGTTCAGGAAGGCTTCGATATTCTTTTCGACCGCGATCCGTCCGACATGCAGGAACACGGGCCGGGGCAGGCCGAAATCCTCGCGTTCGGTGGGGTGAAACAATGTCAGGTCGACGCCGCGCGACCAGGGCCGGACATGGGTGAATCCCCGCTTTTCCAGTTCCTCGCGCAGTGACGGCGTGGCAACCATCGTGCCCTGGCCGGCCGCGTGAAACCTCCGCATCCAGGCGTAAAGCGGCCCCACCGGCAGGCCGGTCCGCGCCTTTACATATTCGGCGAAGCGCGTGTGAAACGCGGTGGTGAAGGCGTATCCGTCGCGGCATGCCCAGCGGCGGGCGGCAAGGCCCAGCGGACCTTCGGTGGCGATGTGCAGTGCGTCGGGCTGGAATTCATTGATCATGCGTACCAGGTTGCGTCCCGGCAGCACGGCCAGTTCGATATCCGGATAGGTCGGACACCGCATCCTGCGGAACCGGTCCGGACCGATCACCGTGACCGTGTGGCCCATCGCGCGCAGTTCGGCGGTCAGCATCGTCAGCGTGCGGACGACCCCATTGATCTGCGGATGCCATGCATCCGAAACGATCAGGATACGCTGCATCGTGTCATGCACCGGGGTGTCGGCGGGCGCGACGAGGGTGTCGTCAGGGACCAGATCAAGCAGGTTGCACCACCGCTGTTTGCCTGGACTGGAAGAACGAGAGGCCTTGCAGGGCGGTCCAATCAAGCAGTTCAAGACGCCCGTCGTGATGTTCGACCAGCGCCGTGCAGCTTTCCACCCAGTCACCGTCGTTCAGATACAGCACACCGTTCACGTCACGCATTTCGGCGTGATGAATGTGACCACAGACCACGCCGTCAAACCCCCGTCGACGCGCTTCCGCCGCAAGCGCGTTTTCATACCGTCCGATCGCCTTGACGGCTTCCTTGACCCGCCGCTTCAGCCACGCCGACAGCGACCAGTACGGATATCCAAGCCGCCGGCGCATGGCGTTGAACCAGCGGTTCATTACCAGGGCGGCGGAATAGGCCCAGTCGCCAAGGATCGCGATGAAGCGCGCGTATCGTACGACGCTATCAAACTCATCCCCATGGATCACCAGCAGGCGTCGTCCATCCGCCGTCATGTGTTCGGATTCCGAGGCGAGGCGGATGCCGGCGATTTCCAGGCCCAGGGGCAACCAGGCGCGAAACATCTCATCATGGTTGCCGGGTATGTAGGTTACGGCGGTACCGGTCTGCGCCTTGTGCACGATCTGGCGCAGCACGTCGTCGTGGGATTCATCCCAGTACCAGGATCGTCGAAGGCGCCAGCCATCGATGATGTCACCAACAAGAAACAGGCTCTGGCACGTGGTGCGCCGCAGGAAGTCGGCCAGGAAGTCGCTGCGGCAGCCACGGGTCCCCAGATGCGTGTCCGAAATGAAGATGCACCGGTAGTCGTGGCGAAAGCCGGGGGGGGAGAGCGCGTTCATGCGCGGGCAATGAACATTGCCGAATCGGGTCCTGCAAAGTGAACCTTGGATGAACAGGCCGGAAACCTCGGACGAGGGCGCATTTCCTTGAAAGTTCGCGTGTTCGCCATGAATTTGTAACATTAAAGTGTATAATGCGACTCTTGACCGCGGGGCCGGATGTCCCCTCCCGTCAACCTGGCATGGAGGTGTCGGATTGCGCGTCATCTTCAACCCGACCGCCGGACAACGGCGTATCATGCGGCTATGGCGGGTGCTGGATATCCTTATCGCCAATGGCGTGAAGGTGGAAGTCATCAAGACCGCTGGACCCGGCCATGCCACCACCTTGGCGCGGGAGACCGCGATGCAGGGTGCTCGCATGGTGGTTGCCGCCGGCGGTGATGGCACGGTGGCCGAGGTGGTGAACGGCCTGATGGGCAGTGACACCAATCTTGGCGTGATCCCGTTGGGAACCGCCAACGTGCTCGCTCATGAACTGTCGCTGCCATTCACACCATTCGCGATCGCGTCCGCGCTGATGTTCGGACGCACCCGCCGGCTCTGGCCCGGCCTGGTGACGAATGGGCAGGCGGATCGTGTGTTCGTGCAGATGGTCGGTGTGGGTTTTGACGCCCACGTTGTCCATACACTCCCATGGACACTGAAGCGGTGGTTCGGTCGTGGCGCGTATGTGATGCAAACCCTGGTCCAACTGGCGCGGTACGATTACCCGACGATCACCGTGCGTCTGGATGGACAGGAGACGCAGGCCCGCGGTGTGATCGTCAGCAAGGGCGCTCTGTATGGCGGCCGGTATCCGGTGGCCCGCGATGCCGCCCCCGCGGCGGTCGGATTTTCGGTCGTCCTGTTTGATCTGGGGGGGCCGCTGACGACCCTCGCCTATGGGGCCGCACTGCCGTTGCATCAACTCGGCAGGGCGCCAGGAGTACGGCATATCCGCGCGGAGACGGTGGAGTTTCCAGGCAATAGCCCCGTGCCTGTCCAGGCGGACGGTGACAAGGCCGGATTCCTGCCGCTTTCGATCCGCGACGCCCCACGCCCGATCGAGATCGTCGCGGGGTGATCGCCGTACTGTTGATCCCGTTCGGTCAGTGCTTGCCGGTTTCGAACGCGTAGAACTCACTCATGAACGGTGCCGCGACATCGGCGTTCAGCTTGCAGTCCAGGAACACCGGACCCTGCGGCGCGCGCAACAGGGGTGCCGCGGCTTCCAGGTCCGCCAAGGTGCGGATGGTGCGTGCCTCGAACCCGAATGCCGCCGCGACCGGGGCGTAGTCGACATCGGGAAACACCGACTTCGCCTCGGGCAGTTCGCGCATGCGCAGGAAGTGCAGTTCCGCGCCATAGGCGCAATCATTCATGACGATGACGACCAGCGGGATATCCTCCCGCACCACGGTTTCCAGTTCGCCCATCGTCATCAGGAATCCACCATCGCCGATCACCAGCACGGTCGGAATATCCGGGCGCCCGCGCGCGACCCCCAAGGCTGTGCCGAAGCCCAGACCGATCGAGGCGAATTCGCTGGTCATCTTGAAATGACCCGGTCCCGGAACGGACAGATAGGGCAGCACGCCCAGGAAATTGCCCGCGTCGTAGACGATGTTCTTCTGTTCCGGCAGCAGTTTGTTCAGCGACGCGCCCAGGCTGCGCATGTCGACCGTGCGCGGCGTGTTCATCGGCTGGAAATCCGCGCCGATGTCGTATGATGCCAGCATCGACGTCACCGCGTCGGTTCGGAACGGCTTTTCCGCGTTCGATCCGGCGGGCAGGGCGGCCAGGATCGCCTCCGCCGCCAGTTTCGCATCCCCAACCACCGCGACGTCCGCATGATTGTATCGGCCGATATTCGCCCTGCTTGCGTCCACCTGGATCAGCGGTACGGGTGGCAGCGCGGCACCGAAGCTCATGGTCAGGAAGTTCAAGCCGGCGCCGAAGACAATCGCGCAATCCGCCTGGTCGACCATGCGCCGCGCCATGGCGTGGGAGAATGATCCGAGGATCCCCAGATTATAGGGATTCCCGCGGAACATGTCCTTGCCCTTCGCCGTGGTGATCAGCAGCGCGCCGGTTCGTTCCGCCAGCGCCTCGATCGCCGCCTTGGCGCCGGCCAGATGCGCGCCACGGCCCGCCACGATGATCGGCTTGCGCGCGGATCGCAGGATTTCCGCGGCGGCGGCGATCGCCTGCGGCCGGGGTGGCAGCGGCGCGCGAACGGCGGGTGCGGGCGGTGCCGAGCGTTCGGCCGGCATCGCGACCTCGGCGTGCTGCACATTGGTCGGAAACAGGAATGCCGCCACGCCACCTTGTTCCGCCGCGGCGACGGCATCGGCGAACGCGCCGCGCGCGACGTCGCGGGACGAGGCAAGGAAGGTGCGCAGCCCGGCCGACTGCAACACGCCCAGCGCGTTGAATCCCTTGTAGTCCGGACCGATTGGGTTGGCGGCGCCGCCAGGTTGGGCCTGCTCTCCATAGATGATCAGCAGCTTCGAGCCGGTACGGCTGGCCATGACGGCGGCGTGCAAGCCGTTCGCGGTTGCCGGACCGCGGCCGATGATCGCGATGCCCAGACGACCGGTCGCAAAGGCATAGCCCTCGGCCATCGCGATCGCGTTGTTCTCGTGGCGGGCGCCGTGGAAGTTGATGCCCAACCCGTCCAGCGACGTGCAGAACACGGCGGTGTCGTCGCTCATGAGGCCGAATACGGTGTCGACGCCCATGGCCTTGATGTCTTCGGCAATGGCCTGGTGGACCTGGATGACGCGGCTGTCAGCGGCCATCGTTCCCTCCCCTTGGGTTGTGCGCACAGCGTCGCACCGGATGCGCCACAAGGGAAGATGCGCGGGGAAGGGGTTGGGGCGAACCCTACTGCAACGTCTCCGGCCCCTTCATGTCGCGGACCCCGGCTTCGGGCAGGATGCCCAGGCGGCGCGCGACTTCCTGATAGGCTTCCTCGACGCGGCCCATGTCGCGGCGGAACCGGTCCTTGTCCAGCTTCTCGTGCGTCTTCACGTCCCACAGCCGGCAATTGTCGGGGCTGATCTCGTCGGCGAGGATGATCCGCATTTCCTCGTTTTCCCACAGCCGGCCGAATTCCAGCTTGAAGTCGACCAACGCGATGCCGACGCCCAGGAACAGCCCGGTCAGGAAGTCGTTCACCCGCAGCGCGAGTGCAACCATGTCGTCCAGATCGGCCGTGCTGGCCCAGCCGAAGCAGGTGATGTGCTCCTCGGACACCATCGGGTCCTTCAGGGCATCGTTCTTGTAGTAGTACTCGATGATGGATCGGGGCAGTCGCGTGCCCTCGGCGATGCCCAGCCGTTCCGAAAAACTGCCGGCGGCGACGTTGCGCACCACCAGCTCCAGCGGAATGATCTCCACTTCACGGATCAGTTGTTCGCGCATGTTCAGGCGGCGGACGAAATGGGTGGGCACCCCGATCTCACCCAGGCGCAGCATCAGGTATTCGCTGATCCGGTTGTTCAGCACGCCCTTGCCGGTAATCACGCCCTTCTTGGCGCCATTTCCCGATGTGGCGTCGTCCTTGAAATACTGCACGAGGGTACCAGGTTCGGGTCCCTCGAACAGAATCTTTGCCTTGCCCTCATAGAGCTGGCGGCGGCGAGCCATTGCAGCGATCCCCTTGGCGGTCGGGCCGCGACGGGCGGCGGGAGGGGGATATAGCAGCCCCCCCCCATCGGAGAAAGGCCGCGCCAAACGCCGGGGGGGGCATCGCGCGGGCCGGATCACCCGCGCGATGCGTCCGGGTCAGCCGCCGTAGTAGACGTTGTCGCCCAGGTCCTTCATTTCCAGGATCGCGGCGTCCGCCCGGCCTTCCGGCGCGGTGTGCAGATGCGCTTCTGTCACTTCCGCGATCACGACGCTGTGGTCGCCCATTTCCAGGACTTCCTTGACCGAGCATTCGATCGCGCCGATGGCGGAGGCGAGAATGGGGGAGCCATTGGCACCCGGATGGAAGGCCTGGCCGGACAGCTTGCCGTCTTCGACCTTGGCGGGTTTGAAGAAGGTGAAGGCAGCGCCCTTGCCGTCCTTGCCGAGCATGTTGAGGGCGAACTTGCCGGTGCCTTTGACGACGGTGTGCGCGCCCGAGTCAGCCTTGACGCCGACCGCGACCAGGGGCGGCTGGAATGATGCCTGGGTGACCCAGTTGACGGTCGCTGCGCCGACATTGCCTTTGCCGTCGTCGGCGGTCAGGACATAGATGCCGTAGGGGATCATGCGCAGCGTGGTCTTCTTGGCGTCGGTATTCATGGGATCCTCCGGTTCCTTGGTGGTCGGGGATCATGTTATCGCCGCCGCCCCGCCTTGCCCAGGGTCTGGCCTTACCCGGGGTCCGGCCTTGTCCAGGTCAGGCGGTCGGCGATCAGAACAGCTTCTGATTGTCCGGGTATTGCACGACGATATCCGTCGGCTCCGCCAGGTGCAGCATCGCGCGTGCCCGTTCATCCAGCGTGTCGGGGTTCAACTGGCTTGCCCGCAGCCCTGCCACGCGCCGTTCCCACCGGTCCCGTTCGGCTTTTGCCAGCGCGTTGTCGGCTTCGACCTTGCGCAGCAGTTCCAGCCGTTCCGCTTGCGCCACCAGCCCGCGATTGCCCTGCGTCGCGCTCCAGCCAAAATAGCCGGTGATGGCCAGGAACACGGCCGGCGCGATCAGCAGCCGAACACGGCGCTTGAGATCGAGGACGAAGGGCGATGCCAAGGGGCGGGGTTTTCCTGCGTTCAGGTCTGTCTTCCAGACTCCTGAAAACCCTACAGCAATTTGTCGCACAAGGAAACCGAAAAGCCACGAGTTTGCCCAGATTTCGCCATGCGTCGGGATCACGAATCGCCATGGCCCGGATCGATCCCGTGGCCGGGAGGTTCCGATGAGGACAGCATCCATCGTTCTGGCAGCCCTGGGTACCGTCTGGGTCGCCGCTGCGGCGTCGCCGGCACTGGCCGGGGATGGATGGCGCGGGCCTGGCCGGGGCCATTGGCACCACCACCATGGCCATTACTATCGGCCGCCAGCGTATTACGGTCCGCCCGTGGTCTATGTGCCACCGCCTGTATACCGGCCGTATTACCCGCCACCCGTGTACTACGCGCCGCCGCCGCCACCGGTCTATTACGGCCCGCCCATCGTCAGTTTCGGCCTGAACATCCCGCTCCGGTGACTGGTTCCGCCCTCGCGCGTTGACAGGACGGCGCGCCCCTGGTCATGGTCCCGCCGAACCAGCAAGGGACCGGCCAAGGGATGTCCGAAAACGCTCTGCAGAAACCGATCGAGGCCCTGTGGGAGGAGCGCGAGAAGCTCACCTCCTCCACGAAGGGTGAGGCACGCGACGCCGTCGACGCGGCGCTCGAAGCCATGGACAATGGCTCCGCCCGCGTAGCCGAGAAGATCAACGGCGATTGGCACGTGCATCAGTGGCTGAAAAAGGCCGTCCTGATGTCGTTCCGCCTGAACGATTCCCAGCCGATGGACGGCTCGGGCGGCGCCCCGGTGTGGGACAAGGTGCCGATGAAATTCGCCGGCTGGGGAGAAAACCGCTTCAAGGAAGCCGGCGTGCGCGCCGTGCCTGGCGCTGTCGTCCGTCGTTCGGCCTTCATCGCGCCGGGCGCGGTGCTGATGCCCAGCTTTGTCAACCTCGGCGCCCGCGTCGGCCGCAATACGATGGTCGATACCTGGGCGACTGTCGGAAGCTGCGCCCAGATCGGGGAAAACTGCCATCTGTCCGGCGGCGTCGGAATCGGCGGGGTGCTGGAACCGTTGCAGGCCAACCCTGTAATCATCGAGGATGACTGCTTCATCGGCGCCAGGTCCGAGGTCGCGGAAGGCGTCATTGTCGAACAGGGCGCGGTGCTGTCGATGGGCGTGTTCATCGGCGCGTCCACCAAAATCGTCGATCGCAATACGGGTGCCATCCATATCGGCCGCGTGCCGGCCTATTCGGTCGTGGTGCCCGGAACGATCCCCGGCCGCCCGCTGCCGGATGGCTCGCCCGGTCCGTCGCTCTATTGCGCCGTGATCGTGAAGACGGTCGATGCCCAGACGCGTGCCAAAACGTCGATCAACGAATTGTTGCGCGATTGAGCGACCTGACCGATCCCCTGGGCCTGGCCCAGGCGCTGATCCGCTGCAATTCGGTCACGCCGGCCGATGGCGGATCCCTGCCCGTGTTGACCGAGGCGCTGGAACGCCTCGGTTTCACCGTGACCCGCCTGAAATACGGAGACATCGAGAACATCTTTGCCCGCCTGGGCACGGACGGCCCGCATCTGTGTTTCGCTGGCCATACCGATGTCGTGCCGGTGGGGTCGGCCAATGGGCGATACGACCCGTTCGCCGCCACCATCCATGACGGCGTGCTGTACGGCCGTGGCGCCTGCGACATGAAAGGCGCGATCGCCGCCTTCGTCGCCGGCGTGGCCCAGCACCTGAAGGACGGCAAGC
>WBZQ01003039.1_pt1 | contig 10517 bp, 3 predicted proteins | sample 5204251 | NCBI WGS metagenome assembly WBZQ01 (sample SAMN12412402, study PRJNA552823) | activated sludge metagenome | isolation source: activated sludge from nitrification reactor of wastewater treatment plant... | place: USA: Virginia | collected 2017-09 | reverse complement strand
AGTGCCTTGCCTTCATCAAGGAAGTATGGACTGATATGCGTCCCTTGAGTCTGCGTAAACAGATGGCGGAAGCTGAGTATGACCTGAAGGGAATCGATCGTGCCCCATCTTAATGCCTGTCGATGGCTGCCGGATTTACGAGCCGGATCGGTAACGAACCTGCACTTATACTGCTTTCCTTATGCCGGCAGCAATGCCTCCATTTTCCAGAGTTGGCACGCGTACTTCCCGAAACCAATCAGCATTTGCCCGGTACATTTACCGGGGCGCGGTACACGATTCCAGGAATTGCCTATCAAACAATTTCCACTCGTTGTTGAAGCTATTGCTGACGCGATTCAATGCCATGTCGATGTGCCGTACGCATTTTTTGGTCATAGTCTGGGTAGCCTTATCGCATTCGAAGTCATACAACGACTGCAGGCAAGAGGAATGCCACTACCCGTTCATTTCATCGCATCCGGGTGTGTTGCTCCCAGTTTGGTTGAGCATCTTGTCCGCAATCCGCTCAGCGAATTACCGGAAAAAGAATTGATAGACCGGTTGCGGCAACTGAATGGTACACCCACAGAAATACTCGAGCATGCCGAACTCCTGTCTCTGGTACTGCCTACCTTGCGCGCTGACTTTGCTCTGTATGAATCCTATCGATATCAATATTGCCAGCCGCTCGATTGCTCACTACCCGTAATCGGCGGAATGGACGATCAGGAGGTTACCTGGAATCACCTGGCACGCTGGCGTCAGGAAACAGCCGGTTACTTTTCCCTGTATCAATTACCCGGTGATCATTTCTATATCCATCAACAAGAAGCGACCTTGCTGCAGTTGATTCTGCGCAAATTTGCGCCTTACACACACAAGGTTGCTTGTTGATTCACGATCGTTTTCGCTATGTCAACTGATTACGCCAACCATTTAATTTCCCAGGCGGATACGTCAACCCAGTCTGAATCCATACCGGGTGACTTGATCGCTGTACTCGAACAACACGTTAGGCAAACTCCTGACAAGCTGGCCTTTACTTTCCTGATGGATGGAGAGAATCAGGAGCAGTCGTTGAGTTATGCACAGTTGCATACTCAGGCAAAACGGATTGCGATCCGATTACAGAAAATGACTAAGTGCGGCGAGCGCGCGTTACTGCTTTATCCACCTGGACTGGAATACATCGCTGCTTTCATGGGGTGCCTGTACGCCAATGTCGTGGCGGTACCGGTTTATCCTCCTTCAAAACATTCACTTCATCGTTTGAAAGCGATAATTGAGGATGCAACGCCCACCTTAGTGTTGACCACTCAGGATCTTGCTGAAAAGTTGCAACGGGATTCGGTTCTACTTGAAACATACCGCGATCTTCAATGGTTTGCCACCGATATCATTCTTGATGGTGACAGTGCATCCTGGGTTCCACCGGTCATCAATGCTCACAGTTTGGCATTCCTGCAATATACCTCGGGATCGACAGGCAATCCCAAGGGTGTGATGGTCAGTCATTACAATCTCATGGCCAATCAGCGCACCATCCGTAAAGCATTCAATCATGACCGGGATACCGTTGTGGTCGGATGGTTGCCGTTGTACCACGATATGGGACTGATCGGGAATGTTCTGCAGCCGCTATTTTTGGGTGCTTCGGCCGTCCTGATGTCTCCGTTGGCGTTTCTGGAAAAACCCGTGCGCTGGCTGAAAGCTATTACCCGATACCGCGCCACCACATCCGGGGGTCCCAATTTTGCTTACGATCTGTGCTTGCAAAAAATCACCGCGGAACAAAAATTGGATCTCGATTTAAGCAGTTGGGCGCTTGCTTTCAATGGCTCCGAGCCGATTCGTGATTTAACCCTGCGGCGTTTCGTCGATGCGTTTACCCAATGTGGTTTTCGGCGGGATGCTTTTTTTCCTTGTTATGGTTTGGCCGAAAATACATTGTTTGCAACCGGTGGAAAAAGGGTTGTCGAACCTGAGGGTGAGATGGACGATGTTCATTCGCACTACCTTCACAGTGATTCGAGCAAGAGGGTAAGCTGCGGTCGTGTATGGGACGATCATGCCGTGTGTATCGTCGACCCCGAAACCAGCCAGCTTTGTGTCGATGGTACAGAGGGCGAAATCTGGATTACCGGTCCCAGCGTCACACTAGGTTACTGGAATCGTGCTGAAACTTCCAAAGCCGTTTTTCGCGCAAGGCTGCATGATCGCGACACCGATGCTATCGGATGCTCTGAGGCTCGATATCGGCAAGCGGAATTTCTGAGAACGGGTGATTTGGGTTTTGTCTGCCAGGATCAATTGTTTGTCACCGGACGAATCAAGGATTTGATCATCCTGCGGGGCCGTAATTATTATCCCCAGGATATCGAACAAGCCATCGACGAGGGGGTGCAGGGTATCCGGTTTCACAGTTGTGCGGCCTTTTCGCTTGAATCCGCTGGGGAGGAATATCTGGTGGTGGCAACCGAAGTGCGGCGCAAAAAAATCGGCACTGCTGAAGCGGAGCGCATTTTCATGCAAATGCGACAGGTTTTGAGCGAAGAGTGTGAAGTGCCGATTGGTGAACTGGTGCTGGTGCCACCCGGTGCGATCATGAAAACATCGAGTGGCAAGATTCAGCATCAGGCGATCAAACAAGCCTATCAGACTGGTCAGTTGACGATACTGGCTCAATCCGGAAGCAGCAACTCCACACTTGCACGGTCATCCAGTGCAGCGCCTGTTGTAGATCTGACGAAGGATGACGACATCGATTGGAGGCAACTGGATTGCGATCAATGTGTTCTGCATGTTCAAAACGTTCTGCAGGTCAAGCTGGCGACAATATTAGCGATACCTGACTACAGCGTGCCAGTGGATGTCGCTGTTCGTACCTTGGGGATGGATTCGTTGCGCATGGTGGAATTCAAGCACGCTATTGATGTCGATCTTGGAATCGATGTGTCCCTTGGGCTATTGTTTTCCGATCGTTCAGTTGTGGAGCTGGCCCAGATGCTCACTGAGGAGAAACAGGGGCAAGATGCTGAATTAACAGTGACTGCCCCCGCACCAGTATGCAATGCCTCCCAGCTCAGTCTTGCGGAACAGGCAATTTGGACCGTGCACCAGCTTGAACCGGAGAATATCGCTTACAACCTGCATCTGGCATTGCGTATAAAGGGCCAATGTGACCTCCAAATGCTACAAAATGGGTTCGATATCCTGCTGCAGCGTCATGTGCAATTGCGGACGGTCTATCGCTTAGACGGCGATAGCGTGCGCAAACAGGTCATCGGGCAAAACGAACTGACCGACTATTTCTCCACTGTCGATGCGAGGAACTGGTCTGAATCGGCTCTACAGGTGGATTTTGCCAACCGCATCCGCAAGCCTTTCGATTTGGAAACGGCACCCCTGCTGAGAGTCACTTGCTATCAGCTTGGCAAGGAATGCCGGATTCTGCTTTTTTGCATGCACCATATCGTGATTGACTTATCCGCAAGTCTGGTGTTGCTCGGGGAACTCCAATCCGTTCTGGACGATTTGACCTTCCTGCAACTGAAAAAAATGCAACCCGCTTGCGATTATCAGGCGTTTGTCGGATGGCAACAAGCCTATCTGGCTAGTCCACGCAGTATCGTGGATCGGGACTACTGGTTACAGCAACTTTCGGGGGCTTTGCCCATCCTGACATTGCCAACCGACTATCCGCGTCCGCTGGTGTCGCAATATCGCGGCGCTTCCCATACCGTGCGTATTGATCGGGAGACTACGGAAGCCATTCGGCAATTGTGCCGGAAACAGGGGATTAGTCTGTTTGCGTTATTGCTGACGGTCTACAAGGTATTGCTGTATCGCTACACGCACCAATCAGACTTGATTGTCGGTACGGCCAGCAATGGACGTCAGCCATCCCGTTTCAAATCTGTGGTGGGTAATGTCGTCAATCCGATTGCCTTGCGTAGTCTTCCACACGGCAGACTGTCATTTTCCGACTATCTGCAGCAAGTGCGTGATACGGTCATCGATGCCCTGTCGCACGCCGATTACCCTTTCTCGCTTCTGGTCGAGCACATCCAGCCCGAGCGTAGTCAGGATACCTGGCCGATCTATCAGACCTGGTTCGGGTTGCAACAGGGACAATTCACTGCGGGCGAGGACTGGTCTCACTGGGTGCTTGGAGAAGATACAAGCAGTGCGAACTGGGGAGAGTGGGTGGTCACACCGAAGGCAATCAACCAGCCGATTGAAAACTTTGATCTCCGTCTGATGGCAGCCGAAGATCAAGCAGGTTTACTGTTATCGTTCAAGTATCGTCGCGATTTATTCTCGGCCGATACGATCATCAGTCTGGCTGGACACTATGAAAATTTGCTGACTGATGTGCTGGTCAGACCGGATTGTCGCCTGGACGAACTGCAGGTATTGACGCCGACAGAAAAATTGCAGCAACTGGTGGAATGGAACGCCTCGACCGTGTGCGATGCGGAACAGGGGTGCTTGCACGAGTTGTTTGCGGCTCAGGTGCAGCGTACGCCGGAAAGAATCGCCCTTGCCTGCGATGGACAATCATTGACCTACGCCGAACTCGAGGCACAAGCCAATCAGCTGGCACAGTATTTGCGGAAGCGAGGTGTGCAGCCGGAATCCATGGTGGCTTTGTGTATCCAGCGTTCAGTCGACATGCTGATCGGCATTCTGGGCATACTGAAGGCGGGTGGCGCCTATGTGCCGATCGATCCGGATTTTCCACCAGAACGCATTGCATCGATCGTACTGGATTCGCGATCGATGCTGATTGTGACGCAGCAGGCACTGAAAGATCGGATTCCCGTGCATCAACGCCAAGTCGTGTATCTGGATGCAGATCGTAAAGGCATCCTGCAGGAGCCGGCAATAGCGCCCGCCCAGTGGGTTGTGCCGGCTAATCTAGCCTATATCATTTACACCTCGGGATCGACCGGCAAACCCAAGGGGGTTGCCGTGACACACGCCAATGTCGTGCGTTCGACACAAGCCCGTTTTCATGCTTATTCACACCCGGTGGAAGGTTTTTTACTGCTTTCTTCGTATATTTTTGATAGTTCGGTAGCCGGAATATTCTGGACTTTGAGTCAAGGTGGGCGCCTGGTCCTGCCTGCCGAGGGTAGCGAGATGAATCCACGGAAACTGGGGCAGTTGCTGTCCGGAAACCGGATTACGCATTTCCTTTGCCTGCCCTCGTTGTATCGCGTGTTGCTCGACAGTATTGCGCGTACTGACCTGGTTCATCTCAAGACGGTCATCGTTGCAGGGGAGGCTTGTCCAGCAGATTTGATCCAGAAACATGACGCCGTGTTGCCGCAGGTGTCCTTTTTCAATGAATACGGACCTACGGAGGGCACGGTGTGGAGCAGTGTCTATCCGCTGCAGCAACATATTGTGCCACATCAGCCAGTTGCCATCGGCAAACCGGTTGCGAACGTTCAGATTTACTTGCTGGACCGTACGATGCAACCGGTGCCTGTCGGTGTGACAGGGGAACTGTATATTGGTGGTGCCGGTCTGGCCCGAGGTTATTGGTATCGACCGGAGTTGACGGCAGAGCGATTCATTCCCAATCCTTTTGGCATGATTCGTGATGCGGAGCAGGAAAGGAAAGAGTTGGCCAGTCAGTACGACGACAGTCGACTTTATCGCACGGGCGATTTGGGTCGGTATCGCACCGACGGCAATATCGAGTTTCTGGGACGTCAGGATGATCAGGTCAAGATTCGCGGATTTCGGATCGAACCGGGGGAAATCGAATCCCGGTTGCGCCAGTATCCCGGCATCGTGGAGGCTCTCGTGCTGGTGCAAGGTGGTACCGGTGAGAACCGGCGACTGGTAGCTTATGTTGTTGCTGACACGACATCGACAACGGGACCTGGTGGTGCTGACGCATTCGATTCACATCGCTTGCAGGCCTTTTTGAGAGCCTACCTGCCTGATTACATGGTACCGGCGAATCATGTCTTGGTGGATGCCATGCCACGACTACCCAATGGAAAAGTAGATCGCGCAGCACTGCAGGCGCTCCAGGATCATGCTCCTTGCATTCGTCCCGATCGGGTGGCACCGCGCAATGCGATTGAACAAACTATCTTGGCGATATGGCAGGAAGCGCTGCAAATCAAAGACACATTCGGAATTCATGACAGCTTTTTTGATCTCGGTGGACATTCGATTACCGCTATCCGGGTCATGGTGCGCATACAGGAAGAATTTGCCATCGAACTGGCCGCTACTCATCTCTTTGAAGCCTCCACCGTTGCGCGGTTGGCGGGACTGGTCAATCAACAAATCGTCGCGCAGAATGATGATGTGCTCGAGCTATTACTGAATGAGGCGGAGTTTTGGGCTGAAGATCCGATACTGGCAGACAGACAGGAAGAAACCGTTTCGGGGGACGCAGCATGAGCAACGAATCACGGTACCGTCTGGCGGGCCATACCGTCATCGAACCACTGATCGATCAGTGGATTGCCTGGCCACACAATTTCTCACCTCTGCTTTATGGCCTGCATCTGCTGAATTATCAGCAGGCGGTGCTGACATCGTATCTGAAGAATCCCCGATTACACGTGGATTCATGCCGCAATCCCAAGTTGCTCGGCGGACCGTTTGTCGACATTGCCGCAGACAGGGTCGACGAGGTACAAGCCCTGCTTGCAGGTATGCAAGAGCGTCATGCCGATTTGCTGACATTGGCGTTGGATTTTACGCAATTCCACAACGCACTCATGCAAACGGCAACCGGTCAGTGCATCGAAGCCTGCTATACGGAATTGCCGGAGTCGATGCGCGGCCTGATGGAACTGGGTTACGACTATCACAATCACCCTGTGCTGCGGTGTTTCGAGAGTCTGATCTATGCCAGCGGCTATTACAAATGTAACGCCCAGTCGTTCCGTCTGTTTGCACTGGAACAGGATGATGCCAGACCGTACTACATGAGTACGCCACGTCTGAAAAATCCCGGCGATGTGATGTGGATGGTCCCGTTCGATGATCAGGCAGTCGATGCGCTGTTCAGGCTCGATACTGATCCGCAACCTCTGGATTCCATTCGTCAACTGCTGGGACTAACCGCCGCAGATGATGCGCAACTGCTGCCGCTGTTGTCGTCCCAACCTGCAAATGAATTACCGGTGTGGCAGGGACAGGGCTTGCGTCTGAGATATTTCGGACATGCCAGTGTGCTGCTCGAAAGCAAGGATGTCACCATCCTGACCGATCCCTTCATCGCCGTTTCGCCCAAGAAGCCTGAAATCGGCCGGTTGACGTTTGCCGATTTGCCGGCACGAATCGATTATGTGCTGATTACGCATGGCCATCATGATCATTTCGTTCTGGAATCGCTATTGCGCCTGCGACACCGGATAGGCACGCTGGTCGTGCCGCGGCATTCCGGGATTTTTCATGGTGATTTATCGCTGAAACTGATGGCGCAGAAATTGGGGTTTTCCAGTGTTGTAGAAGTGGATACGCTGGATTCCATCGCTTTTCCCGGTGGCCAAATCACGGCCACGCCTTTCCTGGGCGAACACTGCGATCTGTTGCACGCAAAATCAAGTTATGTGGTGAGTTATGGCAATGAGCGCATTTTGTTCGCTGCCGATTCTTGCTGCCTGGATCCACGGGTCTATGAACGGGTAAGCGAGATTCTGGGTCCGATTTCGACCGTCTTTATTGGCATGGAGTGTGTCGGAGCACCTTTGTCATGGGTCTACGCTCCGCTGCTTCCGGTAAAGCCCTCGCGTGATCACGATCAGTCGCGGCGATCTCACGCCAATGACGCACAAACCGCATGGCAGCTGTTGCGCGCTGTGGGCGCGCGGCAAGCCTTCGTTTATGCCCTGGGTCGGGAGCCCTGGCTCAAATATTTCATGGCTTTGACCCCCAGCGAAGATGATCCCTACATGCAGGAGATCAATAAACTGATTGAAACGGCACGGCAAGATGGTCAGGTTGATGTGCAACTGCTTTTTGGACAACGGGAATTGTTTTTTGAGGCGGGTTGAAATCAACCCGGAAGGTTATGGACAGAACAGTGATGAATGAATCGAATTCGAATCTTGCGGCGCGCATGGATCGTTTGTCGGACCAACAGCGTCAGGTGTTGATGGCGCGCTTGAAGGAAATCAAGGCAACCCGAAATACTCGTATACCCAGGCGACCCCAAACTATGGACAGCGCGCCTTTATCGTTTGCGCAGGAACGACTGTGGTTTCTGTCCCGATTGGATCCCGGGAATACCTTCTACAACGAAGCCGGAGCCATAGCGTTATCGGGAATGATCGATATGACTGCATTGCAAGGCAGTCTTGCGGAAATCGTACGTCGCCATGAAATTCTGCGTACCTGTTTTGTGGAACAGGCGGGGAAAGTACGGCAAGTCATCACTCCGGAATCAGACATCGTATTACGGTGTGTCGAAGGTCAGTTTTTGTCCGATCAGGACAAAACGCATCAGATCGAACGTCATTTATCTGCAGAATTACAGCAGCCTTTCGATCTTGGACAGGCTCCGCTGGTCCGCTTCACCCTGATCCACTTTGCGCAAGATCAGCACGTGCTGATGATCGGCCTGCATCACATCATTGCCGATGAGTGGTCCATTGGCATTCTGCTGCATGAATTGAGCGTGATCTATAACGCCTTGTGCGATGGTCAGCCATCACCGCTTGCCGAATTGCCGGTCCAGTATGCGGATTATGCCTGTTGGCAGCGCGAGCAGCTCGATGATGCGGCACTGGATCAGCAATTGAACTATTGGCGGCAACGTCTGAGCAACTGCCCGCCGGTACTGGATCTGCCATTTGATTTTCCACGCCCGGCCAAATCGAAACACCAGGGTAGTCAGGTCGCTTTCAGTATTCACGGGAAGCTCGCCGCAGCGTTGACGGAGCTGGCACGTAGTCATGGCGTGACGCCATTCATGCTGTTCATGGCGGTTTATGCATTGCTATTACACCGGTACACCCGACAGCAGGATTTCTGTATCGGTTATCCAGTGACCAATCGTACTAAAGCTGAACTGCAGCCTGTAATCGGTTTCTTTACCAACAGTCTGGTTTTGCGTATGGATTTCTCCGGTCGTCCGACTCTGGCCGAATTGCTGGAAAGAGTGAAGACACGGTGCCTGGAAGCGCAGTCCAACCAGGATCTGCCTTTTGAGAAACTGGTAGAGGAGTTGGCACCGCAAAGAGACATGCGCCACAACCCACTGTTTCAGGTATGGTTTGTTTATCAGAATGCTAAGGAAACGCCGTTACAGCTCAACGGTCTCGAGCTATCTCCGGTCAGGATGGCAACTGAAAGCGCCAAATTCGATTTGGCGCTGGGCATCGAGGAAGGGCCCGATACCCTGACAGGCTGGTTTGAATATGACACTGAGTTATTCCAGCACGGTACGATGACGCGCTGGGCGGAACACTATCTGCACCTGTTGCAGGAGCTGGTTCGTGTTTCCGATGTGCCCCTGGCGGATCGGCTATCGCTGCCGGATGGAGAACGCCATCGCTTATTGCAGCAGTGGAATGACACCTGGCAACCGTTTCCGCAAACCCTGTGCATTCATGAGTTGATCGAACAGCAGGCTGAAAAATCGCCTACCGCCGATGCGGTGATATTCGAGAACCAGAGATTGAGTTACGCACAACTCGATAGTCAGGCGCAATGTCTGGCAGATTATCTGCGCACATGCGAGGTAGGACCCGACGTGCTGGTCGGCGTATTTACAGAACGTTCGCCAGAAATGGTGATTGCCATCGTGGCCATACTCAAGGCTGGGGGCGCGTATGTTCCGCTGGATCCGCGTTATCCGCAGGATCATATTGCATATGTTCTGGACGATGCACAGCCCCGACTGGTGCTGACCCAGGATGCGTTGCAAGGCTTACTGCCCGGACACATCGAGCGCTTGTGTCTGGACGCGCCATGGCAATTCATGCCGGATCAGACACTGCATGAGCCTGTGGTCGCTGTACAGCCACATCATCTGGCTTATGTCATCTATACCTCGGGATCGACAGGTCATCCCAAAGGTGTGGCAGTGACGCATCGCAATATTGTGCATTCGACGACGGCCAGATCGCATTACTACCGTGCTCCGTCATCGAGTTTTCTGCTGCTGTCCTCGATAGCATTTGACAGCTCGATGGCAGGAATCTTCGGCACCCTGTGTCAGGGAGGAACCCTGATCATTCCTTCTGAAACGGTTGCCCGGGATCTCCATGCCCTCGCAAATCTGATCGAGCTGCATCGCGTGTCACACCTGCTGACGATTCCTGCGTTTTATCAAGCGTTGCTGCAACAAATCGGCACGGACAAGGGAAAAAGCCTGGAACAAATTATCGTGGCTGGCGAGCCATGTCACAACAGTGTGCTGCAACAGCACCGGATGTACTTGCCGCATGCCGCGCTTTTCAACGAATACGGTCCGACGGAAGCCACGGTATGGTGCAGCGTGCATTGCTGCGATTCCAGTGATGAAAATTTGATTCCCATTGGCCGACCGATCA
>WBZQ01002882.1_pt2 | contig 10520 bp, 5 predicted proteins | sample 5204251 | NCBI WGS metagenome assembly WBZQ01 (sample SAMN12412402, study PRJNA552823) | activated sludge metagenome | isolation source: activated sludge from nitrification reactor of wastewater treatment plant... | place: USA: Virginia | collected 2017-09 | reverse complement strand
ACCCCATGCCTATGAATGGTTATCGCCAAAGCGCTTAGCACCGGGCAAACCGGTGATGAACGTGCGGCTATCGGTCCGACGGTGTCTACGGATTCTCGGTGTGGAGATTGTCTTTCCAGAGATCAGACAGCGAACAATCTATTGTCCGTGCTGTGCGCACCGCGAGACGGATGTCATGAAGATCCTGTCACTGGCCGGGGCGTGAGCGAGATTATGAAAGATGCTCTGATATAGATGTCTTACAAAGCCGCCTGGAAACGAGTGGGGCCTAACAACAAGATTGTGGACGCACTTCAAGAAATGCGGCGTGATACTGTTGACCTGGTCAAGAAAGCGATAGGAGACAAGCGCTGGGTACCATGTGATTATTACCAATCGGTCCGAAGGAAATGCCCTGCTGACGATTTGGGCCCTTGTGCGTTCCCTGCAACTCGATTACACACCTACCTTCTGACTATTCTCAAGAAGAAGCTTTCCTTCCAGTAGCGGACCTTGTAAAGGGCCTCTGAATCAATTTCTCAGGTTGTTGCAATAGTTTGGCTGAGGCTTCCCAGGCATGCCTTGCAGCGGAGGGCCATGGATGGCCTATCGAGATATCTGGATGTCGGGCCTCTTCGGCTGGCTCTCCATGGTCATCGCGAATATCAGCAATGACCTGTAATAGCAGTCCGCATGCTTCTGCTCCCGGACTGTTGTCATTTGCGTGAGCAAATAGCTTTGCACGTAACATCTGCACGGAGCGGGGAACGATCTGAGACATTCCGCTCGATCCATCTAAAGGACGATGCATAACACATAACTCTCTTAGTGCTTGTGCAATTGCCGGAGTTAAACATTCAAGATTGTTGGCAGGTATATCGAGAATGCGGGCAAGAAAGGGTTCGTTTTGGATGTTGCGAACCACTCTTGCAATACACTTTATGCGATGCTGATCCGATCCCGCCGCGCTTTCGATAATTCTTGCCTGCAGGCTGGGGTGCTTCTCTGCCAGTCGAGCCACCATCCTGCCAATATCACGTTCTCCGTACTGCTCCCTTTCATTGGTTCGTTCGAATAACATTGCAAGCAGTCGTTCGCCTGCATCGGCACTTCCAATCCCGTAGACGGCTGAGCACCACTCTGCAGTCATGTGTTGCGCCATGCAACGAGCTTGAAGGATATCGAGTGCAGTCACAGCAGAAGTGTGTCCACTGAGGCTTAGGGCTTCAAGAATTCTGCTCTCATTGTGACGCCGCCCGCGGTAGTCATATGTAAGAAGGCGTTGTGCAGCCTCCAGAGGCTTTCCGCCAAAGATCATGAGAATCAAAAGTTCCTCCCACAGAAACCAGTTCTGATCGTACTCCCAATGTCGCTCCTCTCGACGCGCATCGAGTTGCGCTAAATATTCTTCCGCTACATTTGCATCGACATCATGTCCGAAAAGAAGACGGAGCATCATGTGCTTTGTGGCAGTCTCTAAGGAGCTGCGCGAGATTACGAGTTCCGTAATGGAATCTAAGGCGTCACCACATCCCATTCTTACAGCTGCATTCGCAAGATCTAACATGAGAGCTAGTCCCTCACGCGAATTGTCAGAACGAAGGTCATTGATTATTCCCACGAGTTGTTTCGCCTCTGGGCTGACAGGTGCTTTTGGTTGTCGGCGTCGAAATTCTCGACGTACTGGTACAACTGGCAGATCGAAAGACATGTGATGGCGAGATTTGGCGGCATGCATAACCGGATCAGGACGAAGCGTCGCTATCACACGAGCCGCATCTCCCCCAAACTCATAATCGCGAACAAAATCACGCAGAACGTCGATCACTGCATTTGTCATTTCGAGGCTGACAGCAGGGGCGTCTATGTTCGCCTCATCCGCGTTGCGGCCTTGGGCTAAGCTCAGCATGTTTTGCCCATATCGGTAGGCATAACTCATGCGGGCACCCGAGGCCGGATCTGGGCTCTCGCCCCTTGCAATTGTGGCTTGGAACTCTGCTTTCTCTAACCGCCAGCGCTGGAGATCCGCTGAGAGTAGGTTTCTCAGCGGACTCAAAAGAATAGTGGAAGGAAATACCGCCATGGCCTCTGCTAGACTAGCCAGAATGTACCGATTACACGTCGTATCATTCGCCAGTATTGAAGACCACTCTATCAAGCGCTGGACGATTTGATTTCTAAGCTCAGGACGGAGTGGCGCTCTTTCATCATTCACGTCTTCACGATTGCTACGGGCCAACACATCAGCAGCTTCGGCGATTTCGAATGGGCTATCCGGTGTCCAGGCAAGGATGACCTCGGCAAGTGTATTCTTGTCGGCCTGTGTCAATGAGTCTTGAAGATCATGATGCTGCTCTCCGAGCGCGGTGCGCTCTCTGCCTTCAGTCTCACGTGTTTGACCATAGACGCGGAGATTTTCTAAAAACAGAGTCTCCAGGCTATTGCGATTGAGTAGTGGCGACAATATGTGATGATGACGATAGGGCCCTTTCCTCCGGCACGCTTCCATCAATCGTTCTTGGCTAATCGGAACATCATGCCGTATATATTTGGATGCGCGATATGGGGCTCGTTGGTCTGTAAGCACCTTCTCCAGTAGTGCAATAGAGAGCCGTTCACCATCAATCTCAGCTATTCGTTGAAGGACACTGTGCTCGATGTCATAGTCCTTAAAGTCCATAGCGACAACTTCAGATACGAAGTCGAGGTCCACGTTCTCGCCTAGTGAATGCATGCGCAACGCGAAATCCAATCTTTGCGGCCCTGGTGGGAGTTTCGCAAAAACACGGTGAGCTGCCGCCAAGGCACGCTCGCGCCGAGGCTCCTCCCACAATTCATCGATTTCTCGCTTTCGGACAAGTACTTCCCAGGTTTCTAGATGCGCTGCATCAAGGAGCTCTGTTAACTCTTCCCTATATTCATAGAAGGCGAGCATCTCTGCGACCGCAGCTTGGACCTGAGGCTCTGCCCCGGCGACCGCTGCCTCCACCGCCATTGCTGCGCCTTCGAGGCCGCTGGATGCCAGCATCGAGAGGAGCTCTTCGCGCCCCTTACTGCTTAGAGTTGCGCACTTAGCCCTCCAATCCCGTCCAAGTATCCGAGGGTGGGGGAAATCGCTTGACCCAATTGCGTCCGCTACCTCTCCAGATAGCTCGGCTGTGATCGCTCCCCAAATCTCTTCTGAGAATTCGTCCTTGCCACAGCGGAGCAGAAATTGCACCAGGCGATGCTTTGCGACGGGACGCCATTCATCGATGAATATGCGCACCGTTGGTTCAATCTCCTTCCATACTTGAGAAGGAGCAACCGCGATCAAATCAGCGGCGAAGCCGGGGTTTATTCCGATGGCGCGTAGAATTAGGTAGGAGGCCGCAGCAATGCTCCGGGAATCCTGCTGTGACCTTTCAACCGACAACATTATGGGTTGCGTCCATTCCGGACGATCAATGATTTCTTTATCGAGCTTTCGGCGAGCGTCCTCGTTGGTAAGCGCTTTCAATGAAGCTTGGGTGACTTCGTCCGATGCATACCATTCGTTAATGAGTTGATGTTGAAACCTAAAACTTGGATCAACACCCGTATGCTCAAGCAACAGATGATGATCCCGCAGGGTCTCCAATACCACGCTCGCCTCTGGTATCTCTGACAAAATGTCTGCTTCAACCAGCATCTTGGCTTGCCTATTGATGGCACGACGAGCATCATCATTGTTTAGTTCTGTCTGCTGCTTTTGCAACATTTCCACCGACAGAGCCCGCAAGTACTTTGGGTGCTGCTGTTTCAGAGCTTGGCGCAAAGGAAAGTCATGCTGCGGTAACTGCTCGCTGACGGCAATCATCCCCTTGATCAGACCTTCTCGTGTCGTCGGCGTCGCGTCCGCCAATTGCGTTTGACAAAAGGCGGCCAAGAAGAAGGGCGTACGCACCAGTTCTCGGAGCTGTTTTGATTGGCCAACCTCGGCTAGTGCTCGGGTGGCACGCGTACCCATTCGGTGCATGATAATTGTCTGAACCTGATGTAAGGAGAGCTTTTGGAGCGAAAGTAAGAGAAAATTACCTTTTAAGGGTGTCGGAGCAAGGGGCCTGCTGCCTATTACTAAGCCAGACTGGGGATGGCTTCTTGAGTAAATATCAAGGATTGTTCCTACGGTTTCTCGTTCGGCATCGCTCAGTTCGTTCCATCCGTCGCAGAATAATGTCAAAATTCCAGATCGCGCCAAAGCCTGCCATGCGCCTTCTGAGAGGTGCCCGGTAGTTTCGAGCCGCGCGACATGGCCAATCAAGTCGTCCCCTGTATTGGAAAGCTCTTTTAGCCGGATATAGACCCCAATGCGCTCGTGGTTGGATGAGTTATATTCACGAGCCCATTCAAGTAAAGTAGTAGTCTTTCCTCCGCCAGGTTCCGCGTGGAGTACTGTCTTTAATCCCTGTTTCAAACGATTGAACAGTTCGTCGCGTGTGGTCACGGGTGCGCTTGCGCGTCCAACCAAGGCAAAACTAATAGGTAGCGTGAAAGCAGGCTTGTTGACCTCATTTGAGAATCGCTCGATGATGCTTATTGCGGCAGCAATCGCAAATTCGAGATCGGCAACGCGCTGCTGGATTTCCGCAGCACGCGGCTCGGCTTCTTGAGCAAATCGACTTTGTGGGAACATTTTGGCAAACAGCCGGTATGCATCGGCATTATTAGCCTCTTCGGCACGAAACCATGCCTCGATTTCAGAGGACTCAGGAGGTGTTCGTGATCCACAAAAGGTTGCGATACGTGCAGCTAAACGGTTAAGAGCTGGATCGTCTATGTTACTTTGCCAGTTCGAAAGATCCTCTTCATTTCGAAGCTCGTGGAGCCAGGGGCGAGGCCCGTTCTGCATTCTCACCGGCAGTAAAATGTTTTTCCGTCTTCCTTGCTCTGCCTCTGCATTTACTACCTCTGAAAGATACACTCCATCGGATCCGACAGATTGTGGAGTCCATAAAACGACTATGCATCTCGCAGCATCTAGGGCACGCTTAATACTCGCCATCCAGTTCTCGCCGGTCTCAATGCGGCTATCCCACCAAACCGTGAGTCCACGTTCCTGAAGGGCACGTACCAAGGGCCGTACCAGAGATCGATCTTCGCGTTTATATGAAATGAAGACATCTGCCATTTGCCAATCAACCTAGCAGACTTCTGAGAAAATATTGACCAGTTTTAACTCCCCTAGATGGGGCACGAGCCGTCGCAGCCTTTCACAGCGTAAAAGGAATATAGTAATCTAATTAATTTGGCCCGCCATATCACTGATTCCGCAATCTAGAGGTTAAAGACATAGGGTGAGCTCTTAAGGCTTCATGAAAGAGTCCGCCGACGGACCGCAAAACAGCAGTCTGCAATGATTTCTTCAGCAAGTCCGGATTGATCGCTTCCTTCATTCAGGAGGTCAACGTCCGCACGTGTTCCGGCGTGCATCACGATGGAAGCAACAACTTGAAGAGCCTTTGTTGTTCGGTTTGACCTCAGCCACTGTCGGACGATGCTAAGGATGCTGTCTATGCTTCGCCCGTTCTCCAAATGCCGATCAACCCAGAAATACAAGTAATACGGGGTTTCGCGTGTCAGCTCTTGATCTAACTCGGCTATGAGTGTTGCATCATCCAATCCTGCCTTGTTTGTCCATTTCCCAAGTCGGGCGTCAAGATGTTCACGTCGCAGTCTCATCCAGCCGCGTTCGTTGCAGAGTTCCCAAAAACGATAGATCGAAAATTCATCAATGTAATCGAGATAGGGAATTAGGCCCTCCACTTGTTCCACGCGTGTTACGCCAGGATGGTTAGAAAACCTGATCCCAAAATGTGAGCTGATGTGTTTGAACATATTGGCCGGAGTCGGGCAGTTGGTGACTGCCGTATTGACCATTTCTAGTAAGCGTGGAGTTGCCACATGAAGAGCCGTCTGCACATAGTATGGCGAGAATCGCAAGTGATCCCAATGTTTGCAGAGAAGGAGTTCCGACGTAGCAATATCAAGTCTCATTAGTAGCTCGGACAGAATCCAGTCGGTATCATCATGATCCCTCCCCGTTGGGCTTGCGAGTACACCGTGATGGGATAGCTCCGCATCAAGGAGAGATGTAAGAGCGTCCGACCAGATATCGCGACCAAACTGCCACCAATAACTTTTCCGCATACCCCTAGTACGGATTCTCTCAATAAATGCCGGGATCGCTGTTTGGTCACCTCGTTTCAGGCGTGCGCCTAATACCTCATCTGTCAAAATGTCCGGAGAGCTGCATGATCGGAGATGTGAGAGATCATCAGGATGTGAGGTGGCTGCCCACAGCCGGAATGATTGTTTTCGGAGATGCTTGTCGTTGTTTTGATTAATCCATAGGTCTTGCAAACACGCACGGGAACCCTGGGACATTGGTTTGTTTCGTTCTCTCTGCCAACGCTGCCAATCTCCGTGTAACATGGTAGTGAACGTGGAAAAACCACCGTTTTCTTCTCTCTCACGAGCACGATTTGCGAGGAATTTCGCGATGAAGGCGACGGCGTCTGGGTGATCGACGCCATGCAGCATATAAATGATTGGCCACTGTAAATCGTCATTAGCCGCACGGCATATGAAATATTTCAGAGCTGGTTGGGGCAGAGTTTTCCGGAATGCCCATGCAATATGATGGGAGGCTAGTGACTCGCGGGGTGAGGGCATTCCTTGTTGCTCCGCTTCATTCGGTAGCGCAGCCCAAGCATCACATACAGGCAATAACAGCGTTTCTGTCTGCTCACCCCCGCACTGCGCTGCTGCCCAAAGATAGTCGTCCAGATGTTCTTTTCTCTCAGCATCGGAGTTCCAGCATACTTTTATTGCGTCGGCGAGGGACGCTTCCGCTAGATGTCCTGCCAAACGAAGACCACCGACAATTCCGGTCCTGGTTGGCTCTGGCTGTTTCAGAAATGCAGTCAATTCACCAATAAGGACGGAACCAAAGTGCTTCTTGGCGTGTTCAATAGCACGGTCACGCCATATATCGCTTATGCCGGGTTCCACCGAGAAACACAGGCGAATGCCGGAATCTAGGTCACCGTTGCGCAAACCGGCAAGAGCCCCAGACCAAGAGCGATCATGAAAGCGAAGTAGGAGTTTGCATACATGCGAGGACTGTGTTTCGGCCAGAATGCCGAGCATCGCATATCGCAATGATTGATGTGCGCGAGAATGGGACATTTCATCGGATAGCCAGACATCTATCGCGCTCAGTACTGCGTTGTGTCCAACCGTGAAAGATTCACGGAATGAGTGCAGTGCGTAAAAGAGCGCTAGTGGATTGGACAGGCGCGCACGTTCTGCCACGGATGGTGGTACTGTAGGATCAGCAAGGGCGATACCGATGACATCCGCGAAGAACGGTTCTGAAAAGACGGTGTCGTCAAGAGACTGCCTCTGCAATGCATGAGTTACAGCATGAGTCAGAAGCCACTTGCGCACGCGGTCGTGGCGAAAGCAAAGTTTTGCATTGTGCGCGGTATTTGCAACGCGGATCACTTCGCCGTGCTTGATCAGCTCTCGTAGTAACCTAAGGTGATCCTGTGAGCCAGCGAACCAGGCAAGCACATCACTCCATGTAGGGTCAACTTGTCGCGACCTGAGCATTTCTTCAGCGAGAGCGCGTAGGGAAATTGTATAGTCGCAGGCAGCAAAAGACCCGTTTCTTGCCACACGCTCCGCGCTTCCTGCAACAAAGGTAGCGATCACTTTTTCGGGCGGAGTGCCTCCATCAAGCGTGTGAAGGCCGATCAATAAGGGATCGTAACCAAGCGTTTCTGAAAGTGCGTCGGCCTCCAGCGAGGACATTTCTATTTTGGCAAGCTTAGCCCGGGTCAATACAGCATTGCGTGCTTCTTCCGGCGAGAATGCGCCGAGCCGTTCCGTCATCTGTTCAAGATGCTTGCGTGTATCGTCACTGAGTGCTCCAAACAGTTCAGGCCATATGGGACAGATAAGACGCCAGGATGGTGATATTTCAGGTTGATCCTTGTTCTTGAAATTCGCAGCCCATTTAGCAAGACGTTCAATAAGGTATGCGCTTTGTCCCGATCTGTTGATATCTTCGACGACCATCAATAGGGGCATACTTTCGGAGCACAATGCTTGTGCTTCTGCTCCTGCCCCTTGCGCTAGCGAAGGATGAAGCTGTCGCAGAGCGACATCGATGGCGTGGTCCAATATGATCGAAGATTCAAGCACTTCATGCGGAAGAATTAAGCCGCAACCACCTTGTTTAATGTGCTGTGCAAGAAACTGGAAACACGCAACACTTTTTCCGAATCCAGATTCCCCAATGAGAAAGCCCACAGGCTTGGCGAGACTTGCTATTAGGGTCTGCACACCACTTCGCACAATCTGCTCGGATCGTCTGACCCTCGGCTGATTTGCCTCAAGGCTTTTATGCGACAGTTCACGTAAGAGATCGATGGATAGCCTCTCCTGCCCCATGCCGAGATATTTCCTCCTGAGCCATTGGCCATTCGGTGTATTGTCGAGATAGTTGGCGATTCGCGAGCATGACCATAGATCAAGTGTAATACCGTAGGAACTAGCTGCTCGTTCTACTTCGCGTACAACATTTTGCAGCGGTTCTTTATTCGTTGTGAGTGCGAGCGTCACATGAAGGTCTGGTGTTTTTGCCCGCTCCTCATTCGCGATGGCTGCGGTCTTCAACAAATCTCCCGCTAAGGATGTGGGTTTCCCTTGCCTTCGGGGTTTGACGGTTAAAGGATCATGCAACCACTTTTTTCTAAGGTCGGCTTGTTGGCAGGTAGTATGATGAACTGCGACCATGTGGCGTGGCACTGCCCCTGGAACGAACGATATGGCATCCACCGGGGACATAACTGGCCTACCGTCAGCATTCGTCCCAGGCTGAGTAAGATTGCTATACAGTTCCGGTCGCGCGTCACGTAGTACTGCCGTAGCAAGGTGCTCGAACAAACCTGCATCTGTAATCAGGGAAAGTGCGCGGATGGTATCGTTAAAATGATGCATGAAAGATGGCTTATTATCTCATCGTCCCTGAATAAACACTTCTGAAAGTAATAGCAACTAGCGGGGTAAATCTAGATGATTGGTTCGGAGTCCTGGCGAGCGTTCTGAAGAAAGGCCTATTGTGATAGGCCTCCCAGCAAACGACCGTCGTTACGGCTAAGGATGTATTCTTCGCCATTCGGCGTTGCAACGTATTCCTCGTAACTTGGGAGCAATCCTACGAGCACCGGATTAGTGGCATTGGGATTATGAACCACTGCAATAGGTTTGGCATTACCGATTATCCAAGTCTCATCAATATCCGCTGCCCAGACAGCGCTCACCGGCTTAAAAGCCGGATCAAGGAACGTGTAAGCGGGAACAGGGGAACCGTTGGGCTTTTTGATTATCGGGCGATGCTGATATTTGGACCCGGTAATCTCTAAAGTGTCGTAGTCCATTGTAACCGTGATTGGTCCAACCGAGAAAACCGCCTCTACAGCAAATGGAAACTGGCTAATGCCGGTAATCGATGCGGTATTCCTCCCTCTAAGCAGCCGAGCATTAACGGCAATCACATACGCATCGTTTGAGCCTACAATGCCTTTTTCGATGTATCCTTTTAACTTCTTTGCTGGGTTGCCCAACAGTTTTTCCGCTTTCTCTTTGATGGCCGCTGTCCAGCGCAGCAACAGCGCTTCATGAGGCATGCTGACGGGTTTAGATAGTTCCATGGTAAGCCAGTCCGGAGGTAGTCCTTCCGGCTTCGGGCAGATCACCTCAATCCAAATTCTTTGCCTTTGATGTTGCACTAGAAAATCCGGTCCGTTATGCGATGGTGTCAACGTTAGGCCAGCCTCCAGTAATTCATGGCCGAGGAGAACTTCCGAAAGCTGTTGCCAATAGATATATTCGTCTCCGGCACAAAGCTTGTCTGCAAGGTTTGTATCGCCGAGACCAAGGGAAACATGGCGGGTGCAAATGCTATCCAGAAAGTCCCGCACGGCGACGATGCGATGGAAATCGCCTGCATATCGCTTGCAAAGATACTCACGGATTTTGGCCTGGTCTGCATTCTTCATGAATCTATATTGCTTTCATGCTGAGCTGTGAAACAAGTCCTCAGCTTCGGCTGTCCACCAGGGTTTGCATTACCTCTCCTACGTCGTGGGCCGAGCCGTAACAAACCTGCCGATGTTATAGATCGTGAGTCAACAAGTGTAATAATAAATTGAAGACCAGGAAACGGAGGGTGCAGTACCACTATGAAGACCGATCGCGCTCCGGCAAACGAGTCTTAGAGACGTCCCGGGACCGCTCGCTTAAGTAGCGAACCAGGTCCGCAGCCAGTTGCCGATCTTCCCCACGGTCTGACCGGGCTAACGTCCGCATCACCTTTTCATAATTCCGCATGACTTCCTGGACTCGTCCATGTCGGCGCGTGGTGCGTTTCAGCCGCTCCAGCCTCTCCCCTTTATCGCTCGGTTCATGCAGGTGCTGCACCGTCCAGCGTTCGTGCGTCGCGCGATGAATCC
>WBZQ01002289.1_pt2 | contig 10523 bp, 12 predicted proteins | sample 5204251 | NCBI WGS metagenome assembly WBZQ01 (sample SAMN12412402, study PRJNA552823) | activated sludge metagenome | isolation source: activated sludge from nitrification reactor of wastewater treatment plant... | place: USA: Virginia | collected 2017-09 | reverse complement strand
AATGAGCTACGGGCCCAAGCCTTTAATTTAGCAGTGATGGAGATGGTGCGGATGAGAGGACTTGAACCTCCACTCCCTTGCGAGAACTAGAACCTGAATCAGAAAAACCTAGTTTGCGCGAGTTTGGCTGCGATGCTCAGTGATCTCTAAGTCATTGATTTAGCGTGGGATGTCCCCGTGTTCACTCCTCCTGCGATTCGCTCAGTTTCAGCCAGTTTTGTGCGTTTGTCACACTTTTGTCACACCAGGTTGGGGTGAAAGTGGGGCATCGCTCTTCCGGCCACTCACCACCGGGCCTGCGTTCGAATGCCATCCATCGGATTCGCCACATGGGGCCATTTTACTGGCTATTCCTTTTTGCGCCAAGCGGCATTAGGACGGAACGATAAGGGGGTGCCTGGAATCCAAATTCGACATCGGGCCGACCGTCTCGAGGACGATTGAACAACTCTGATCGATGTCCGCCTTCTACCATCGGCGAAGGCGCGGCTGGGAGTTTTTCGCAGCCCGTCACCATCGGGGTCGCTCTGGGTCTGCTTTTCGGCAAACCCATCGGAATCACAATCGCGTCGTGGTTAGCCGTGAAGATCCGGTTGGCTTCGTTGCCACTGGACGTCAACTGGAGCCAGATTCACGCGGCCGGATGGCTTGGCGGTATTGGGTTTACCATGTCTCTTTTCCTCGCAGCGCTCGCACTCAGGCCCGACCACGTCCTCCTGCAGGCAAAGATCGGAATCTTCGCAGGATCTTTGGGCGGCGCCGTCATCGGATCGCTACTGATGCGAAGGAGATCGATTCGCTCATAGATCGGCCTGAACCGGTCGGCAGGGGCCGTCAGCCGGACTGCTTTTCTGGGCGCGCAAGAGAAATCAACTCACTCCTATCCTGTTCATTTTTAAAAGTATCCGGCCGGGGTGGATCCTGTTCGCGGTTGGTATGCAGTCCTGGGCTCGGATTTCGTCTGGCGCACACCGTAGTGAGTTCGTTGGACACCATTGCGATCCACGCGGTTGACCTAGCCCCGAATCCGGCTCGACGATGTTCGCTTTGCAGTCCGTCCGCACAAGTCTCTATTACGCTTCCCCAAAGCGCTGAAAGACTCTCTCTCGGTCAGTGCGTCGATCGAACGCCCCACCTGGTCACTGACCAATGTGCCCACCTAGCCCTCCAGGTTCCCGACCTTCGATTGTCACCGCTGGTTCCCTCGGATACAAACTCAACAAGAACGCGACGACTTGAGGTAAGACCGTACCGACATTGAGCGTCCACATCCCAAGGGTGCGCCGGAAGTCCTCCCAAAGCGGTGCGGACCCATCGCCAGACACAGAAACAATTTCCGAAGAGAGTGAGAACGTATGAATTCTAACGCCGCCACGGCCAACGGGTCGCCAATGCGATACCTGTACTTGCAGACGAATGACATTCGCGAAGGGCAGAACGCCGTACTGGGATTCCGGCGGCTCGAGGATGGCTCGCTTTCACCGCTGACGGCCAATCCGTTCTACACCGCAGGCACAGGCGTCAATAATGACACCCACGGTAAGCTCGGTCCGAACGACAACGACACGCCGATGTGTTCCAGCAGCGATGGCCGGCGGCTTTTCGTGGTCAACACGCACAGCAATACGATCGCCGTCTTCGACGTGGCGGACGATGGGTCATTGCGTCACGTGCCGGGTTCGCCGTTTTCGTCTCACGGTATCGCACCCAACAGCGTCTCCCTCTCGGGGCACACGCTGCTGGTTTCCAATCGCAACGAAGACTATCACCAGATGGAAGCCTTGCGCGGAGCGGCGAAAGCGAGTTACGTATCATTCGCCGTCGAAGAAAACGGCGCGCTGCGCTTCGCGTCTAAGGTCGAGGTCGAGGGCTTCCAGAAGCCGACCCAGGTGTACCAGTCCTCGGCGCACCCTGGCGTAGCCTTCGGCAACGACTTCCAGGTGGATGCCGACTTCGACGGCGATGGCGAACGCTCGTTTTTAGCAGGGACAGAGACCCGGGTCCAAGGCCAATTGCATGCCTTCCTCGTGGATCAAGAATCTCGATTGACGGAGGTTGCGCGCGTACAGATGCCGGAAACCAACGCTGGCTACCAGTACAAGGGCATGGACGGAGTGCCCTCGATGCCCCTGGGCATTTGGGCTCATCCGCGGCAACCCCTTCTCTATGTCGGGTTAGTGACGAGAAACGAACTTGGCGTTTTCCGTTTTGACCATCAAGCCCGGTTGGAGTTTCTAGGCAGCGTGCCCAACAGCGGGCAGGATATCTGTTGGCTCTTGCCGAATTCCGAGGGAACCCGCCTGTACACTGTCAATAATCTGCCCAGAACGGACATGCATGACAAGGCCGCCACTGTCAGCACCTACGACATTAGCGGAGAGAAAGCGACGAAGCCAGTCGAAATCAGCAGGCTCTCCATTCCACATCCAGGACAGTGGTTCGTGAATAACCGCATGTTCGAACAACCAGGGAGCACCGCTTTTCAGTGCACATTAGATCCGTCGGAGTCTATGCTCTATGTGGTCTGTCAGCGCATCAATCAAACTGCGGAAAACCAAGCTGAAGATGGGAACTTTGTCCATGGTCTCGTTTTGGACGTTGACGGCATACCTTCCGTTGCCTTTTCTCGTCCGCTCGGACCCGACGGCGTCTACTTCAGAAGCCGTCCCCAGGGCCTGGTTGCCATCGACCGCTAAGAAACGAATCTGAAATCGAGCAACCTCGGACGTACCTCACTCACAGGCAAAGTAGTACGCGCTGGCGCGCCTAGATCACCGGGTGGATTCATCCGTATGGGACCATAATTTGCCACGGTCAACGACTTATGTGGTCTCGACGCAGGGTAAGACTCTTCCCCCAAATGGCGTCTCGTGATTGTGGGGTCATTCCAAAGGGAGTCTAGACGATGAATTCGAAGCTAGTTGACAAGGGGTTTGAACTGGAACCGATCAACACGGGTGACCGTGATGGCTCCTTGAGATCACGCGAGGTAACAACAGCGTGTGGCGCCGGCACCGACAACTGTCTCGCCGCTGCCGTTCCAAGAGCCTGCAAGAACCAACCGGTCCCCCACGATCTTTCCGAGCGAATAGCGTCGGCCCTGAAACGCAGTACTTCCTAGTCATCCAATTACGACAGCTAAGAAAGCACGGAATGAGAGCCATTTGGAACAACAAAGTGATCGCGGAGAGCGGCGACACCACGACGATTGAGGGGAACGTCTACTTTCCTCTTGCCGCGCTGGATCGGCGCTATGTGGTGACAAGTGATTTGCACACCACTTGCCCCTGGAAGGGTCGTGCCAGCTACCTCACCCTAAGTGTGGACGGCGAGATCAACCAGGACGCCGCCTGGTATTACCCTGAACCACGGGCCGGAGCGGAAGCAGTCGCCAACAGAGTCGCATTCTGGCGCGGCGTCCTGATCCAACCGTGATTCCTCCCGGGTTGTCTCCGTCTCACGACGCCGGCGTATCAGAACCTCTACCTTGTGGTGCCGCGCCGGCACAAAGCTATTTATGAAAGAGAATCCAATGGCGATGATCGATAAGAAAGCGCTACGCGCCGAACTAATGGCGATCGAATCGATGTCGATCAGCGAGGCGCAGAGCCTCTACGAGAATTTCCTCCGGGGCGCCCTCCTGGATCGAAGCGGATCTTTCGACGATGGAGATCGCTCACAAACGGCCCAAAACGGCCATACCGCAATCCAATTCGAGGAGCAAGTACACCTTCACGAATCGCACCGCAGGACGATTGAGGCAATTGATTTCAGTGCCAAACGGGAAATCGACCTGGGATCAGTCGTCAAGGTGAACGGCCGCTATTTCGCGGTTGCCTTGCCCACACCGGTAATGCACTTGAGCGGAGTCGAGATTCTAGGGATATCCACCGACGCCCCCCTCTTCACGGCGATGAAGGGATTACGGGCCGGGGACACCTTCGAGTTCAATGGCAAGCAAGTCACCGTCGAAGAAGTTCAGTGACGGCCCCGCCGAGCCTGCCGCATCTTTTGTGCACACGGGGTTCGCCGCCAACGAATCAAGCTTCCCTAACGGCGAGGGGCAGCTTTAGGACCTGCCGAAATTCGGTCAAGCTTGGTCCTCTTTGCGGGGTAAGACTCAGGCTCACATCGGCGTCTACTTACCACAGGTGCTCCATCGGAGCCCGTCCTCTTAAGAGAAAAAGCGCGGATCGCTTTCCATCTTCAGGCAATCACTGCAGCTAAAGGAGATTACGAAATGTTTTCAAGACCATTCAGCTTCCGGTCGCGGGTAGCGGTTCCAGCGGTAGGACTGCTGCTTGTTGCCGCCGCCATAGTGTCGGCGCAACGTCCCGGCCAGAATCGGGCTTACCCCCAAATCGATATCGCGCCAGTGTTCAATGCGCAGAACGAACTCGTGCAGCCAAAGGACTTCCGGGAGTGGGTGTTCATCGGCGCGCCCATCACCCCGCACGGGTTGAACAACGGCAAGGCAAACTTTCCCGAGTTCCACAATGTCTACGTGCAGCCCGCCGCGTTCAAGGCCTATCGAGCCACAGGCAAATGGCCCGAGGGTACGATGATGCTCAAGGAATTGCAGTTGGTTGACGGGCCGGCGGAAAACCCGGATGGATCTCGTCTTGAGGCATCTGGTCGCGGATACTTCCCGGGTAAAGTGAACGGCCTTGACGTCGCGGTAAAGGATAGCAAGCGCTTCGCTAAGACGAAGAACTGGGGCTACTTCAATTTTAATCACTCGGCCCCTCCGTATCTGCCGGCGGCCTCCGAGCGCCCCGTCGGTGAATGCGCCGGATGCCACATCGCCAACGCTCATGAGGATATGGTCTATGTGAATCTATACAAGCCGATCCTTGACCGGTTGCCGACGAAGTAGTGCCTGTCACTCGAAAGGAACCGAAATGCCTACCAAGAAGAAATATCTCATCGCGTCAGTAATCCTCTCGACATCGTTTTTCGCCACGACGTACCTGTTCGGACAGGGAGTTGCGCGGCCGTTCAGTCCGCTGGTGAATGATAAGGGGGACATTGCATTTCCTCAAGATTTTCCGAATGGCTATGTGCATATCGGGACCGTGGCCGTGGCGGGGAATGGTGGTGTGACCGATACACACGCCACCTACACCCGCCCTGCGGACGCCGCTTACTATCGCGCCAACGGGGCGTTCCCGGATGGCGCAGTCCTGATCAAGGATGTCCAGGGGGTTATCGGCTCCCCGCACACCACCGGCAACGCATTTTGGGCGTCAGAGGGAAAGACCTGGTTCCTGATGATAAAGGACAGCGTTGGGCGGTTTCCGAACAACCCTCTGTGGGGAGACGGCTGGGGTTGGTCGCAGTACGATCCGAAGGATCGGTCGAAGCAGATCGCCAAGAACTACAAATCAGATTGCATCCAGTGCCATGTCCCAGCTAAGTCGACGGACTGGGTTTATGTCTACGCGTACCCGGGTCTAGGTGAGGGAATCCGGAAGTTCACGCCGGCTGCCGCCCGCGCCGCGACAGCAAAAGCTGAAGCGGCTCCCGCCCCTGCGGTTCCTGCGTCAGCGGCAAGTCCGGCGATGATCGCGGCCGGTAAGGCGGCGTTCGAGGAAACCTGTACAGCCTGTCACACCGCTGAGGCGGGAAAGAACAACACAGGACCCTCGCTGTTTGGATTAGTGGGGCGCAAAGTTGGAACCGAGCCAACCTACGGGTACTCTCAGGCAATGAAGGATGCTACCGTCGTCTGGACGCAGGAGACTCTTCCCAAGTTTCTCGCTGACCCGAAGGGGTTCATCCCTGGGAACCGGATGGGGCGATTCTTCCAGGGGGTAGATTCGGCTGAGAAGCGGGAGGCGCTTGCCAGCTATCTCGCATCAGTCAAATAGCCGATGGCCCGTTATGATGCGTTGATCATCGGAACTGGGCAGGCTGGGCCCTCACTTGCCGGGCGGCTCGCCGCGGCTGGGATGTCCGTGGCAATCATCGAACGCGGCCGGTTTGGCGGCACCTGCGTCAATGTCGGCTGCATCCCAACCAAAGCGATGGTTGCCAGTGCTAAGGCTGCCCATATCGCGCGTCGAGCTCTGGAGTATGGCGTTGTTCTCCCTGGTGCGGCGACTGTGGACATGAAGTTGGTTAAGGCCCGCAAGGACCAGATTTCTGGCCGCTCGCAGGCCGGCGTTGAGAAGTGGCTGAGAGGTATGGGCAACTGCACCGTGTGCCAGGGCCATGCCCGCTTTGTTGCGCCCCGTGAGATCATCGTCGACGACTCGCGTCTAACAGCGGATCGCATTTTCATCAACGTTGGCGGGCGACCTCATTTGCCCGTCTTACCGGGCCTGGAGCAGGTGGAATATTTGACGAACGAAAGCATGATGAATGTCGACTTCCTTCCGGCGCATCTCGTCATCGTTGGTGGCGGCTACATTGGCCTCGAGTTCGCCCAGATGTTCCGCCGCTTCGGTAGCCAGGTAACAATCCTGAATCGTAGCGCGAGGCTCCTCCCGAACGAAGATCCGGATGTGTCAGAGTCCATCCATGAGATCCTTACGGCCGAGGGCGTGGGGATCATCTCCAACACGATAGTGACCCGTGTTGCAGGCCTTGCCGGCTCTGTTTCCGTCGCCTTCGAAGTCGACAGTCAAGCACAGATAATCGACGGCTCACATCTTCTGCTGGCCGTCGGCAGAGTGCCCAACACTGAAGATCTGGGGCTTTCTGCGGCCGGCATCGCGACCGATTCGCGCGGGTTCATCGCCGTAGACGATCAGCTCAGGACCAACATTGCCGGGGTGTGGGCATTGGGTGACTGCAACGGCAGAGGGGCATTCACGCACACGGCTTACAACGACTTCGAAATTGTGGCGGCGAATATCCTCGAAAACGACCCGCGGCGGGTGACCGATCGCATCAAGACGTATGCGGTATTCATCGATCCACCATTGGCGCGTGTCGGAATGACCGAAAGCGAAGCGGTGCAGTCTGGGCGGCAGATTCTCGTGGGGCAGCGGCCAATGACAAAGGTGGGGCGCGCAATCGAGAAGGGCGAAACCCAGGGTTTCATGAAAATCGTCGTAGACGCCAACTCCAAGGAGATTCTGGGCGCCACCATTTTAGGCACCGGCGGCGATGAAGCGATCCATTCCATCATTGATGTGATGTACTCGCGACAGCCATACACCGTCATTCAACGCGCGGTTCACATACACCCGACGGTCGCCGAATTGATTCCAACGGTGTTGGGTGATTTGAAGCCCGTAGCTTTGGACGCGGGGCCACATGCTGTCGTCCGATAACAGGCGTAGACTGATCAAGCGCCTAGCCGCGGCGCGAGCCGCGAGCGACAGCGTGTTTCGCCTTGTACAGCCCGGCTATCTTTACAGCCGCCCCATAGCGGAGCGTCACCGGATCATTTTCTACGTTGGGCACCTCGAGGCGTTCGATGCAAACGTCCTCCGCCCGATGCTAGGACTCAAAGGCGCAGCTCCATCTCTGGACAAGTTGTTCGCGTTTGGTATTGATCCGGTTGATGGGAGCGTGCCTTCCGACCGCGTGGCCGACTGGCCGACTTTGAAACAGGTGCATGCCTATGTTCGTCACACCAGGGAGCATCTGGATCAGGCCCTGGCAGATGTACCGGAGGACGGGTCCCTGTCGGATGCACACCTCAACGTGGCCCTGGAACATCGATGGATGCACGTTGAAACTTTGACTTATATGTTGCATCAAATGCCGGCCAATCAGAAGGTCGTACCGGAGAGGCTGAGCGTGCCGGAAGGGGTTGACCGTGAGGCTCCAGCCGGTCGGATGATCGAGATTCCATCTGGCGATGCGACACTCGGAGCGGTCCGAGGGGCCCACTTCGGGTGGGACAACGAGTTCGACGAGCACAGAGTGCCAGTGCCCGCATTCCTCATCGACCAACACAAAGTCACTAATGGCCAATTCCTTGAGTTCGTTCGGCAGGGGGGATATCAAGACCCCTCTCTTTGGACGGAAGAAGGGTGGGTTTGGCGTAACCGCGCTGGAATAACCCACCCTGTTTTCTGGGAAGCGGAGGGCGCTACCTATCGGTACAAGGGCATGTTTGGTCCCTTGTCCCTTCCAGCGGCGTGGCCCGTCTACGTCAGCTACGCGGAAGCCAGCGCTTTTGCTGCATGGGCTGGGAAGCGGCTTCCCACGGAAGCGGAATGGCACCGCGCCGCCTATGGAATGCCTTCCGGGGAGCGCCCGTATCCGTGGGGCGATGCCGGTCCTGATGGCGAGCACGGATATTTGGGTATGGAAGTGTTCGATCCACACCCTGTAGACGCCTTTCCCGCGAGCCGGAGCTATTGGGGCATTGAGGGGCTGGTCGCAAACGGGTGGGAGTGGACATCCTCCGAGTTTGCGCCGTTCCCCGGATTTCAACCATTCCCTTTCTACTTGGGATATTCGGCTGACTTTTTCGACGGGAAGCACTACGTGATGAAAGGCGGCTCGCCGCGGACGGAGCGGAGTATGTTGAGGCGGTCATTTCGGAATTGGTTCCAACCGCACTATCCATACGCCTACGCCGGCTTCCGGTGCGCCAAGGATATCTGAAAGGCGAATCATGACTACCGCACCCGTTCCAATCGCCTCCGGTCGACCGGAAAGTTTCGCGGCGGACGTTCGCGCCGGCCTTACCAAGACGCCGCAAAAAGAGCTCCCGTCCAAGTACCTGTACGATCAACTCGGTTCGAGGCTCTTCGATGCGATCTGCGAACTGCCCGAGTACGGCTTGACGCGTGCTGACGAGCGGCTGCTCCGCAGGCATTCGCCGGAGATCGCCGATCAAATGCCGGGGAACCTCCTGGTGTGCGAGTTGGGCAGTGGCTCAGGCGGAAAGACACGCTGGATACTGGAAGCTCTGACACGCCGCCGGCAGATCAGCTACTATCCCATCGAGATTTCTCCGCTGGCCCTCTCGCTCTGCCAACGCGAGTTGGCCGACATCGACTCTTTGGCCATCGTCGGACTGGAACGAGAGTATCTGGATGGACTACGCCATGTCTCCGAGCGCCGTGGAACCGATCAGGCAATCCTCGTGATGTTCCTCGGTAGCACAATCGGCAATTTCAGCGCTCCGGCAGACCTGCGTTTTCTTCAGGACATTCGCCGCTTGCTCCGGCCAGGCGATTTCTTGCTGCTCGGTTCTGATCTGTTGAAACCGATACCGGACCTGATTAGCGCCTACGACGACAACCTCGGCGTCACGGCGGCTTTCAACTTGAATTTGCTCTCCCGAGTCAACCTCGAACTCGGGGCTGATTTCGATCTGCGCCAATTTCGCCACGAGGCTCGCTTCAATACGGTGACGTCCAGCGTCGAGATGCATCTCCGTTCCCTGCGAGCACAGACCGTAACTATCGGCACCCATTTCCGGGTCGACTTCCAGGACGGCGAAACGATCTGGACCGAAAACAGTCACAAGTACTCCTTGGCGGAAATCGCGGAAAAAGCGCAGACCGCAAACTTCCGGGTACAAGCTCAATGGGTCGATCAGCAATGGCCCTTTGCCGAGAACTTGCTTATGGCCGAGTGATACAACCTCCTCCTATGAGCTCTTTTCGTTCGGTGTCGCTATCGATGGCAGCCCAGGGAATGTGTTGGTGACCGCTCTGAAGGACGTCGAGCGCCGGTCAGCCCGGCTGGCGGCTGCACGGGATAGATAGCGCGGTCGAACAGGCCGCTTTGGTAGAACTCCGGCAGAAAGGACCCTTGCTGTGAACAACTACCAGCGGGAGCGACTCCGTCGCCAATACTGTCCTGACGAGATGCGCATACTAATGGTTGGCGAGGCCCCACCCGCCTCGGGAAGGTTCTTCTATTGCGGAAATTCAGGATTGTTTCGTGCTATCCGGGAAGCGTTCTGTGCGTCCTCGATGCCGGAAGCAGCGTTTCTCGAAACATTCCGCTATGCGGGTTGCTACCTGGTCGATCTCTGCCCGGAGCCCGTAGATCGCTTGAGCGCAGCATTGCGCCGCTCCACTTGCGCCGCGAATGAAGCAGCGCTTGCCCGTACCGTCGCTCGGCTGAATCCGCCGTTAATGATCACATTGCTGCGGTCGATCGAACAGAACGTCCTTAGAGCGGCCGCTCGCGCTCACTGGAACGGCACGATGGTCCATTTACCCTACCCAGGTCGCTGGGCAAGGCTGCGACGCGAGTTTGTAGAAACCCTCGCGCCCATTGCCGCTCGCTTGATCTTGGACAGGCAAGCCGGCACGTAGCCTTCGGAGTACACGCCTCTTGAAAAGGGCGGGTCTGCGCCAACCATCCCCGCCCTTTTTGTTCTTACGCCTTACTCAAGGACACCGCATTGATGCAGTAACGCAAGCCCGTAGGAGCCGGACCATCGGGGAAAACGTGCCCCAAATGAGCATCGCAAACGTTGCAGGTCGTTTCGATACGTTCCATACCATGACTCGAATCCAAGTGGTAGGCTACGACGCCCGGCGTGAGAGGCGCGGTGAAGCTGGGCCATCCCGACCGGCTATCGAATTTGCTCTCGGAAT